>Ga0065711_1007814_pt1 | contig 14600 bp, 11 predicted proteins | sample Hoacrofraction12_FD_59098 | JGI IMG/M metagenome (GOLD analysis project Ga0065711, IMG submission 59098) | Hoatzin crop microbial communities from Cojedes, Venezuela - Epithelial fraction 12 v2 (version 2) | ecosystem: Host-associated > Birds > Digestive system > Esophagus > Crop | place...
GTAGGAAACTAGAGCATAGTGATCCGGTGGTTCCGAATGGAAGGGCCATCGCTCAAAGGATAAAAGGTACTCCGGGGATAACAGGCTGATCCCTCCCAAGAGCTCAAATCGACGGAGTGGTTTGGCACCTCGATGTCGGCTCGTCACATCCTGGGGCTGGAGAAGGTCCCAAGGGTTAGGCTGTTCGCCTATTAAAGTGGCACGCGAGCTGGGTTCAGAACGTCGTGAGACAGTTCGGTCTCTATCTGTTGTGGGCGTAGGAGATTTGCGGGGACCTGACACTAGTACGAGAGGACCGTGTTGGACCGACCTCCGGCACACCGGTTGTCCCGCCAGGGGCACGGCCGGGTAGCTGCGTCGGGTACGGATAAGCGCTGAAAGCATCTAAGCGCGAAGCCAACCTCAAGATAAGATCTCCATGAGGGTCGTTGAAGACTACGACGTTGATAGGCGGCAGGTGCACGGACGGTAACGTTCTTAGCTGAGCCGTACTAATTACCCGATAGCTTTCTTTGTGAGAATTTTCTCATTGAAAGCGCGATTACAGTTAATCGACAGGTTTTACCTTTNGGATTGTTGCGCACCCGACATGTCGGTTTCTTTTTTTTAGAGATACTTAGGTGGTTATAGCGTGAGGGTCCCACCTCTTCCCATTCCGAACAGAGAAGTTAAGCCTCACCACGCCGATGGTACTGCGAAAGTGGGAGAGTAGGTAACCGCCCCTTAACCCTGAGAGGTCTGCGACGTTTGTCGCAGACCTCTCGTTTTTTATAGTTAGGAGTTAGGAGTTAGGAATTTTTATCTCACGCAGATCACGCGGATGCCGCGGATTTTAAAGGATTGTTTTAGGATTGCTTGCGGAGGAGGGAGATGAGTTCGTTGACGCCTTGTCCGGCGGGTTTGTCGATGACGGTGACCCAATCGGGAACGTTGGCGGGTCGGGGGTCAATATAATAGATGGGTGTGCCGCGTTTGACGTATTGCAGCAGGGATGCTGCGGGATAGACGACGAGCGAGGTGCCGATGACGACGAAGATGTCTGCCTGCATGGTGAGCTGAATGGCTTTTTCGATGTTAGGCACGGGCTCGTTGAAGAAGACGATGTGTGGTCTGACGGGGTCGCCGTAGGGGTCGCGTGTCTCGAGTGAGGTGGTGAGCCCTTTGTCGGAGAGTTGGTCACAGGGGAGGGTATAGACGCGTTCTTCGTGGGTGGTGGAGCGTACCTTCATGAGTTCGCCGTGGAGGTGGAGTACCTTCGTCGAGCCGGCTCTTTCGTGCAGGTTATCGATGTTTTGGGTAATGATTTGCACGTCGAAATCCTTTTCGAGTTCAGCCAGGGCGAGGTGTCCGGCGTTAGGTTTTGCGTTGACCAGTTCGGTGCGTCGGGCGTTGTAGAAGTCGTGGATGAGTTTGGGGTTGCGTGCGTATCCTTCGGCAGATGCGACGTCTTGCACGTTGTAGTTTTCCCAGAGTCCGTCGTTGTCACGGAAGGTTTTGATACCGCTTTCGGCGCTCATGCCTGCACCTGTAGAGATGACGATTTTTTTCATGTGGAAGTGGATTTAAATGTTTTTTAACTTAGCAAAGATAGAAAAAGAAAGGCACATTTGCAAGAATTGATTAACTTTGCAGCCGAATTTTTCTCCCTCCTCGTGATTTGCCTCGCGCAGAACCCGCGGAACTCGCAGAATCTTTTGTTTGGTGGGAGATGTTAAGTTTTTATTAAGAAGTATATGGACAAACTTAGTTATGCTTTAGGCTTGAGCATGGGCCAAAATTTCTTGGGCTCGGGCATCAAGAAAATTGACGTTGATGATTTCGCATCGGCTTTGCGCGCCGTATATGAGGGCACGGAGAAGGCGATGGGCTACGACGAGGCGAAACAGGTGGTGACGGAGTTTTTCACGAACCTGGAGCGCGAGTCGGCAGCGAACAATGAGCGCATCGGCAAGGAATTTCTGGCGGAGAATGCGAAGCAGGAGGGCGTGAAGACGACGGCTTCCGGTTTGCAGTATCTGGTAGTGAAGGAAGGCACGGGCGCTCAACCCGGCGCGAACGACGTTGTGACGGTGCATTACACCGGCAAGTTGATTGACGGCACGGTGTTCGACAGCAGCGTGGAGCGTGGCGAGCCTGCGACGTTTGCTGTAGGTCAGGTGATACCCGGCTGGGTAGAGGGCTTGCAGTTGATGCGTGAGGGCGGCGCGATGCGTTTGTTCATTCCGTCGAATTTGGCTTATGGTCCTCATGGTACGGGTCCGATTCAGCCGAACAGCACGTTGATTTTTGACGTTCAGCTGCTGGAAGTGAAGAAAAACAACTAAAAAACCTTATATTAAACATTTTAATCACAATGAAAAAGATTTTATCGATTGCATTGGTAGCAGTGGCTCTGACGATTTCGTTGAGCTCTTGCAACCAAAAGGGTGGCGGCGCTGCAAGTTCCGCTTTGACCGACTCCATCGCGATGAAGATGGGTGAATTGTTTGGAACTGGTTACGGCCAGCAACTTATGGCAGACTCGACGATGAACAAGACCGCGTTTATCAAGGGTCTGGAGAAGATTATGGGCATTGACGCTACGGACAACAGCTATGTGGCCGGTTTGAGCGTTGGCATGCAGCTGCTGAACCAGTTGGAAGGCTTGAAGGAGCAGACCGGCGTGGCCATTGACAAGAAATTGTTGATGGACTACTTCGAGAAGAACCTGACGAACGGTGCAGTTGACCAGAACAAGATGATGGAGCTGAACGGTCAGGTACAGGAGATGATTCAGCGCGCATCGGCTCAACTTAAGTTGAACGACCCCAAAGTGATCGCTAAGCAGAAAGACGGCGAGGAATACCTCAAGAAGATGGTTGCCGACAGTGGCTTCACGAAGACTGCAAGCGGTCTGGCTTACAAGGTGATCAACGAAGGCGCAGGCAAGCAGTTTACCGACAGCGACAAGGTGATGATTAAGTACGTGGGCAAGCATGTTGATGGCAGCGAATTTGACAGCAGCCATGGTCAGCCTCGCGCATTCAGCACCGACCGCGTGGTTCCCGGCTTTGCCGAGATGATAAAGCTGATGAAGCCCGGTATGAAGGTGATTGCCATTCTTCCTCCGGCGTTGGCATACGGCGAAACCGGTTCGGGCGCGAACATTGACCCGAACGAGACGCTGGTATTCGAAATGGAGACTGTAGGTTTGCAAGACCCGAATGCTGCTCCGAAGCCCGGTGGTCCTCGCGGTCCTCGTCCCGCTCCGGGTCCCGGTCCTCGTCATTAATTTGATACAAATCCCCTCGAGCTCCTGCTCGGGGGGAATTTTGTTTCCGTGGGATTGGGAAATTTTTGTGAGGGGGTGTGGATTTGGAATTATAAAAAAAGATGTATCTTTGCGGCGCAAAGTGTTAACTTAAATAATAATGTGATGAATAAGTTGAGACGATTGTTGGCGGTGGTATTGTTGGGGGTGTGCTGCGTAGGCGTGGCGTTCGCTGAGGAGTATGCTGAGGCGTCGTATCCGGTTCGCAGCTATGATTTTGGTGTGATTAAGGAAGAAAAAGGTCCGGTGACGTGCGAGTTTGAGTTTACGAACACGGGCACGAAGCCATTGATTATCGTCGAGGCGAATGCTTCGTGTGGCTGCACTCGCCCGGAGTATCCTACGAAGCCGATAAAGCCCGGCAAGCGTGGAAAAATTAAGGTGACGTTCAGTCCTGTTGGTCGTAGCGGCGCGTTCAAGAAGTACGTGAAGGTGAAGACGAATGGGAAGGAGCGCAAGACGACGCTGTATATCACGGGCACGATCATCCCGAAGAAGTGAATTTCCATGGGATTGGGTAGGATTTTTTTGTCCGCCTTTGATTGCCAGGTTGGATTGGGTAAGATTTTTTTGTGCGACCTCTCCGAGGTCGGGATGTAGGGGCATTTGCTACCCCACGGCATCCTCGCAAGCTCGGATGACGTGGGGTTTCCTATGTTTGACCTCTTCGAGGTCATTGGCCTCACGGAATCTTTTTTTTAAATGATGGGGAAAAGGAATAGATGGTGGTTGATGGTGGTGGCTTGCGTCGTTGTTGTGGCGGCGCAGGCGACTTCCATGTCGGCGCAAGGGGGCGTGCGTTGGCTGGAGGAGGAGTGGGACTTTGGCGTGTTTCACGAGGAGGAGGGGAAGGTGACGCACGTGTTCCGCTATGTGAATGAGGGGGATACCGTTGTTGCGGTGCGTCGTGTGCGCGTGGGGTGCGGCTGTACGGCGGTGGATTTTTCTCGTGAGCTGGTGGCTCGCGGGGATACGGGCGCGGTGGCTGTGACTTATACTCCGACGGGTCGTCCCGGGGAGTTTGAAAAGAGTGTGTTTGTGTATTTTGGCTCCGGTGGCGGCGAACGAGCGGAGTTGAAGGTTAGGGGGAATGTGATAGTGAGCGCTGAGGCGTTGGATGCGCAGTATCCGGTGAATGTGGGCGGGCTGCGGCTGTCGGGGCGTCTGCTGTCGTTCTATGAGGTAAAGCGCACGGGCACGAAGAATGTGTTCATGCGATGCTATAATGGTTCGAGTGATACGTTGGCGGTGGGTGTGTTGCGTACGCCGAGCCATGTGTTGTCGGCGTTGGTGCCCGACACGGTACTGCCCGGGCGTGTCAGCACGCTGAGTGTGACGTATGTTGGGCGGAATGCGCCGCTATGGGGGCTGAATGTGGATTCGGTGTGGGTAGGCGTTCGCAGGGACGGTCGCGTGGATAGCGCGCTGGTGGAGGTTCGTGCGAATGTGGTGGAAGATTTCAGCGGGCTGAGTGAGGAGGAGCGTGCTCGCGCGCCTCATTTGGAGAGCGCTGTGGTGGACGAAGGTCGCTTGAGCTTTGGTGTGGTGAGTGGCGATGAGGTAGTGAGCCGAACGTTTACGTTGCGGAATACGGGTAAGGAGGCGTTGCAGCTGCGGCGTGTGTGGGTACCTGAGGGCGAGGGCTTGAGCGTGAGCGTGGACCGCATGGTGGTGAAGCGTGGCAAGGAGGCGACGGTGACGGTGACGCTGGATCCGAGTGTGGCGGGCGAAGGCCTGGGGGAGAGCGAGTTGGTGCTGCAGAGCAATGACCCTACGCGTGGGGTGGTGAAGGTCCGAGTGGCTTGGCTAGTTAGGAGTTGACCTCACGCAGATCACGCACACGCAGATAAATAATCTCACGCAGATCTCGCGGATTTTAAAGATTGCTATGCAGGTACGAATTTTTAAAGATCTCTCCGCCTGGTGTTTTTACCTCGCGCAGAACTCGCAGAACTCGCAGAATTTTTCTCACGGGGATTACGGGGATTTTAAAGGATTATAATTGAGATATGAACGATAAAGAGAAGAGACGGAATAGGGAGATGAGCGCTGAGATGAGTGCTGAGGAAGAGGCTCGGCACCACGCTGAGGCGCTGCATCATCCGGAGAATGAGGCGCAGTATGCGGGATTGCAGGTGAATAGCGGCATCGAACAGCCGCCGATCATCAATCCCTATATGAAGCGTCGCAAGCAGCGTCCGCAACTGACGGTGAACGACTATGTGGAGGGCATCCGCAAGGGCAACTCGGCGGTGCTGGGTCAAGCCGTGACGCTTGTCGAGAGCCGTGTGCCGGAGCACCAGGTGATAGCACAGGAGGTGATAGAGAAGTGCCTGCCTTACACGGGCAATTCTCGCCGAATCGGCATCACGGGCGTGCCGGGCGCGGGCAAGAGCACGTCGATTGACGTGTTTGGCTTGCATGTGATAAACCAGGGCCATAAATTGGCTGTGCTGGCGATAGACCCGAGCAGCGAGCGTTCGAAGGGCTCGATTTTGGGTGACAAGACCCGCATGGAGCGTTTGGCGGTTCATCCCGACGCGTTTATCCGCCCCAGCCCCAGCGCGGGTAGCTTGGGCGGCGTGGCGCGTAAGACAAGGGAGACGATTGTGCTGTGTGAGGCGGCGGGCTACGACACGATATTTGTGGAGACGGTGGGCGTAGGCCAGAGCGAAACGGCTGTGCACAGCATGGTGGACTATTTCCTGCTGATTCAGTTGGCGGGTACGGGCGATGAGCTGCAAGGCATCAAGCGCGGCATCATGGAGATGGCTGACGGCATCGTCATCAACAAGTGCGATGGCGACAATGTGGAGCGCGCGGAGCTGGCTGCGGCGCAGTTTAGGAACGCGCTGCATCTGTTCCCGTTGCCTCCGAGCGGTTTCCTGCCCGAAGTGATCACCTATTCAGGCTATTATGAACTGAATATCGATGCTGTTTGGGACATGATAGACCGCTATTTCGCGCATGTGCGCAGCACGGGCTATTTTGAGGAGAAGCGCCGTGAGCAGGAGCAGTATTGGATGAATGAGACCATCAACGAGCAACTGCTAGCGCATTTCTATGGCGACGAGGAGGTGGCTCGGTTGATAGACATCAAGCGCGAGATGGTGCTGGCGGGAAAGCAGACGAGCTTTGTCGCGGCGGGGGATGTGCTGAAATACTATTACGATAAACTAAAAGGTTAACCATTTAAACAACAAGAGATTATGAAACGAACAATTTTGATGCTGACACTGATTTTGGCGCTTGCCACTTCGTGCTCAACGTACAAGGAGATCAAGAATTTGGAGAAGGATGCGTATGCGATTGCTTACACGCCGCTGAACAACTTCTACGTGCGTAACGACTTGAATCTCACGAAGCAACAGAACCTGACGATTAACAGCCGCGAGCAGTTCGAGAGCTACTTTGGCTACGCCGCGGTGATGGGCACGAACGGTCAACCGACGGACATCAACTGGAACAAGCAGTATGTGCTGGCGGTGATTATGCCGGAGACGACTCGTAGCACTTACATGGAGCCGGTTAGCGTGCTGCAGAGCGGCAACAACATCATTTTCAACTACTCCGTGAAGAAAGGTCAGAACAACAGCTACAGCCTGATTCCGTTTGTTGGCGTGGTGCTGGATCGTCCGACCGAGGCGCAACAAGTACAGTTCTACTTTAACCAGAAGTAAGCTGAATGTACACTTACCGTTACCCTCATCCGGCAGTGACGACGGACTGCATTGTGTTCGGGTTTGACGGCGTGAAGCTGCACGCGCTGTTGGTGCGTCGCGGCAACGAGCCGTATAAAGACTGCTGGGCACTGCCGGGTGGGTTTTTGAACATCGACGAAGAGGCTGCCAATGGGGCTCGTCGCGAGTTGCTGGAAGAGACCGGCGTCAGCGTGAGCAACATTGAGCAGCTGGGCGCGTATTCGCAGGTGGACCGCGACCCTCGCGAGCGCGTTATCAGCATAGTTTATTTCACCGTGGCGCGCGTGAGCGAGGCGGTGGGCGCGGATGATGCGGCAGAGGCGCGATGGTTTGCGCTGAGCGAGTTGCCGGAGTTGGCATTCGACCACGCGGCGATCTTGGCTGAGGCGCGGCATCGTTTGGCGCACTGGATGAAGTTGGGCATAGGCAATTTCCTAAGCGATGATTTTTCGAGCGAGGAATTGGATTTGATTTATTATTTGGCTGTGAGCAAATAAATTTCTACCTTTGCAGCCGCAAAACGGGGAGCGTGTGCTTGCTCGGACAAAGAAATCTAGAAGATGGCAAAAAATTTAGTTATAGTGGAGTCGCCGGCAAAGGCGAAAACGATTCAGAAATTTTTAGGAGAAGATTACCAGGTGCTGTCGTCGTACGGTCATATACGCGATTTGCGTTCTAACGACATGAGCATCGACCTCAAGCACAATTTTTCGCCGATATACGAGATTCCCGAAGACAAAGTGGCAGTGGTGGCTCGTTTGCGCAAGGCGTCCTCAACGGCGGACATCGTGTGGCTGGCGAGTGATGAGGACCGCGAAGGAGAGGCGATTTCGTGGCACTTGAAGGAGACGCTGGGGTTGCCCGACAAGAAGACCAAGCGCATCGTTTTCCACGAAATCACGAAGCCCGCCATCTTGGAGGCAGTGAAGCATCCGCGCACGATTGATTTGAACCTGGTTGACGCGCAGCAGGCTCGCCGCGTGTTGGATAGAATTGTGGGCTATGAGCTGTCGCCGGTGCTGTGGAAGAAAATCAAGCCCGGTCTGTCGGCAGGGCGCGTGCAGAGCGTTGCCGTGCGGCTGATTGCCGAGCGCGAGAAGGAAATCAAGGCATTCCAAAGCGAGACCTATTACCGCGTAGGGGCAACGTTTACGCCCGTGGGCGTTGACACGCCGTTAACCGCCGAATTTAGCCGCCGCCTGGACACCCGCGAGGAGGCGATGGCGCTGCTGGAGCAACTGAAAGAGGCAAGTTTCAAGGTGTCGAACATCACGGTGAAACCCGTTCGGCGCAGTCCCGCTCCGCCTTTCACCACCTCCACGCTGCAGCAGGAAGCCGCGCGCAAGCTGGGCTTCTCCGTAAGTCAGACCATGCACATCGCGCAGAAGCTGTATGAGGCAGGATATATCACCTATATGCGTACCGACTCGCTGAATTTGAGCAACTTGGCGATTGCCGCCATCAGCAGCGAGGTGAGCGACACGCTGGGCAGCGAATACCTGCGCGTGCGCAAGTTCCGCACCAGCTCGAAGGGCGCGCAAGAGGCGCACGAAGCCATCCGCCCCACCTATATCAAGAATCACGAAATCGAGGGCACGCTGCCCGAAAAGAAGCTGTATTCGCTGATTTGGAAACGCACGATAGCCAGCCAAATGGCTGATGCAGAGCTGGAAAAGACGACCGCGGAAATCACTATCTCCGGCAGCAAAGACCACTTTGTGGCTGAGGGCGAGGTAGTGAAATTCGACGGCTTCCTGAAAGTTTATTTCGAGAGCAGCGACGACGACAACGCCGCTCCCGCCGATATGAAAACCCTGCCGCCGCTGAAAGAGACCGAAGAGCTGACGGCGCAATCCATCGCCGCCACGCAGCGGTTCACGCAGCAGCCCGTGCGCTACACCGAGGCATCGCTCGTGCGCAAGCTGGAGGAATTGGGCATCGGTCGTCCTTCGACTTACGCGCCCACCATCTCGACCATCCAGGCGCGCGACTATGTGACCAAAGGCACCGGCAAGGGCGAGAAACGCGAATACGAAATCCTCACGCTGAAGAAAGGCAAAATCACCACCGCGCAAAAGAGCGAAATGGCGGGCGGCGACAAGGGCCGTCTCTTGCCCACCGACGTGGGTATGGTGGTCAATGATTTTTTGGTGGAGTACTTCCCCGAAATTGTAGATTATAATTTCACCGCCAAGGTGGAGACCGATTTTGACCACATTGCCGCCGGCAAGGAAGAGTGGAATCGCGACATCGCAACGTTTTACGAGCATTTCCACCCGCAAATCGACCGCGTGTCGAAGTTGCGGATGGAGCACAAAGTGGGCGAGCGCATTTTGGGCAACGACCCGAAGACAGGCAAGCCGATTTCAGTGAAAATTGGTCGTTACGGACCATTGGTACAGATGGGCTCTACCGACGACGACGAAAAACCGCGTTTCGCATCGCTGCAGAAAGGGCAGAGCGTCAGCACGTTGACCCTCGAGGAGGCGCTGAAGTTGTTTGAGCTGCCGCGCACGCTCGGCGAATACGAAGGCAAGGAAGTAGGCGTGGCGACCGGTCGTTTCGGTCCATACGTTCGCCACGACGGCAAGTACGTTTCGCTGCCGAAAGATATGTCGCCTTTCTCGGTGACCCTGGAAGAAGCCATCGAACTCATCGAAAACAAACGCCAGGCGGACGCCAAGCGCGTGCTGCAGACCTTCGCCGAAGAGCCGGAGCTGCAGGTGCTGAATGGTCGTTTCGGGGCGTATATCTCCTACAAAAAACAGAGTTACCGCATCCCCAAGCAGTATAAGGACAAGACTTTGACGTTGGAGCAGTGTCGCGAAATCATTGCCGACGAAGGTAACGCATCGCGTTCGCGCGGTCGTCGGAGCGCCGCCACCAAAAAGCCAAAAGCGAGGAGATAACCTCTCCTCTGTGCGGGGACCTCACGCAGATTACGCGGATTACGCGGATCTAAAAGGATCTTTTTAAATCCTTAAAAATCTGCGTGAGGTATAGGTATTGGGCGGCTGCGTGAGAAAAAATAGAAAGTCATGAACGAGGAATACTTAGGCAGCTTGTATCTGAAAGATACGGCATTCGACCGCTTGATGCAGCAACGCATTTACCATGTGCTGCTCGTTGCGAGTACCTACGACTCGTTCATGCTCGAGGAAGACGGCAGGGTGGAGGAGCAAATCTTCATGGAATATGTGTCGCTGAACCTGAGTTCGCCCCCGCGCGTGACGCGTGTGAGCACTTACGACGAGGCGATGGACGCCCTGCAAAAGACCCAATTCAACTTGCTGATTGCCATGCCCGGGGTGGACTTGGGTGAGACGTTCGAGCGCGCCCACGACATCAAGGCGGCTTACCCCGACATGCCCTTTGTGGTGCTGACGCCGTTCTCGCGCGAGGTGTCGCGTCGCCTGGAGAAGCAAGACCTCAGCAGCGTGGACTACGTGTTCAGCTGGCTGGGCAACGTGGATTTGCTGGTCGCCATCATCAAACTGATGGAGGACCGCATGAACGCGCCCGTTGACGTGGTCGAGGTGGGCGTGCGGATGATTATGTTGGTGGAGGACAGCGTGCGTTTCTACTCGTCGCTGCTGCCCGTGCTCTATAAGTTCATCCTGCGGCAGTCGCAGCGTTTCTCCACCGAGGCGCTGAATGCCCACGAAACGATGCTGCGCATGCGCGGTCGCCCCAAGGTGGTGTTGGCGCGCACCTACGAGGAGGCGATGCGGCTTTACGAGATCTACGGCGACAAAATGCTGGGCGTCATCAGCGATGTGTCGTTCCAACGCAAGGGCGCGAAGGACCCCAAAGCCGGCTTGGCGCTGGCATACGAGCTGCGTTCGCGCGACCCCTACCTGCCGCTCATCATCGAATCGAGCGACGCCGAGAACGCCCAATTTATGTCGCGTTTTGGCGGCACGTTTCTTGACAAAAACTCCAAAAAGTTGCCGCACGATTTGGGGCGCGCGATTATGGACCACTTCGGCTTCGGCGACTTCATCATTCGCAACCCCAACACCGGCGCGGAGATTATGCGCATCCGCAACCTCAAGGGGCTGCAAGACCATATTTTCGACATTCCCGCCGACTCGTTGCGCTATCACGCGCAACAGAACGACATCTCGCGCTGGCTCTATTCGCGCGCGCTGTTCCCCATCGCCAACGTCGTGCAGCAACACCGGTTCGCCGGCATCGACGAGGCACCGGCAGTGCGCCGCCTGTTTTTCGACCTGATTGTGAAATATCGCCGCATGAAGAACCGCGGCGTCGTGGCGGAGTTCAAGCGCGAGCGCTTCGACCGCTACAGCAACTTCGCGCGCATCGGTCAGGGCTCGCTGGGCGGCAAAGCGCGCGGCTTGGCGTTTATCGACTCCGAAATCAAGCGTCGCACCGACCTTGACGCGATTGACGGCGTGGAGATCTCCATCCCGCCGACCGTGGTGCTTTGTACCGACGTGTTCGATGAGTTCATGGAGACAAATGACCTCTATCCGCTGGCGCTGAGCGATGTGCCCGACGAAACCATATTGAAGGCATTTACTTCGGCAGAGCTGCCCGACAGCTTCCGCGACGATTTCGCGGCGATTTATGATGTGATTGACGGGCCGTTTGCCGTGCGCTCCTCCAGCTTGTTGGAAGATAGTCATTATCAGCCTTTTGCGGGTGTTTATGCGACTTATATGGTGCCGCATCTTGCCGACAAAGAGCGCACGCTCAAGTTGCTGTCGTCGGCGGTGAAAGCGGTCTATGCCTCCGTGTTCTACGCCGAGAGCAAGGCGTACATGACCGCCACGCGCAACGTCATCGACCAGGAGAAGATGGCGATTATCATCCAGGGCGTCGTCGGCGAGCAGCGCGGAAGGTATTTCTACCCCTCGTTTTCGGGCGTCGGTCGTTCCATCAACTATTATCCCGTCGGCAAAGAGACCCCCGAAGAAGGCATCTGCGAGGTGGCTGTCGGCATGGGCAAATACATCGTGGATGGCTCGATGGCGCTGCGTTTCTCGCCCTCGCATCCGCGCCACGTGCTGCAAACGTCGTCGCCGGCAATGGCGATGCGCGACACGCAGAAGTATTTCTACGCCATCGACACCGAGCATGCCGTCACCGAATTTTCGCTCGATGAGGGCTTTAACATGGAGAAACGCTCCATCCAAGAAGCTGCCGCCGCGGGCGAGTTGCGCTACCTGGTGTCAACCTACGACCTGCGCAACGACCGCATCATCGACAGCGACGAGGGCGAGGGCGTGAAGCTCGCCACCTTTGCCAACATCCTGCAGCACGACGTGTTCCCGCTGGCGAAAATCGTGCGTGGCATGCTCGAAATGGGCGAGCAGGCGATGGGGCGCCCCGTAGAAATAGAATTTGCCGGCTTGCTGGCGTCGCCGCAAGAGATGAGCCAAGGCAAAAAAGGCAAGCTCTACTGGCTGCAAATCCGCCCGATGGTGGACCGCCGCGAGGAGGTGGACCGCAAATTGCTCGCCGCCCCGCGTGAACACACGTGGCTCCGCTCGTCGCGAGCTTTGGGAAATGGCAACATTGACGACGTTCACGCCATCGTGCTCGTGAAAAAAAATGCTTTCACGTTAATAAATAATTGCCAAATTGCTTGCGAGATTGACAAAATAAATCGTAACTTTACCGATGCGGAAGAAGGCTACATCCTCGCCGGCCCCGGCAGATGGGGCTCCAGCGACCATGCGTTGGGCATTCCGGTGAAGTGGGCATCTATCGCCGGCGCGCGTTTGGTGGTGGAGCTAACGTTGCCCGAGCGGCACATCGAGCCCAGCCAGGGTACGCACTTCTTCCAAAATCTCACCTCCTTTGGCGTGGGTTACTTCACCATCGGCGATGACGATTTTTTCGACAGCGAGTGGCTCGCCTCGCAGACGCCCTGCCAAGAGACCGAATTTCTCGCCGTTTACCGCTTTGAGCAGCCGTTGCGCGTTGCCATCGACGGCATGACCGGCACGGGCGTGGCGCTCAAGCCGTTGGATTTCAACGAAGAAAATTAATAACCAAATAGATTTATATTTTATACTATGTCGATTCTGAATTCATTTAAAAAAACACTCGGGCTTCCCAACTCCGACGAGCCCGACGACAGCTATGGCGTTTCTTCGAGCGCGCCCTATGTCAATCCTTTCCGTAAAGATAACAACGGCGTGAACGCGCCTGCCGAGATGGCAAGCAGTTTTGTCGATGCCAATGACGCCGGCGACGAACTCGATATCGAATTTGCCGGCAAGTTGGAGCAGGTTATCGCCGGATATATCAACAAGATAAAAGCACGCGCGCAGCAGGAGAAAAACGCGCTGAAGAGTGGCGCGTCCAGTGCCGACGAGAAGATCGAAGACCTGCAGAAGCAGTTGCAGGCAGCACAGGCACAGCTGAAAACCGCGCAGTCGCGTCAGCAAGACCTTACCAACAAGGTGATGACGTTGCAGGCTGATTATGAGCAACTTGATCTCGAGAAAAAGAGCCTGATGAACAAGTTGCGCGTGGTGGAGATGCGCGACGACGACACCAGCGACATGGAGAAGGAAATCGTGCGCCTCAACACTGAGCTCGACGAAGCCAATGCCAAGTTGGCAAAGGTGAAAAACGCTGATGGCGAGCTCCTTACCCCCGAGCAAATCGCGGAGAAAGACCAAGAGATAGAGAAGCTCAACGCGCAGGTTGCCGAGCAGAAGGAGCAACTCACCGAAGCCAACGAGCAACTCTCGCAGTTGGACCAGCTGCAGGACGAAATCGAGAAGATCACGCAAATCCACGCGCAGAAGGATGAGGAAATCGCGTCGCTGAAAGGACAGGTGGAGCAAATGCAAGACGCCGTGAAGCAGCGCGACGACATGAAGCAACAGCTCGACAATGCCGGCGCCACTGCCACCAACCTGCAGAAAATCATCGACCAGCTCAACCTGAAAGCCAAAACCACCGCGGAACAGCAGAATCGCCGCGACATCAATTTGGCAAACAGCATCGACGCCCTCAAGCAGCAAATCGCCGACGCGAAAGCCCTCGCCCAGGGTTACAAAGCGAAATTGGACGAGCAGCAGAATGCGAAGGACAACACGGCGGAGAAAATCGCGCAACTGGAGAAGGAGCGCGAGGACGCCAAGGCTGAGGTGAAACAGGTGCAGCAGAAGTTGGAGAAGAAGCAGCACGAGTTGCAAGCCGCCACCGAGGCGCTCGCCGAGAAGGACCGCCGCATCACGGCTTTCGTGCAGCAGATGACGGGCTCGCTGCTCTCGCCCAACGCCGACGAGCAAAAGCCTGCCGCCAACCCCAGCACGCCGAGCGCGGACCAGCTGGATAGCGACGACTGGATGTCGCCTAATAAATAAGGTAGATTTTTCTTTATTAATATGTGTGGCGCGAGTAGGGTTTCCCTCTCGCGCCTCCTTTTTTTACGCGGATAAACGGGTGTGCACCCTCGAAGAGGGCTTACATCATCCCACGTTGGGAAATTGGGGGAGAGGACCTCTTCGAGGTCATTCCCCCGAAAAAATTGTGGGGTGGGGTGACGGAAAAAAGTGGGGGGGGAGGTAAAAAAATACGAAAAAGTTGTGTTTTTTTAAAAAAAA
>Ga0065711_1011986_pt1 | contig 14600 bp, 13 predicted proteins | sample Hoacrofraction12_FD_59098 | JGI IMG/M metagenome (GOLD analysis project Ga0065711, IMG submission 59098) | Hoatzin crop microbial communities from Cojedes, Venezuela - Epithelial fraction 12 v2 (version 2) | ecosystem: Host-associated > Birds > Digestive system > Esophagus > Crop | place...
TATTCGATAACGAGTAATTCGTTAACTTCTTGATTTAATTCTTTTCTTTCAGGATAGCGAACGTATTTGCCTTTTCTCTTATCCTTATCAACATCAACGAAATCTTTGAAGCTTGGAGCAATATCTAATGATTCAACAACTGATTTTAAGTTACGTGAAGTTTCTTTTAATTCAATTGTAGAACCTGGTTTAATTTGAGCTGAAGGGATATCGCATTTCTTACCGTTAACTAAGATATGTCCGTGATTAACTAATTGTCTTGCAGCTCTTCTAGTTGAAGCAAAGCCCATACGATAAACCAAGTTATCAAGGCGTGATTCTAGCATTGTTAATAAGACAGTACCAGTGACACCTTCTTGTTTAACAGCTTTACGGTATGTGTTATAGAATTGCTTCTCACTTAAACCATAAAGGTTTCTGATCTTTTGTTTTTCTGCTTTTTGCAGACCGTAGTTTGATTGTTTAACTCTACGAGTTGGACTACCGTGTTGACCAGGAATATAAGGTCTTTTTTGTAGTTCTTCGCCGGTTTCTAACACTGAGAAGTTTAAACGTCTACTAATGCGCCAAACCGGACCTGTGTTTCTTGACATATATGTCCTCCTTTGTTGAAATGTTCAACAACAGAGCGCAAATCATTTATAGGGGTGTTGGTATTAGATTTTGGTCTTGGTAGCTTGACTACTCTTCTCCTTGACGGTACCAACGCCTGTCTACAAACTTTACGTGCTGCCATTGACGCTCATTTATCGTATCAAAATCTCTTAACTAAGTCAAAGAAAAACGTTATAAATAGCTTTGAAAGCTTATTTTTAACGTGTAAAATAGTATTAGAATTTTATGGAGGTTAATATGGAAAATCAAAAACAAATGATTGCCATTGCATTGCTGGTACTAGCAATCATAATTGTAATCTTCCTTTTAATAAGAAATATACGTAAAACTAGTATTAAAAAAGAATTAGATGAAATAAATGTTCGTTTTAATAAAATAAAAACTGTTCCTTTAGCTCAAAGATTAACTAGAGCTAAGGCAATGGCACAGATTGATGATTCAGTAGAAAGCGTTGAAGAATACTTTACTAAGTATAATGATGCTCAAAAGCATTTAGATCAACTACAAGAGTTAATTAATTCTGCCGAAGACTCTTTAGCTACTAGAAAATTTTCCGAAGCCCAAAGAGATTTAACGGTTATTAAAGAGAATTTAAAGGATTCAGAAGAAGAAGTTAATGAGATTGAAGTCTTTTTAAATCGCTTTGTTGAAAAAGAGAACCAACAAAGAGAATACATCAACGAATTAAAAGAGAACTTTCGTGATTTGAAGTTAAAGATGAACGATAATGTATCCGAGCTTTCTTATTCTTTAGAAGGTTTGAATGAGCGTTGTTTGCATTGTGAAGAGTTATTCTCACAAGCTGAAGACTGGATGTATGCTAATGAGTTTGCATCTGCACAAGAGAATTTAGATCAAATTACTACGGAAATTGAAAAATTAAATAAGGCTGTTGATGAGCTTCCAACCTTGATTAAAGAAGCTAAGGGCACTATTCCAGTACTAGTAGATGAGGTCGAAAGACAAAGTGCTTTATCTAGTCAAAGAGGTTTATATTTAGATCATTTACATATTGCTGCTGAGTTAGATGAAATCGATAAAGAGCTCAAACAAGACATCGCTATAATAGCTGATGGTAGTAGTGAAAATGTTGGAGAAAGCTTAGATAAGATTAAAACTACTTTGAATGGTATTATTACTAGTTTAAATAATGAAAATAAAGCTTTTTCGCAGCTTAAAAAAGCTTCTGATAGTTTACATAAAGAGATTGATGATTACGCAAAGAATCAAAATTACTTACAGGTAATGTTTGAAAGCGAAAAAGAACGTTATTCTTTAGCTGATTTGGAATCTGTTTTACCTCAACAATTAGCTAATGTTGAAAGATATCAGGGTAGAGTTGCAGAAGTTGATAAAAATATTGAAAGTAATGAAATGGCAGCCACTGCTATTATTGAGGATGCTTCAAGTTTATTTAATTCAATTCGCAAAGATAAGGAAGCTGTTAATCAATTGAAAGCTAAAGTTGATAATACCTCAGCAGCTGAAGCTCACGCCAAAAGCTTATTTGTACGTTTTCAAATTATCTTAAATGAAGCTGAGGTTAATATCTCGCAATATCGTTTACAATCTATCTCTTCTTCTTACAATAAAGACCTACAAAAGGGATATCAATATGTTGATGAGGTAAATACTTTATTAAATGAGATTCCTTTAAATGTTGATAAGCTTAATAGTACTTTAGAAGAGGCTATGGACTTTATTTATGAGCTTTATAATAACGTTAATAACGTTGTTTCAATGTCTATTATGGTTGAAAAGGCTATTGTGTTCGGTAATAAGTATCGTAGCTCTTATCCTGAAGTTGATCGTGAACTTTCTAGAGCTGAACTATGTTATATGAATGGTGAATATGTGGAGGCTTTGAAGGTTGCTTTATCTTCAATGAATAAGCTTTATCCAGGCGGGGTAGATAATAAAATATTGGAGAAGGCTAAGTGAGTATTTATTTTGATAATGCTTCTACTACTTCCTTAGATCCCGAAGTAAAAGAAGCGTATCTCAGACAACTAGATGAATTCGCAAACGCAGACGCCCTATATGATTGGGGCGTTAGTGTTTATCGTAAACAAGAATTATCACGCGAAAAGATAGCTCAACTTCTTAACATAGATAAACAAGAAGTTATTTTTACTAGTGGAGCTTCTGAAGCTAATAATATGGCCATAAAAGGCCTGTGTTTAAAGAAAAGAAAAGGGCATATAATAAGCTCTATTTATGAGCATTCCTCTAGCTATGAGGCTTTAAAACAGATGGAGAGCTTGGGATTTGCGGTTACTTACCTTTATCCAGATAAAGATGGTTTAATTGATCCTTTAGAAGTAGAAAAAAATATACAAGAGGATACTTTTTTAGTATCAATTATGCATGTAAATAATGAAGTAGGTTATATCAATGATATTGAAACAATCAAAAGCATTGTTAAGAAAAAAAGAGGCTGTATTTTTCACTGCGATATAACTCAAGCCATCGGTAAGATTGATATTGATTTAAAAGATATTGATCTAGCTTCTTTTTCTGCACATAAAATACATGGTTTAAAGGGAAGTGGTGTCTTAATTAAAAAAAGACATATTGAATTAGAACCCTTAATTAGTGGTGGTCAACAAGAATTCTCTTTAAGAGGTGGCACAAGTAATGCAGCTAGTAATATTGTTTTAGCTAAAACTTTAAGATTAGCCTTACAAAGAAAAGAAAAACACCAAGAAAAAGTAAAACAGTTAAAAACTTATTTATTAGAAAATTTAAGGGATCATCAGATCTATTCTAATGAATATTGTATTGATGATATCATCATGTTTAAAACTAAATTAACTAGTGAAGTTATGTTGAATGCCTTAAATCAAAAAGGGATAATGGTTTCCGCTAAAAGTACTTGTGGTTCAAGAAGCGAAGAAAGTTCTAGAAGCTTATTAGCTATGAATTATGATGATAAACATGCAATCAGAGTGTCTTTTGATAGCTCTAATACAATAGAAGAAGTACAATATTTTTGTGACGCATTAAAAGAGGTTGAAAGTAAGTATGAATAAATTAAATTACGAATATATCGTTATACGATATGGAGAACTCACAACCAAGGGTAAAAACCGTAAAGACTTTATAAATTGCCTTTATCGCAATATTAAAGAGAAGTTAGCGAAATTCGATAAATTAAGCTACGAGAAGTTTTATGATGGCTTATATATTCATCTTAATGGGGAAGATTATGATGAAGTAGCTAAGAACTTAGATAAGGTTTTTGGCTTTGCTTATTATGCAGGTGCTTTAAAAGTAAAAAGCGAAAAGGAAGAGATTGTTGATATTGCTAGCGAGATGGCTATAAGAAGTAATAAGAAAACTTTTAAGGTAATCTGTAAAAGAAAAGATAAAAACTTTCCCTTATCTTCTGATCAAATGAATAGGGAAATCGCAACTAAGATTTTAAAAAATAGTGATTTAAAAGTAGATGTTCATAATCCAGAATTAAAGATCTATGTCAACATTGATAAAGACAAAACCTATATTATGGATGATAAGGTAGAAGGTTTAAAAGGGTATCCATTAGGGGTTAATCATAAAGCTTTAATGATGCTTTCAGGTGGTATTGATTCTCCTGTAGCTGCCTACTTAGCAATGAAAAGAGGAATGCGAATTGAATGCATTCATTTTGCTTCAATGCCTTATACCTCTCAACAAGCACTAGATAAAGTAATTGATTTAGTAAGAATATTAAATGATTATCAAGCTGAAATAATTGTGCACGTTATTCCTTTTACCCAATTACAACTTGCAATCTATCGTAATACCGATGAATCTTATGCCATAACACTACTAAGAAGAATGATGTATCGAATTGCTGATGAATTAGCTCAGCAACGTCACATCAAGGCAATAGTTAACGGTGAAAGTATTGGCCAGGTTGCTTCTCAAACCTTAGATTCAATGGAAGTAATCTCGGAAGTATCTAAAACTTTAATTTTTAGACCTTTATGTATGGCTGATAAATTAGAGATAATAGATTTAGCTAAAAAAATAGGAACTTATGAAACTTCGATTTTACCTTATGAAGACTGTTGCACTATCTTCTCACCTAAAAATCCAAGTACTAAACCTAAAAAAGAGAAGTGCGAATATTATGAAAGCAAGTTTGATTATGAAAGCTTAATTAAAGAGTGTATAGAAAATAGAGAAGTTATTAAAGTTAGTAAAGTAGAAAATAGTGATCTATTTTAGGAGGAAATATGAATTATAGTAAACGTCGTCAAGAACTAGCCACAGCATTACCAAATAACAGTATTGCTTATATCTTTTCTGGTGAAGCACCAATGCGCTCAAATGATGAAACCTATCCTTTCTGCGTTAACCGCAATTTCTTTTATCTAACAGGAATTGATGAAGAAAATATGGTTTTGGTTTTAAGCAAGCTGGATGAAGAAATCCATGAAATTTTATTTATTCTACCCTTCGATGAAGCCTTAGCTAGATGGGTAGGGGATAGAATGAAGAATGATGAAGCTACTAGTATTAGTGGTGTTGAAGATATTAGAGATATTGCCGGTTTAGATGATTATTTTGCATCTTTATATGCTCGTAGTTTACGCTATAAAGATTTTAGTATTTATCTCGATTTATGGCGCCAGCAATTTAATCAACGCTATGCCCCAGGAATTGCTTATAGTAAAAGATTATTAAAGCGTTATCCTAATTTGGATATTCAAGATATTTATCCCTTTATTACTAAACAACGTTTAGTTAAGGATGAAGATGAAATTAACGCCATCAAAAAAGCAATTAAGATCACCAAAACTGGTATTGATACGATGATGCGTACTATTAAACCAGGGATGAACGAAACACAACTTGAAGCTACTTTTGATTTTGCCCTTAAACAACAGGGATGCCGTGAAAACGCCTTTGATACTATTGCTGCTTCAGGTATTAGGGCGACAACTTTGCATTATCATGCCAATAACTGTGTTGTTGAAGATGGGGAATTATTCTTAGCTGATTTAGGAGCTAGCTATAATCATTATTGTGCTGATATTTCTCGCACTTTCCCAGTTAATGGTAAATTCTCAGAACGTCAAAAAGAGTTATATGAGCTAGTTTTACAAGTTCAACAATTAGTTCAAGATAATGCTAAACCTGGGGTATCAATTAAAGATCTCCAACAAATGGTCATTGATTTCTATAAAGAAGAATTACCTAAGCACAATTTAAATGAACCAGTCAGCGAATATTATTTCCACGGTATTGGCCATCAATTAGGTTTAGATACTCATGATTTAAGTTTAGGAAATAATGAAGTATTACAGGTTGGTAATGTTATTACTAATGAACCCGGTTTATATATCAGGGACGAAAAAATAGGCATCCGTATTGAGGATGACCTACTAATCTGTGAAGATGGTTGTATTAATTTATCAGAGGATATTATCAAGAGTGTTGAAGATATCGAAAAATTAATGAATCAATAAGGATAATCTAAACGCCACAATAAAATCTCAGCATCCGCTAAAAAGCGGATGTTTTGATCTTTGCACCCTAGACCATTAGTGATTGATAAAACACAATCATTTTCGTTATATTCACCACGATAATAAGTCTGTGCACCTTGCTCACTGCTATTAGAAAGTAAAGGTAAAAAAACCTGTCCACCAAGACTATGTCCTGCCAACATTAATGAAGTCTTACTTTGGTTTATTTGTAAGAAACTATCAGGATAATGAGCAGCTACAATCGTATAATCATCACCTGAAAATAAACCTTCAATGGCGCTTTTTTGACTACCAGTATTTAAACCAATTAATTTAATTTTACTATCGCCTTTATAGATATAAATTTCTTCATTTTGTAAGATCTTAAAACCAGCTTCTTCTAGGATATTAATTGCGGTATAGTTATCTTCATCTCCTAATACTGCATACTTACCATAAGTAGCGCTCATATTAGTTAAAGCACTAACTAAATTCTCTCTTTCGACAACAGTTAAGTTACTTAAGCTACTGTCAACTAAATCACCACCATAGATAATAATATCAGGGGCAATATTGCTTGTTTTCTCACTTAATTGATCAACAATTCTTTGATCACTTACACCAAAATGTAAATCACTAATATACATGATTAAGGTATCATCAAACTCTTTGGGTAATCTTTCATCGATTCTAATCTCTTCTCTAATGCTTAACTGAAAAGGATTAATTAAATAAGCATTAATACTAGCTAAAATCAATAAGATAAGAATTAAACTAAAGACTAAAAACTTTTTCACCACTTCATTATAAGCTAAAAAGAAAAGTTTAAATAAGAAACCTTATTAAATTTGTTAGAATGGTATGGATGAAACGGAGCTTAATTATTTTTTTAATCTTTATCTTTGTTTTAATTTCGCTTTTTTTAGGCAACAAAAAGCTAAAGGAAGAAGAAGTTAATTATGTAACGGGATATATTGCAAGCGAAGATAAACAGTTATGTCTTTATTCTGAAAATAATAATGAAAAATGTTTTGTTAGGGGAGAAGAGTATTCTTTTATTGAAACCACATTAGAAGATAAACAATATTATTTATTAACTTTAGATAATGAAAATTACTATATACCAATAGAAAACGTTGTTGAAGATATTAATGATGTAGTACTAGAAACAAGTATGTTTACTAATATCCCTTGTGTAGCTTATAAGGATAGCGAGGGAGTAGAGATAGCTGAATATTATGAAGCAGGTAGTGAGATAAAAGTAGTAGGTTATTCACAACTAAACGAAGATGGCAGTGTTAAACGTTTTCTATCACAGGATGGCTATTATTTTAAAAGTAGTAATTTAAGTAAAGAAAAAGTTGAACTAGCTTATTTTTCTAGTGATAGCGATAATGATTTAGGTGGTGGTAAGGCAAGTGAGTTAATCAACTTTTCTTTTCCTACAGCTGAATTTGAAAACAATGTTATGCCAGAAGAAGTAAGAGCTATCTATTTAAGTGCGTATGCACTAACCCATATCGATGACTATATTTCTTTGTGTTCTGAGGAAGGGATAAATGCGATGGTTATCGATATTAAAGAGAGTAATGGAGTAGCTTATCAATCGGAAAGTGTTAAAAAGTATTGTCCTTCAGCTTATGAAACAGCTGTCTTTTCAGAAGAAGAATTTACTCAAATAATTAAAAAACTAAAAGAGAACAATATCTATTTAATTGCCAGAATAGTTGCATTTAAGGATGATTATTATGGATTAGATAATCCTGATGATGTTTTAGGCTTAAATAGTAGTGGCGAACCATATTTACTTTTTGGCACTTATTGGCCTTCTGTTTATTCTAGAAATGTATGGCAATATAATGTTTCTTTAGCATTAGAAGTTGCTCAAATGGGCTTTAATGAAGTGCAGTTTGACTATATTCGTTTTCCTAGCAGAATTGAAAACATTAAATCAGAAATTGATTTTCGTAATAAATACGATGAAAGCTTTGCTCAAGCTGTTCAAAGATTTTTACTTTATGCTAGAGAAAACTTACATGAATATGATGTTTATTTAGCGGGGGATGTTTTTGGTGAGGTTGCGAGCTCTTTTGTTAGTACTTATGGTCAATATTGGCCAGCTATTTCTAGTGTGGTTGATGTGATTTCACCAATGCCTTATGCTGATCATTTTAATATCAACTCTTACGGTATTAAACAAGCTGTTTGGACAGTTCCAGGACAACTATTAAGTCAATGGAGTAAGGATGCTTCTTTCTCTCAAAGTTTAATTAATAATCCAGCTAAAGTAAGAACTTGGCTACAAGGCTATGATTCTACTAAGGCCCCTTATACTGAATATAATGCAGAAATTATGTCCCAACAAATAGAAGGTATTCAAGACATCGTTAATTATAATGGCTATATGATTTGGAATTCAGCTTCTTCTTTTGCTAAATACTACCAATACCAAAGTGTGATGAAACCACAAAATTAAGCTTACTAAAAGCCTTTTGAAGGCTTAATTATGTTAGAATTATGCTATGGGAAAATTAAAGATTATTGGCTGGAATGTTAATGGTTTAAGAGCCATTTTAAGAAAAGGTGATTTAAACAATTTATTAGAAAAAGAAGATCCAGATATTCTTGCTATGCAAGAGATAAAGATGCAAATTGATCAATTAGAAGAAAGTTTTGAACCATACCATATGTATATCAATAGTGCTGAAAAGAAGGGTTATAGTGGCACTATGGTTTTATCTAAACAAGAACCATTAAACGTTACTTATGGTATACCGGGAGATCATCCTCAAGAGGGTAGAGTAATTACCTTAGAATATCCTGATTTTTATTTTGTGAATGCTTATGTACCTAATTCTAAAGACGGTTTATTACGTATCGATTACAGAATGTATTTTGAAGATTGTATGCGTGAATATTTATCCGATTTAGATCAAAAGAAACCAGTTATCTATACTGGCGATTTAAATGTAGCTCACAATGAGATTGATTTAAAAAACCCTGAAACCAATCATCATAATCCTGGCTTTTCTGATCAGGAAAGAGAAAAATTTACTAGTTTATTAAATGCAGGTTTTGTGGATTCGTTCCGTGAATTATATCCTGAAGAAGTTAAGTATTCTTGGTGGTCTTATCGCATGAAAGCTAGAGAAAAGGGAATTGGTTGGAGAATTGATTATTTTGTGATTTCTAAGCGCTTCTTATCGCAAGTAGAAGACAGCAAGATTTTAAATGAAGTAATGGGATCGGATCATTGTCCGGTTGAGTTAATTATTAAATAAAGGAGAAAATTATGTTAAGCAAAGAAGAATTTGTTCAAAGAGAAGCCGAAAATATGAAAAGAGATTTAGCTCTTTTGGTTTCTTTCCCTTCAACTTATAGTGAAGATGAAAAACCTTTTGGTAGCACCAATCGTCAAGTTTTAGATGCTGCTTTAAAGTTAATGGAAGATTATGGTTTAGATGCTCATAACCTTGATTATTATTGTGGCTACGGTGAGATTGGCGAAGGTGATAAATTAATTGGTATGTTGGCACATCTTGATGTTGTACCGGCAGGTGATGGCTGGGATAGCGATCCATTTAAGATGGTCGAAAAAGATGGTGTTTTATATGGCCGTGGTGTAAGCGATGATAAGGGTGGTGTTGTTGCTTCTTTATATGCTTTAAAATATTTAAAAGAAATTAATTATCCTTTAAAGAAAAGAATTCGTTTAATTTTAGGATGTAATGAAGAAACGGGAATGTTAGGTATTGCCCATTATGTAAAACAGGAAGGTCATATTGATTGTGGCTTTACTCCTGATGGTGAGTTCCCAGGTATTTATGCTGAAAAGGGTATGTGCTTTGGCCATGTTGAAAGCAGTAATACTAAGATTATTGATATAAAAGGTGGAGAAGCAACTAATGTTGTATGTAAGAGTTGTGAAGCTAAATTACCTTTAAATAGCTTTGATATCACAAAATTAGAAAACTATTTCAAGCAAAATAATATTAACTATTCGCTTGTTGAAAAGGCTGATCATTATAACTTACTTGTAGAAGGCAAGGCAGCTCATGGTTCTTTACCCGATTTAGGAATTAATGCGATTTCGCATTTGCTAGAAGCTTTATATTTTGCTGATTTCGATGATGAGTTTGTAAACTATTACCATGATCATATCGGCTTAGCTGTTCATGGTGAAAAACTTGGTTTAGACAGTTTAAAGGATGATTATACTGATACTTCTTTCAATATTGGTAGAATTCGCAAAGAAAATGGTGTAGTTAACTATTCAGTAGACATGCGTTTCCCTGTAACTAGAAGCACAAAGGATGTATTGCCATTTATGGATAAATTAAATGAAGGTAACAACAAGTTTGTTCAGGATGGTAAAAGCTGNGAACCATTATACTTTGATCAAAACAATCCAATGATTGTGGCAATGCTTAATGCCTATCGTGATGTAACNGGNGATAAGGATTCNCAAATGATGGCAATTGGTGGNGGTACATACGCTAAAGCTATTAATAACTGTATTGCCTTTGGTTGTGCTTTTGAAGGAGAAGATGGCAACATTCANGATGCGAATGAATATTTACCAGTAGAAAGCTTTAAGAAACAAGTATTAATTTATATTGAAGCCTTAAAGAACTTAAACGATTTGGAGCTATAAAATGAAAACAATCAGAATGGCTTTAGTTTATGATTTTGATAAAACTTTATCACCAAAAGATATGCAAGAGTTTCATCTTTTGCCTTCTTTTGGTTATAAGGATCCAGCTGATTTCTGGGCTAAATGTAAAGAATATTCAGATGAATATAATATCGATGGTATTTTAAGCTACATGTATCTTTTAGCTAAAGAAGATCCTGAAATGACTAAAGCTAAGTTCAATTTAGAAGGAAAGAAATACATTAAGTTTTATCCTGGTGTTAAGGATTGGTTTGAAAGAATTAATGCTTATGGTAAAGAAAAGGGTGTAATAATTGAACACTATATTATTTCTAGCGGTGTCAGAGATATTATTGGTGGTACGGAAATAGCTAAACATTTTAAAAAGATTTATGCCTGTTCATACTATTACGATGAAGAAGGTAAGATTAAATGGCCTGCTAGAGTAGTCAATTACACTACTAAGACTCAATATTTATATCGTATCAATAAGGGTGTATTAGATGAGAGAAATGATATTGATTTAAATCGTTCTATGCCTGAGGAAGATAAATATATTCCTTTCCCTCGTTTAATTTACTTTGGTGATGGATTAACTGATGTTCCTTCGATGAAAACAGTTAAACAACACGGTGGTCAAACGATAGCTGTGTATTCCGAAAACTCTAGTTTGGCTCAGAATCTACAAGATAGAGAATCTGCTAGCTATGTTGCCAAGGCNGATTATCGTAAGGGCAGTAAAATTGAAAAAATAGTTATGAACTTGATTGATAAGGTGGCAATCGACTCACTTTTAGAAGTTTATCGTTAGTTGGGCAATTTACTTATCAAAAGTTTTTAAAAGTTTAAAATAGATAACGGAGGTAGTAAAAATGATTAATGTTTATATTGTTTCTGGGTTTTTAGGAGCCGGCAAAACAACACTGATCCAAAAGATGTTAGAAGGTATGGAATCAGTTATGTTGATTGAAAATGAGTTTGGTGAAGTAGGTGTTGATAGTGCCTTTTTTGCAGACTCTTTACAAGTAAAAGAGATTAATAATGGATGTATTTGTTGTAGCTTGAAGGGTGATTTTAAGGATGCCTTAGATGATATTCGTAACTACAACGTTAAAAATTTAATTATTGAACCTTCAGGAGTTGGCAAATTATCAGATATTATGCCTTCAGTATTAGCTGCACCAGATATGAGGCTTGTAAGTCATGCCTGTGTAGTTGATGTTAAGACAGCTAGCAAATATCATAAAAACTTTAAAGAATATTTTGATGATCAAGTAATTATGGCCAATGCGATTGTTTTATCACACTTAGATGTTGCTGATGAGACTAGTGTTAATGAAACTTTAGAGATTGTCAGAATGTTGAATGATGAGGCTGAAATTAATACTAGACCAATTACTGAATTTGAACACAGCGAATTGATGGATTTCATGGTTAGAAATGTTGCTGCTTGTGTTGAATGTGAACAATGGGATGAAGATGGAGGATGTGAATGTGAGATTGAACATCATCACCATCACCACCATCATCATGATGAAGAAGATGAAGATCACGATCATGAACACGAACACGAACACGAGCACCACCACCATCACCATCATCACCACGATGATGAAGACGAACCTTTTGATGCTTTAGCTTTCCATACTGATAGGGAATATAGCCAAAATGAATTAGAAGAAATGATGTCGCAATTAGATGATTCTGTAATTCGTTGTAAGGGTTATGTAAATAGCGGTGATAAGTCTTTATATTTCAACTATGTTTTAAATGAGATCAACATCAACGAAGGTAGCAAAAGAGATGATGGTTTGATTGTTATTATTGGTACTGAATTAGATGAAGAAAAATGGAAGAAGGTATTTGCTTTAAATGATTAAACCTATTTATATCTTTTCGGGTTTTATTGATGGTGGTAAAACTACTGTCATTAAAGAAACCTTAAGTGATAAAGAATTTACTGCTAATTCTCCTTCTTTAATAATTGCTTTTGAGCAAGGTGATGTTACATATGATGAAGCATTTTTAACCTCTAGCAATTCTAAGATTATTTATTTAGATAAGATAGAAGATCTGACAAAAGAAAAGATGCAAGAGTTAGAAGATAGTTATAAGTTTGAAAGGGTAGTCATTGAGCTTAATGGCATGCAGAAGGACGAAGACTTGTATAAACAGGGCTTCCATTCTAATTGGGAAGTAGCAGAAAGTTTAGCTATCTTTGATTCGACTAGCTTTATGAATTATTTAGCTAATATGAAGACCTTTGTCTTTGATCATATTCGTTATAGTGATGTTGCGATCTTTAATCGCAGTGACAATATTGATAAACGATATATACGTAATAACCTAAAGGCTTGTAATCCTCGTATTCAAATAATCTTTGAAGATAGTTTGGGTAATGTTAGTGATGGCATTGATCAAAGCTTCTTCGATACTAGCGGTGATGAATTAGAAATAAGCGATCATGATTATGGTCTTTGGTTTATGGATGCCTTAGATCATCCCGAAAAATATGATGGTAAAACAATTTCTTTACATTTAGCTTGTGCTGAAAAATTAAAAGAAGACAATGCAGCTTTCATGGGCAGAAAAGCAATGGTTTGTTGTGCAAATGATTTAACTACTATCGGTTTAACTGTAGTAGGAGTAGATCCTGATAAGATGAGTATTGGCAACTACTACGATATCAAAGGAAAACTTCGTTTAGTTAGTGATACTCAAGGAAATCCTAGTTGCATTATGTATGCTGAAAGCTTGAAAGCTAGTAAAAATCCAGAAGAAGAATTAGTTTATTTTAATTAGGAGAATTTTATGCTTTGGAATATTTTTGTTTCGTTTTTATTTGGTATTGTTGAAGGCATAACCGAATGGTTGCCAGTTTCTTCAACAGGACATATGATTTTGTTAAATGCACTAATTAATTTTGATGTCTCTGCATCTTTTTATGATGTTTATGAGGTTGTTATTCAATTAGCTGCTATTTTGGCTGTTGTTATTTACTTCTGGAAGAAATTATGGCCTTTATATCGCAATAAAAATAACGAAATAAAATGTAATCCAGATACATTGCTTTTATGGGCTAAGATTATTGTGGCTTGTATTCCAGCAGCTATAATTGGTGTCTTATTTGATGATATCTTTAATGAATTATTCTATAAACCAGGTTGGGTAGCGATTGCCTTGATTGTTTTTGGTGTTGCCTTTATTTTGGTTGAAAAATATCGTGAAGGTAAAGAAAACAAAGTTGTTTCAATTAAACAATTATCTTTCCAATATGCAATCTATATTGGCTTATTTCAAGTTTTAGCGGCTATCTTCCCAGGAACTTCACGTTCTGGAGCTACTATTATTGGTGCTTTGCTTTTAGGGGTTGCTAGAAATGTTGCTGCTGAATTTACTTTCTATCTTGCAATTCCGGTTATGGCTGGAGCCTCTTTATTAAAATTATTAAAATTTGAAGGAACTTTTACAAGTAACGAATTAATTCTTTTATTGGTAGGTTGTCTTACAGCTTTTGTGGTATCGTTACTTGTAATTAAGAAATTTATGGCTTTTGTCCGTAATCATTCTTTCTCATCTTTTGGTATATATCGTATTATTTTAGGTATTTTAGTTTTAGTTTATTTTGGTTTTAAAGGTATTTTATGGATGGGAATGTAAGTTATATTGCCGTTTTTTTAGAAGGACTGCTTTCCTTTGCTTCGCCCTGTGTACTTCCTTTAATACCTGTTTATATCTCTTATTTATCAAGCGATAATAAAAAGCGTAATATTTTTCTTTATACGCTTTCTTTTTGTTTAGGAATCTGTTTAACTTTTTTCTTGCTTACTAGCTTACTTGTTTCTTTAAGCTCTGTACTAGAAAAATATCGT
>Ga0065711_1043643_pt1 | contig 14600 bp, 7 predicted proteins | sample Hoacrofraction12_FD_59098 | JGI IMG/M metagenome (GOLD analysis project Ga0065711, IMG submission 59098) | Hoatzin crop microbial communities from Cojedes, Venezuela - Epithelial fraction 12 v2 (version 2) | ecosystem: Host-associated > Birds > Digestive system > Esophagus > Crop | place...
TGTAGCCATCTATGACAGCATGCCAGTCATGCGAGTTGTCCCACCACATTTCTGTGATGGCGACCAAGTCGTAGCCGTCCTGCTGTATAATGGCTTCCAGCTCCTCCTGTTTATTGCCCATGCTACGTGCGTTGGTACACACGCATTCTCTTCTAGTGCAGCGTTGCTTTGTAAGATTACCAATATGTTCCTAGATTTTTCTTGTGAAACTAATCCTGCATCTTGTGCCATAAAATCTTACTTTACTGGAAAACTGTATTACACAGGAATGGATCAAAGACAGTCGAGTCTTTGAAGGGATAAAATAAAACACCTCTCACCATCTGCCCCCAGCCAGCAAGTGTAAAAGAGTTCAAACTATTTCACTCATAACTCACAAATGGATGGATTTTTACAAATTCACTTCATGTTGCAAGCTAGTAAGGTACACCTGGCAAGGTAGTGCTGGCAATATTTTTATCCCCCCTTTGAAAAATATGTGATTTTAAAGCAAAGGAGATATGGGCAATGTTCTACTCTAGTCAAATTTCCAATAAAGGTGTTTCAGTGGCCAATTTTTGACAAGGCCATGCTGAGTGGCTTTCAGCCCTTGAACCATGGGGTGAGCACTCCATGCATCAGTGCTGGCCTTTCCATGTGGTCATTGCTGGTGGGGCCTCTCAGCTATTCTGTTGACTGCCTGCTGGGCTTCCGCTTCCCTGATTGACCCACAGGCTGATGAAGCTTGGTCACTCCTTCTTTTACATGGAGCGTTATTCAGTGAATTAGCTTAAAACTAAATGTAACTACCTGGTTTCGGTCTAGATTACCAATCATAAACTGAAAGATACTATGACCTGGAATCTATATTTTTCTCTCTCTTTTTTCGCTCATATGTACTTTGTCTATTATATTTTAGATTCATAAAATTAGATCATAAACATTTATTATTGCCTGCTATTTTAATTCTTTTGCATTCTTTTCAGGCTTCGAAAGAAAAGTTCTTCTGTACCAATTTAGGTGATCAGCTGGTTTTCTTGTTAAGCAGCGTTTGCTACTCCTTGTTTTTTGGTTTTCTTTTGCTTTGCAAACACAGTTCAGTTATCCTTCTAGCAGGATCTGTAAAGAAAACCCGTAAGAAAATTGGTGTATGTTTGAGAGCAGCAACAGCACATTTGGGCAACAGGAACTTCGTATTTAAAGAGCGTGAAGGCCATTTCCCAAGTGTATTGCTCCAATACAAAAAGTAAATGTTATGTTTTCTTTTCACAAAAGCTGACACATATAGGCAACCTCTCTCATAAGGTTTCACTTCTTCATTAAAAAGGAAAGCTCAGTGAGCATAAAGAGTGCACGTACTGCAACAAAAGAAGCTTAAAGGTCAGCACAAAGATGAATGCAATAAGAAGTGTAATATTCTCAGCTATGCACAAACAGACTTCTGCACATTTTCAGGTAAAAATCACATGCCATGGTATTACGCAACAGTAGGGTGGTCCCTTGCTGGCCCAGAGGGCAGTCTGCTGGAAAAAGCAATGAAGAAGGATTGCCATCAAGATGTCATGTCAAGCGAAAGATTTGCCAAATTTGGGTCTGAATAACTCACCTGCCAAAGTTGCATAAATCTGCAGACAGCTTGAAAATTGGAGCATATGGAGTGGGGAAGCACATTCTACGGTGCCAGCTAATGAAAATATGCAGTGTGAAATGAGCTAACATGGATGTCCTGTATACTGGAGAGATTTATATTCTTCCCTTGAGGGGTTTAATCATACTAAAAAATTGCAAGTTTAATTTGTAGCAATGACCCAGGGAAAGATTATTTGCTCCACTCTTCTAATAAAGCTAATCTAGATACCATTTGGCTGTGTTTTAGGATTTATTAATTTTTAAATCTGTTATTTATGGATTCCTGAATTCTGTGAGCTATTTCAAAACCATTCACAAAAGGGGTGTGGCAAATCAGGCAGATTTGTTTTTTTTAAACAGAAAGTTTAAACCACTGTTCTGGTTTCATACCTCCACCAGAAAACTTTTGAAAGTCTGAAAATCAAAAAGCCTTGATCATTGCTGACCAAGATCATAAGGTGGGGTAGGCAACATCTTTCAGCTGGTTTTAGATGGCCCATAGTGTCAAGAAAGTTACCCGTTCTAGTCCATATGAAGATGCAGCATTTGTGAGCCCTACTTATGTGAGAGATGCTACTGAGATCAGAAGAGCTGGTAGGGGAGGTTTGTACGATTGCACTGTAAGCACTTAGGAATTGAAAAATCATTAAGGAGGACTGACTAGAGCTGTTGCTAATGGGCTGCCACTGTGCAAGGTACTCCTAAACTATAGAATGTAATTTGATATTTAGGATATCAGAGTAAAAACATAAACGCTCAGACATTTTCCCTGGTCTTGCTAAACTAAGCATTCACTCTTTTGAATGAATCAGGCAATTTAGTAAACTACCTCTTGTATTACAGCTGTGTGAAATGGTTTCAGAAAAATAAACCACAAAATTTTGGTAACCAAATAAAAATTTTCCATGGTTTCCTGACCGGTGGTGGGGAAGCTGGAGAACGGGCTGTAGCTTTCTGACCCTGTGGCCAGTTCTTTGACTGGTTGCCTAATTGATAAAAGCAGCCCCAAAATGCTAAGCAGTAGCAGCTGCCAGTTGTTCTGAAGAGGCCATTTGTCAAAAGGCAGTTGGCTGAGTGAACTTGGGTTGTGGCTATAACCTTGCCAGTTTATGACAAACCTGCACTGAAGCAGGGATCTGAAGCCAGCTTTCAAGCTGCACCTGCTCTGCCATGGGGACAGTGTTCGGAAACGATCTTCCTGGGGAGGGTCCTTGTAAAACCAACATCTGGTGCTGCAGCGAAAGCACTCTGGCTTTGTGGTGTCAGGATATGCAAGGGTCTTAGAAAGCAGGAACACTAATTATGCAGCATTAAAGGGGGAGTCACTGGCTTTCTTATTTTTCAACAAGTTTTTTTTTTTTCTTTGCTATTAGAGTGAAATTGAAGATGTCTGGAGATATTGCTTCATAAGTACTAATATTTAGCATTTTTGCTGGCAGAAATCCAAGTGCTCCACACCATGGAGTTCCACATCTATGCCATCATTATTAGTTTGTGATTGCATTGATAATAATTGTGCTGAATTTTACAAATAAGGAAGTTGAAGGATGGGAGGGAATCTATGTGTTCGGAATAGCTTAACAGGCATTGGCAAACTAATATACAGTCTCTAGCTCTTCAGTTCAAACTGATGCTTCATAAACTAACTCATATCTCCCCTTTGCCCTCCGTGCTTCCTTTGCAGCCATTTTTCTACAAGTTGCCAATTCTTTACAGCAGCTATAATGCAAATTATTTGCTTGGCATTGTATGTTTCTCTCGGTATCTGCTCTCCTTGTGCTTGCACAAGGAGAGCAAAAGTCTGATTCTGTTCTGACCTTTCAGTAAATTAACTTACCTCTGTATGTGTTTGCTTTCCCCGAGATACATATCTGGTTACCTTTTCAATTACCTTCTTTGCTATTCACATTATTTTTCCTAAAACATGTAATCTGAGTGTGTCCCAGAATCCTTACTTGAGTCCACGCTACTTTGTGAACCGAGATCCTTCTGAAGACAGGTTAGCTCTGAGCAGAGAATGTCTCAGCAGCTTTAGAGCTAGACTTACATATGTGAACATGAAATAATTTTTAGCTGAGCTGCATCATCCTTAGGGAAATGGTAAAAATGCCTTTACCAGCAATTAACTGGGAAACAGGTGTCTGTCACTTCATTGCTATGACTTATCTTCTTTAATGAAAGGAAGAGGAGAAGCAAGGAGAGGGAAGATGAAATACGCGTAAAGAAAAAAAGGAAAGGGAGGAAATCCTTTTTCTTCAGTATATGAGGCATGCTGTGTTTTATCTCTTCGGTTATGCTGCACTGCTGTCAGCAGGAAGTTTATATTTTGAAAGAAGAAAATACTGCCCTTATGAAGTAGAAAAGTGATTTCCTTTTTCTTTGTATTTATAGTCCTTTGCAGAATATCTGAGGTCAAATTATTTTTGCTAATTTATTTTTTATTTGTCCCATTTGCCTAATTTCTTTTGACTGAAAAGAAGTAGTTCATGGCAATTGTAAGGCAAGTACTACTTTGTCCTTTCAGGAAGAATAACCGGTACTAGTGAGCAGACGACACAGGCAGGTAGTCCTATTGGATTGTGCTGTCAAAAGAGTCAGCAAATCTGGGATTTAGTGCTTACACTGAAACAGAGTTCTCTGTGACCTTGAATAGGTCATTTAGTTTCTCCGTGCTTCTGATCCCCACTTGTCAAACAGCGATAATAGTGTTTTCCTCTTTGCAAGGCTGTTGTGAGGATAAATGCAATTAAATAATGCAGGATGTGCGGATGCTATTGAAGTGATGCCACTGAAGAAAATAAACTAAATTAAACTCAGGATTAATTCTTCTCACAGTTATATATGTTTAAATTGAGAGTTGCCTTGCTGAATTTATTAATACTGTGTGGCAGAAAGTCAACACTTCCCAAACTTGTTTTCCCCCAAACTCAGGTAGAGGTAAACCGCCTTGTTTACCCCTCCTCTATTTAACTACAGATATGATGCTGTATGTTTTGATCCTTCAGGAGCAGGGATGAATTTGCACTGTGCAGTGGAGGAAAACCAGCCTGGGCAGGGCCAGCTCCAGGGTTCTTAAGCTGCAGTGCACAATGTCAACAATTCCCTGCACAAGCTGCAGCACACCATGGTTACCAGGCCCACTGCTCATTGAGTGATTTTCCCTTTTGCTGTTCTTTCCCCCTGCAGCAAGCTATGGTAGCCAGCTAACGGGAAGCTACAACTTGCCACAGTTTGGTGGGACTTGACCATTGCTGGCTGACAGACCACTGGTATTGATAGAATAATTTACTGCTTTTGAGGAAAAGGATTCTGTGGAGGGATAAATGATTTATTTCTACTATAGAATGTTTATTTACATAGTGTAGAAAATAACAAGATTTATTTGCAGGTTGGAATCCCTCAGGTACACTATAAACATAATTACAAGAACATATAAATATATTTGTACTATGCTATCAGGATTCTGGCACCACAAATCTTGTTTCCCTGACTGTGAAAAAAAAATGTTTTGGAAGAGAAATAAATTATTAATTTCTACTCTTGACTCAAGAGTAGGAAATGTGTAGTCTATTGACCTAGAAGACAATTGATCCACTGTCCTTTGACATCCCAATGTAATGGGGTATCTCAAATGATATTTGCAGAATGTTCTAGCCCCTGCAGAAGGGTGGAGATAAGACTTTCAACAGTTTAGGGGTATTAGTATAAAGATACTTGTAAAACAATACTTTATGTTCAATTCATTCTACTTTTTAAAATATTAGACATGGGTTTCCCAAACTGAAGCCCAAAAGATGCTCTGTTAATAGGTGGGTGGGGTTTTTTTTTATTTTTTAATGGTTTAGTTGTCCAGACAGTAAAGCAGATGCATGTAGCATATTTTCGCACTGTCAGATAAATTCTGAGAAAATGTCTCAAAGGTGATGTCTGAAAGTTAGAGCTGTTGCCATATGAGCATATGGGAAAAATTTCACCTACTAACACACTCACCAAAAATCTGAGTTGAAGGGAATTCTTCTTATCTGTGTGCTGTATGTAGTGTGTATTGGTTTCTTTTCTTCTTTGCCCTAAAGGTAAGGCTTTGATACAAACGGGACACTGAAGGTTCTGTTGTCCTTGCACAGCATTGATTGTCAACCACAACCAAAGGTTGTCTAATTAGTTCTTATAAAATAAGAGTTAATACAATACCAGCGTTAACAGTGAATTGATTCATATTTTGGGGCAGACTGTGTCTTTAGGAAAGGTGGGACTCACCTTGGTCAAAGTCATCTCTTGGCTTTGTGCATCTTCCTCCCTGCAACATGAAACCTGTTTTATCTGTGGAGGTAGTAAGTTGTTTGACACAGGGACTTTATTTCCAAAGTTTATGCATATTACCAGTTGTGGCTCTGACCTTGCTTGGGGGTCTATTGCCATAAGAAGAGTACACAGCTAGTAGATTGGTAGCTTTATAAAATTTAAGTTTCACAAAACCAGCTGCTCTGACTTTCTGTGTACCTTAGCAATTGAAGTCATAGAAGTCTTGGGGCCTGCTTTGAGCCTAGGAACTGTGGCTAAATCAGGTGATCTTTAAAAGCAAACCAAAAAACAACAAAAAATAACAGAATCCCCTCAAAATCTGAAAAAGCTGGTATTGATTGAAAGATTTGCAGTGAAAGAGAAGCTGCTTTAAACAGTAATTTCTTGTGATTGTGCTTGCAGCTTGATATTTGAGCCTTAATTCTCATCTACATTTATCTGGTTTGAACTCAAAGCCTTGGACTTTGTTCATCTTATTGTCTTTCAGACTGAAGAGGACTGTGCTATCAGATTAGGTAATAGTAACATAAAAGTTACTATAATCATCTCTGCTTCTAACTTTCTCCTTGAAAAGCAAAATACATTGAGTTAACCTATCCTCGTCTTTTTATTGTATGTTTCTTTTCATGGTCCTCTGAACCTTCATGCTTCATTAAATCATTCTTGAAGGCTTGATGCCAATTGGCCTACCATTTAATCCCAACTCTTTCAGAATACTTGTATATGTAGGATTATAGAGGAAGTAGTGCATGAGAACCATCAAGTATAGAACTCAAATATGAGAAATAGCTTAGCATATATGTGTATGCCAGCTCAGGTCAATTTAGCTTTAGGTGGGATGAGCAATTATTCTGAATTCTCCTCTGTGGAAGTATCTTGCTCTGCTAGCTGTAGAAGTAGTGTGTTACTCTCCTAAGCTAAAGGTGGCCTTGTGAAAGGCTTTCCGTTAGTCTACAGGTATTTACCTTTGTATTTTGCTGTAAATACCCTTTGGCTGTGCCACAGTTTACAAAGCAATCTCAGTTACTGTGAATCCTGTCTTCACCTTCTCACTATCTATTCCTGATCTTACTCCTTTGCCAGGTTTGTTATCAGTGATCCAGAAGAAAATAAAGTCTCTACTGATAAAGTTAATTAACATTAGAACAGTCATTGTAGGGACTTCTCTGGAAACACAGCTGTTTGTTTTTATTTCTACACTTACATAGACAGTTTAGTTCTATCACACAACTGTCAGTCTGTTTCAAATGTGCTATTTTTCTGTTTATTTTTGTTCAGTCTAGTCAGGGCTACTTGTGCGAGAGCACTCTGCTGGAACCTGTAACATTGCTTTCTTTTCATATGACTTTAGCCCTGGCTCCAGTGGAATCAGAGGGGACTGGTTAGAGTTTTCTGCAATTCAGAAAATCACTGAGTGACTGAAAGCAGTTGTAAAAGCAAGGACCTGTCTTCATGTATACAAGCACATGAAGAGAGATCTTGGTTTAAACTATCCGTTTCTGTTGTTCGCTGTTTTCTATATTTAAAACCTAAATATTCTGGTTTATTTTGTAAAGAAACCTCACTTTTGATTGAAAATTTGTATAATTTTCTTGAGGAATTCACACTGGGAGTCAGTTTCTGCAGCCTCAAATCTTGCACTGCTTCAATGTCCAACCACAAGTACTCTTGAGTCACTAATCACTCTGTCCCTAATTTTCTCCTAGTGCTTCTTGTTGACATTTATGTTTTGTAAGGCTGCAATATGAGCAGACAATTTTGAAAACAAGCAGCAGTATACCTGTTCAGTGATATGGATGTTTATGTAATGGAGGCCTCCAAACTTCTTGAGGCCCAATAAGTGCTAGCAAGAATTTCTGAATTCTTTGCACCCCGAGATGCAAAGTCTGGGTCTTTTTATTTAAGCTATTTAATTGGTGGTGGTTGTAAGGAATGAGGAATTGGTGATTGCTGTATTGAATGACATATTTTTCTTACTTGACAATCCTTTGCTATATATTTATTCATCAAAGTTTGTATTTACTTCCTTGTTTGGTGTGTGTACCATTTCTTAAGTTAATTGAGCATTAAAAAAGCAGAAACAAACAGTTCAGTTGTAAGTGGATACAGCTTTAAATATTTTATCTGAAGTAGTTTCTGAAACAGTTTCTAAACAATTACAGCCTGACTTTCATATGGGATCAACAACAGGCTAATGCTGAATTTCCACAACATACCAGTTCAAGCAGAATTATGTCAATAGCACTTCTTACCTGAACAGATGTAAGCCATAAAGGCAGTGAAATTATGTAAGGACATATGTGTAATGTACTTGGAAGATACTAGTAATAAGTGTGTGCAGTCTATGAGTGACGAAAAAATATGGAGGTGATTGATGACAGCTAACATGGCTTCACTATGGGCAAATCGTGCCTGACAAATATGGTGGCCTTCTGTGATGTGGTTACTGCATTGGTGGATAAGGGACGTCATCTACCTGGACATGAGCAAAGTATTTGACACTGTCTCGCACAATGTCCTCGTCTCTAAATTGGAGAGACATGGGTTTGATGGATGGACCATTCGGTGGACAAGGAATTGGCTGGATGGTCGCACTCAAAGACTTGTGGTCAATGGCTTGATATCCAAGTGGAGAGCAGTGATGAGAGGTGTTCCTTAGGGGTCAATAGTGGGACAGGTGCAGCTTAACATCTTTGTTTGCGACACGGACAGTGGTATTGAGTGCACCCTCAGCAAGTTTGCAGGTGACACCAAGCTGTGTGGTGCTGTTGACTCACTGACGGGAAGGGATGCCATCCAAAGGGACCTTGACAGGCTTGAGAGGTGGGCCTGTATGAACCTGATGAAGTTCAACAAGGCCAAGTGCAAGGTCCTGCACATAGATGGGGGCAATCCCAAGTACAAATACAGGCTGGGTGGAGGGCAGCCCTGAGGAGAAGAACTTGTGGGTGCTGGATGACAAGAAGTTCAACGTGACCCAGCAGTATGCCCTTGAAGCACAGCAGGCCAAACGTATCCTGGGCTGCATCAAAAGAAGCGTGGCCAGCAGGTCAAGGGAGGTGATTCTGCCCCTCTACTCTGCTCTGGTGAGACCCCACCTGGAGTCCTGCGTCCAGCTCTGGAGACCTCAGCACAGGAAAGACATGGATCTGTTGGAGCAAGTCCAGAGGAGGGCCACAAAAATGATCCAAGGGCTGGAACACCTCTCCTGTGAGGAAAGGCTGAAAGAGTTGGCACTGTTCAGTGTGGAGAAGAGAAGGCTCCGGGGTGACCTTATGGCAGCCTTCCAGTACCTGAAGGGGGCCTGCAAGAAAGCTGGAGAGGGACTTTTTACAAGGGCATGGAGTGATAGGAAAAGGGGTAATGCCTTTAAACTGAAAGAGGGTAGGTTTAGATTAGATATAAGGAAGAATTTCTTGATTATGAGAGTGATGAGGCACTGGAACAGGTTGCCCAGAGAAGCTGTGGCTGCTCCCTCCCTCGAAGTGTTCAAGGCCAGGTTGGATGGGGCTTTGAGCAACGTGGTCTAGTGGAAGGTGTCCCTGCCCATGGTAGGGGGCTTGGAATTAGATGATCTTTAAGTTTCCTTCCAACCCAAACTGTTCTATGATTCTATGAGCACAACTTATTTTGGGCTGAATGTTTGCTTTTGTGTGCAAAGCAACTTTATCCAAACTGGTCAGGAATTCCCATAGTTTGAAAACTTGAAGATGAACAGGAATGCTATTTCCAGCAGTGTATGGAAAGACTCAAAGAGGGTGTGAGTCTCAGCATCTTACCAAAACTGCCAAAAGTCTGAGACCTGGGTCTTTTAGACACACAGAAGAATTGACTAAAGATGTAGCTACAGAATTTGCCTCTTTGTAAGAGTTAGGTCACACAGCTTCATTGCTTACATCATATTGTGAAGTCTCTGCAGACTCTTGCTTTCAAGTATAGCTGGTTTAATGAACTGGGGCAAGCATACCTAGGTGAAGCAAGAACTGATCTGTCTATTCCCAGCAAGTTTTCTGGCAGTTAGAAAATATTTGATCATAATAATTCAATTGTTATATGCTTATCTGGGTATTACAACCTAGCAACAGGATTGAGACAAGAGTAGATGCTTGTTTAATTTTCAGGAGTATGATTTCTCATTACCCAGCTCTTGTTTTACATTTATGTAGATACAACAACAGAAAATTAATTGGTTAATATCACTATTTCTTACTGGTATAAGGCCACAATTTTATTACTATTGTTGTTATTATCATCAGTATTATTACTACTACTACTGTTATGATCCTGTTCAGCAAAAGATACCAATGAGTTCCTTATTGTTCAAAGGATCAGTTGATTAGAGCAGGTGCTTAAATCTCACCGATTTCAGAAATTTCAGTGGAATCTCAACATTTGGTAAATGGGGCAGTAACACTTCCAGAAATAAGTTTTAATTGTACATTCATATTTTTTGTGCATGCCACAGCCCAAATTATCTGCTGATGTAGAAGAGTGAAAATTATTAGGTTAAGCCTACTTACACTGGCAGGAAATCTGGTCTGGGATTTGCTGTGATGAGGAAATATGAGTATACGCTGGAGTTCATTTTACAAAGCTGGCCTAGAGTTGCTGCCCAAGGATAGGAAAGCATAAATACCACAGCAGGGGAAGAGACAAAGTGTTATTTGACCACACTTGCTCTTTAAAAAAAATCCGCAAGGGTAAAGAGCACAAATAGAACAAATCTAGGTATTTTGATACAGTGTACTTATTTTAGCAGGCAGATTAATCACATAACTAATTTTGAGGCTTGCATGTCAAGTGGCAAATACCACTGCTCAATAACTTGTGCATAGTCAACAGATAAGACTGTTTGCTTGTAATTTTCTTCACGTATTTCCAAGAAGATATACAAGTAAAGGGGATGGTCTGTGAATGTTTCACAACGCAAAAGCATACCCAAAATTACCAGAATCAGTATTAGAAGAATACTATTTGACCAGCTCTGAAAATCAATTATACTATTATTTGAACAAAAGTGTAGTTTTCAGAAAATATATACTGTGTCAATAATGCAGACATTTAGATTTTGTGCACATTCAGAATTAATATATTATGTAGTTTTCCAGTTATGCAGCTCTGGCTGCAATATTTTTTTCTAAGTTGCTTGCTTCAAAATGCACACCAGCAAGCATGTATTTTGGTTCTGGCTCACCTGCCAATAAGCTCACAGAACTATTTCCAAATTAAACAGTAAGAATAAACAGTAGTTCAGTGATAACCATGTAATTGTAACATCAGCTGCAAATATTCAAAGACTTTTGCTGGATATCTTTCTAGGAGATCGGTGTGGCCATGTTGTGTTAGATTTTGGCCAGTTTCCTAGAATTCATCATGTATATATTTTAAAGCTCATCCATCTCTGGATATGTCTGGTGCACGTAGGAAAGAGAAATGCTATGTCTTCAGTAGCATTTAATTTTTTACTTATACGTTGTAAAATTTCATGAGCCAGAGCTGTAATACAACACTGCAGTGCACAGCCCATTGGTACTGCTGTAATCATTCAATTGAGAGACCTGTATGGGCATGATTCAATAGGTAATGGACTGTATCAGTTCAGCTTGACTGTTGGGATTTTATTGCTCTACCCAACCTTGGTGACAGCTGCTTATTAGTGTGCAGTGCTTTAGGAAAGTCAATGTAGGAAATGAGCTCTCCAGTCTTTCCCTCACTGTGCTCTGATCAGTATTTTGGTAGATACGGGAGGTCTTCACCCACCCTCTTTCCCCCTCCCTCCTCTGTGAAGTTCCAATTCTCAGATTTGTGCAGGTTCTGTCTTCCAGACCAAACATGTTAGAAAGCCTATCATTTTACTTTGATTAATGCTAATAGGATTTGTGACCATAAAGCACCATGCAGTGACTTGAGAGTCTATGGCAATGGGATTATTTTTTTTTTTATTTCTGTTACTTTATATATTATCTTTCATCAGCAGGCAACAGAATTCCTTCTGCATAGTTGAAGGAATCAACATCAGCAGTGGTTAAGAAGGTGTCTTCATCAAATTAAAGTCATTTACTCTCACATGTGTTCGTAAGCATTTCTCTGCACCCTGAAATAGGTGAATGGATGCAGAGTCTGTCAGCTCTAGGCCATCAATTTAAATCAGGCCCAAGCTGGAGAAGATCAACAGTCTTTTTGTTGGTTGTACAGAACATGGCATGGAACTCAGGTGGCAAGTTCAGCCCACTGTTTGAGTGTGGCGCCTGCCTTTGAAGTAAGTACATCAGTTTGGTTTGCTTCCTGCATGTGTTGTCTTAATTGAGATGGAAGGTTTAAAGTCTGATCCCAACGAAATCACTTACGGGATGATTTCTTTCCATGGACTTCAAAGCAGGTGCAAGAAATGCGTGCAATCTGAGTAATCCTGTGAGTTGTATCTAGGGGGTGTCTCAGTCCTCATACTACAGAGTGCTTATGTTGATGTGATCATTGATGTATTTCTGTCAAAAACACCAAGGCAATTCGAGTGGAAGATTATACCACCCTCAAAGCTCTGCTTTACTGAGAATAAATATGAAGCTTTTGTCCAGTGCTATATTTTTCTCTTTGTCTTCATTAGTAACGAGATACCCTTGAAACAAAATGTTATTTAAGAATTTTTTAAAAATTTCATTTGCTGTAGGCATGTGTTGAACTAAAAATAATGTATCATTTATTGCTAGAGAACTAGGATGTTCCGACAAATTATCAGATGTTTCAGAAGATCCTACCTACGTTGAACTAACCTTAAATTGTCTTTACAGGCAGGAAGGGTAAGCTGAAGCTAACAAATATCCCACAGCCTTGTTTTCATTTCAAAGACTGGTCTTCCACGTCATGTGTGACGTGCTGCCATTATTACAAGAGGCAGATTAGGCAATCATCTTAATGAAATGCGAATAAGATGAATGGAGAAATATCAGATGCTGCTGGGGCATACTCCACTGAGAAAAGTATTTGCGATACCTATTAAGCAGGATGTAAGTCAATAGAATATCTGAACAGAAGGTGCTATATGTTGTTGTTCTTAGAAAATTTGTTTTAATTGCCTTTATTATTAAAATGGATGACTTCTTCTAGATCTGAATGCTCACTTCTCCTCTGCCTTTCTCTTTCCGAACAGTAAATGCAATCTGATTTATAGTTGTTTACAAACACTGCAAAATCACCAGGCCATTCAGGATATAGTCATTATAAAGTGGTGTAAATGGTAGTAAAGAAGAAGGAAATTTACGCTGTTATTTCCTTTTTTTTTTTTCTTGACATTTCTTTACAGACATACCAAATAATTCGGGATAGTATGGTGGGGACTGAGGGGACTTGCAGGATTTCCATTACCCCATATTTTACTACAATTTAGGAAGGAAGTACATTAAATAACTGTTCAAGACCAAATTCACTGGTACCTTACAACAGTTAGTGCTGTTGTGGTAATGTAAGGCCGCCATAAATACAGCATCTGCAACCCTCAGAGGGACTGTGATACTTGGCTTCTGGCCTGAAACTTGCTTGGAGTCTTCAAGCTAAAGGTTGTAAAAGTCCACAGTTTCATGGTTTCTTACGTCCTGAGAGAGAGTGGCTCTTTTTAAGCATAATACGCCATCTCACATACAGTACCTTCAAGTCAGATGCTCTGCCACCCAGGACTTTGGTAACAAGCGTGGGAAGTAAGACACCAGTGCACTTAAAACACCTCCAAGAGCTGTGTGATTCGTAGGTGTCTGGCAGAGGCTGAAGCCCCTGTTCTCTGCAACTATCAGCAAGAGAGGCTGTCATCTGCAGCAAATCAATCCCCAGGATGACAGCAGTCAGGCAGACAGCTGACTGCTTTATATCCGCTTTGTTCAGGGAGAATGTTCTGTGAAGGCAAAGGAATTTTTTTCTCCCTTTCTTCTTTTTAAGTTAGTAAAAAGTGGATGTAAATAGACGTGGCTGACTCTGCTTTGCTGTCACTTTTCCTAAGATGCATTGCTTTTAACTTCTACAAAATTCCTAAAAATGCCGCTCGTCAGTAAGACTGTTGTTACTGAACATTGTTGTATTAGGACATGCCTGGCAACTCTGTCTTAGCATCTTCGTTCCTTTCTTCAGTGTGCTGCTGACTTCTTTCTAGCTGCTGGGTGGTGCTCTACTCATTAGCCTGCTTTAATTCCACCTGGAATGGTCATCTATTAACTCCTGCTTGAGCTAACAGGGACTCTTGAAACTGCAGTGTTTTTAGGCACTTTGGTGGCAAGCCAGCTACAGAAGTTTGAATAGAGAGACTTCACGGTGTAATCCTGGGGCACTTTTATCCTGCATGCAGTAGACAAGAAACTTTTTCATTGTAAAAGTGTGGTCATTTTTCCACATGACTATGCCTAATATAACACATATTGAACAAGCTTCTTCAAACATCTAAGGAATCTACAGGCAATCCCCCTGAGAAAGAAATTTAGCAAAGGAGGCAGGAGACCTGCATGGTTAAACAAGGAGCTTCTAGCGGAGATCAGGCAGAAGAGAAAGATCCATGGAATGTGGAAAGAGGGACAGGCCACTTGGGAAGAGTACGGAAACGTGGTGAGAGCATGCAGGGATGCGACGAGGAAGGCCAAGGCTCACCTGGAATTGAAGCTGGCAAGGGATGTCAAAAACAACAAGAAGGGCTTCTTCAACTACATCAGCAG
>Ga0065711_1043644_pt1 | contig 14600 bp, 13 predicted proteins | sample Hoacrofraction12_FD_59098 | JGI IMG/M metagenome (GOLD analysis project Ga0065711, IMG submission 59098) | Hoatzin crop microbial communities from Cojedes, Venezuela - Epithelial fraction 12 v2 (version 2) | ecosystem: Host-associated > Birds > Digestive system > Esophagus > Crop | place...
CCCAGGGGGTCGTTGTGCCTGGGGGGGAGGGGTCCCTGCCGCCCCAGGGGGTCGTTGTGCCCGGGGGGGAGGGGTCCCTGCCGCCCCAGGGGGTCGTTGTGCCTGGGGGGGAGGGGTCCTGCCACCCCAGGGGGTCGTTGTGCCTGGGGGGGGGTGTCCCTGCCACCCCCAGGGAGTCGTTGGGCTTTGGGGAGTGTGTTGGGGTGGTTTATCTTCATCTCAGGGCTGGTTCCTCTTGCCCTGAGCGGCTCATCAGCCCTTGGGAGGGGCCTTGGGGGTCCTTCCTGCCCCCAGGGTCAGTCCCTATTGCCCCCAGGGTGTCACCGTCCCTTTCAGGGACTATTGGTGGGTTCCATTGCCCCCAGGCTGGTCCTTGTCACCCCCATGTTGTTATCGTCTCTTTCGGGGGATGCTGAGGGGACCCCTGCCACCCCCAGGGCTGGCCCCAGCTGCCCCTGGCATGTTGTCCTGCGTGGGGGGTGCTGAGGGTCCCTCCTGCCCCCAGGGTTCCTTCCCTGTTGCCCCCGTGGTGTCACAGTGCCTTGGGGGGCACTGGGGGTCCCTTCCAGCCCCAGAGCAGGTCCTACTGTCTCGGTCATGGTGGGGAGCTCGGCTGAGGGTCCCTCCTGCCCCCCAGGTCCAAACCTCCTTGTCCTTGGGCCTTCCTCGCCCCCTCACTTCCAGGACGGTCCCCGTTGTCCCCGGGGGGGTCAGCAGGGGGCCCTGGGGCTGGCGCGGCCGGACCCTGCGCTGCTGGGCTTTAACCTGTCGTTTCCATCAGCTGCCAGCGAACCTCCAGCCCCGGCCTCGGCACTCGCTGCCCGCCCGCGGCACCGCTGCCGCCGTGCAGGTGAGTGGGCGCGCTGGCTCCAGCAGCGCTTGCTTCGTGTCCGTCTGTCCTGTGTGCGGCAGAGGTGGAGGTCAGGGCTGCATCTGCCTCCGTCTCCTTCGCGGTGCCGAATTGTTCGTGTCGGTGGTGCCATCTTGGGCTGCTCCAGCTGCTCCCCCCTTCGCTCCTGTGGAATTTCTCCTGCTGGCCGGGCTTTCCTCAGCCTTGAGACCTCCGCACTCCCCTGGGGAGCCAGGAGCCTCCATCCTGCCGGGCGCTGGACAGGGAAGGGGCAGTGTGGCATGCTGAGGCAGCCAGTGCTTGTTAGCTGCAGTTAATTAGGCCCTGCCTGTGCTGGGAGCAGGTTCACACCATCCCGTGAGGTGTTGGGGGAGCGGGGCTGTGCCGCAGGGTGGCTGGGAAAAGCGGCGGGGAGGTGGGTGCTGCGTCCCCCGAAGAGGTGCTCCAAGGTGGGGATTCTGGACCTCTGTGCAATTGCAAACGGGAAGTTGCTTAATTAGCTTTGTCACCGGGACCTGCCGGGCTCCTGGGTGGGTTTGTGATTAACCGAAGCTCTCCCGAATGTGGCCCACTGGCAGGTGTCTGCCCACATCTCAGCAAACCAGAGGTGCTTGGCCGGGCTCTCCACCATGAGGGGCGTTCGGGGTGGAAACCTGCCCATCGTGGGGGGTTTAAGCCCCTCAGCACCATCCCAGGCAGGAGGAAGGCTGCTCCGCAGCAAAGAAACGAGGTTGCCTCCGTCCAGGTCCGATGAGAAAACTTTCCTTAAATAGAAGAGGCTCAGCTGAGCACAGTGCAACACGTGCATGGGAGGGCCCCGGCGTAAACACGGGCACGAGGCTGCGCTGCGGTGTCCCGGCGTGCCGGGGGTGGTGGAAACCGAGGTGGGGGGCTCTCGGTGGGTCAAAAACACCCCGCGCTCGCTTCGGGCCCCGTTGCTCCTCTGCTGTGCGGAGCCCGGAGTCGGCCTGGGTGCCGAGCGCCGCGGAGCCTGGCTATTCGGGTGTTTATATAGCTATGTAAATATTTTAATGGCAGATCGTTCAGGGACGAAGCAGCTGCGAGCGCTGGATTTCCAGCCATAAAGCGTCTGGGTTGGTGACACCGCAGCACGTGGCCGAGTCCTGCGGGTGCTGCGGAGGCGCGCCGAGTACCGGCACGGGTGGATGGCGGCTCTTGGGCGGCAGCAAGGGGCCAGAGCCGGCTGCCGCGTGGAGCAGGGCCTGCGTCCCACATCCCGCCGGCTCGTGGCATTGCAGGCTGGGGCGACGGCTCGGGACGGAAAGGATCGTCTCCTGGGCACGACCGCTGGAGTTGCTGACTGGTACCGTGCTGCTCTGGGGGCTCGGAGCCTGGCAGGCAGTGGGGCGGCGCAGCGGTGTGAGCCCCGGCACGCGTGCCGGAGCGTTGCTGGGTGCTGGCTCGGTGGGTCGAGGCCGTTCCTGCGGCGAGGGGAGGAGGCGGCAGCGCTGTGGCAGAGCTCGCAGCTCGGTCCCGGCAGTCGTGGCGGCAGCTGGGAGGCTGTGGCATGCGGAGGGATATTTTTAGGGCCCTCGCAAGGGTGCCTGAGAGTCAGGCTTCGAGCATGTGAAGCTGGGAGCGCTGATCCTGTCCAGATGTTGACTCCAGGGAACAGCAGAACCCGCGTGTCGGCTCCCGGGGTTGCTCTGCACGGTGCCCTGGAGCTGGGCTGCGTTTGCTGGCTCCAGCCTCGCAGCCTAAGGCATTGCTGTCTTGGCTGGGAGACCCGGCCTGGCCCTGGTGGCTCGGAGACGGGCTCAGGTCTCTCGGTGACGGCTGACTGCGTCCCCGCTCCCTCCGGTCCGCGCCAAGTGGTGTCTTGTTGCTTCCCTCAACCAACAGGCTCCAGTTTGGGGAGCTGGAAGCGATACCTTTGGCGTCATCTGCGTTTCCAGCCGCTGGTAACTGGAGTGCGGGGTTCCCCGGTGTCCGCCTGCTGCTGTTTGTCCCTGCCTGAGCCCTCGAGTGCTGACAGCGCGCTGTGCTGTGCCGCGGGGCTGCCGGTCCACGCACTCTTTAATCTCCCTGCCACGTGAGCAGCTTCGGCGCCTGTGAGCGGAGCTGGTGGGTGGCTGGGGAGGCTGATGCAGAGCAGTCGGAGCCGAGCGCCCAGCCCGGCTCTTCGCTGGTACCAGGCAGCTGGCACGGGCCAGCGTCGTGCTCTGGGCGTGGAAGATTGCCAGGGAGCCCAGTGTCCCCTGTGGTGTCCCTGCGCTGGCAGAGACCGTGTCTGTCCCTGCTGTCCGCTCCGCCGAGGCAGCTGAGGGCTTTTTTTCTTGATGCCCTTAATTTCCTAGCAAAGTTAGAGTCCTGTTGTGGGTGGATGAGACGTGAAGTCAGGCTAATTATTTGGTAATGGATTCCTCTCCTCTGAAAGCGTGTTTCTTGTTCCTCACCTTCGTGAAAAGGCTGCTGTGAAACGGTGTAAATGACAGATCTGAATAGGTAATTTGGCACAGGAAGATAACTACCGAGGAGCAAAGTCCAAACTCAGTTACTCTGATGTGTGCAAAGGCTCTCCCAGCCCCTCGGATTAATAATGCTGCCGAAGGCAAAATAACCGGCGGAGGGAGAGTCGACTTGTTGACGGCCTTTCCGATCCCCTCACGACTCAGGCAGCGGGCAGTTCGGCCATAGCCGAGCGCTGCGGTGCTTTGAGCCCGTTCCTTAGTCACCCGGCGTGGCAGGTGCCGAGTGAGGGATGGAGTCGCCTCGGCACTGGGAGCAGTGGGTGACACCCGGTGCTGCCCTGCCTCCTGCCTGGTCCTGCCGCAGCCCCGGGCACGAGCCACCCCCGCTGCGGCCGTGCGGGACCCCCTCGCCGGGCTGAGCCCTGGCGCTCTGCGGCACGTGAGCACCCGCTCTGCTCCACGCCGTGCCACCACGCGTGCCAGGAGCTGCCGGTGCCGAGGGACGGGCCCAGCAGCGCGGCCGGCGGCCTGGGGCAGGGGAGGGCAGGGCTGAGGCTCTGGGGCTGCGCTCGTCCCCTGCTGTTGTTCTGAGCCCTGTCCTCCCCCGCTCCGCGGTATCAGTGGTTCTGCACAGGCTGGCAGCGCCAGCTGGGGAGGACTGAAGCTGCAGAAATCACTTTTATCTTTGTCTTCTGCACAGCTACTCTTGTTACTGAGCGAGCGGCTGCAGTCGGCCGAAGCTCGCTGCTGTTTTCGGTTGCACAGACTTGGTTTCCTTGCAGACGCTCCTACACCCTAAGAGCTGTGATGGTGTTTCAGCCGGAGCCAGCCCCGTGGCCCAGGCATCCTGCAGCCGGTCGGTCGGTGGCTCCTGCTCCGTCACCCTGCAGCTGTGCTGTGGCTTGGCGGCTGCAGCGAGCCCCGCTTGCCTCCCGAGCCCCCCGTTCCGGAGGGGAGTCGGGCTCGGCTCGGGCTGGCGGTGACTGACCCGGCCTGGGCAGAGCCTTTCGCCGCCTTTGGCTCCTCGGGGCTCCGCTCGTGTTAATTCCCAATCTAACGAGGATTATTCTCCAGAGTGTTTGCTGTAATCGGAGTTAATGATGTTCTGGCCTCGGCTTTTTGCTGTGTGTAGATGGGGAGCTCTTAGCAGACTCCCTGACGCTGGCTGAGAGCGAGCAGCTAAACCAAGTATAGAAAAGTCTGACTAAAAATGGAAGGGAAGTAAAGAACGCGCAAAGCATAAATACAATGTTGGGGTGTTTTTTTGTTTTTTGTTTCCCCTCCACCTTGGCAAAACCTCTGCGTTCATGACTGCGACGTGTTTTCCTCCTGCGTAGCCCAGTGGGGCGGCTCTGCCGGCAGGCGCTCTCGCCAAAAGCCCCTGGAGAGTGGTGGGCACCGCGATGCCGGGGGGTCCCGCAGCCCCTAGGCATGGAGGCAGCTCCGCTCTGGGGCCGTGGCCCCCGGAGCTGCCCTGCAGGGGCTGCTTTGGACTCGTCCCCGGCTGCAGCAGGGCCACTGCTGCTCCGGCAGCCCGTGCCTCCCCACTGAGAAACACCTGGGAGCCAAAAACGCACTCGCCTTTGGTTTTCTAAGTGCTCGTGAGGAATCGGTGAACCTCTTCTGAAGCAATGGGAAATGCCAGGGAGCTCCTGGCCTTGTTGGCTGGCTCTGCTCTTGCCCGCTGCCCAGGAGGAGCAGAGGAGCTGGGGGTGCCAAGGGCCAAAACTTGCTCTTGGGGGTGGCCAGGCAGGCAGGCCCATCGTCCAGGGCTGCTGTCCTGGTCATGGCATGGAGGAAAATGGCCCCTCGGTGACGCCAGGAGGACTTTGTGCATGGGAAGGTGTTTAAAAATCTGTCACTGGTGTTAAAAAACCCTCTTGAGCAGCTTTTAACTGGCTGCCTGCAGTCACCGAGAAGTTTCTCGGTACCATGACTTGCTGCCATCCCAGCCACCTTTCCTCCTCTGCCTGCGATCCGAGCCCCGCTCCTGCCTCCCTGCCCACCCCGAGCCAGCGCCGCGTGTTGTGCAGCTGCCTCGCTGCAGCCATTGCTGCCAAGCTGGAGTCAACACCTCCTCCTTCCCCTGAGCCTGGCCGGGCATCGCCGGTCGGGAAGCACCCGTCTTGCTGCGAGAGGCGAAGCGGGGACTGCGCGCAGGCAGTGGGAGATGGGAGGACAGGCAACGTGATGGGTCGTAGATCTGCTGTCTCGCTAAGTCAGCGGTGCCTGAGCAAATTAGAAACTGGAGAGGAGCGCAGGGGACGGTGGCGAGCGGCCTCGTTACCCAGCCGTGGGTTCCTCAGTGGAGACGGAGGGTCGTTAACTGTTCGCTCTGTCCTCAGCCATAGGTGATGAGCTTTTGTTGTCACGCACACTCACGTGCACCGAGCGTGGTCACGGAGCCTGTAGCCATGTGTGCGCCCCTTCCACGCTGACTGCGTTTCCCCTGGGAAGCGGTGCTCTCCGGACCAGCCGCAATGCCTTGGGCGCGCGTGTGGCTCCACCGACGTGGGGACAGGCCAGCGCATCCCCGTCTCGGCAGCCTGGCCATGGCAGGGACGCTTCAGCTTCTGCCCTCTCCCTCTCTCGCACACAGGGTGAGCGCTCCGGAAAACGCGATGTCGGACAAAGGAAGTGGCATGGACGGGAAGACGGACATAGTGAACGGTAAGGGTGCTGGTGGGGACCGATCTCCCCGTGCTTGGGGTCTCTTGCTGGGGGGCTCATGGCGTCGTCTGCACCATGCAGGCAGCTTGTCCAGCAGCCCAGAGGAGATGTCAGCTGAGGAGGGCCGAGAAACCTCCTCTGGCATTGAGGTGGAGGCCTCTGACCTCAGCCTGAGCCTCACGGGAGATGACGTGGGGCCCAACTGCACCAGCACGGAGAGCCGGGACACGGACACGGAGAGCTCGGGGGAAGAGAAGGACTCTGACAGCATGGACGACACAGGCCACTACTCCATAAACGAGGAGAACCGGGCCCTCGACCGGTCGCACTCGGAGGAGGAAGAGGAGGAGGAGGAAGAGGAGGAGCAGCGGTCCCACCGCCGTGCCCAGCGCAAGCGTGCCAACCACGACCAAGACTCCTCTGATGACGAGCAGGCCCTGGAGGACTGGGTGTCCTCGGAGACCACGGCGCTGCCGCAGCCCCGCTGGCAGGCAGTCCATGCCCTCCGGGAGCGGGAGCTGGGCTCCAGCGCCCGCTTTGTCTATGAGGCCTGCGGGGCCAGGGTCTTCGTGCAACGCTTCCGCCTCCAGCACGGCCTGGAGGGCCACACGGGCTGCGTCAACACCCTGCACTTTAACCAGCGCGGCACGTGGCTGGCCAGCGGCAGCGACGACCTCAAAGTGGTGGTGTGGGACTGGGTCAGGAGGCAGCCGGTGCTGGAGTTCGAGAGCGGCCACAAGAGCAACGTCTTCCAGGTGAGGAGGGTGCGGGGAGGCTCCTCGGAGGGCTGGGGGGTCCGAGGTCCCCCGCGGTGGGCAGGTGCCTGCTCTGGAAGCACATCGGTTCAGCTGGACGATGCTGTGTGGGGAAGAAGTGTGTCATTACAGCGAAGGGCTGCGGGAGGAGCCCAGCCGCTGTGGGGTGGTAACTAACCATCAAAACCCACTGGTGCGCCCTAAAATCCACCATCTTGCCGAGCCCTGGCTGGCGATGATGGGTTGAGGTGCCCCGTGCCCTGCAGAGCCTCCCCAAGCCGAGCTCGGGCCACCGCAGCTCCTCCGGCCCCGGGGAGCAGCAGGTTTGGGAGCGGCCGTGGGCAGGAGGCCGTGCTAGGGGGGCTGTGGCGTGGCAAAACACCCGGTGCGTGGGCAGTGCAATGGCTCTGCCACCACCAGAGGGGCCTGGAGGGACGGGCTCTGCCGCCGCCACCGCACAGCCCGCGCTCGGAGGGACACCGGCACCACCGGCATCTCCGCCGGGCTGCCGGCTCTCCGTGTGCACCCGGCAGGACCGGGGTGATCGCTGCGAGAGCTCGGCCCGTGGAGCTGAGGCTTTGCGGTCGCTGCCTGCAGATCTGAGCAGCCGGGGCTTGCTGGGGTCTGGCAGGGGTGCTGCCCTCGCGTCCTCTCCTGTTTCGTCCCGTTTCCACCCGCGCGTACGCAAGCCCCTGCCCCGGCGTTGAAAGCCGCCCCTGCGCTTGCTGTCTTCCAGGCCAAGTTCCTCCCCAACAGCGGCGACTCCACGCTGGCCATGTGTGCTCGGGACGGCCAGGTCCGGGTGGCCGAGCTCTCCGCCACCCAGTGCTGCAAAAACACCAAGCGCGTGGCGCAGCACAAAGGAGCTTCGCACAAGGTGAGCCCAGAGCAGCCCGCGGAGGGGGCGGGCGGAAGCCAGGGACTCCCAAAGCACCGGGGGCCGTCCTGGCCCACGGCTGCCAGGAATGGTGAAGGCAGAGCCGCTGCTGTGGAGAGACCGATGCTGAAATGCTGTGTACGATCGCTGTCACCTTGGAGGGTGGCCAGGAGGGTCTCAGCGCCCAGCAGAGCAGTGACGTGAGCACATGGCTGCAGGGTGTAGAGGGCTTGGTGCTGCGTCGGCTCCTGTTACGGCCGGCAGTTTACTGGGAGAAAGGGGTCTTGCCACTTTGTTGGGTGAAAAGGGAACCAATGCCCAAGTATTTATCTTCCAGCTGGCCCTAGAACCGGATTCTCCATGCACTTTCCTATCGGCAGGTGAAGATGCTGTAGTCTTCACCATTGATCTGAGACAAGACCGGCCCGCCTCGTGAGTATTCCTCTACCCGCTCGCGCTGCCAGGACCGGGGAAGCTCCAGAGGGATGTTGGGGATCTCAGGGGGCTCCCCCCGTGAGCAGGCAGCACTCGGCTGCGTAGGGCTGAGGGTCCTGTGTGTGCTGCCGTGTTTCCACAGCGGTGCCTGCCCATTCCATGGGCATGAAGTGGGAAAACAGATCTCTTTTGGTTTTCAAGTCACGCTGTCTTCCCTGAGGTGCTGGGCCAGACCAGCGAGCGTTTCAGTGGCTGGTCCAGGGCTGGCCGTCTCACGCAAGGGTGTGGGTGCAAGCCTTGCTAATTAGACGAGCGCGTTTGAGCTCTCATTCATCCTCCCCGGGACGGGGCCCGGTTCGGATAGGAAACAGAAATAATCCCTGTGCGGCAGGTCCCTGCGCCTGCGTGCCTGCTGCGGTGGCTGCCGCAGGCCGCCCGTCCGGCGCCCGTTCACCCACCCCGGGGGCAGCGCTCGGGGCCCTGCGCTCCTTCTGCGCAGTGAAGTGGCTGGTTGATCACAGCACTGAATCTCTCCGCGCTGGCAGCAGCTCGGAGCTCACGGTTCGCCCGACTCGCTCGTCGCATGAGCGCTATTGCAGTTAATTGGAAAACAATAATTAGCAAGCAGCCGGGTGGTGCGTGCTGGATCTTAACCCGTATCGCCGAGAGATCTGTCGCTTCTGACAAGCTTCCAAAATAAACCCGTGGCGGGTGTTCAAACAGATGCCTGGTTTTGATATCGTGGTGCTTTTCCAATCTAGCGGCGTATTATTGTGAAGATGATCCTGCTTAAAACCGCGGGCTTCAGCACTCGTCTCCCGGTGGTTTGGGTTTATTTGTATGTGCGAGTGCTTTTGTCTACAGCCTTAAACCCATCTGTTTCGTAACCAGGACAAAAACTGCCGGGGCGTTTCAAAACAGCCATATTTAATCCTCAGCCCCGCTTCCCCCCCGATTTGCCGGGTCTGTTTGGAGAGGAGCCCGCTGGTCAGCAGGCTGGCGTGGGTCTGTCCCCCCTCCTTCTTCCCGGGGATCCACGCTGCTGTTTGGGTTGGATGCTCGCGGGCAATTGTCACCCTGTGAGTGTGAAACCGCTCTGGAGGCAGGGTTTGCAGGCAGACTGTAGGCAGCTCCCATCTTTCATTAAGCTGAACGGTATAATTAGAAGAAAGAGAAGCTTTTGAGCTGGCTGTTCCTTCATGAGGATGCTGCCTCAGTTTGTATTCGTGTCTGCAAAGCCGGAATATTGAGCTCCTGGGGGAGGGGGGATGGTGTGTGTGTCGGATTTCGTTAAATCTGTGTCTTATTACAGCAAGACGGGCGGGGAAAAATAACAGCAGAGCGTTTCTGCTCTGGAGTTAATCCGATTCTGCCCTCGCCACTGCCTGTCCGGCTCCACTGGGCTCGAGTTCAGGCCCTGAAGCCCTTCAGACATTTTGCAGGAAAATGCTAGGGAATGATTTCACTCTGCGCTGTTTGAGTCGCAGACAGAGCATGTGCTCACTTCAGCTGGGAGGCTGAGATGGTTGGGGTTTGGTTTTTTTAGTTGATGGTGCGTTGTTTTTTTTCTGGGAGTGAGTAAGAGACTTGCAGAGCTCCTGCTTTTCCCATCTGGACCCTGTTTTGAATTCGAGGTGGATTTTTTGTTGTTGTTGTTATTATTTTTCCTCATGTCTTAAAGGAAACTGGTTGTGACAAAGGAAAAAGAGAAGAAAGTGGGTCTGTACACCATCTACGTGAACCCAGCCAACACCTACCAGTTTGCTGTGGGAGGCAGAGATCAGTTTGTCAGGTGAGTCTGTGCTGGAGGCTCATTTGGTTCCCCCACGAGCTCTGAGATCTGATGTCCCCTGCAGAAACGCTTGTGGCTTGGCTCATTAGTGCCTCCGCAGCCTGTTCTCCCGTAAAGGCAGGATCACAAGGGAGATTAACAGAGGAGGATTTGGATCCTTTGAGGTTTAGCCCTGGGACCCACTGTCCAGCGGCCCCAGGAGATCCTTCCCTCAGGAATCAGCAGTGCTCTTAACGGGCTTCTGACAAACCTGCTCTCGGTCCCACGCTGCGGGCAGTGCCCAGTGGGCATCGGAGATGAGATTAAGGCTCTCGGTTTCAGCAGGACCAAGCTCCTTAAGTGACAAGCGCAAGCCCTCCTGGCCCTCGAAACACTCAGGCAGCCCCCGGCGTGGGACCGGGCTGTGTCTGTGTGTCTGGCCTCTGGTTTCCCCACATCAGTCAGAGCTCCCCTGCAGCGGGTGCGTGTTAAGGTCAGCTCACGTGGCACCTGTCCTGGGCAGAGCCGTACGTGCGCCAGGCCTGCCTGCTTCCCGGCTCCCCAAGAGCGAGCGGAGCCGCGGCGTCGCTCGGCTCCCGGGCTGCGTGGGGACTGCTGCTGGGGAGCGGGGGGACGCGGCAGCCCACTGCTGGCATGGCCCGCGCGGCGTCGGCTCCCCGGAGTGCCAGCCATGCGGGTGTCTGGCACGCAGGCAGCCTCTCCTGGGGCGCCGGGCTCGGAAACGCGTGGGCTGGCAGGCTGCTCAGACGGCAGCGCCGGTGCCTCGGGGGCTCTCGGAAGAGCCCAGGGTGGTTGCTCAGAACACAGCCTCCCCTCCTTCGCACTCCCTGCTGCTCTCTGTCCTCTACCCGTGGCCCAGGGCCTCTCTGCCCCTGCTTCCCCGGCTCTGGGCAGCTCCTGGTGGGCTCACACGTCGGGGAGGCTCGGCGAGGTGGGGACCCCGAGGAGCCCAAGCCAGCCAAGGGACAAGCACGGCGGTGGTCACGTCCCCCTCGCAGAGCAGCCTGCAGGCTGGCAGCCCCACACGCAGGTTGTGGGCTGTGCATGCAGGCTCTGTGTTGTCGTGAGATGCCTCCAGGTGATGAGAGTTGACATTAAGCTGCTTTGGCCAAGACTTCTGCCAGACCAGGCTGCTCGCAGATCCCTTGGCGAGGGCCGGAGCCCCCGGCCAGCGCTGGGGCAGGCTGTGGTTTCAGAGCTGGCTGGGATGTGCCGTGCCCGTGGTCGGGAGAGCTGCCGCTCTGGCTCTCTCCCCCTGCCACAGCCTGCAGAGGCGGGCAGCGCCGGCCCTCCGTGCCCATCGGCTTGGCATCCCTCGTGTCTTCTGGGAGTGCCAAATGCCTGCTGTCCTTCCCCCAGGATTTACGACCAGCGGAAAATAGACGAGAATGAGAACAACGGCGTGCTCAAGAAGTTCTGCCCTCACCACTTGGTAAGCGGCTCGATTTGGCGGTGTACCGGCGTGATGGGTGGCACCGGGGGTCCCTCCCCTGCGGGGACATGGCGCGGGTGGGCTAGTGGAGGACTTCCTGTAGTGGCCATCAGCTCTCGGCTGCCTGCGTGGGTGGGCGGCAGCTCTGCCGTGGCGGTGCGGCTCGCGTGTCCTGCGTGCCGGCACCGAGCAAAGCCGAGCCCAGCGTGGGGTGGGCAAACCCGGGGGCAACCGCATTGGTGTGGGGTGAGTGGTGGGCAGCCGGGTCTGCTGCCGGCAGCGTCGCCGCCTGTGCCAGCCTCGGCGGTGGCAGCGGCCTTCGCCCGGCTCCCGTAGCCGGGCTGGCGCTGGCGGCACTCGCCGCGGGGCGAGGGCCTGGGACGGGGCCTGGGCAGACCTCGCCACCCGGACCTGTGGAGCGCTCCGCTGGGAGCCTCGTGCGGGAGCGGCCGAAGAGCGCTCGCTGGCCACGTCTCTCGCAGGCTTCCTGCCTGGAAAACTGCTCGAGGGCCGAACAGGCTGCCGGGGCTTTGCTTTTTCCTTTGGGCCAAATCTTCCACCGCCCGTAAGGTCCTGTCGTGGCACAGGGAGAGGCAGCGGTTCTCACGCGCTGGCTTTAGAGCGTTGCAGAGCGGTGACTCGCACGCCGAGCCGCCTAAGCGGGCGCGGGGCTGGCGTAGGCGTGCTGGCACGCTGCGGAGGAGGTGGGAGCAGAGCTGTCTGTGCTGTCCTCAGGTGAACAGCGAGTCCAAAGCCAACATCACCTGCCTCGTCTACAGCCACGATGGCTCCGGTGAGTGGCCGGCGGGGCGGGCGGGCAGACGGAGCCGTCCTGGCCTGGGCAGGCGCCGAGGACAGGAGGGTGCTGGAGGCACGGCTGGCTGGCCGGGCACCCGAGGGGCTTCTGGCCCTGGCAGAGGGACCACCGCCGCCTGCTCCCTGCTAACGCCCGTCTCTTCCATCCCGTGCCAGAGCTGTTGGCCAGCTACAACGATGAGGACATTTATCTCTTCAACTCCTCGCACAGCGACGGGGCGGAGTACATCAAGAGATACAAGGGGCATCGCAATAATGCCACCGGTAAGGGCAGGCTGGGACGGTTGTGGGGGCAGGCCACCCCCCGGCAGGCCGCGTTCCCCGCTGCGGGGGGCTCGGAGGCTCTCTCCAGGTTGCCGTCGAGCTGCCGCCACCCCCGTGTCCCCTTCCCCAGCTGCGTGCGGGGCCAGGCTCGCTGCCTGCACCCCGGGGGCTGTGAGCGTGGCTTCCCCCTCCTTGCGCCTGCGGCCAGGCGGTGGGGCCGTCTGGAGCTGGGGGGCCGTCCCTGGAGCAACCCGGAAGAATAATTGCCTGCTTTTAGCTTATTTTTGCAGCTCCCAGTGTTTTCATCTTCCTCTCAAAGACCCTTAACACAAACTCTTGGGCTTGCAAAGAATGTGCTATTATGTGTCTGGGGACGGAAGAGATCCGTGCCGGTAACCCTGGAAACCCGCCGGCTGCCAGGCAGGAAGCGAATTCATGGCAGGGAGCGCTGCCCGGCTCCTGATGGCCTCGGGCTGCTTGTTTCTCTCCTTTCAGTGAAAGGCGTCAATTTTTATGGCCCGAAAAGCGAGTTTGTGGTGAGCGGCAGCGACTGCGGCCACATCTTCCTGTGGGAGAAATCGTCCTGCCAGATCGTGCAGTTCATGGAGGGCGACAAGGGAGGAGTGGTGAGTCCCCGCCGTGCCGCCGCTGCTCCGGCACCTGCGAGCCGGGGTTGTGCCCCGCCGGCTCGAGCCGCTTCCGTGTGCCCGCGTGGATTTGCTGCCGCGTTTCGTGCTTTTTCTACCGAAAGCCAAGCAGGGTCCCCACATGCTCCCCGTGCCCCGTGTGCGGGGCGCGTGGCCCCGCTCCTGCCCCGGGAGTGGCAGTGGGGACAGCTCAGGGAGCCCGGTGAGGGCCACGGCACTGCCAACGTCTCTGGTGTGCAAAATCCCACGGGGACTTCACCCGGCTGCCCACGGGATGCTTGTCACTGAAGGAGGGTGGGGACGTGGGAGCTGCTGCTGTCTGGGCTGGGGCAGCCCCCTCCCCTTCCCCCTGTCCCGGCGGGGACGCGCAGGGCCCGTGGGGAGAGCTGCGCTCCGGGCCGGATCCGGCTCCGCTTCCCGCTGGGCACGCAGCTGCGTCCTCGCCCACCACATCCCGGAAAGGGACGCAGCTGCGCCGGGCCGGCCCTGCGCCCGGCTTCCCAGGCTCCAGCCGACAGCGGCCGGGTCCCGAGCGGCCGCTGCCAGGGCGATGCCCGGTCTCGCGTGCCGCCCCGGCAGTCGGTGCCTGTCCCCGGCGGGCGCAGGGCTGGCAGGGACGGGGTGCGCTGGTGGCAGCCCCAGCTCCTGGGTCGGGGCAGGCGTCGAGGGACGGCGGGTGCCTCGCTGGCGTGGGGACGGGCGGCAGAGCCCGGTGCCCGCTGTGCCGCTCCTCCACTGGCTCCACAGTTGCCTTTTGTCTGGGTGGCCGCGGCACCGTGCCAGCTCCCGGCGGCTGCTGGCACTGCCACCCCCAGCCGGCACAGCTGGCGCGGCGCCGGATCTGGCCCAGGGACCTCCCCGGCAGCCGGAGGTGGGCTTCAGCGCCCTGGGACGGATGCGGCCCCTTTCCTGTTGGGTTTGGTGCTGGGGGGTTTGGGTTCCCCTCTTCTGTGGCACCCATCGCCCCTTGGGGTGCCCCAGGCTCGGTCCCCTGTGAATTACTGGGGGGTACCCTGAGTTTTGGGGTTTTACTGTGGAGGGCGGCCTGTGTCCCCCCTACTCCCCAGAGCCGGAGCGTGGGGACGCTGGAGCGGGTGGCCGCTCTCCCTGTCGGGGGGCCCCACTTCACCGAGCCCTCCAAGGGCTCCCCATCTCTCCTCACTGTGTGAGACCCCGACCCGAGGCCAGGGTGATGGGATGGAGAGGTACCGGAGAGCTTGTGGGTGCCGGGGGTTGGTCCTGGTGCCCCGTTTGGGGTGACACCCTGCCCCCGCTTGTCTTGCCCGCAGGTGAACTGCCTGGAGCCCCATCCCCACCTCCCTGTCCTGGCCACCAGTGGCCTCGACCACGACGTCAAGATTTGGGCACCCACAGCGGAGAATCCCACCGAGCTGGCCGGCCTCAAGGAGGTGAGACCCAGAGAGCGAGGTGGACGGGGGTCAGGTTCCCCCCGGCCCCGCAGCCCCTGACCCCCCTCGCCTGGCCGCAGGTGATCAAGAAGAACAAGCTGGAGCGGGACGAGGACAGCCTGCACCACACGGACATGTTCGACAGCCACATGCTCTGGTTCCTCATGCACCACCTGCGACAGAGACGCCATCACCGGGTAGGTGCCGGGGTCCCCCCCCCC
>Ga0065711_1043645_pt1 | contig 14600 bp, 6 predicted proteins | sample Hoacrofraction12_FD_59098 | JGI IMG/M metagenome (GOLD analysis project Ga0065711, IMG submission 59098) | Hoatzin crop microbial communities from Cojedes, Venezuela - Epithelial fraction 12 v2 (version 2) | ecosystem: Host-associated > Birds > Digestive system > Esophagus > Crop | place...
GCGAGGGGCCGAGGAGCGGGAGGGCCGCGGTTCTCCGGCCCTGCCCTGCCCTTCGCGCCGGAGCCGTGAGGAGGGGGCCGCGGGCGGGCGGGCCGGGGCGCGGCGGGCAGCAGAATCTCAGCACGGGGGAATAAAAAAATCTGCTAAAGCGCCGCTTCCGTCCTGCTGCCCCGGGCTGGCAGCCGCGGACACGCTGCTCCGCGCCTCTGCGGGGGAATCGCCGCCGCCGCCGCGGCCCCTGCCCCGGGAGCTGCCTCCGGAGCCGCGTCCCCCCGCAGGACGCCCGCCGGTCCCTGGGGCATCGTCCAGTGGCCGCTGTCCGCCGACCTGACATTGCCCCCTCCCTCTTTGCTGCACAGCTGTGACCGCACCGACGGCGCCCAGAAACGGGAGCGGCCGAGAGAAGGAGGTGGGGAAGCGATGGCAACCGGTCAGAGCGCGCCCGGGTTGCTGGCCAGGAGGAAGGCCGCACCCCGCATCAGCCAGGTCACCCAGGAACGGCGACGGGAAGGAGCCCCAGGCGCCGGCTCACAGCGCTGCCAAAACCCAACAACCTTCAGGTCTATAGTGCCTAAAACAAGAGGATCTGCGTGGAGAAGTGAAGCAAACTAGAGCACACTGGGTTACCGGCAGCTCGGAAAAGCGTACTATAAATGTCTGATTAGAGAGAAACTACAGCTGAGTTAATTTTCCAACTGCAATTGTAGTTTTGTAACTGTCAACAAAGAGCAGGAGTTTGAAGGGGCAATCCAGAAATCAGCAGGGAAGTGTCTCTCAGCTTTTCAAGGTTAATTGAGAAGAGGGGAGAGCTGAGCCTGCTAGTAGAGCTTGGTAAATTGCATGCAACGCCATAGCTTGAGGACTGCATCTATTCATGGGGGTGAGGAAGATCTGCGTGGCCACAGCTTCTCCCTGGCCTCATCTTCTTCTGTGGCGTTTCACAGATTTCAAGATGTGTCCTTGTCTCAAGCGCTGCGGTCTAAATTTCAATGCAATATGCATGGCGATGTGTTGATTCTGCAGAGAGACTTCCGCACAGAGGTACTGTGACAGTCCTTTTACGGAAACGGATCTCTGCTTGAAAATAAACCAGATTGCACAAATGAATGTTAGAGATGCGTTGCAAAGACTGTTGCAGTTACGCAATGAGTTGTCCCTACCAGGAGGAAAGACTGAGAGTTACGCAGAGACGGGAAACCAATCTCGTCAAACTACACTTTGATGCAACAGAAGTTTCAGTGAACGAGGTAATGGAATGTCTGTAACAGCAGCCCAGAAAGCACCTGACTTGATGCTTACAATGATTAAGCAGAAATTAACAAAAAACAAATACATTTAGCCCACACAACCTAAAGATATGTGTAAAGCTTCCATCTCATTGGAGCGTTTCTCGTAGTGATATACAGACTATTACAAAGCTACTTAATATAGCCGTGAAGTGAGAGAGACCAAACACACGGCTGATTGAATGCCACACAACAAAGATCTGCTGATGGTCAATTAGGATGGATACGGGTTAACGGCCCCGACCGATCTGGACGCCTTGGGCCGGTGGCCTCATTTGTTCAACAGCGCTGCTGAAGTCCAGGTCGGGTACCTAGCGAGCAGGAACACGGGTTACGTTTCAGGCTGGGGGATTGCTTTCTGGAAGGCAGCTTACAGTAAACAGCACTCGTTTGTCCTGGCGAGCAGCTGAGTATATGCTCCCGCTGTTACCGGTTAGTAAAGATGACAGCTGTGAGTGGACGGGTACCGGGGAGAGCATCACAGCAAAACAAACAGCAGTTACGTGTCTGGGCATTAGTAGTGAGACCAGTGTGAGAATGCTGGCTTTGTGTCCACACTTAGGATTAACGGTAACTGTATAAAAATCAGAGTATCTGAGAGACAATTAACGTGTGTTTTAGAAGGATAACCATGTCTTCTCCCTAAAGTGAGAGTCCTGTCAGGAGACAGGGAACTGGGCTCTCTCTTCCTCTTGTTCTCTGTTTAAATTGATCTTGGATTCTTTTAGATGTGGTGATACAGCTTCGAGGGAAGAGAGGTTTGTTCCCATCCCTTTAATCTGGTGGTAAGGGTGTTCTCCTGGGAATAGGAGTCGTGAGGCTGAATATGCATGAGGCTGCGGAGAGTAAACCAAACACCTCATTTCTCGGTTTAGAACTCTTTAACTACTGGGTTAGTAAGTAAACGGTGACCACAGGCCACTCCTCCTCTAGCACGTTTTAAATCCTTTAGCTCCGTTTAGTTCTTCAGAGGAAAGGATGTAAGAACCTTCAAGAACAAGTTCCAAGCAGTGAATCCCAAGTGAACAGAAGCGTATTTCTTCCAATCTCAGTAAAGCGCCTGAGGAATGGGACTGCAGACGGACCCCTGTCCTGGTTCCTGTTGGCTCTGCTCCTTACTGCTCCATGCCGGAGACGCTCAGAAGGTAGAACCATGAGACACAGCCTAGAACCGGCGTGCTTTATTAGCTTCAGTCCCTGACAGCTCTGGAGCCTCTCTCCCTATCACCTTGTCACTTACGGACCTGCTGACACGGGAACATCTTGTCTGCTTTCAGGAGGGCCCTGGTTCTCTTTCTCGTACTTCTTTGAAAAATTGACCTTAAGCGGGATTTGAAAGGAAAGGAAAAAGGAGACAACAAAAAAAGATCTGCCTGTTGCTGGAGATAAATGCTGGATGCTTGTCCCCTTGCCTTTTAAGCACGTGTTTGAATTTTCTAGCCTGGAACTCCCGATTCCTCAATGTGTCCCTATATATCATTATTCCTTTATTAGTATGTAGCTGCTCCACCAGACACACTGCTATAGCTTGATCAAAACAGGCATAATTAAAGACGGTTTCTGGAAGCTGATGCTATGTAAATGCATTGTACAATGAAGGTGAAATTTTAATACTGCAGCTAATTAATGACTGGAACATTTTACCTATGGAATGTGAATTCTGTGTTGCTTGGTGTCTTTAAATAGAACTGAAAATCTTTCTGAAAGATACGTTGCGTCTCAAATGTAAGTTACAGGACTGATGGAGGGGTTACTCGGGTGAGGTTCAGGTGAAGTTCGCTGGCTGGCGTTACACAAGAGGTCACACCAGATGATAAGCGCAGGTTTTTTCCAACCCTGTAAACTAGAAATCATGATAGGCAATGATCCAGTGTTAACGACATAGGACTCAACACTTCAGAATAAACAGAGAGCTTATCTTACTGAACAATGCCTCTCAAATGCTTTAACACGTTGTAAAGAGGATTATTCTAATTAATTGGTACAATTTCCCACATTTATTATATATACTGGAATATCATTGGTTGCACCTGATTTAGATGTCTTAATTTCATTCTTCACCATATGCCTGCAATTGCATAGTAAGAAACACATCCTCCGAACAGTTGTCTGAATTGTAAATAAAAGAGGAAAAAAAAAAACCCTTACGCACGGGAGTATCTGTTCCAAGTAACCCCACAGTGGTACGGGAGAAACACGCGAGTATCGTGCAGCGAGCTACCAACAGAGGAGCAGCGACAAGGTACACAGTTCTAACGCGCTGGAATTACCATCGTTGGTAATTCAGTAAACGTGGTGGATGCTTGACGTGAAAATAAGGGACTTTGTGTCACCTCTTCAACATTGCCAGAGCTGTCCGTAATTTGTCAAACAAAAAGAAGAGAATGGTGTTGAAATTGTACTAGTATTTTCAGGTAGTTTCCAGTCCCCTTCAGCCTTTTTTTTTTCCCCCTTCCCTTCTCCAGCCAGCCCATCTACCTTGTGAGAATTATAGCCTGTCTTCGAAATGGCTCAAATGCAAGTACGGAGCGGGTGGAAAGCTACTTGCTATATGCTTGAGCGGCTCTGAACAATTCAAAGCCATCAACAAGTTTGCAGTTCTGGAAGAAGAAGAGGAGAAAAAAAAAAGACAGAAAGTCTTTGTAGGTAATACCTGCTCAGCGGAAAGTAAAGAAAATGTGAAGACTTTTACAGGCGCAGAACACTGTTGTGCGGGAAGAGGGATCATCTGTCTTTAGAGAAATGGCCGTCCGCAAATGAGCGCGTTCGGTACGCGCAGCCATCCCCAGGGAACCCCCAGCCCCACGCGAAGTTCAGCAGAAGGCCACCTGTCTGTCATGGTGCGTGGCTACGGCGCGTTCTGCACCCGTGAAAGTCTGGCCTTCGGCGCCTAAACCTCTTTTCCCCGACAGTATCTTCGCCAACCCCAAAGATTTCAAAGGAATTCGGAAGAATCCGGCTGCCAGCTTAAAGTGGACTGGTGCCATCTCTAAGCAGCCTCTGCTCGTCTGGCAGATGAAGAGGAGAATTCACTGACCATGAGAAGAATTTTTGCGTTCCAACTGCCCAGCTCTCAGGAAACAACACCTTGTGGGCCCTGAAATTACGTATTGCCACGGAAGAGCTGGTGGGACGCACGCTGTTTCCGCCGTGGTTGCCGAGCTAAGAGTGCTTAGGTAAGAATCCTACACTGCTAATACAAACATGAAACCAAATACAGGAGTTTCGGGGCAAGTCTTACCGGTGTGAGTCGGGACTCGGGTCTCTCACCTTCTCCTGGCCCGTCCCGTCCGGTTGCTGGAGTCACAATGGTTGCTAACACACCTTTTAGATTCCAGTTTCTGAATGCTGAAATCTGCATTCTCATCACTGCTGTAACGTATATGGGAGACAGTTGTTACCTGCTCCTTAGTTTGGCCACTGGCTGCTATTGAGTGTAATTGCAACGTTAATTCTCTTAGCCATTTTAATGACTGCGATGCCGCAGAGGACAAAGAGTTTCACTCATCTTCCTGCAGTAATTAGTGAGAGGTTGTAACCGTTACATTAAAGAAAAAGTATATGCTTTATGTAGTTGTCTGTATATAGAAACGCCCTGGCATTTCTGGTCTGGGAGAAAACACTACAAGGTGATTATGATAAAAACCATGGAGGTCAGGGAGCAGTCCGGTTAGTAGCAATGAGTTCACTAACAAAATGAACTACGGATAAAATCAACGTCTGTTTCTGGAATCAGAAGGACTTTTTCTCAGCTCAGCATGAAGTGGTATTGGTGTGGATGAGGTACACCACAGATACATGGTCTGCACAGGAGTAAATGAGACTAAGGTTAGGTAAATGGCAACACACACAGAGAGACAGTTCTGGTACCCAGTCTAGGCGAAAGGTCAGTTAAATCGTTTTAGCCACAAGAAGTGGTAGAATAATGTATCTGAAACAATAGACAGAGAAAGAGAAGAGAGAAAGAAACCACCAAGGTGTACAGGATACAGTAGCTGTTTTGCATAATACTGAAATTAATTCAGTCAGTACAAGATTTAAAGCCTGACTCAAAAGCAGTATTAAGGTAGCAGTCTGCTTCAGCAGGGAGCATGGAAAAAGGTGCAGACAAATCATCTACAGGAAGGTGCATGTAAAATGCAAAGAATGACTGGGGAAAGAGTGATGAGAACCAAAAAGAAGCAAAAATAGAAGTGTGTAATCTATAAAATAGGGCATGTGATTTGTGACAGTTTCCCTTCTAAGTGATACACGTCCATCCCTACACAAAACGCCAATGCAATTTCCCTAACAGCATTTGTGCCTTTTAAATAAGATCACTCTGGAGACTGGGGGAGGAACGCTGAATTTGTTACCTAAAAATACTATGATATGTCGGTGAATCTTTTAACTTTCATAGGCTCCCTTGGCATTAGAAAATATAATAGGACAATATTTTTTTCATTTTCTTAGTATGCAAGAATTACCAAGACAAGGAGAAATATTAAAGAATAATAAGCCAACATAAAATTCTCAGGATTGGAATAACATTTTTTCTAACAGAAAACATAAATTCTGTGTTATTGCACAGAGTTTTAATAAAACAACGAAATAATAGCGACTATGTAACTGATGTTTATTTTTGGTAAGCTATTCAACAATTTTAGTTTTGATTTGCTCAACCTTAATTTAGCCCCATCTTTCAAGAGTAATCTTTAGGCTCTGTGCCTTCTCCTACCCTCCTTCCTTTCAATGCAAAATACTTGCCTTGAAAAGAAGTTCCACGCAAGCACACGAAAGTGTTCGCTCGCTTTATTCATCTTCTGACAAAATCCAACAACTCCATTCAGGATCAGGCCCCACTTTTGCTGCCGCCTAAACAGGGTGACACAGTCCTTTCTCTGTGAAGGTCATGGTTTAAGTGCCCGATTTCCTCAATATTGTGTGGAAGAAGGATGATGAACTTCGCTGCTATCAGCTACTTCGTGTGATGAAAGGTGCGAGAGAGAGAGGAAGTTTTCATGCCTGATCTCCTTGCATCATCTGTCGTGTTAAACGGCAGCGAGCAGCCCGTGAGCGGCCCCATATTTAATGCATGGGCTATAACAGCACTGGGCAATAGATTTCAAAAGTGATCTGGTATATGCAGTTTATCTGCTGTAAATATGTATAATGCAAAGAAACGTGCTCATTTATCACTCCTGCCGGTAAGAACTCCTGCAGTGCCAAAAGAAATGCAGGCAGCCAGAGAAGGATGGGAAGTTAGAGCAGGAGTTACATTTGCAGGGAGGTATAACCTAGAACGTCTGTTTTAAGATTACAAAAGGAATGTACTACAGCAATCGCTAACGAAATACCTAGATTCCAAACCATGTTCTTTTAAACTGTAGATAAATAGGAAAGAAGACAACAAAACGTAATAATCGTAAGTTTACTATGTCTAGATCTTTTGTGAAGTTGAAATTTGAAGTGCTGAAAAAGGTAAGAGAAGGCAGGTAACCCGAGGAACAACGAGAACATAGACTCAACTCCATCAGTTTAACAGATGTTTCCTTTTCTGTTGTTTTCCTTCTTTAATTTATATTTCTCATTTAAAAAAATGAAGTCATGTTTGCTATGTAAAATCTACCAAATGAGTGAAGTACGATTTCCTCTTAGTTTTAATGTCACTTCATTGTTATTCTTCTGTTTTATCAAACAATTGTTCAGTTTTCCATGCTCACTAAAGACATCATTTCTTTGTACCCAAAGGAACTCCTAATTGCTGCACTACTACACCAGGACTTACTAAGCAAGTTCTTCTATTATTTCCATTCTCTTCCAAAGACGTACAGGTAGACTTCCATTTTTTAAAATAATTGTCTCGGTGTTCTCAGATGTGAGGAGGGAAGAACTTTCACACTGATACATGTTTGCAAAATTGATGTTTGTTAAACTGTATTTATATGTTCTCTGTGTTCTCCTGTCTTATTACTCCTTGGGGGATCCTTCATATCTCTTATACCATAAGCTACTCCCAGGCTAGTTTCTGATCTCAGGGAAAAAAGGTGTAAGCTGAGACTGCCGGATCCTCAGTCCCACTGTATACATGGGATGCAAAGGCACCTCAGAAAAAGAACTTAAAATTTTCCCGCTGTTTCCTCAAGGATGTGAAACTTAGCTTGCTAATACGAAGATTACTTTTTTTTTAATTACTGCTATTGAAATAGTAAACTGAGATAGAAACTCTGAAACAAAAATGTATTAAATATAAAAATGTGAAAAATAAATACATAAAATAAATTTTTTTACATTGCTAAGAAGATTCTGCAAATGGAAATGACTCATCATTGAGTTCATCATACGCAATGTATCGTAAGAAGGCTGCAGTCTCTCAGGCCTGATGACCTGCTTCACTTACAGAAAGAGTAAAAACTGACTGTCCCAGCGGTCCAAATAAACACGACTAAATATAATTAAGAATATATGCCTGTTATATAAGAAGATGCAATTTGCACTAATTCATTAACACGTTCATATTCAAACTTCAACACGTTTCTAACAATGGGCCATAAAAAACTTGGTGTCTGTCCATGACACCAATTATTACTACTGGCATAATTAAGCTCGCCTCTCGCAATTAATCACCTTGACTGCCAACATATAGTATATTTATCATCATTATCTTCCTCCGTGTAAGTGTCTCTGCTGCGGAGCCGGAGCTGCCACGGTGTGTGGCTGCGGAAGGGATGGAAGCTCACGGTGGCGCGACGGGAGGCGCGAGCTGCCCGTTCACGTCGGTCGCTGCGAGCGCCGGCGCAGAGAGACGGCCGTGGCCGAGAGCAGCACCCGCTCCGCGTCCCGCGGGTCGGCACGGCCGGCAGAAACCAGCCACCGGGAACGCACGAAGGAAAGCACAGCACGCCCGTTTCGGCAGGGAGTCTGGGTACAACTCTGCTCTACAGAGCATCTTCAAGACTGTGACTTTGTATTTTTGGCTTCCTCATATATTTTAATTACAGACAAACAGAGTTATGGACAGTCCAAATTATTTTTCTCTAATGAGGAACAAAAGAGGGGATGCCAGGCTAATTTATTTGCTTTTGCTTGCATCTCTTTTCCATGATTATTTTAACAAATGAGTTTACTAGCAGGAATGTTTGGTAAAATAATGAAGCAAATATTGTTAAATATTGTGATTATTCATAGCAGAACCTATAAGTTATGTTTCTGCAATTGGAAAAGAGAAATGTGTTGTACGACCTACATACCCATTCAAAAAAAGCTTGAATATTCAAAAAGCTCTGCTTATGAATGAATTACAGACAAAAAATTATGCACAGATATTATTCAGCAAGCAGTTTGAACATATACATCAGAAAAACTAGTTTGTTTGGAAAACTTGCAAACACAAAATGGAGCAAAGAAATTATTCATTATGAATTATTTGCACAGCATCTGTCTTACTTTCTCATGTTAATTGCCTCTGCTAAACCACATTTTCTCCCCCTCAGTATGTAAATTTAAATGATTTTGCATATTCTCTGAATACCCAGTAAATGCAAGTTTCATCACCTTACCGCTTATATCTTTTTTGTCAGCCTAATTACACTAGAGTTTATATAATTTTAAAATTTGACCTACCAGCTTCTTGCAGATTGCAACCCCTTCCTCTGGATTTTGAGTATTGCCTCGTTTAAAAAAAAAAAACAAAAAAAAAAGGATTAAAAACATGCACACTGACTGCATTTGTGAAAGATCTTGTGAGGTACCTGTTAATTCCCATTGTATTTATACATATGGAAACATCTAGGGTTTGTTTTTAACCACAATAACTTTAATGGCATTATTATAAATCCAGGACATGACCCGCAGTCGCTTGGAATGAACACAGGGAATTTTACTGGCTTTTGAGAGCCCTCACCAGACCTTCCGCTACAGTAAGCGGGCGATGTGTCACCGCATCCCTTGGTGCTCCCGAGGAGGCACCACTCTAGTTGCATATCATTATTCTTTCTACAAACGCAAGCTGATATCACGCAATTTGATTTCCTCTAAAAATATAATGGTTTTCCCCGAATTTTCTGACTTTTTGATTCTGTGACCACTGACTCGTCCCATGAGAAGAAAGCGCGCACGTTATATCATGCCTTTTCTTTGCAATAACTTTCTGCCACCAGTAGAAATAGAAGAGTCGTGTCAAAAACTGTGCTGGTCTTAGAAATTAAATGCAAGATCCTTCAGGCCTGTTAACAGAAATGCCCCCCCCGGCCAAATCCGTCCCGCTGGGCCACCAAGAATGTCACCCAAGTAAAGCCTGAGGATCAGTTCAACGTTCTCGGCACATGGACTTCGTTAGGAAGATGGACCTGCAGCAAGCACTCTCTTTATAGCACTGTACTTAGAAGCCAAGCGCTCCACGTACTACAAAGATGCACTTTTCTAAAGGCATAAAACCTGCTGTTTAGGATCCCATCTTCAACGTAACACAAGATACAGAACCTCTGAAATGATCTGGGTTTTTTCTATTTTATACTGAGGTTACAAAACAATGTGTTAACACGGGCAGCACAACTGGGTAAAAGCATATTTATTCATTTATTTCTGCTGTGGGCAGAAACCTGGCTGAACGCTTACAGTAAGTGGTTGGCAATAGCCATTAGTGCATTGCCAAGGCACAGCAGGTAGACGTTATTGCCTGCACATCTCTGCTGAAAACTCACATTTTCTAGCATCTTAATGGATTACCACAGGGAAAAAGGAATCATGATACAGTTTTATGATATAGAAGTTTTTTGGATCAATACGAAATTTGGTTGACTCATGCGCTACAGGTATCTGTGGGTTGTTACGGAATTTCTGTCTCAAGACATTTCCCGGTGCGTCACGGAAAGCTCCATACTATTTTTTGTTCCCGATCCATCTGCCTTTCGGTTCTGTGACGCACCAGCCCTGTGCCGTCTGATGACTCCTGGAATGAATGGCACCAATACAATTTTGGGCCTTATCTTCAGCAACTCATTTTTCATGATTTTTTGTAATATACCTTTAGGCTAGGAAACACATCTACAGGTTTTTCCTCTCTACAGGATGTGTTGTCCCGGCTGCTTTAGCAGTTCAGTGAGCTGAGCTGATTCAAATGAGCCTTGAAATGTTAAATACAACTTGTAATATCAAAGGTTCTCATATCAAATAATTTTCTTCCCGTGGATCCTGGGGAGATTAAGGACTCGTGCAGGGACTGAAATGTCCACTAGTCACATGAAATCTCTCAGCGTTGGCTATATCAGTGTTTGCTCACTGAAGGAATGGCTGGAAAATACAGCTGCAGCACTGCTTACTTTCTTTGTAAACAAGGGGCATAGTATCAAGCCCATATGGCGACGAGTGAATGCTAAATGCTGAGTAAGTGTGTGACAGAAGCCTTCCTGTACAACCCCGAGGTGATCTTTTCTTTGCAGCTGGCGTGGAAATTAACTTTGGGGTCAGGCAGTAAACTAAACGCAGCATGGCTGCGCCTCAGTTTTTCCTCCAGTCTGGTTATCTCAAAGCCCAGAGAAAGAAGTTGTCTCTTTTTTGTTGTTTTCTCTAGTTTTGCTTTCCTATCTTGTGGCAGTGCCTGTTTATAGCTTGCTTACCTTTCGGTACTTCTGAGCTGAATTAAGATGAAGTATGGTTTGAGTCGTCCAAAATACCACCCCCAAAACACCCCTGCGCCTCCTGAATTGAAGAATAGCAACTGTCAAGAAATGACCTGCTGCTTTCCCACCCTTTGCTTTGCAGATGCAGAAGAGACACCCGGAGAAGAGTCCTCTTTAAATTTTACGTCGGGGATCTGGTCTGTTTATCAGCGCAGCCCTCGCACGCAGGACAACCACACCAGGGCTGGGAGGCTGAACCGGATCTACGGTCCTAATTCGGGCACATCCTTACTGACACACATTGTTATACTATAATTAACTTTAATTCTCACATCATCAAGCAGGAATACGACTGCTATTGATGCGCTTCATGACAGTCTTATAAAGCCCAAATATTTTGAACGGTAATTGGTAAATAACTCAGTGTGAAGAATCGGGAGATTGTGTTTTCCAGGACTGACATTCTAATTGTAAACGCAGTCACACATGGAATCACATGTTTCTAAAGATGCTCGGAGAATAGCTTGGAGAATGACAACAGAGTGTAAGTGGGCATCCCTCAATATTGCCAACAATTAAAAGAATTGTATTAGGATACAGAAATCAACCCTGCATTTATTTCAGGATCCTTGTTTAAGGAGAAAATGTAGAGTCTCGATGCCATTGTGGAGCAACTGTTAACTGCGTAATGACAACCTCAGTAGTATACAGAAATGAGTAGGGAGTATTTTAATGGAAATCATATTGCCATTTTCCTTGCATTAAAAGTCAAAGGCAATTAGAACATAATTTAATTAGAGAATATCTTATCAGCTGTACAAAGTAAAATTGATTGATATGCAGCGTAGGGATAACTTGGCTGCTGCTACTTGTAAAGTGATGGTGAAGCTGACAAATTAGTCACTTGTTTTTTTTATTTGATAATTTCATGTATTTTTATATTTTCTTTCAGCACTGAAGGCATTTTAATTAGCTAATGTTTGATTGCTCATTGTTTGGAAATAGGAAACGTATTGTGATCCGAAGAGTTGCTGGCAGTCAGATTAAGCATCTAGCATGACTATATCCTGCTCTCTCATTACTAAAAATATTTATCTGATAATAGATCTTTTTCTTACAATCCTTTCTGTCCATATGACTGTCCAACAAGACACTTTGGCCTCCAGCTCCAACGCCACACGTTGCTGGAAGCAGGTCAGCGTAGCTCACAGCAGCTACAGAGCAGCGAGCGATGCCTCACTGGGAAGGATCCCCGCCGCTCGCCCGAGGGCTGGCTTTGGCCACGCACAGAATAACCCATGAGGGGCGATGAGCACTGGCAAACCAGCAAGCCGATTTCTATTTCAACAAGCCCACCAAAACAGGGCTAGTCAAACAAATTCTTAAAATTCGCTCTTACCTGCATTAAGCCAGAAATGCGTACTCAATCGTTACTTCAGTAGAAACCTGAAAGGTACCTTGAGTCTTTAATAAATATTAACAAAATATCTAGGTATCTATTCCTTTCTGTCCATTTTATTCTTTACTAGCGAAAGAGTCGATGACATGGTTTTGTAAGATTTTGGCCATTCCCTTAGATTAGTACTAGCATTTCTCTTCTAATGAGAGAATATCAGCAGAATAATGTCTGCGTGGATTAGAAATTAATGCATTACTTCCCCCCAAATAAGCACTTATACAAGGAAATCCTAGGATGCTCTCAAAGGACTGGTCAATAAATTAATTAATAAATAATTTAAATTAAATTGGTCTGCATCACTTGACTAGAAGCTAGATGCCACTGCTTCAGCGGTAGGACACCTGAACTTTGTTTATAATCCCTCCGTCTACAGAACTTCTACAGCACTTGTATAGATTGAGTGGATTAAAAAAGAGAGAAAATTCTTTTCCTTGGCTAAAATAATGTCTTCAAGGATTACTTTTTTTTTTTTTTAAGGTTTCTGGCCCTCTTTTACAGATAAAAATCCATTCTTCTTGGGTCTATCAAAATCTTTTCTGACTGCATCAGCTATGGTTTTTCCCTGCCAGGAAAATCTGTATAAAGGCACTCCTGTGAAGCCTGGTTTTCTACACAGGCTAACTTTTTTCAAAGTGGAGAACCATAACAACTGAATATGATTCATAAGATCATTTCTGTTTTGGTCAAAGAAAAGAGATCAGCGTATGTGCATACCTTTTTATACTAGAATCAGTTGAAGAGGAGAGTTTTTAATATTAAATAGGTTATGAACAACAACGGTCTCACTTAAAAGCAAGAGAATATGTAGAATTCTGCTTAAATAGGGGAACAGTCTGAGGAGGGGGATATAATTTGACAAAATAACTAAATAGGTCTCTGACTGCACTTCAATACATTCAATTGAAAAAATAAAAAGCCAAGGAATATCAACTAGTTGAGCTTCTCAGATCGTTGGAGAGAACTGCCCTCAGGGATCTCGGATTATGTATACGTGTTCATACGCTCTTCAGTTAGGCAGCAAAAGGGAACGAACGTTAAACCCTGATTCCTGGATGGGCCACGTAGCATCAAGGAAGAAACCTGTAGGAGAATGACATCGCTGTGGGGTAAGGTGAAAACACCTAACAACTCGTATTAATACATTCAGATATGGTCCAGAGATTTTGTTTGTTTGTTTGTTTTACTGAATTGTTTGATTGTACGTGGCAAAGGTGGGTTGCGAGGAGGGAAGGGAAGGAGAGGGGACGGACAGGACCAATGCTGCTCTGCAATTCCGAATAACGCAAGTGTTTCTGTGTGAAATGGTGCTTAGGGGCTGGTTGAAAAAGACTATTTCATTCGAAAAGGCACAAAAAAATCTGTAAAAAACCAGCAGCACGTTACTAGAGACTCATAAATACACTGTTCGAAAAGTATATTAACTAATAACTAGAGTCTGATCTAGTGGAAGCTGTCCCTGCTCCTGTGGGGTGGGGGTGGACTAGATGACCTTTAAAGGTCCCTTCCAACCCAAACTACTCTATGATTTTATGAACTAATCCCGGAGTGTAATTTATAAGTCTGTGAACAAAACCACTGAGAAAGCCTCCGGCTACATCCAAAGGAGATGTTTCATGAGAAACAATGCTGTTATTAGGTCAATAGCTGAAAGAGATAAAGCAGCAATTTGTTATTTCACCAATTAAAAGTAATCGGCAAGTGGCAGTTAGGCAGCCTCATCAAATCTCTCTCATTTTTTTGCTGCTCATTATAAAATCTCTGTACTTCAGACACTTTGTACTGCGAATTTATTAAAAATATCTGAAAGCACTAGGTTTGCCAAAAAGGTATGGTCACCTTTAAATAAGTAACAAACCAAACTCTTAGAAGTAACGGCAGGAAGGAGAAGTGTTCAGGAACTGTTAGCTCCCCTCCAATTAATTTTACAAGATGCTTAAACCTCATATGCTAATCTATGAAGGTAAAACCTTGCCCAGTCTGCACGTGAAGTTACCCTTGTTTTCCCCGTTGCTGCTGAAAATATCACACGGCTGATGAATCGGGGTAGAAAGAGTTCAGCAACAGTGCGAGTTCTTGGCCCGGGTGCAGGCAGCCTGCAATGGGATCCTGGGGTGCATTAGGACGAGTGTGGCCAGCAGGTCGAGGGAGGTTCTCCTCCCCCTCTACACTGCCCTAGTGAGGCCCCATCTGCAGTGCTGTGTCCAGTTCTGGGCTCCCCAGTTCAAGAAAGATGAGGAGCTACTGGAGAGAGTCCAG
>Ga0065711_1043646_pt1 | contig 14599 bp, 8 predicted proteins | sample Hoacrofraction12_FD_59098 | JGI IMG/M metagenome (GOLD analysis project Ga0065711, IMG submission 59098) | Hoatzin crop microbial communities from Cojedes, Venezuela - Epithelial fraction 12 v2 (version 2) | ecosystem: Host-associated > Birds > Digestive system > Esophagus > Crop | place...
CCGCCGTGCCGCAGCCCGCGTCCCGGTGCGGGAGACCCCCGCGCGTGGCGCCGGGCGTCCCTGCGGCGTCACCCTCCCGCGGGCAGGCCCCCGCCGACGGGAGCGGTCGCAGCAGACCTGTCCTGGCGCGGGTTCTTGCTCGAGTCGCCGGGTGCCGCGGATGGCGTCGCGGGAACCCCCGCTCAGGGATGTGTTTTTCGATCGAGCAACGTACAAAAAGCACTGCGTTTTTTTTTAAAAGGATGGTTTTTTAAACCAACAACTCACAGACCTCTGAAGCAGTGGAAATATTCCTTCTGCAAATGGACAACCAGCGTCGGCGGGTAGCTCAATACATGGGAAAACACAATTTCCACACTGATTCCTTTAAAGAATATAAAATGAAAGGCCTTAGCCCATCAAATACAAATACATGCTGCAAATATATTTTTCAGTTAAACATAACCTAGATGAGTGCAAACCTCTGGACAGGTAGAGAATATACGAACACTACTGCCTACACACCGGTATCAAATATTTGAATAGTTTGCATATAAACAAAACTTTTCTTTGTTGTTGAGTCCAGGCTTGCTTTACTCTAAAGCAAGGACGTTCTTAATACATCTTTTTTTTTTGTGTCTTTCTCCCTGCAGGACGAACTGTAAGAAACACACTCCAGTCACCGACCAGCCTGGGCCGATGCGTCTCACAGCAACGACCCGACACTGAAGTCAGAACGGTGCACGCAACACCTTTTTCCTTCATTTAATCACACCAGCTACGAGAACGAGACCTCCATTTTCCATCTCCCCTCCTCCCTCCCCACGGACGTCGCGCTCACCCCAAGGCCTGGCCCTTCCCCTCGCGCACCCCCGGCCCTGCCGTCCCCTCGGCGCGAGGGATGGAGGAAGGACTGAGCGCTTTTGCGAACGGCAGGCGGCCGGCAGGGCAGCGTCAAAGGGCTCTCACCAGGGCTGAGAGTTTGCCATGGCCGCCTCCTCGCAGCCCGTCCCGGTGTTGCCGCAACCCTCCCAATGCCGTGCGAGAGAGCAGCTGCTGGCCCCGCTCCACTGCCCCAGCGCGCGAGACGCCAAGCAAAGGTGCGAGAGGTGCCGGGGCCGGGGCGGCAGCCGCTCTGGCTGAGCGACCACGGGTACCGCAGCCCTCCGCTTGGCCACGCTGGGCCCCCGAATCCCCACCAGTCCCCCCAAGCCCCGACCAGTCCCCCCGAGCGTGCCAGGTCCCCACGCCTCCCTGCAGCCCACCGCGTGTCGGGGTCTCGGGGGGCAGAAGCGAGACAGGAGACAAACACCCGCGGAAGGGGATGGGAGCACCGTCAGCTCTGCCGTCTGGGGGCTGCTGACCCAGGGCCAGAGGCTGGGGTTGAACCGATTCACGGTACAGCAGTACGCAGCTGCAGGAAAGTGCATAGTTCGGAGGCACACATTCACTGACGCAGCGCCAAGGAGGGTTCTTTGCTGTGCAGCGTAACCGCCATCAGCTTTCACCGAGAATGCGACCTGACAAGGCCACAGGAGACCAGTCCAGCACACAGCCGGTGCGCTGATGGCAACGGAGTGGCACTTCCCAGATAAAGAGTTAGCTGCTGCTGCTTCTTGCTTTTCTGAGATAATGTTAAGTAGTTTTTCAGTCGAAGACTGTTGTTTCTGTAGTAACGTGTAAGAGATTTGGGGATTTTGAGAGATTCCGATTCAACCACGGCCATCTGAGTACGGGTGTGCCCTGCTCTGAGGTTTGTTAGCAAGTCCAGGCCCTCAAACCAACAGAAGTCCGGTTCTAACTATGGTGCACAACCCAAATGAAAACACGATTCTGTTGGAATGCTGAAATTCTAGTTCAGTAGTGAGTAGTGCTTTTTTGCTTTTTTTTGGCAATAGCTGAGCTAGTATTTAGAAAATTCTACGAGTTTTCTCACTTTTGCTTTTGTTTCAGTTCACGCTTTGGAACCGAGCTGCTTCCCACGAGGAACGTCTGTTGTCCTGAGCACCCCTGAACGTACAGCAGCAACGCACCAGGCAGGGCGGGCTTCACAACAAGGAGAACACCTTGATTTAAACGATCTAGTTTCATCTTGTTTTCCATTTGTGCTTTTTTCTGAAGAAAAATTGCCTTCTCACTTGTGATACTTACTAAAATACAGTGGTTTGCTACTAAAACGTAATTTTAGCAAAGATCACTGCTTTTTACTAATCAAGATTTCTATAAATATTTAATTCAGCAATGAATTGACTTTGCTCATGATACTTCACCTTCATGTTTCTTCATGTTCTTAATTTTTACTTAGGAAAAAAAGTGGTTAATGCACTTATTAGATGACTTAGATTCTTCTCTGCAATTTTTATTCAACCTATCTATGAAAATTGCACAAAAGCATTTTTGAAATTAGAAAAAAATACAATAATCAGATCATCAGGATTCACAAGCAGGAGAGTAAATTTATCAAAGCGTATTTTGCAATCTAAGTGAAGAAACATTGCCTACTGCCGGTGAACTGATCATTCACTGGGAAATGAAAAAAGCAGAAAAGGGTTTTTTCCATACAAACAATGAATATTAAATGTGCAAGAGGATGCGGCTTGCTCATTCTGAAACCCAGCGACCAGAAACAAATTATTCATTACCTGAATTACTTGAGTAAAATACTCCTTTCTTAGAAAAAGTACCTCTGTCCAAAGCTGTCTTAGTGCATTAACAAACTCGGGAGCCGGTGCTTAGCAGATTAGTAATTCAGTAGTCTTACTACAAAGTTTCAAGTGCAAACACATACTTCTTAGTATTTTAACTCAGTTATTTTCATAGACTTTTAGGCATTAATATACACAAGGCTAATTTCGCAAATGTTTTGAATTTCAGAAAAAGATTTGAAATGCTTGGAGCATCATGACTTGTACCGAGAACGACTCCCGGCATACCTGAAGTCTGTCGGAGGTGCTCTCGGTTCAGCAGGCAGAGTCAACTCAGAAGCAGACAAAAAGGTTTTGCACTAAAACATTTTCAGTGGCAACAGACTGCGGAGGCTTTTTGATGAGCTACGGCCAAAGTGCTCTGAACTCTGGAGTTCTCCCCAGCTGCCGGCGCTACAGGGAGACAGTGAGAGTTTAACAAAGGTCTGCATGGTCATGGTGGCATTTTGTTGTTTTGTGGGGTTTTTATCTTAAGAAGAGAAGAAGCACCTGCTTCTAGGGAGAAACAGCTTTTTGCTCTGCACAGGCCACCGGCTGTGGAAGCAGCTTAGCTGAATCTGCTGCGCTGGCCCACAGACTGCCCCGGAGGGCAGAACTAAATCAGGCTGCAAAGGAGTATCACCTGCACGCAGAGGTCTTCTCTTCTAAGCTTTCCTTCAAACATACACGAAATACAGAAACCAGCTGAAAATACAGAACTGCTGTCTGTGCTGCCTGATGGCTCACCTGAAGGCTCTGCTCTTGCTCCTCAGCCAAACACAGGCTGAGTTCTCAGAGACAGCCTGTGCTCGGGGCAAAGGTTCTGAGCTTAATTCTCATCTCTCTGGCAGGATGCACAGGTACCACTGACCTGTGCGTTCTCTCCAGCGCGGGTAGCACGGTGCTCAGCAGCGCCAAGCACGGAGCCTGATGCCACTGCGCTGCGCTCGCCTCGCTGCAGGGACTCCCGTCGGCCCCTGAAAGGACATGATGGCTTCGCAGAACCCAGAAACACCCAGATCCCACCCATCTTTTGTGCAGGACACTGAGGCTTGAGTAAAGATGGCAAGATGACACGTTTGCAACTCCAGGTGAGACCACAGTCACGCCACTGGAGCAGCTGTTGGCTCCTACCTACGGATGCAGCAATGAAAAAGCCAGGTGTCTGCGAGTCTGTTAAACGGAACTGGGAACTCAGGGTGGAGGCTGACAACGCTTATGCAGGGGTTTCACATCACGGTGCCGAGGGCTTCGTGGTCCGTGCGGACGCGTGCCCACCAGCCTGGGAGAAGGCAGCCCGGGAAGGACTCGCCCTGGGAAGGAGGTGGGAGCGTCGCCGTCTCTCTCCCCCCTGTCACTGCCGTGGGCTTTGTTTTCCAGTCACTGCAGGCTTCCACTTTCCTAGGTGTGATTTGGAATAAGGAGTTTGGACAAAGTGAAAGTAGAAAGGCCTTTATTTTCCAATATACTCCACAAGATCTGAATGGATTCAGCGCTGGGGTAGAGAAGCTGTTCTTTGTTCAAAGCGCTGAAACTGGCATCTAAAAATTCTTCAACCAAACTACAGGCAGTAGCATCAGGCTATGAATACCAAAACCAGGGGGAAGACAAGCTCTTCATTAGCTCATTTAGGAACAAGAAGATCATCTTTAGGACACCGGTTTCCAAAATTCGGGGGGACGAAGGCAGAAAAAAACAAATGTAACTACCGCTGTCAGCCTGGAAGCAGGCCCGTAAGTGTGAGGGCTTGGAGAGCTGCTGTTCAAAGCAGGAAAATATGTACTCGCACGTGGTGTCTGGCGGTCTCTTGGACCTGCAGGAGTTCAGCCCCGCCAGCGACGAGGGGCTCCTCCAAACGCCCCCAACGCAGCACTGCACCAGCGCAGTGAAACACGTGTCTCTTTGCGAGTTAACTCCAACCCATTTCAACTTCTCTGTCAGCTCTTTTCATTTTAACCCAGCTTATTAAATAGTTTTGTGCTTCTTTGCAGTAGACTAGTCTCAAGACCCATGTCAATTAAACTAATGCAGGGTTTGCATATAAGCAAATCCCATGCCTAGAACTCTGTCTTCTGCTTATTCCTATTCCATTTTAAACCACTCTACCCATTAATGTACTGAATTTACCAAATGGTAAATCATTTCAGAAGCTATACTATTTCTCAACACATCATTAAAACTGTCTCTGATCTAAATAGTTTATTTGCTGTATGTTATGGAACTTCCATTTTTATAAAACCATCTTAGTTTCACGGTTAATTTCAAGTTAAAACTAGATTAATAGAACCTTTGTTGTTTTGTATATCAAAAATAAATGGCCCAACAAGTGAGAAAATACATAAAGTGCAATGCAGAGCAAATTAAAGCTCAGTAATTTTACGCTGAAAGAGGAAATGCTCTGGTTCTCAAAATAATAATTCAGAAAAAAGTTTTTAAAAAAGAACTTAGATTTACTTTATATTCTCCCAAACACTATTTGGTAGGAAACAAAGGAAGAACAATATATGTGGGCAGATATTTCCCGTTTGTGGCTAAAGTGAGACAAAGGGATGCATGGATCTAAACACTGCACTCTTATGCAAGCAGAGTGTGTTAGAAATCCCATATTCATAAGAACTGGGCAACTGGGCTTTTGTTTTCCTCCAGCTGCTTATCTTGTCCTAAATTCACCCCCTTCTATGATGAAATATTTTTCTTATATGAAATAATGTACGAGTAGCACATGACAAGAAAACAACACTGCTTTTTCAACAGAGCTTAAAAAAACGCAGCGTGACTGAGGCTGACAGGTACTTTCCTTCCGCTGCCCTGCGAACCTCCGCCTTCTCCCCGGCATTCCCATCACTGCCAAGCTGATGCTGTGATAAAAAGAGGCTGGAAAATGGCACTAGCAAAGCAGCTGAGCATCTTCCCTATTTGCTACCACATCCGGATAAGCGGTATACCCTGGTTTTCCACGGCCCAGAGATCTCATGCAGAGGTCATAGAATCACAGAATCACAGGTTGGAAAAGACCTCGAAGATCATCAAGTCCGTCACCCCAACACCACCATGCCTTCTAAACCACATCCTGAAGTGCCACATCTACACGTTTTTGAACACCTCCAGGGATGGTGACTCCACCACCTCCCTGGGCAGCCTGGTCCAATGCCTGACCACTCTTGATGACATTGCCCCACCCCACAATAAACCTCACCTGGCCTGAGATCCACCTGAATAACACCAGACTGGCTCCAGGTTGCCCCTGCGGCCAGGGGAGGAGCAAGGTCCAGTAAGGTGGCTTGTCATGTCCCTTAACTCCTCCAACATCTGCTTAGCAAAACCACGGCACAGTTGAGATGTAGTCTTAAGACTCATTGCATGAAGGATTATTGATCTAACTCCTCTTTTTTCCCCTATAGACTCCGTTTCATATCAAAATCAATGCTGTTGTAACGGTATTTGAGTAGTGCTAGTGCTAAGCAACCACCTGCTGGCGGAGCTCTCTTGAGCTCGCTACTGGAGGAGAATGTGCGAGTGCAGGCCCTTAATGAGTGTCCAGCCAAGACAGGTTGGGATGATGGTGGTATTGTCATGCCTGCCGCATGAAGAGCAGAGGTACAAACCCTCAAGCCGTTTACTGATTTAGCCTTTAGGCACTTTATACAGACCTACGCTCTCAAGAGTGGTTCAAGTCAGCATAAGTCAGGGTGTTTCTCTTCAGAAATGTCTCTGCCAGGGGGCAGGCACAGCTCTTTCAACAGCAGCACAAGCTTACGCTAACCTAACCTGCTGTGGACCTACAGTGCTAGGTCAAATGTAGAGATCTAAATCTAAAATGATATTCCCAGCGCCCCACGACTGACAACGTCAGGTTCCTTGCGAACGCAGTGCTAGCTGGTGCTGCGTTGGAAATGCCACTGGAAAGGGATGGGGCAATGGTGCCTTTATAAAGTTCTACTAATAAAACACCAACCTAGGCAGTGGAGGAGCTGGAAAGAGGCTCCTTTACCCGGGGATCAAACTCATATTGGCCTGGTTTTAGGGCTCTTTGCTGGGTTCCAGCAAATCTTGGGAAGAAGACTTAGTCAAGATGACAGGGCTCCACTTAAGCCCGGGCGGGAGCGTGTTCCCACCGGCTGGTCAAGGAGCTGCAGCACGGCTCTGAAGGAGGGACACCACCACTTCTGATTTCAGCTCTGACAACACCGTAGTTTATTCAGTGACCTTCTGTAACACAAAAGTTTTCCAGTCATTTTATTTTAATCTCTGAAAGAACAAATATTCTTCAAAAGAGCTTTCAGTGCTGTGGGCACGAAGGAATGCAGATGACAACCTCCCTCAAGCTGGACACAACAAACGAAGCACTTGCTCCAGCTGACAGCATGTGGACTATGGTGGCGATTCCCTCCACAACAGGCTGGCTCTCCTGGATCCCATTCCAAGAATCCTCCTTCTCCCCAGGCCTGGCATCAGCAGGGTGGACTGCAGGCTGAACACCATGCGCTTAACAGCTCTTCAGTATGTCTCTAGGTGACACACCCAAAGTACTGCCACTTTGGTATTGCCAGAAATCGAGCCACCACCTTCCAACAGCCGCACACAGGTGCCCAGGAACGTATCCATCTCTCTCACGAAGCCTAACAGCAAAATTCTCTTCTCAAGCACTCAGAAAGGGGGACTCAATTCCACGCTCCCAGTTACAGTGGAAACGGTCACAGAGAGGAAAACCCAAGAGCCTTCGTGCTACAACCGCCACCCGTGTGAGCAGTCCCAGTCACTGCACTTCTTCACGGGAATAACTGCAACTCGCCTGAGAAAACCCGAAATGCTTCGAGGGCTCGGCCAGTTACGGTGCTATCTGCATTGTGCTCTTAACTGTGTAACAAGACTTCTTATCAGGCTTGTAATTTTTTGAAAAATAAGCCTTCTGTAACTGATGGCTTCAGACTGGTGCAAACACGTAAGACGGAACATGCAGCACTGGACCTCTGGGCTATGGACAAATACGCACAAGCTTCACAAGGGTGGCTTGTCTCAGAACAACGCTTTCAGTTTTCCCTCTCCTCCTGAGGTTAATTAGAAGTAATTCCCATTAAACTGTTGGCATGTCTAGGGAGGAAAACAGAAAAGATCGCATTGATTTTGTCTGGGTTATGGTCAATTTATTTACACAATCTAATTTTAAGTATCTGCTGTAATTTTAGTATCTGATCATATCTGGCTTAAGATACTTCTGAGAAAATACGACACATTTGGGCAAGAAAGACTACTCAGCGGGATTAAGTGCTCTATTATAGAGCAATAAATAAGACCAGTGTTAGTACGGATGGGATGGCAGAATCTTTCCCTTATACATTTAAAGGAGTGCAGTGTTTCGGCAGGTGAAAGAGAATCTGTATCAGAAACGATGGTGACAAGGCTACAGGACTAACAACAGTACACTAAAAAGTAGCATCTACACAAAGACGGTACTGCAAGGTTTATTATGTGTAACTTGCTATTCTCAAGCCACTGGCCGCCTCACGAGTAGAAAAGGGCCAAGAGAGAGACTTTTCTCCTCCCGGGATCCAATTCTGAGCAGTTCTGCTCCAGGTTTCACCTGACTGGCTCAAACACGTTTCCAGTAATGTCTCTAAATTGGCGCTTGTCCCTTAGCCCTTTACTAGCAGTCACTCACCCAGGGAAACAACCGAACAGCCTTCTGTTCTACAGGTCCCATTATTTCAGTCTTTCAGTTAATTCTGGATTCTGAGCGTAAGAAAAAACAGTAAAAGAGCTGGGAAAATGGTGCATATGTCATTATTTAACAGCAAAAAAAGGTGTAAGATAGAAAGATACATCATATTCGGCAAGCTGTATGCTGTTGACCCCATGGTGCAGACAGAGAAAATAAATTATCTTGGAAATATGTGAGCAGAGCTTTTAGTTTGATTGTTCAAACCCTTTTCACAACTCAGCGACGAACCCTCAAGGTAATCTTTTCCTGTATGACCTTCTGCTTGCACGAACTCTCCACTTCAGCTGCAGCAGATCACATTGTATGATCTCACCCAAACTGCAATACAATGAAGAACTGTCTCCATTAATAAGTTATTTTCAAAAGAATACAGTTTCAAGCCAAGTATGGGGAATTTAGGAACACCTTCACAATCCGAGTACAAACAGATAAAACCCAGTAATAAGATGCAAGAGACAAAATTCTCTCTGAACACTGAAGTAGGCATTTTTATGACATCACTGCAAGTTTCAGACTAAACTATCACTGTAACCAAGGGCAGTATTTTTTCCTCTTTCAGTAATCCAGATTTGGTACAGGTGTTTTAGGTTACTTCTGCCATGTAAAACATCATACCACTATTCCATGTAATTTACAATTTCCCCTCTCCTCCTTTGGTTCTTAGTAAATCCTGTTTCATAATGTAGAATAAATGGTTATAAAATTATACCAACATTATCATTTCAGAGAGGTAATAAGATCCCAGTGCTATAAAAGTCAGTTTTAAAAGAGTGCACATTTTGCAGCGATGTGCAAACACACACCACCTGTTTCCATAATTTAGCCCTTTGTAAGTATTGCACCTTGTTAATAAGGCTACTGCCTATTTTCCTTTAACACTACAAATTACACATAGACAACATCATTTGTGGCTTAAACGCACAGTATTCCTAAGGTTTTTAGATAAGCTTGTTTATCTCCCTGCATACTCAGAGCTCCTGTGCCTCTGGTTGCCTGGCGGAGCGTTGAGCATACAGGGAACACAGATGGAAATATATGAATTTATATAACATGACCTGCTTGTCATGCCTTTTTTTTTTCTGCTGTGCTCAAATAAGTTCCTTTGAGCTTGATGGCAAACAGACACCTTTTACAAAGCTAAGCAATGCTTTTGCATGCTGAAATGTGCCGTTAAGCTTTTCTTCTTTCTCACTTTCCCTTTGCAATGCAAAAAATAATAAAAAAGAATTCTCTAAATTTGTCTGGTCTTCTAAATACAAGATAAATTGCATAAGATCAGAGAAAGATAGATTGTCTTACCAAGCACACACTTCAAACGAAGCTGTAAGAGTACCTGCCCGTGCCAAGGTCTGATTTCAGCCGAGCACCACAGCGAGTGCCTGGCGGCAGCAGCACAACCAGCCTCGCCAGCACGGCCAGCCTCGCCAGCACGGCCAGCCTCACCAGCACAACCAGCCTCACCAGCACAACCAGCCTCACCAGCAGGCCCTGCCAGTGAAGCCGACCACACGCTCGAGCGCGCCGATGAGCTGGAGCCGACATTCTCCCGTCAGGCCACCAGCGGCTCTACCTTGGCATAGCCATACCTGCTGGTTTACAGCTTATGTGCGCCCCTACCATAGAAGAGTTGTTGGCATCACTGTAAGGATTAGTTACTACAGTTAAATGCTGACACCAAAAATTCTGATGCCATGTCTTAATTACATTTTTGGGTCCTAATATCGAAGGTTCTGATTTTTATTCACTTCAGTATGTATCTTTGGGAATTTGCAGAATGGATACCCTGGACACAGGAAAAAGAGTTGATAGGAAAAATTACTATGGATAATTTAATTACGCACAAATAAAGAAAGAATTGAGAACTTGCTATGTATTCCTTCAAAATACTAGTTAACACGGTTCAATAAAACCTTGGGTTTATGGAAGCTGCTACCTTTGCAGATAGGATTTTTTTTTTTTGGGTGGTGGCATGTTTTCTTTTAATTTCACGTAGAAATGAGCACTTTGCAGAGCAGAGTACTCAACACCTCCAGGATATCACACTATCGTATTATTTTTTTTGCTTGCTGAAGTGATTTGTAAGAAGTAATCCAATTAGAGACAAAGTATGCTTTGACAAAGCAATTACACAAAGAAGAAGCCTTTATATTTACAGTAGATTCTGAAAAGATTTATACAAATGTATAGATTTATACTATAATTAGGTTATGATTCAAGCTCATTTTCTCTATTTTTCAATCATTTAAAATGTATTTTCTCTATATGGAACTTCATAAACTAGCATTAAGTAAGACCATGCTCACCAACTAGTGCTCACTTCTGATTTTAGTAATTTAAGTAGTGACATATTGCTTTCAGTTTTGCCTAGAATAGAAAAAAAATCGTTTTCGCACCCATCTTCCATTCAAACCCACATCCCACCTTTACAGCCCTCTTATGTTCCCTGAGGAAAGCTGTATTAACTGTATCTTTTTTTTTTTTTTGGTGTTCCCAAGGCATTTTTTACAAACATTTTAGTAACTTTTGCTTGTCTGAGCATTACACACCACACACTAATTGCTGTAGGGTATCACATACCAAGATAAAGACTCCGAAGTCAAACCTGAACTTCTGAAGACTGGTAAAGACGGTAAACACTCACGTTCAAACATCTCAAAGTGTCTGAGTCCACCTTCAGCACTGAATTACATCAAGAATTCGGATTTAATCTCTACCTCATCAGTATAATACTGTGTATACGCCCAAGTAATAGAAAAGCTGAAACCGTGATTCTGTTGCTAAATTGATTTCCCTCGAGGGTGTATCAGAGATCTCACCTTCAGATTCAAACACGGAAGGAAAAAAATTCTTAGTGTTAAGATGTGTCAAAAAAAAGAGTAGAACGCTGGCTTGTTACTGAATTTACCCATTCCCTCACGCTTCCTCAGCTGAGTGGCCACATGAATCCCTGCTGTTAGCATCAGCAAGAACAGGAGCAACCTGTATTTTATTTTGCTCGGTGCCATCAGAAACAGACTGATTTCTGTTCTCAGGGTCTTTCCGGATTGCTGTTAAATGTGGTCTGTGTGAAGCCCAAAGAACACGATTAGTGTTTTTTGTACTGAGGAATGAACCCAAAAAGCTGCAAGGAGAAGATATACACCTTCTCTAATCTTGCATTTCGATAGAAGTGCGAGTGTGGTCCATGCAAAAGCACTCTAGTCCAAGACGGAAAAACCAGGTCAAGCGGCCACTATCAACTGCAGGCGCCCACTGGCTTTCTGCAGTCTTGAAGAAGTTTTTCCAGCTCCCCGTAGATGCAGACAAGGGCTGCTTACGTCTAGCAGATGGAGCATGTGTTTAAATTCTCAGCTTGATTAGCTGTTCCTGATAACTTGCTTTCTAATTCTTTTGCTAAAGGTGCCACAACACTCTCCTGTGTTTACGCTAGAACAAAATCTCCACTACGACGCGTTACAACAGCTCATAGTCATCTACCAGAAAAGTCTGGTCAGATAAAGGTTAAATCCCTTATTCTACACAAGTCTTAGTTCCAGTGCTACCACCTTACAGGAAGATTGAATAAAGTGCAAATAGAAGACCAAGAGGAGACTTTACAAACAGTTCCTGACCAAAATATTTCTAAGAAAAGGCGCAGCACAACTTCCTCCAACAGGTAACTGAAGTTGGAACCAACAGAAGCAAGCCTCACTGGCAACCTGCCGTGCGTCTACACATGGGCCAGCAAGCTTCTACCTCCAAGTCCTGTTTCTGAGATGGTCTTTAAACGTATTTACAGGCAGGAGAAGACTGAAATCACTTCGTATTGCCACACTTAACAGCGACTGTCTTGAATTTACGGCTGGGCCACTCTCGATGACCCCAGGCCACAGCAAGAAACAGAAAACCATCCCTCACTGGATCAGAATGAATGAAAAAATAAAAACTCAGTGTCAAAGACATCTGGGATACGACATGGTACTGGAATCCATTCTCACTTGTAGGTTCTACAAGAACTTTTGGCTAAAGCTTTGCCTTCTGTTGTGCTGCCTACCTAGTCATCATCTTAAAAAAACGAAGCGGAGAAGGAGCGAAGACAGCCATGTCAGTGATAGCGAACGGGTGCAAGACATCTGTAGTTAGACAGCTAACGTTCATACCAGGCTAATAATCTGGGTAATGTAATCCAGCCGACAGACACGCTGCTCAGCTGATTCACACAAGCAGGGCTTACAGGTCTGGTTTACATGACAACAGACACCTGCTAGGTGATGACCAGCATTGGTTAAAAGTAAGTGTAAACTGCAAATTGGAATGGAAGAATTTTTGCTCGCTTTTCATCTTGCGTATCCTGTTACATTTGTGCAAGGCACTAGAGAATCAGGCACATTGTTTTGGGTGGAAACCATTTTAGAGCTAAGATGATCTGAGTTTGTAACGTCCAATAGCTTCCTACAGGAGCAGTTGGAGCACAGTCACATTGTAAGAATTGCCATTAAAATTTCCCACTTCTAGAATTATCTCCTTTTCCAGATCGTTTCGGGGGTGGGGTAAGCAGGGAAGTGGGAAATAGCTTTGCTATAGCAAGAAAACTCCTGAAAAGAAGTATTTGGGATCTATACAGTTGATAGCCACTCTGATACTGATGTTGGCAATTTCTGTTACCAGCATCAATATCAATAAGTGGTTAAACCCCATAAAGTAGAACCTTCCATTTTTATATCTCAAGGGGAAGCTCTGGCTCTTGACATAAACAAACCCACATTCAGATCCCCACAGCACAGAGAGACTGCGCGATGCGCTCAGGCTGTTCTTTCTGACTCCTCTGGGAGGTCGGAGACAATGACCTGTCTCCCGCAGAGAAACCAAAAATAGGGGAAACAGCGTGTACCAATGGTGATAAATGACCAAAGCATTCAGGCTAGCCCTTCCTTGGAAAACCAGAGCATTCTGACTCTTTCGGAGAGGCTGGTGTGGAAGTGCGAGATGAGTTGGACGTTAGGAGGACAGCGACGCAGCTTAAAGCAACACTGAAGCAAGAGACTGAAAAATGGAAGAGCTTATTCCTGATTACGCTCGGCACTGCCAGCACAGGCAGGACTTTGCCGGCATTTCTGTCCTTGCTGGCTGTGCCAGGAGGGCGAAGGGGATCTCGGTGGATGCCAAAGCGCTTGTGTGACATGAAGTAATCCCAGTTCCAAGCACGAAGCAACTGGTGACCGCTTCATGGAGGTCCAGACGGTCGTGCCACCTCGCTATCGCTGGCCACGGCTGAGACATGGTGACTGGAGGACTGCCTCCTTTGGAATCAAAATGTCACAGCCATGAGATGCAAAACTGATTTAATATAAACTGCTGATTAAAGGTTGTGTAAAAATACTGGTAATTTAGCTTTGTCCTGGCGGGATCTATCAAGTATCTTCTGTCCTCTGTTTTGTCAACACCAACTTTCTATTCCGGTTTCATGATTTGTGGCTTTGGTGCCTATGTGTAATCCACATCAAATTTATACCAGAGGGCATCTGGTCTGGCAACAAAACCATTCTTCCATGCAGAAATTTATAAAGAATATTCTTATTACAATAATTCATAAAGTGCCCTCAGAAAAGGTGCTCGCAATGCCATGATATTATAAAAACAATATACAATCTGATACATTATTTTCAAAAAAATCCTCCAAAGCAAAAAGGGAAAATATAGAAGGAGGGGAACAACAAATATATGGGCAAATTCTGCCAGTCTAACAACAGTCAGATCAATTATGGAACGCTTTGTAATTAGTCTTGGAGTGCTTGTAAAAATGGGGGGGCAAACTGGCAGGAGTATCTTGGAAAAGCCCCAAACTTTCTAAGTTCTACCAAAGTAAACACACCACCAACAAGCTCAATATTTTAAGATTAAATGACTATGAATTACTATGAGGTATTTTACTGAGGAATTTGAAAAATAATACAACACCCAAAGAAAACCCATGACCCACATTTTTACTGAAAGACAACAAAACTGTGGCTATGTATATCCACTGACCTTTAGTGTCTTGTTTTATAAAGAAAACAACTTTTCTCGTCCCTGTTTGATCCCAGATTTTATATATATATATAAAGTTATATATATATATATATAAATAGTCATATACACACATACGTGTATATATTTCAGGGTTTTACCAGATTTATGAATCCATTTTTCTTTTTTTTTTTTTTTTTAAATGACTTAGAGAAAACAACTGGGCAAAAAA
>Ga0065711_1043647_pt1 | contig 14599 bp, 5 predicted proteins | sample Hoacrofraction12_FD_59098 | JGI IMG/M metagenome (GOLD analysis project Ga0065711, IMG submission 59098) | Hoatzin crop microbial communities from Cojedes, Venezuela - Epithelial fraction 12 v2 (version 2) | ecosystem: Host-associated > Birds > Digestive system > Esophagus > Crop | place...
CCTGCCGAAGCAGGGTCACCTACAGCAAGCTGCACAGGACCTTGTCCAGGCGGGTCTTGAATATCTCCAGAGAAGGAGAATCCACAACCTCCCTGGGCAGCCTGTTCCAGTGTTAGTCACCCTCAGAGGGAAGAAGTTCTTCCTCATATTCAGACGGAACTTCCTGTGCTTCAGTTTGTGCCCATTGCCCTTTGTCCTGTCGCTGGGCACCACTGAAAAGAGCTTGGCCCCATCCTCCTGACACCCACCCTTCAGATATTTATAAGCATTTATAAGGTCCTCTCGCAGCCTTCTCTCCTTCAGGCTTCTTCAGGCTGAACAAGCCCAGCTCCCTCAGCCTTTCCTCATAGGAGAGATGTTCCAGTCCCCTCACCATCCTTGTAGCCCTGATGAATAAGGTCAGTGCTGGCAGCAAAAGCAGAACCAGAGCTAAGGGAAAGCGAACCTGAGCAGAGGTGCATGGGCAGAGCAGCAGGAATAGCTGAGGTGTGTTGGGAGCATGTAAGCCCTGCAAGGGAGATACTTTGATAAGGGGTTCACGCAGATACGGGGGTGAAAACAGGATTTCGGTCAATACAGGGAAGTGGTGAAGAACAAGGACCAACTGGTGTAATGGGATGAGTCCGGGAAGTGAGAATTTCATTAGATAAAAGGGTCATGATTTTTCAGTTTGTGAAAAGATTAAATTAGCGGTGTGGCATTCACTCCGGATCTGTGTTTGAACTTTCCCAGGCTTCGCAAAGTAGATGATTTGGAGCCTTTTTCTGGATGGGGTCCTCTTTACTGCACTCTGCATCTTTGCATGAATTGCTACGGATGATGAAATCACCCTTGCAGAGGGAGTAAGATCTGGGCCTCCCTTGGAAGCAAAGCAGCCACTTATGCTCCCCCGCCATCCTCTTCGTCACTTAGTGAAGACGCATTGTATTGCTGCCACACAAACGCCTGCAGCTTGCAGCAGTCACAAAAAAACACAGTGCATTATAAACACGACATTTTAATATTTTAAGTATCGAGACCTTTCCAGTTGCGTCCTCGTTATGTTTTGTAGCTGCAACCCAACCGAAGCACAATAAGCTGGTATAGTTAGCGCCCGCTATATCTTACGGTGTTCACTTAGGATTTGTAACTCAGGCCTGTCCTCGGACTCTAAATCAGAAGATGAGTGAAACGCGTTGAATGATCCCATTAATATAAATAGCACCAAAGTTAAAAGCAGGGCTCGGTGAAAGGACTTTTGATGCACTGGCTGCCGCCGCCCTCGAGTCAGCAGGTGGCATTACAGAACAATCAGACATCTCCAAACCTTCGCCACTTCCCGCTCGCCGCCCCAGACCTGAGCCTACAGGGGAATGAGCATGAAACCCGCCTGTTCAAAACAGATGAAAACGCACAATGAGCAGTTGCCAATTAGGGCCGGGGCTATTGTCTGCTAAAGGTCAAGTGTTGGCCTTGCTGAAATCTTTCAACACCGGCTCCAGCGAGATTGGAATGTAATATATTTTTGTACAGCTGAAAAGTTGCTTGGCCCTACGTGGGGCTGAGCCAGCCTTTCCTCTCGCTTTCCCCCATATTCGCCAGGCCGGCGATACGTGCTGGGAAACCTCGGGGAGGGAGGAACCCGGCTTTTTAATCTGCTACCACCTCCTTCCCTGTAGGTATTGTGGAAGAATTGAGTTGTTGGCAGGGCGGTCGAAAAGGAGGTGGTTTGGCAACGTGGGCAAGGGGAGGGTGTTTGGGACTGGGTTTGTTTTACCGTCTCCCAAGAGATTTTCTTCATAACTCTGGTGGTACATGTTTTTACAGCTTACTACTTTTAGTATCTGTCACTTGAAAAGAATAGATGGTCTAGATACAGGGGAAAAAAACATGTGCAAGCAGCAACACGTAACCAAGAAAAAGAAAACTTTCCCATGAAATAACCTAGTGATACAGATGTTGCAGGGTGCCTAACGAATCGCAGGTGAGGGAAAGACTCCAGACCTTCTGGCTAGCTGCTGGATCCAGAGGCTGCAGACGAGAGCCATCAAGCCTCCCTGGGTCTGATGCCAGACGATCCATCAGCCTAAGGACCATGCCAAGGCACTGTACCTCCCAGCCGCCGCAGCTGGCGAGGATCGCTTCCCAGACTCCAAACCAGAAATTAGAAGTCCGTGTCTGTCTATAGCCCCCACGCTGTAATTGCTGCTGCACGGCAGAGTATTGCGCGGTGGGGCTCTCAGTGATGCAAGGGTTTTGACTTGCACACAGGCAGAGGTGAATCTCCTCCCTCGATTCCCAGTGTACGATGGGCTACTGATGTTGCGCATTTTGCCCCTCCATTTGGGGCCAGTGTTTATTAAATGGGATGGTGACTTTGCTTCCCAGGCCACAGCGATTAGTGACTGCGGTGTCCCTAAGGGCTCTGAGCTACAGTGTCCCCTTGGGAATGCAAGTTCAACATTTAAACCCCTGCACAGGGGCGGACATTTGTTTCCGTCAGTGGCACAATTAGGATGAGCTCAGGGTGGTCATGGAGAGGACCTCAACCTCCCTTTAACTGCTGGCAACAACAGCCAGAGGCTGGCACTGGGCATTGCCCACACAACTGTGTAGCCATCAATGCGCCATGTGACTTCGTGAGGATGTTTCCAAGTGGGCATTAGCATGGAGGTGGGCCACAGCCCAGGTTCCTGGTTAAACCCATGGTTTTAACGTGCTAATCCTCGAGTCTGAACTACCTGTACTCTGCATGTGTGTGTGGTCTTGAAAACTTACCAGTCTACTTGCAAAAAAAAAAAAATTTATAATATTTGCCCATTTGTTGCCATGGTGATGAAGGAGTGTGGGACAAAAGAAAGATATTCCGGTTGCCCCGGGCCTGTGAACAAGCAGAATCGGAGAGAGTCGGTGAGAATGTGCTGTTAATTGTAGCCAGAAACGCAGTAGTCAGCCACTGCAAAGTGTTCTTCAAACCCTCTTTCATGTCTTGCCATAGAAAAATGACATCCTCTAAAAGCTGGGTGACAAAGAACACCCAGAGCTGCAGTTCCATTGTACCAGGCTAGACTTGGCCCATAAATTAAGCAAACTGACAATCTGGCCTCGCTCCCTCAAGGTATTCATTTTCCTAACTTTATCAATAACCTGGCGTGAGCAGACCTTGAACAAAATGTTATCTCAGTGCTGCCAGGCCTTGCAGGGAAGCTGGAGGGCGAAGGCAGTGCTGCTGACTCCCAGAGATAACAGGTGGAATGCAACAGTCACCGCTTTTGTCTGCCGTCACTTTTAGTCAAAGGTCTTGGATGCTGCTGGACCCTTTGCGGTCTCAGCCTACAGACCTTGCTAGACAGAGCACCTTCTTGCCCGCCTCGACGAATGCATGCAAAAGAATCCGAGGCATTTCACAACTTCCAGGTTCTGACAGCATTCAAAAAAATGCATAAAACCACTTTCCCCATGCATTTGTGGTGATAAGGAGGCACATTGCTGCTTCCTGGGGACAGAATATGGGCTCAGAAATTAATTATAATTGTTGGTTCTCATTCTGCACATGCACAACATTTGGCATGAAAAGCATCTGCATCTCCTGTAAATCCCTCTTCAATTACGTGGAAGTGATGGGTGTAATTTAAACCATGGCTGCTCCTAGTTGGCTTAGAAATAAAATAACATAAAAACAGAACCACCCAAATCAGTCATAGTATCTTGGCCATGTTTATGTTACAGGCACATTTTCAAGTTTGTTGTTATACAGACGGAAGTGTGAAGTCCACTGTCAGGGCTACCTAGGCTGTAAGGTTTCAAGAGGCTGCTGGATCCAGGTGTACCTGGCTCTTCTGAAAAATTATTTTCCCTGTCTCAACCTATATTCTTCTAATTGCAAGAACCCAGAAGATGATGCAACCTTCAGATCAAGTCCATAATCACGGAAAAGCCAGTAAGCTCAGTTCACAGCTGTAAGCATGCCTAGGCACAGTTTAGAGGCAGCTCTTGCTAGGTAAAACGGATTATTCAAGAAGTGAAAGGGCAGTGGGTTAAAAATGTGCCCAAATTAAATGCAGTCTTATTGATGTAGTTTTAAATACAAAGTCTGTCAATATAAAACCCACAGGATCTGGCTTATAGTCATCAGAGATGGAAAAATACTTATCAGATAAAGCTAAAATACTTCATCAGATAAAGCTCTGCAAGGGCAGAATATAGTCCCTCCTAATAGAGGACTGGCTCTCATCTTTCATTGTTCTTTCTTCCACTAACTTGATCTTTGATCTCAGTTCCTGTTAGAAATAACTGTAAACAGTGACGATGTTCTAGGCCATTAACCAGATGTACAATATAGCAAGGTCCCTGCCACTAACAGCCCATCTGAAAAAAACACACGTACGAGAGTAATGCTTAAGAACAATATTTTTCAGGCAAGAAAACACAGCATTTTCATTTCCTGCAGGATCCGTCTGTCATGACTGAAGCAAATCAGGCTGCTGGAAATGTGGTTCACAACACCCTTTGAGAATCATCAGGCCCAAGCAGCCACAGCCAAGTTAACATTTTAGTTTAACAAATACAGGTGTGCAGTTCACCTATATTTATAATTTGGTACCCATTCCACCAGCAAGTTCTTGACAGAAAAGATACCTGAGTAACAGATATTACAGAAATGGACCTTACCACAGGGTGTACTCATGGTTTTAATTTAGCCTCGATCTGCACAGAGTTTGAATCCTTAGAGCTTCCAGCCCCAGGCGGGTGATACGCGGGGTAGCTCCTGGAGCCTGGCTAGCGCTGTGGAAAGACGGCACTCGCAGACGGAGCTGCCCTGGAAATCCCGCCCAGAAAAGACCAGGCTGAACCCAGGCTGGTGGTGTTCGGCTAAAACCACAAAGTGTATTGGTTAATTCTAACTGATCTAACAGATACATAAACCCATATATCCATTCTTCACCGAGGAAGGAACATCAGAAAAAATCCAACAGTTTTACTTTAGGCTTTTATAGTTTTGTAATTTTGTATAGCATGATAGGCAATACATAAAGGAAAGATGTGTGGAAACATCAGGTTAGAAACTTAAATTGTACGTACTATGTGTCCCTTCTTTATAGACTTTTGCTAAAGCATTTTGCACTGCCATGCACCATCCTGAGTATTCAAAAGTTGAATGTTTAGCCTATTGCTGGAAAAGCGATGCAGCGAAGGAAATCTGCTTTAAATGTACTCCTAAGTACTGCTAGAGAGCTTTTATGAATAACAGACCGTAGCACTTCCTACTATTTTATATTTCGTCCTGTTTTAGAGACTTCAGAGTGAAGTCATAACAGGGGGAAACTTGTCATGGATACACATTAAAAACTGAACACAAGGAGAAGGCCTTTGGTAACAGATTTGGATGCATAGATGGGTAACTCAATAAGGGGAGAAAATGCTGAGTTAAAGACATTTTTAGAGTTACTTATATGCATATCTCAGAAATTCTACCTCTGTTCAGAGGCACATGCTGAACTGCAATCAAATTACTATGTCCAGCTCTGCAATTTAAATCATTCATCCCATTTATAAGGGTCTTTTTGTCTTGAATTAGGCAAAATGTGAGCCCAACAGGAAATTAAGCAACCAAGCAAAATCAGGAAATTCACTCAAGTGGCTTAGCCAGTGGAATGTCACTGCTATCTTCAAACTAAAACTCCAAAGAGAAGAGGCTGAACTGCAGTCAGATTTATTTTCAAAGCAGCTAATGTGCTTTTAATTTCTACAAGGTTGGTAACCAGGAAAAAAACAAGCAGAGCTTTACATTGCTGCTCTGAATTTCGCTTTTAATTTTTTCACATAAGGCCTTAGCATACAGACATACACATCTACAATGAGTTTAAAAATGCACCACTTGTAAAAAAATTAGAACAGCTGTCTTAATGACAAAGTTTGAGATGCTCGTTATAAACCAAGTACCTACTGGCTATAGAACATCAAAAAAGAACGGAAACAGGAAACATACACTCAAAGACTGCACTTCTTCCTCAAAAAACATATCTGATGACAGCTCTCTGGGGGAGAGGGAAGTTCTTTTAGCTGTTTACAGTGGCCTCTCTGCATTTGAGATCTGCAGATCTGTTTGCGGAATATTTTAACTGATTTTTTGGGGGGTAAGCTACAGTTTTTGGTTCACAGAAAACACTCGCACCCTGAACCCTCAAACCAATTCCTTGCTTGCAGATTACCATTATTGTTTATCTACCCAAAGCACCTAGGAACTGTAGTGATGGTCCAGGTCCCCGGGCAGTGCACCGGCACACAATAAGTATACAGTCCTTGCCTGAAGAATTGCAAAGGACGAACAAGGAGAAAAGCCGGCAGCCGCCAGAGTTAAGGGGAAAGAGTATGTGTGTGGTGACCAGCCTGGTTAGCAGCATCTTCAGGCCACCACTTGCAGGCTTTGCCAAGCTTCTGTAGATCTCAGAGCAAAGTCAGAGCTAGCACGCAGATATGAGAAGAGATAACAACATAACCTTGCAGACACCTAAAGGGAGTTTCTCTGAAGCCTGAAGACTGGCACAGGGGAAAACCAAGAGGTGTCCATTGGTGGTTTAATAGGAATAATATTGTCCATTCGTGGTTTAATAGAGGTTCCATGGCTGATCTTTATTATTGATGCTGGGGGCTTTCAATGTGTTAGATCTACTGCAGTTTGAAATCACATACATCTTTTTAACTATGATTGTAAATATGCACTCCTGCTTACTTAGCAATGCGGTGTGCTTGCCATTTGTTTAAACTAAATCATGAGATGTTTTGTCAGCTTCAAGAGGAAGCCATGGAGCCTCTGTGGGTGCCAGGTTTGGGGCTGGAGGGTCTCACTGGTTATTCCTGAACCCAGTACCTGTATCATCGTCTTCCTGCTCAGTTCTTTCTTTCCAGGAGTAAGGCTTTGTGCACAGCCTACAACATACTTGTAACAATTCCAGTTCCATATCAAAATAACGGCTATATTAAAATCTCCTGTCTTTAGTCAATAGTATGAGAGGTGAGGGAGAAAATACTGCTCTTCCACTTTCCTTTTCCCAGCACATAGCCACCAGTGCATGTCATCTGTGCCTGCCCATGCAGATCTGTATATGCTGTAACAAATTTAAAACCAGTTGGACAACTTCAGCTGAATTTGGTAAAGGTTTAGAGGCCTTGTGGAAGTTTCACATAATTTATGGAAGTAGCCAGCTGAACAGAAGACATCCTATAAGCGTTCCCACAGAAGACAAAGACACTTAATCAGCTCCTGCAGTCCTGAACAAAAGCGAACACTGAAAAAAATCCAAAACTTGCAAGGTTTTCACCTACTCCAACTGCAGAAAAAGATTCAGTCAGGACTTGCATCTTAGTCAGTCAGCCTTGAAACACATCCAAAAGACACCAGGTTTCACAGATTTTTAAAATTTATTAGCTCACATCTCATCTCCTCCCTTCTTCAGAGGCATCCTAGATGTCTCGTAGCTTGAAACACAGAAGTTTCAGTGGGTGCTTTGAAGTGATGAGGAAACCCCTCTTTCTACAGGACTGATGGATGTCTGTTGCTCCCTTGCACAGAGTTGACTGGGCGTCAGGAAGACACTTCCCTCCCAGCCAGGGGAGCAGGGACATGAAGGTTAATTTGTCTTTTTTTATCCCCTTCCTCTACAGCCAAGGGCCTGGTTGACCTCCTGAATCATGTGGGCCGTGGTAAAAGCCTCAGGCAATGGTGATCATTCTTGTTTTCTGCTTGTGAAACGGAGGCTAGTCTCCTGAGAACTAAAATCCCTTAGTTTAATTGAAACCATTGGGTTTAATACCTGAGAATCTTTGCTAAATGTAAAGGCCTGACGTGAGTAGAGGTGATCTTATGGTGCCGTTCACAGTGTCTGGGGGGGTTGAGAGGCAGAAGCTGCCTTTGCTTTAGTGAAAGGTGGAATAGGCTATGCATGGCTTTGAATGGAAAGACAGGGAGCATGTGTTCGATAGCACAAAAATAAAGCCAGTGGAGAGTTAGAAGGAGAAGTGTGGCTAAAGGACACGGCTAGACAACCATTGCAGCAGCAGTTTGAACGGATATGAATGAGAGAAGATTGTATTAGTCGAGGAGACAAGTGAGAGAAAATTAAAAGTTCTATTTGAGTCACAGTGGGCTGGATCTGTCAGTTACATGTTTGGGACGGGATTTCTGAGAGACAGGCTACAATTTTAGTTTGGGCAGAGGAGGCAGGTCTGGGAGCATGAGTAGAAACATGGCATTTGAATTGCCTTCTGCAGGAGAAATTATCTAGAAATGTAAGATGTAAAAGAAAACCCTTCAATACGAGAATATAACTGAGCATTAGTATGCACAAATCTATGTGAAGAATTGATGTTTAAAATCTTGGATATACATCACTCTGCTTGGCTTAAACGCAAATGAAAATTCATCCTTAAATCCCTGTTTTGATTTGATGATTAAAATAGTTCCTTCTTTATCTAACCAGAGCCAATTTAGAAATGAGGTGAAGTGAAACAAAGATATTACTGGTTTGCAACCACTCTGTTTTCCAGTAAAGTTTCATGTTTGAAAGATCTTTGTTTCCCGGAAACTGGTAAAAGATATTAAGGCCTGACACAATGCCAGTGCCCACTGCACATCCTTCACCGCTTCTCAACAGATTTTGAGGTAGAATAAAAGAAAATAATATCTATGCGGGTATAAACATTTCTTAAACTATCAAAGTATTTATCCAGTGTGTTTCCACAGGAAAATTAATTTGTTTCTTGCTCCCTCAGATTTCTGGATAAGTAGTAACAGAAAAGTACGGAACAGTGCTAACTACTATCTCCTTAAAACAAACAAAAAAACCAAACCAAAACAAAAAAAGAAACAAAACCAACCAAAAACAACACCCAAAAAAACCCAACTCATAAAAAATGAGAAGCAGATGAAATGGCTCACATGGAAATACTGCTATTATGGATGATGAAACATAACAAATGTGATACATTGTGCAGAGCATGCTTTAACTAATAGTGCTTATTAATCAAATTTATTTGTTAGTGATCTATCTTCCCTACGCCTTGTATTGGAAATCACTAGAGCAGTTTGCAAGAGTTCCATAAGCTCTCTCCTGGCAGAAAAAATGGGAACTTGAGAACTGAGGCAGCCCTCCTGGCTGCACCTGGATGCAGGTAACTGATGCGCCTTCGCTGTCCCTGGCTTTTTTCAAGGAGAGACAAGTTGGGGAAAAGGTCTGGGCGGAGAAAAGGCTTGCTTGGGAGGTGAATAAGCCATTGGGTAAAGCAGGCGAGTGTAGGGAAGGTCTAGGAAGGAAGTGCTGTGTATTGCAAAAAGAACAAGGCACTTGGAAACGTATGAGGAAGGACCAGAAACTCGAGTAGGCAGAAGATGCTTTGGCTGAACTCTTAGCAATTTAGAGTTCTCATGAGTGTGACTGTTCCTAGGGGAGTGCAGTGAAAAGAACAATGCTGTATTGGCTCAGCACTTGGAGCTTGATGTGCCCTTTTTCAAATCCTGTGGCTAATTCATACCCTGAAAAACAAAGTACATCCTGGCCAGATGGCTCAATTTAAGAAGAAACAAGCAACAGTGTAGCTGGAAGAGCAGGTAACGGAGGTGAAAGGCTGGGTGCAGGAAAAGTCAGCTGTGTACAGAGGGCACAGAATGGAGCCACCCTTCCATGAAATCCAATAAAACCTGATCTGGTCATGATTAACTCAACATTTTGAAAATCCTTTTAAGAGTTCACAAAGCACATAATGTCTAGCCAACTTGTAGTGGTATATGAGAGACCCCTGACTCTAATATCCCAGGATGTCAGCCCTCTGCTTGTTTCAGATTTTGATGCTGAACACTGCTTTGCTTCTCAATTCCAGCTTATTTATTTAGCATTCTTATTGCTTTATCTCATTTATAACAAGCCCTTGAATGTAAGAAAAGCACATTATACAGAAAACTCATCTGTTTGAGCAGTCTGAGCAAGGTTTACATTAAAATCACCACCTGATACATATAATTAGTGGCAGAACTTCCTCTTGTGCCCAGAACCTGTATGCTCAGCTGCAAAACTTCTAAACAGAGAGAATGGAGAAGTGTGAAAAGCATCTTTGATGAGGCTCAGCCATGCTCAAGCATCCCCCCAAAACACACAGGATACCACAGGACCCCTCAACACCTAAGCAGTATCTCCTGTACCTGTGCTATGTCGGAGTCCAAAGTCAGTCCCGTTTCTTTCTTCCCCCCCTTGCACGGGGACTCCCCGGGCCAGGAGATGGAATTCACATTGCCCCCTTGCTCCCGAGGGCGAGTGCGAAGTGACCCTGAGGGAAACAGTATCGGTGAAGGATTTTATTTGATCTAGAATCTTTCTGACAGGCCTTCATAAACTTGTCTTCTAAAACAAAGGCTGCTTTTCCATTATACGTATTTTATGGGGAAACAGATGAATGACTAACAGTGATTGTTGCAAGAAGAGAAATACCATTATTTGGGGTAAATTTATCTGAGACTTGCTAGCCCAACTCACTTGTCTTGCTTCTATAACTCACTGAAAGAGGCCCACTGTATGTAGTAAATACACTAACTTTCGGCTTACTAATGCTGTGCTAAGTAAAAAGTGATCCGTGTACACAGCAAAAATACCTTTCAAGCAATTTGAAATGGTGCTGGAAATGCTCATCTGAACCTTATAAGCAGCTGTGCACATTACAGAGTGTCTGAACTATTTTTACACTTCATTTCTTTAACTACATCAAATAGATGCTGGGCTCCTTGTCTACAAACAGCATGAAAATAATAATAAAAAAAGAACTGAGTTGCATAGTCTCCTCTGCTTCCCTTCTTGATCTTAGGTGGTGATTTGCCTAAGTTGGCAACAGCTTAGTAGTAACACACACGTAGCGTTAAGGTCTATGTGTTGTTTTTGCGTGAGAGGCAAAGCTAGCGTGTCACTCCTGCCTATCATCTACCACGTTCTGACTAAGGAGGGGAAAACATTCCCTTTCTTGAATAACTGGATCTAGGAGCTAGGTGTTGAGATGGGATGTAAGAGGAACTGCTAGTCCTTTATGAAAAATAGGTGTCAAGGCAGACAAAACTGAACATATTGTCTGTATATGAAGACTTCTGTATGCATACTCCAGTAGTTTAGGTGCATAAAATGATGCCCAGAAGGGTATCTTAGAACAATCATGCCATGCGTCATTTCCCCTGGGTGAAGACTTTCTTCTGAGGTTCACTGTGATTGCATCTACTTCAGCCTGCGCTTTATTGTAAAGGCAGCTTTGTGTGTCTCTAGTTGTTTTTTTTCTTTTTTTTTTTATTTTTTTTTTTAAATTTAGAAACCTGTCTACATTCATGTCTCACTGTTTTGTTGGAAACAGATGGCCCTTCCTGGAGACACACAGTTGAGCGAACAGACACCGACCACTCTAACATGTGGTAGCATGTTTGTAATTAGATATTTAAAGTGCTAGACAATTACTATCGAACCTTGTCATGAGGGAAATTTAGGTCTGTGTTTACCAAGATCTGAGTTATAAACTGGATCGCTGCCAGAGCTTTACTCTTGGGTATAAAATAAAAGAAGACTATGGTTGAATGCTGAATGACATCATTGATTAAAGCTGCCACCTGCCCTGTCTCGGAGATGATCGCTCACTCCTGTCTCCCACCCCAGTCCCTTAGTTTTTGTTGACCACTGTATGTGATTTGCACATGTGATAAGTTTTGGGATGCAACCAGCTGATCATAGGAGGTACCACCTCTGTAACATCACTAGTTTAGGGCTCTGCTTCCAACCTGGTTTTGGACTACAGACAGTTGAAGGCAGCGCCAGCCCAAAAGAAGAGAGTATCAGCCATTGTCACAATAGAAAAAAAGCTGATAAAGTTGGAGAAAAGAATGGAAAGTGATGAAAGAAATCAGGGGATAAATCACGGAGGACCACTACAGAAGAAGAGAAAGAAGATTTAAGAGTTATCTAATCCATAAGCTAATTGAATTACTGCCAAGTTTTCACCCTAGCTGGAAGCATCCAGCCTGTGGAAGCTGAGAGTGGAAGCACTGACTGCTGGGGGAGCGCGGCTGCAGCTCCTTTCACACGCCTCCCCCGTCGCTGCAGCCACCGCTGCAAATAAACAGTTGCAATCAAGAGGTGGACCCGTTCCAGAAACACAAAGTTCCCCCCTCGCTTTTACCTTTACTTGCAGTAGAAATAGTGCAGGAGGCTGAAGCAAAGTATTGTGGCTTAACCGAGAGGGACATTAATGTTTCAAAACTATGAAAATCATTGAACTTGTAGGTAAGGGAAAACCAGTTTCACTTCAAAATCTCACGCCTGAGCTGCTAAACTGCGGTAGAATACTTAGATGTAATGGTTGTGAAAGATAAAATTAAATTATGACTTCATTTTTTTTTAAAAACTAAATTGTTCATTCCAAGTTTGGGTAAGGATTTAGCAATGAAATGCTTCAGGGATAACTTGTTTTCAGCAGGGAATTCTGTGTACAAAACTGATTACAGGATGGAGCCAAATCCCTGCCAAAGATATGGGCAGGATCATGAAAGCAGATGAACTACAGTTTCCCATGCACTAGAATTCACAATAAGGCCAGGAGCAAAATGAGCACAATCATAAAGTATTTCAAGAGCCAGGACTGAACTATGGGAGAAAGCTGTGTACTTTTCTCTGTGTACATTTAATCACTTGCAAGATCTTTCTAAAGAGAGCTAGATGTTGATCTTACAGAGTATGCTAATTTAAATATTCATTGTATAATTTGGGAAAGGTGTCTTGGAAAACTATTTGAAAAAAATTCAGCCTAAGGTTTATCAAAAGAAAATAAACACACAACCTTGTTCGAGAAACTGGGTACTGTAGGGTTGTACAGGGTGTAAAAGATGAGAGGACAGTGACGAGGAGCAAGCAGCAAAACGTGGTAATGCTGTTTGAAGTAAAATTGGTTTAAAGTTATCCATCTCTTACGGTTAAAACTTGGAAGTCTAGAAAGTAAGCAAGCTGAGGTAAGGATGTGGCAGGAAGAGAGTTTTGATTTGGACTCTGCATTGCAACGGTAACTCTGATAGCTACTGCAGCACTGTCTTGTAATTCAGCAAAATCTTAGAAGATAATAAGGTCAACTCAGCTGAAAAACTTATGGGTCAAAGGAAAGGTGAGGGAGTGAAACACAACTCAACGTGCAAACACTGAAGAACAAGTTGCAGAAAGCCGCAATAACAGATGCTTGCTAAAGAAGAGCTTGCTAACAGTTACCATTAATAAAAAATACCTGTACCTCACTAATGTTAGGCCTGTTGGCAACAGTAAATCAGGGTTTGGTTTCTCATGATGTTAAGGATTATGCACCCACATAAAGCAGTCTCTGCCCTGACAAGTGTACAATGTAACTGTTGTCCAAACGCATCCCACTTCCTCACTACGGCTGACTCATAACTGCTTTTGAAAAACTCCCATAGGAATATTTCTTGCAGCATAAGGTGATGTTCGGTTTTTTTCCTGGCCTCCATTTTGAGAGACAAGAGAAGATGGCACCAGCTGGGTTCCGTGCGGGACCCCTGCGGCAGATGATGCTGAGGTATTTCCAGCAGGTTGGTCTGGAAGCTGCCAGCTAAGGGAACCAGCGGAGCAGGCAAGCAGAGGGCAGTGTAACCACACCGTGGCACGGCGAAGAGCGGGAAGCGCCAGCTTCGGGGACGGTACCTTCAGAAGCAGGAGCCGGTTAGGGCGAGCCACGGCGATGGCTTCTGGGGGACGCCCCGGGCGCCGTTTCTGCTCCCTCTGAACTGCCGCGGGCCCGGGTGCCCGCACCTCAGCCTTTCTGTAGAGCGGCGCTGCCAGGCCGGGTGCAACCAGCTGGGCCAGGCCAGGCCTTGGCAGAGGCTGCCCACAGACAAGGCCCAAGCCCAGCAGGGCAGCCATGACTGACGTGCTCGGGCCCCGCGCCGGGCAGCCCCCCCACGCTCTCCTCACCCGGCCCCGACCCTACCGCCGTGAGGGGAACGACCCCCGCCACCACTGACTCCCGCCCTCCTGAGGCGAGTCCCCCTACCCCGCCAGTGCGCATGCGCGGGCCGACCACGCGCAGCCCGGCCGGCTGGCCTCGCCGTGCGCCGCTCGCTGCGTCACCCGCGCGCCCGCGGCCTCCTTGCGGCTCCATCCGGGGACGCGATGACGTAATCGCCCCTCCGGGCGAGACGCGCAGCTCTCACCCCCACTCGCTTCGTCACAAGCTCCGCTCCGCACGCTCCCTGGCCAGCCAATGAGAGGGCAGTCGCAATGCCTCCTGGGGGTTGTAGTCCGGCGCGTCCGCCCCGCCCCACCCGGCACCACACCAGTGCGCTCCTGCCGGGAACGGGCCCTCCCCCCGCCCCTTGTGGGCCGGGCCATCGCGCCTCGCCGCCCTATGGCAGAGCGGGTTAAAGTTCGGCGAGCGTGCGGCCCAGCCAATGGGAGGAGGCGGTGACCTGGAGGGGGCGGAGCCGTCTGTGTTTTGTTCAATTGCCATTGAGGAGCCCGCTCCATACGCGGAGGGGAGGCGGCCCGGGCGGGCGCAGGTACCGGTGGCCGGCGCCGCGCTGAGGTGGGGGGGGGCGGGCAAC
>Ga0065711_1008272_pt1 | contig 14598 bp, 6 predicted proteins | sample Hoacrofraction12_FD_59098 | JGI IMG/M metagenome (GOLD analysis project Ga0065711, IMG submission 59098) | Hoatzin crop microbial communities from Cojedes, Venezuela - Epithelial fraction 12 v2 (version 2) | ecosystem: Host-associated > Birds > Digestive system > Esophagus > Crop | place...
CCGCTGGACTCTCTCCAGTAGCTCCTCATCTTTCTTGAACTGGGGAGCCCAGAACTGGACACAGCACTGCAGATGGGGCCTCACTAGGGCAGAGTAGAGGGGGAGGAGAGCCTCCCTCTACCTGCTGGCCACAAGAATGCTTGCTAACTTTTCACTGAAATAGGAATAACGGATACCACAACCACTCCCAGTATGCCGTTTCCTTTGTTTGTACTTTGTTTAATCAGAATTAAACATTTTGAAGAAATCTGGGATGCTGTGTTGTCCAATTCCTGTGTTTCAAGTATGAATGCCTATTAATAAAAAACAAATCTTCATATTTGATGTTTTGCCATGGAACTTTTCAGATACTAATGTGGATGTAGTTGGTACGTGTCAAGAAAAACAATTTCTTGTGGTTGGTGAGAGAAGTGGCAATTTCCATCTTATTCACATACCATCAAAACAAACCTTGCTAACTAAGGTACAGTAATTTTTCTATTCTAGTTTTACTGAAGACCTTTTGTTCTCAGAATTTCTTGAGTTGTTTTTTTCTTTCTTCCAAATGTCAAAATATAAACATTCTTGTGTTTTGAACACATCTTCTAGTTTAAACAAACAAACAGATTAAAGGGACACTTTTGTTCCCATAAGTAATGAATAAGGAAAATATATTAAAGAATGGCACATATAAACAAGAACCAGTTCTTCATGAAAGAAAAAAGTTTGAAATTTGAATTGATGACTAGTATTTCCTTTTTTTTTTTTCCCCAAGTAAAATACAGAATAATAGTCTAATAGCCTTTATGTTGATTTTATTTTAGATTTTGGTTGAAACATCTTCAAGTGAAAAGACTTACTTAAATCTCTTTATTGAAAAAGATAATGGAGATGCAGGTAAGAATTTGATTCTACCCCCCTACCTTGTCTCAATTTTTGCAATTTTGTTCCCCTTCAATATCTCTCAGGCAAAGAGATTACAAAATAAATAATCAGATACAGCTTCACTTTGCATTGTACACATAAAATGCATTTAATGCTTTCCTGTAAATATATTTAGCTCTCCTTAATTATTTTACTAATGTCATAGAAAATAACAAACATTCAGAACTCAACACCGCTTTCTTTTGAGACTGTGCTAAACATCTGAAAATGCCTAGAAAGGAAGGATTCCTTCTCTCTCCTTCCATCAGACTTCAGATTTAGTAGTTCCTCTTCTGTAAGCTCCCAGTCTTGTTCTGTCACAATATAGTGTATTGAAATATAGTGTTGTCATGAAAACAGAAGTTCAAGTCTGATGGATGCATACAAAAATTGTAATTTCAAACAAAACTCTAAGATGTACAAACTTATTCTACTCTGTTAAAAGTGACAAAATTTTAGTTTAAAAATAGTCTAGTCTATTGGTCAGATTTTTTTTTTTTTTTGGTCATTTGTTTCACTGTCCTACTAATAAGCAAGTAGTATCTTTACTTATTCTTGAATACTTAAGTTTGAACTATTTGTATTGGATTTTTTTTAGGTGTTTATCATATGTTCATCCTCACAAGCAANGGATTCTTCTGCATTATGTGTATCCCACTTGCTAAAACACAGGAAGGTAGGATGATCTACATGCCACCNGGGATTTCCATTTGGACAGAAGAGCTGCATTAAAACTGCTTTTCCATGCACCTTTCTAATGGGAAGAAGATACTGAGTTGGGATTTTCTATGTAATCTTAGTTTGTGTTTAAAGGGAAATTGATATACAATTAGTTCTGTAATTAAATTATTTTTGTATTCTTCCAGTAATTCCTTTAGCTTATGTTTCTCTGAGGCACTGCTTTAGAAAGAGTACTGAATACTATGGAAGCAAGATTTTAAGCCATAATCAGTCTTAGCTGTGCTGAAGAATATTGGGAATCACTTAAATTTTTAATGGTGTATAAGTATTGTTATTAGTTAATTATCTGTAACTCAGTACTGTGATCAATAGAAACAGACCTGTCAAAAATCCTGGCTGAAGTGCTCTTCAGCATAGCCAGGTCAAGATTAAACTATCCTATATGACATTTAGTGGATTTTTTTTTTTGATTTTTGAAAAAGTTTATTTAACACTGATTTTTTTTTTTTTCTTTTAATGTAGCAATTGACAAGATGGATATGATTACGGCAAAGAAAGTAAGAAATACCTGCTAACTTGTAATGTGTTAAGTGCAGAGTTTGTAACAAAATTTTGCTCTGTACATTTCAATGACTACTTACAAGTTTGTTATTACAACTGATAATTGTGATTATTACTTTTTCTATACATGGCAATGTAAGCAGTTTGAGATTTTATCCACTAATTGTATAAACAACTTTTTTTCTTCCCTTTTTGTTTGTTTTCCCTTCATCTTCCACCCCACAAGTTACAAGGACAGATAAAGACAGCTTTCATTTCCACAGAGGAGTATCATAGCCTCGGCTGTCAGAATTTTGTGATAAGTAACTCAGTGAACAAAATCCTTTTGATAGTTGGGGTAAGTACTGAGAATGTGTTCATAACAACTGTTACGTGATCAGCAATGGTGTTTTTGGTCTGCAACAAAATTTATCTCTAGTTGGCTGAAAAAGAAGATAAACTTTTTGCACTAGGATTTTTTGTCTTTCATTTCCTTCACTGTAAATGTAAAGGTTATCAGTTGTGCAGTCTGTCCATAGTTTTTCTCATAAGGAAAGAACTGTTGTCATTTCAGAACTTGCTCTGTTATGATGGATGGGGGGGAAATTTTTTCACCCTGGTTGCGTGACCTTGGTAAATCACTGTGGTTCCTAGCCCGTACAGGCTAGTCTATTTATAGTCCCGTCCTTCAGCTGAGAGACAAAGCCAAAGCTGGCAAGAGTCTTCCAATCAGGTTCTCATTCAACAAAGGCAAAGTAACAATTAAGGTCCTAATTGAACAACTGGAGGAACATACAAATAAGTATAAATTAAGTACAGGAATTAATGAAAAATAAAAGTATAGACATATTTTGAAATGTTATTTTGGAGTAAAACCAAGTTTTTGGAGTTCTTTGACTGAAGCCTGTTACATTCAGTGCAGTTTTTCTGAGTAGGTTCAGTGTAAGTTTCATTCAGGTTTTACATTCTATGAGAATGGAAAGTGGATGTTTTGAAATATGGCTTGTTTTTAGAAGAGCCAACAATGTTTGGGGTTGCTGACTGTAACAGTTACTGTAGTAAAGGCCAGTCTTGAAAGGAGAAAGGCTAAATAAAAATAAATAAGTGTATTTTTCTGAACATCAACATTCACCGGGGATAAAGTTTAAGTTAGTTTTGCAGCTTTCCAAGTGTTTTTATAAATTAAAGAACAATTGTAGAAGCACACCTGTCAACGGCCAAATTTCTGCTGTATAACCCCATATTACTTTGTCCTTACTCATAGGGTAAAGGCGATTACGTACTCTCCAAATGGGAGGTAGACACTACCAATAACCTGGTGTCTGTTCGAAGTTTTGCTGATTCAAGTCTGATCAAAGGTAAAGAGGGGTTTTTTTGTTTTTATAGACAACTGTAGCATTTATATTTAATTGCAGAAAATACTAAGACATTTGCAGTTATTTCATTGTTTTTAGTCAATACACGTATACCAACATATACGAACACTTCTTGTAAAGGTACAGCCAAAATGTATGCTTCAAAATTGTTGAGTTTAACTTCGATATGTAAATCACAGTTCTGTTTAAGCTAAACTTTTCACAGAGCTAGGACTCTAAAACTAGGTTAAACTTCTGTAGGTTTCCAATGCTTGGTTGTACATTTTAATACGTTTTTGCTTCAAATACATTTCTCAAGAAAAATAACAAATTTATGTGACTATGGATTGTTTTTTTAGATGCAGCGAAACTCCAGGTTCTTGACAATCTGCTGTTTGTTTTAGATACAGAGGTATGTGTAATGATTTGGTTTAGTCTTCATTTTACAATGTTCTTGAATCAGCTTATAAAATATTTTTTAAAGTAATAGCTTTAAAATATGATTCTATAAAATAAAGATGCTTATATTTACAGAGGATTTTGATCTTACTGTGGTTTTTTTATTCTACTCCTAGTCATTATTTAAGCTATGGAATGTGTTAATATTCTGCTCCGCAAGGACAAAAAATGTCTTCTGTGAGGAAAATATGAAATCCATAACTGTTGTTGTTGTTGTTTTTTTAATCTAGAATATCTTAAGCATGTGGGATATTTATTCTCTTACTCTAATTTGGGATTGGCCTTTAATACATATCGAAGAATTTCTTCTAAGCACAGAGTTAGATTCCTCTCCAGTTGTATGGTAAGTAAAGCATTATAGCACCAACTCTGAAAAGTGGAAAGTTTTCTATCATTACAGGAAATGCACCACAAGCACTTGATTTTCTGTGGTAGTGAAGTTTTAGAAATCTTTCTTGAAATCTTCCTAGTCAGTAGGACAAAATAATTGGACTGCAGCTATCCTTAGCTCTGTGTTGTAGTAAAGAAAATGTTGGTGCTTTCTGCTTTTTCTTGGTTTATCTGTTGTTTCTGGTAAGGAATCTTGCATATAACCTGTATTATTTAAGAAATGCTCATCTAAAATAAGGCCTATAATATGGCTTACAAGTCTGGTGTTATAAAAAAGCTAGTCTGTCTTTCGGATAGATAAATAAGATCTAAGTAAGATCTTCATTCTGTAGATGGAGAAGGTGCGTGTATTGGTTAAAATGCAAAAGAACTTAATAGTAATTAAGATTAGAAGACAATACTCCTGGTTCTTTTCCATTGTTCTGTGCCACTTAAAAAAAAAATAAGAATCAGATCCATTTGAAATGCTTAAAAATGTCAGAAGTTAAACGTATGTCCTCTACGTGCTGAAACACTGTTATTTTTGGGTGCATTATAGAGTTTTAAAATGTACCAGTTTCCATGGAAAACTAAATTTTCTAAAACTCAGAAGCAAGACTATTTTACAGTTTTAACATAAAATTTATACAGTATATTTTGCTTTCTTTTTTCTCCTTCTAGGCAAGGGCTTGCCAACGTTAAACTGATAGTCATGACAGTACCGGATAACAAACAGGTGTAATCTCCTTATCTGTGCTGTATTCCTGAGTTGTTAGGCAGTCACAGCAAAAAGAGGGGGGCGAAAAAAAGAAAAGGAGATGGCAAAATATTTGGAGCAAACAGAATTATCAGGAGCTCAGTGTCAGAACTGAAATGTGACCATCTATTCTTTAGGATATAGCGAGCAAGGGACTATTGTGATGTCTTAGCAGGCAAGCTGCCCTGCTGACTGGGTTTTTTATGGACTGTTTAGGTTTTGTTTGTTTGCTGTTTTCAATGCTAGGCAGACAGGGGAGAGCAGCAAAACTGCTCTCTTACTATTGTCTTACCTACCTTCACAGATTTCTTTAGAGTAGTATCTCTGCTGTATTTAGCATCTATCTCCATGTACAGTCAGTGTCGTTAACTGAAATAGAAAGTCAGGATGAACATTATACAATTTTTAAAAATTAAATCTGTCTAATTATATATAATAGGCCTATATATGGAGGCAACATCTAAAACTTTGTTAAACTTTCTCAAATTGTAGAGATCTGCTTTTTTCATAAATTTCTGAAAACAGTGTCTTCCATCTAACTCTATAAGAACCCAGAAATCGTTCTGTCACCAGTGTATGAGGAAAAAATTTAGATGTTTGTTTGTTTCCCCCCTTTTTTTTATAGATGAGAAGTCTAATGGTTTTTGCATTCCCCACTATGCAACTGGTCTATTCTTTGGAAGTATCTACTGTTTCTTCACTTGTTCAAAGTCGGATTTGCACAGTACGTTTAGATTTTTGTTGTTGTTATTGTTCTTTGAAGAAATGTAGTTGTTTTAATAGGTATAATTATTAAAGAGGGTACTGTGTCATTCTTGTTAGATTAGAACCAATTTGTGCTAGAAACTGCAGGAACTGTACAAAGAGATATTAAATGATGTCCCCACAGGATGGAGAAAAAGATACAATATATGGCAAGCTGAACAGTTGAAATCTAGGCCTAGGCATATTGCAACGTTTAATACTACTGCCAGTTGTTCTTGCTGCTGTTACAGCTAAAAGCTGTATGAAGTTTTAAGTTCTGTTAGCATAAAAAAATGCTCTGGATTTATCTGGGATTTATTTAAGTTTAGATGAGACAACAACTTCTTTTACCGTTTAAGTCCTTATAAAGACTTTAACAAAAGAAAGTCAAAAAAGATGGTGAGAACTTTATGAATTAGGAGTGTTGTGAAGACTGTTGGAGTGGGTATGTGAGAGAATGCCAAGTCCAAAGTCAAAGCAGTGACTTTTCATTGGAATCGTGAAAGTGAATGTAGTAAGCTCTGCATGTGATATGCAATAAAATAGAATGCTGATGAAACTGCTAGCCTTGTATGAAGCACTTGACAGAAAAAATTATATATGCAGCTACATAGTGGAGAAAATAACGACTAATATATCCCTTTTCTTTGATCTGAGATGATAAAGTTAAGGTGGGAAATGCCAAGGCATATATTCCCTTTATGGAATGTTGCATAATAATCGGATTCTAAAAGATGTGAAGATGGATATAGCGTGACCTGCTTATGGCTCGGATAAAATGAAAGTGTGTAATTTTGAGAAGGCGATTGACTCATGCAGAGGGTGTACTGATGGTAATTGAACTGGGACAGCAGAGTGGTTTTAGTCTGAAGTGTCCAGTTAAGGCCCTCAAAAATTTTGATTGACTGTGATAACTATCCAGGAAATACCATGATAAGCATTTAAAAAAAACACCAGACTTACCTGAGAGAAAATCAGTAGTCTGTTTCTAGATTGAGAAGCACTTAATGCATTACAATTGTGCTTTCTTACGATTGATTTCCCTTACCACCTAATGATTTCTGTTATTGCGTGCTACAGGATACAATATACTTCTTGGAAGGAATTAATGAGAAACATCAGAAGTAAGATAATGTTTTGTTTCTTACTAGATCATTATTTTACAAAAATGGCATATTACTTCTATGTATAGTAGTTTCACAGTTAGTAAACTCACATAGTTCGCTTTCATCCTCAGACCCTCTGAAGGCCCGGTTTCTATTGTTGTGATGAGGAGTTTAACTGAAGCCTTGCCAGAAAATAGGTACTAGTTTCTGTGAAACGCTATTTTATTATTTTATTTTTTTTATGTGTGCTTTGGCACTTATATTGAAGGACTATACTGTAATTCATTTCACCCCTAGGCTAAGTCGCTTACTTCACAAACACAAATTCACTGAAGCAGAGAATTTTGCTATTCAGTTTGGACTAGATGTTGAGGTAAGTTGTCCGTTCTTGATAAATGCATTTAGAGATTAATTAGTATAACTGAACTTATGAGTAAGGTTTTTGCTCTATAGTCCAACAGAAAATATTAAAATATTACAAAATAGTGGAATGCTACCTTACAAAGCAACTCACTATACTTGAAAGCTGATTCAGAATTAGACGACTACATGGTGAACTGTTTTTATTTACAATAACTAACGAACCTTGCAATGAGAAGTGGTGTAGAAGTACATCTTCTAATCAACATAAGCGCTGCTGGATGAGGAAAAAGGACATTTGTCCCTTTAAGTAGCAGGAAACAGTGTTGCTAAAAAAAAAAAAAGAAAGAATTTTCACATGCATTTATTAACACATAGTCTGGTTTCATTAACTGATTTGCTCAAATAATGCAATTTGAATGTTCCCTCTGCTTTTTTGTTTTGGATTGTTGTTGTTGGTTTTTTTTTTTTTAAATAATAAAACAGGCTTAGCTGGTGAGATATAAAGATACCACAATCGTTAGGGACCAATTGGTAATCCATTTCTGTAATGAAATCATTCAATGTACGCGGACACACTTTATGTCAAAAACATTGTGAATGCAAGCGTAGAGTTTTCAGTTGAAGAATGCTTAAAACTTAATTGCATCAAACTGAAAACTGTTTCTTTTTTTTAAACAGCTCGTATACAAAGTGAAAGCAAACACTATTTTAGAGAAACTAGCTTCAGCTTCTGTTGGAAGTTACGGTCACGAAGTCTGGCTGGGTCTTGTGAATGAAGCCAAAGAAAATCTGCAAAAAATTCAGGTATGTTTTCATTTCTACCCTCTTCCTCTGATAAAGTAATTCAAAATATAAAGGACCTTGGAATTCATTTCAGTTGTTTCCTTATGCAAACAGGATAGCCCATTTGTCGTGGATTACTGCATAAATGCTCCGTGGCCACTATATGAAACCACTCAAGAAATGCTGAACTACGCTAAAGTCAGAGTAAGGCGTTTTATTTGTTTAAATGACTTATGCTCATTCATTCCTATTACATGCTTCTGCACAAGTTGAGAAGGGGGACATCTTCGAACCAGTTTGTCATTCAAAAAGTAAATACATTATAAATTGTATGTTACGAAACATGAAGAAGCAGCAAGGCTTTTTCCAACCTTGTTCTTGCTTAAGGGCAAAAAAGAGCTTACAGTTCTATTTTCACATCAGAAAGCAGGTTTTAGTTTCGAGTAGTAGTCTTTTTGAGTACCTTTTAAATATTAATTTCAGGACTAAAAGCTCAAAATACGTCACCTTTTTTTGTTTTCCCTATTTTAGTCTTTCCTGCTGTATCAGACAGAATCAGAGATACATGTGTTATCTGTCTGATCCTGCAAACATGTAGAAATCCGATCAGAGTCTAACACTGTAAACTGGCGTCTCTATTTTACAGAGGCACGAAGTTTTTGCTCATGCCTTTATTAAATTGGTAGTGCTGTCTGGCATGTTCTGCATGTGCTGAGTTGTCAGCCAAACCATTTCGTGTATTTGTTTCAGATCATGAAGAAAGACGATAGAACCATTGCTTCATCATCTGATGGGGCTCCAGTGTCCATAACTGAGGTGAGGACAAACTTCCTGGCCCCACAGCATCATATGATAAACAAGTACAATGTTGAGTTTTAAAAACTGTATGACTGTTGAACTTTTTAAAAGTCTAAACAAGATTATATTTTATAGCATGAAAGAAAACCATAGGAATGACAGGTTTCAGAAATAAGCGATTCCTTCAGTCATAGAAAGGCTTTTTTTCAGATGCTCCAGAAATGGAAGGAAGAAGCTTCCTTAACTGCTTTTAGGCATTTTGATTTTGTTTCTTGTTTAGTCCTATTGTATACTGGACAGGCCTCATCTGCCTTCAAGGAGAATCAGTGTAAAATGTTTACACAATCAAAATTTTGGATTAATGCTTTATTAAATAAACTTACATATGTAATTAACTGAAATTCTTGAAAAGTCTTTCTTTTCCTCCACTCTTCCTCTTTGTGATGGTTATTCTGACCATGTAATATCACTGTTTGGTATGCCAGGTATTGACCTTAAATCTCTTGTCTGCATTCAGGTATTGAGAGCTCAGGCAAGGCTTACAACTTTTTATGGAGCTTTTGGACTAGAAAAATTCAGGTTTGTTTCTGTTTGTTCATTAATGTTTAAAGTAATTTTAATTGTAATGGTTAAGTATGTGCCATTGAAATTAAGATTGGATTTTTTTAAAAAAATTGAGTTCATTAAACTTGAAACCCTTCCTTTGCTTCCTGAAGTTTCCCACCCTCTACTGTAGAGAAGGGTGAATGCAGAGAGGTTGAGCCGCCCTATATGTTGAAAACATATATTATCTGTTTGCACATGCACTATCTTATATAGAGCTTTTTGTTTGTTTAACATATATAGGAGGGGGTGTGATTTTTATGCACACACAACCTAACGCTACTGTTGTCTCTTGCAGCATATAGTACTAGCTAGAAAAGGTTTGAGGTTCTCCCCCCCAACTCCTTTAATATTGACATACAACAATAACAGAGTTTCTTTTCCTCCTTTCGTTTCTAGTGGTATTGCATGGACAGAATTCTTGAATAACGAAGACATTTTCAAGGATATCCTTTTTCAGCTAGAAGAAGGAAATTTATCTTGTGCACAGTGCCTCTGGCTTAGGCATCAGGTGAGATGGCACAGACATCTCTGGTATTTATGGAAGCTGTTAATTCTTCTAAATTTTCCATCCTTCTTTAACAGAATCAGACCGATGTGGTTATGAAACAACTCCTCAAAGAAGCAAAGGTCTATGGCAGAAACTTGTCTACTATCACAATGATTACCTGTTCACTTAGCTCCTCAAAAGGCTGAACTTGTTATTGATCTAAGAATAAACTGGTATTTCTGATGTCAGAACATATATTTCTAGGTCTGAAAGACTACAGTTCCCTGATTTATTCTGTGGTGGTTGTAATCTTCCGTTCACTTTCTTGTAAGCAAGGCTCTCAGAATTTTTAAGTGGACATTTGCTGGGTACCTTAAAATCCTTTAAAAATAATCACATAGACTCCTTACTCTGAATGACATTCATAATAGTGGCTAAGGGCTATTATATTCTTTAGTGCAGGACTTCATAGTTCTGTGTTATGAAGAAAATAGAGCAAGTCTGAAAGTAATAGGTAGGACGTGATCCTGCCACTGTAATTTGCAAAGAAATTGCTTCAATTCGGTCTTGTTTAAGAGGACCAAGCTCTAGTTTTTCTGAACAGGGCTATTTTTTTTTTTTAATTCCTGTCTACGATTACTGAGATTTTATCTTTGTATTTGTGAAATCTAGTGCTTATTCGTATCGGTGAAACAGCTTACAAAGTATCAGATAAATGTATAGTCCATATACCTGTAATTGTTCTGTTTTAATATTTTAGGCAGATTTTGAAAGCAACTTTGATGAGAAAATGCTGGAGAACTTGCTTAATGCCATCCATTTCACTGTTCCTTTGAAGGAACTATGTTTGTGGCTTAAAAATGTTGTAATCCCTTTCTTAAGAAGAGTTGTGCCAAAGGGACAGGTAAGACTGTCTTAATAAATGCAAAATGTAATTTTCTCAGGCAAAGACAGTGTTATAGTCAGACCTACAAACTTTTAGTTTTGAATGTCAGAACCTTGTTCCTCTGCCTTTTAAAGGAATTATTTTCCCTACAGTTTGTATTTTAAATGATTTCTAATGGCAAATTTTGCTTTGGTATATAGCATAACTCTACTTATTACTGTATTTTTTTCAGAAAATATTAGCAAAATGGCTGGAACAAGGTGCTCGAAACCTTGAATTAACTGATAAGGTAAATCACGCTGCAGAAACTTTGTGTATCTTATATTTCTATATGTAGAATACAGTTTGCTAATGTAAATTATTTTGAACAGGCAAATTGGCCAGAAAATGGACTCCAAATGGCAGAGGTTTTCTTTACAAGTAAAAATCAAGGTGAAATGGGACTGACGTTTGGCCAGTGGACTCCTTTGGTAAGAAATGTAGCAAATACAAGGATTTGCTATTAGGAGACTTAAGAACATATGCTCTGCGCTAGAGTTGGAATGGATGATAACTAGGTCATTATTGCGTTTGGTGAAGGTTGACTTAATTCCACGAAAGGAAGAAACTGAGTTCCAGTCTTCCTGGATTTAAAGATTAAAAAAAGTTGGTGCAACATTAATACTCTTTAAAAGATGTATTAATAGTCAAAATGTGAATAATATTCTTGAATATTCTGTAGCACACAAATAAGCCCGAGTACTACAAAACACTTAAATTTCAGTAAAGATACTCCTTATTAACTTAAATTAGAAACATGTCTCATCTCTTTCAAAATTTTTGGAAATTAATTGCAATTCACCATGTGTTACGGCCTGGAGAAAACAGATATTAAAAATCAGCTAGCTGTAAGTTTATGAATACTGTATTTGTGCACGAATAAATCATGTATGTGGTATATCCTAGGTATACTACTATCTATAAAAGTTGTAGTATGAAAGTGGAGATAGATAAAGCTTAAAACTAATCAGCTGTGCATTTTAAATATTGGAAACATTGACATTCTGTGTTAGATCTGCTGCCTTAAACTTCTGAATCCCATGTTCGAAGTGCGTAGTGGAAAGAAGAGAAATTTACTCTGTTAAGTCCCACTTTCAACATGTGCTTGATTTTCTTTGTTGTATGCCATATAAAGGTAACAGTACAGCATTTATATTCATAAAATCTTCAAGACTGCAGGGCATCAGAAATTATTTGTGAGGTTTCTTGGAAAATTGCATGAAAATTAGGGTTCTGACTACAAAGAAAATGTCAGCTGTAGGTATGTTGTTCCTAGCCATTTGTCTTGCCTGTCCTCAAGACTTTCAGTGAATGAAATGCTCATGCCTCTTCCCTGCGTGGGCTCTACTAGTGCATCTCTGTCTTTATATTTAGAAAAAATCTTTTCCTAATATCTTACCAGAATCTTTCTTGCTGCATTGTAAATCAACTACCCTTGTCTTATACCAGAGATGTGAAGAATAATTTTATTTCTTTCTGTTTATGTCAGCCCTTTAATGGTCTTGAAGATTGTAGCAAGTCTTCTAACGTTTCACTTCTAAACACTGTTTCAGAGATGTGGTGACTGTGAAGAGGTACGTAGGTTAAAGAAGCTGGTAAATGATTTACAAGAACTGATAAATCTGTACAGAAAATACAACTGCAGGCTGGCACTCTCTGATTTTGAAAAGGTAATTCTGCAAATGCTTCAAAAAGTGCTTTTGAGTAGTGGATTGTACTGAGAAAGAGAAAAATCTTGCAGCATGTGATTTAAAGTCAGACAAAAGAGGAATCTTGATGGATTAGTTGGTTAAACTTGTGTTTGTAAGCTGCTAAGACTATTTGATATGTTGTGTTTGTTATAAATTTTGTCTCAACTGTGGGATAAATATATAATGTGACAAGATACTGTGAGATGGTATGGCTTAAACTCCATGATCTGCATTCGTTACAGATCATATGCTGTGGAGCAAGCGTTAGCAACAGAGAAATTAGAAGTACAACTGAACAATAAGGGGCTTTGTAAAAGAATGCTTTTATTTGAGCTAAAGAGGGATGCTAGTTCTTGAAATCATTAAACTGATTTCAGTGGCCACTGGATGTTGAATTATTTGTTAGAGATGTAAAGGATCGCATGCTAACGTGTGATGTTCTAATATGGCATTGTTCTGCTTGCTGCCCAGGAAAATGCAACTACTATTGCATTTCGCATGTTTGATAGAATTTTGGCACCAGAGCTTGTCCCATCCATTTTGGAGAAGTTTATAAAACCCTACCTGTGCGAACATAATCTACAAAAGAATGAGATTCTTCTCCAGTATATAAAGGTATCCATATTTTCTTCCTTTCAAAGAAAGATGTTTAATCATGAGTAAGCAGAAAACAAATCTGATTACCATTTTTATTTACACTTGAATTTTAGGATGAGCTTTCAGATTAGCTTAGTCTTGTTAATGTACTTATTGACATTTAGTAATTCAGTAAGAAGGCATTAGCACATACAAGGGAAGATAGCCAAATCTGTCCCTTAATGTCCAAAAAACTTTTAATCGTTGTTTATATTGTAAGATATTTCTATATTTTCTGAATTCAAATATCCTAATAATCTTTATCAAAATATACAGGATTTGCTAGAACGTTGTCGTACACGGTCTACTTCAGTATTTGAAACTGCATGGGAGGCAAAGGCAATAGCTGTCATTGGCTGTATCTCTGATACAGATGTAAGTATATTTTATGAAATAGGCATCAACTGGCTCCAACACATCAGAATTCAGAATGGAACACATAATTTTTACATAAACGTATGAGTACATTTTTACCCGAGTGGTATAAGGAGGAACAAATAGTATGCTCTCTTTTTATTCTGTTTTAATAATCTTCTCCCATGTGATGTTCCTTGCTTGAGAATTTAACTGTAGTTTTGATGTCATCACACGGAAGACTCACCAACTTGAATATGTATGAAACTCAAGCACTACAGTGTCATAAATTACTATAAGCGTTTTGTAATCTAACTTAACACATCATATTATGATAATGAATGCCCTTTATGCAAGTGGAGATTGGGCCAGGAAATAAATGCTTGCCTAAATCACGTGAACAATATTTCAAGAGATTACCTTGTAACTTATTTTGAAAAGTAAGCTCTTTATGTTCTTTTTATAGCTGAAATTTGATGCAGTGCTACAGATAATGCATGGTGCTATGGTACCATGGAGTACAGCAGTGGAGCAGCTGGTAAAACAGCATTTGGAAATGAATCATGTCAAGTAAGGCAGCATCCACAGTCTACACCTCAATTTTGTGTGTGCTTTCAATTAGAATTCTGTTTTGGGGGTGGGAAATACTGTGTATCTGATGTAGTATGATGATTAAATCAGATAGCTGTAGGTAGCAAATTAATTAATAATAGTCTAATTTGTCCATAGAGTAAAGTTACTGCAGGAAAGTTACCGACTGATGGAGATGAAGAAGCTTTTGCGAGCCTATGGCATAAGAGATACTAATCTTTTAAAGGACAAGCAGATGATAATGGTAAGTGAGCAGCATTACTCTTCTTTCTGTTAAACAAAAATCCTTACACTTACCTGCATGTATTTTCATGGGGTATTAGAAGACAGACTTCTCAAAAAATTGTAGCAACTGGTGGCTCCCACATATCCATATCTGTTTTTCTTGTCCTCTTGGGACACATTTTTGCCTGAAAACCCACTTTTTTTTTTTTTTTTTTTTTTTTTTAA
>Ga0065711_1043648_pt1 | contig 14598 bp, 7 predicted proteins | sample Hoacrofraction12_FD_59098 | JGI IMG/M metagenome (GOLD analysis project Ga0065711, IMG submission 59098) | Hoatzin crop microbial communities from Cojedes, Venezuela - Epithelial fraction 12 v2 (version 2) | ecosystem: Host-associated > Birds > Digestive system > Esophagus > Crop | place...
TTCAAGACCCACTTGGACAAGGTCCTGTGCAGCCTGCTGTAGGTGACCCTGCTTCGGCAGGAGGGTTGGACTAGATGACCCACAGAGGTCCCTTCCAACCCCTAATATTCTGTGATTCTGTGATAATAGTAATGCCAACTTTTTTCACTGTTGTTGACCAAGAAAATGTTAGTAAGGTGGTTAAACATACAAAGAAATAAAAAATCCAACATTAGCTTTTTAGGTGTTAGTGCCAACACCACACTGGCATTTTAAAGTCATATACAGTCACAAATATCTTCATAGGATTACACACTGCAGAATAGCACATAATACTTTAATTAGTTGCACTCACCTGTGCATATTTAAGTGATACACATTAAGATCTGTGATCTGTAAAAAGTGGATACTTGTATTGATTTTTTTGGCATATAAATTCATTTGGATTACCTCGTATTCAAAATCAACTGGAAGAAAAACCCTGACCTCACTAAAACTGGTAAGAATGTTGCCACTAATTTAAACAGTCCAGATTTAGCCCTTCTGCTGGGTATTTTCAAACTAAAGGCCTATAATTTTAAAGGAAAAAAAAAAGTAATTCTCCATTTTTTTAATGAAATACAGTTTCTCTTATAAAATAAGTGTAGGAAACCAATAGTGCTAACAGCAAGCCATGGTAAGGGTTGGTAGAGTCCCTGCCTGTTGGCTCTTCAGTTAGGCTCTGCTTAACAGACAAAAGAACAGGATACTCCAGATCACAAAGCCATAAACATACCCCAAACTCTACCTTAAGTCAGGTTGTTCTTTCAGGGAATAACCATTCATCCCACTGACTGAGAGAAAATCTTCTCATGCCCTGGGCCATTTACTCCGTCCCTATTTAAAAATTACATCTTTCTTTTCCTCAGAGTCCAGATTCAGTTCACCAGCCGGGAATCACTCCTTGCTCATCCTACCAGAACAGAGCCATCTGCTTTCCTGACAAGGCCTATAGGCTTTGTTACAGGTGCCAGACCAATTTAAAAAGACATTTTCTGGACACGCTTCACCCACAAGAGCAGCACAGAGCACCGTTCCATTAGAACACATTACCTTTTCTGACAGAGCTTCTTCTAAGGTTGCTAGTGCTGTGTCTGTGTTGCTAGAATCCGTCTGCAATGACTTCACTCTGTCTTTTAGATTAGTTAGTTGTTTGTCTTTGTCCCTAAGTTGCTCCTGTAGATTTTCAATCTGAAAATGAAGACAGATTACAATATTCATCAACCTTGTCTTAACATTCAAAGGGGGATTTGGGTGGTAGGATCAACTGAATGTATACATATCACAAATATGATACATATGCCTCAGTATATTGCCAAGCTTTTGCATGGTATAATATCAATTAACTTCTGTCCTTTCTATTTTCTTTTGTTTAAAAGTATCATTTTATAATAAATCATATGAAAAAACTCAGTGCAGTCAGGTATTTTATTATTTAAATATTTCTGATATTCATAACTTTAAGGTACTGCATTATCTCAGTAATTCAATGTGTGGAATTACCCCTTTAGATTATTCTAGTTGCAATAAGCAGGATAAAGAAAGGGAGAAGCAAAGCAAGTTCAGTGAGCCTTAAACTGAGGAAGAAGAAAGATAACAACCTACCTATCTAAAAAGCCCTTCTTCCATGATGCCCTGTTGTAAAGGAAGCTCACCCGGACAGAGATCAGGATGCTTATAATTCAAAATGCCAAACCCAGAAACAAAAAAAAACAACCCAAAGGCCATAATTTCCATTCACTTTCTTCATCTCCATGAAGATTTAAGGTATGTCACTCTATTCTGGATATTAAAACTGCTTTGAACAGGTCTAGTTTTTCCTCTATTGAGTATTTAAACATACTGCTAAGGTACCTATAAACACACTGGTTTGTTAAACAGGTCATAATTTTTAGTGATTAAGTCAGAAAAGGTTTGCACAAAAAAATTATCTGCAGGACCACGTGGCTTTTGGAAGTGAATCTAAATAAAAGCACTCAGTTTCTGATTGTCACAGCAATCACCTTCTATGGCTGTAAGGCATTATGATCTGGGCATAATGCAGAGAAGACATGAGGTATGTCAAATGTATAAAATTTTATTAATTGTCTGTCAGAAGCACCTACCTCCCTGTATCCTACGGTCTCAGTGCCACTCACTATTATGCCACTGGCATAACACCAAAATTTGTTCCATAATATTAGCACAAATAAATAGTAACAAGAAAATTAACTAGTATATTATTTTAGTATGCCACTTTATATAACACAACAAAATATGCCTAAATTCATATGGTATCATTTATTCAAAACTGGTTTTAAATACACTGTTAAAATTTGACAAATTGTTACTGTCAACAGAGATTCAAATTCTTATTTTCATCAGTGATTTTACACTTTGGATCATGTTCTTTTGCTACTGAAATGAATGAAGATTCGCTGTTCATTTCATAAAGTAGTTTTTCTTGCAGCCAATGTCTTTTCAGTTTAAAGCAATTCAGATTTTAACAGAAGCAGGATCCTTCATAAATACTGTTAAACTGTATTTAAAGATTCTTTTACAAACCTGAAGCTGAATTCAATGTATGTGCAGCTCTGCAGAAGTCAACAGTTATGTCAATAAAAATTTGGTTTCCACATGCAAAAATGTATCACCGTCATCAAATACACTTTAATTTGGAGCATACTTTGGTAAAAATTCTCCTCCTACTACATTATATACGTGCAGGAAAAAAGTCTGAAGTTAAGTTTTGGCATTATACATATCTATCATTAACAAAAAAATAAAACTCACAGTACAGCTCTGTGCACTGTATAAAGTTTTTTAAAATAAATTTAAATTAAAAAAAATAAAAATTAAAGAAAATTAAATTTGAAAGTAAATTTGGAGGAGCACATTCCAGTTAGAAAATCCTTATAATAGTACAGCAAATACAAGCATTGTACCTTTATATATATATATATACATAGACACACGTAGTTTGGTATGTCAAATTACTGCTACGGCCCAAAGATTCCAATTTCTTTGTAAACTAGAAAATACTAAAGTACATATAGAAAAGTTTTTGGGGAAAACCTGGCATAGAATAGCTCACTCTTGTAAATGACCTCTTGTAATATTTTCTTTCTGTGTATATTTTATACAGATACAGAAATAAGATACATGTGTTAATGAGTTAAGAACTTTTTATTTTATGGCGTGTGTATTAGTCACATCTAGAATTACGTTAACTGGCATTGAGAGGACTGCACAGTATGTTTCTTTACTTTCATCCAAGTATTAGTGATTCCAACAACTACCGCATGACACCCTGTGGAATACTTCAGCAACTGCACATTTCAGCTTCACCAAAATAAATTTTCAAGCAAAAAGGAAATAAAACAGGAGAGTGAATATTGATTACATGTTCTTTGAAGCAAAGTTAAGATCTGGTCCTTTATTATCATCAGCTTGACCTACCAGTTCTGGGCACCCTAAATTAAAGCACTTATTTCCTATGCACAGTGCTTATCTGAATTCCATAGCATTTACACGATTTCCTTCCTCTTAAAACTAATTTAAATATGATCCAACCCTTAACCAAGAAAACATGTTCTAAAATTATTCAGCATTTACAGAATTCTTTCCTCAGAGGTAAAGAGAACAGGCAGCAAATTAAAAACATCCCCATTGAATCACAGCTGCTTTAAAATCAGTCATTCAATGCGTAGTCCATAGATAAAATAAGAGGAAAGGATCTGATTATTCTTCTATTTGTGCTATATAAATCTGAAGGGAATACTTTGATGGGAACAGGACCACACCGGGGTATGCAGAAGTAGATCACTACCACAGAGTATTTGTTTGTTTGTTGGGATGGGCACAGGATTAGTAAAGATCTGCTAATGCAGACAAGATTTTACTACCAGTTAACCACAAAGAGTTTTCTCAAAAAGATTAGAGGAGACAAAGAGATTGAGCATTCTCACATGTTAAAATCTTGGAACACAAGATATGATTTAGTTCTTCCTGGGTTTTTTAAATCCAGAAAGAACAACAAACAATCTGGTAACCTCTGTCATTCTACAGCATATATTTGGGTACAGGCATATATGTAAAGATGCAATTCTATTTCTGAATAATTACCTACTTTTGAGCATGTCTGAATTCAATTTATGACAGGGACTGTCATGACTTTCTTATCCCCTAACACTTATATTTTTATCTGATAGGAAATCAGTTACTGTGTAGTTTTGTCAACGTGTAATTCTTACCCCTGCAGACTGCTATTTCCACGTGCCATGAGTTGTATGAAAAGCAACTGCTCCATTCTTTCTCTATTTCATAAAGTGTGTACATTGCCAGAACTTACGACAGACTTTATTCCTTTTTAAAAAACAACACCCTTTCCTACGAGTCATCCTGTCAATAAATGCAAGTGCTAATCTTGTCACTTTTTGGTGACAGTCTCAGGAATGCTTCTTAAATACTCAGGGCATTAAATTAAATCTCACCCACAGACAGCCTTTGTAATTCTACAGTAACCCAAACTGTCAAAAGAAAATTACTTTCATTATGAAAACTAAGGTACTGTACTACGGAATTTGTAAGAAAATTACATAATCAAAGAAAATGTTCCATGCTATAACAATTTCCCATTAGAGATACGCATTAAAGTATAAGAGAGTTTAAGACAGTGTAAGAAAGAACTTACCAGAGACTTCCTAGGCCTAGCTAGTGAAACATAGAGCCATACGCTTAAACTTTGCTCCATATATTTTCCTCTCTGCTCTATATTTGAGTTTTAAGTAAACAGACAACGAGTATTTTGCAATACTGGCTTTTTTAGTCCTAAAACTAATTTTGCCGTATTTTAAATTTCTCTAGGCAGAACTTTTTGACATTTATTTCATATCAAAGAACAGGTCATGTCTGTTTCAGTGAAGCAGATGAATAATATAAGATTAGTTTAATTTAAATTTAAAATTGAAACACAGAGGAGTAAACAGAACTTTTGTATATATCATTTTCACCATTTACTAAAAAAAAAGTTACTATTTTAAGAAAACAAATTCTACTGAACAGTTTCCTGAGTACTGTTACATTCTACAGTTAATCGAATTACGACCGAGATTTAATAAACAACAGCATTCATCCAACTTAAGCATTAACTATGACTACTTTAAACCTTAGTATTCATTCTCAGACTTCAGCTGCTGCCTCATACATATACTTAACAAAAGACAAAAAACCTAACTATTATTTGAAACAGAAAAAAATAGTTTGGTGTAGTTCAAATGCAAATACTCTTAAATGTCTACTTACAATTTATTTTTATTTGTAAGACTCCTGATAAAATGTTCTATCTTGTACGGTCCTTTTCAGAAACACTTTAGTATATCCCAGAACATGAAACCATCTTTGGTAGTGACTCAGTAAATTAGATGTATCTACAAATGTCCTCTAACATCTCCATTCACTTACATGTGTGTGCATGCATGCATAATTTGTAATGAAATACCCAGAAAAAACTGAAATAATTTTTCCCTACCATGACTATAAAATATTACTACCTGAAACCTCAATATACAGAAGGTATAGTTTTTGGAAAACACTACAGATTTTTTAGCCAAATTTTTACCAAATGATATACAGTTATTAAATATCAAGTCAATCAAAGTATTTTAAAATTAACAGGCTTTACAGCAGTTATCTGAAGTTTCAGCCTATGTGGCAAGAGGGGGAAGCTACGGCTCCATAGCTATTCACTAATATCCATGATATGACCTAAATACATTTTTCAATTTAAGTAGCATTTCAGTTAACAAAATGAATTCATTGAAGTGCAACTTCTGCTTCAACAGCTTGACACTGCAGAACGGTCTTTTAATTTGAAAGAGACTAGCCCCAAAGTGCTTCATCATTCAGTAGCACTAACTTTCACTTTGGTTTTCTTCCTTTTAAGTAGGTAGACAGACAAGCATTAATTAGGAATATTGTTTCAAAAGTCAAAATACATATACATTTGGATTCCAAAAATTAAAATAAATGTTATATTGAAAAATTATACTATAATATAAAAATCTAAAAGATCATAAAATGGGGGCTTGCTGCTTGCAACTAAGTACATTTATTAAAAGCGTAAGATTTGAACTAATCTTTGGCTTTATCAAAGTAATTGGGAAAAGCTTGCTAATCTTAGCACAACATGATAAAAATACTCTTGGATTTCATAAGCAGTTCCAATAGCTACCAGCACACTTGATTATTGCCCAGTAGAATAAAGATTCTTACCTATAGTTGCCTATTGCACAGTATGTTCTCAATTTCAAATATTTCCAGAGTAGCTTCTTCTTACTACCTTCCAAATTCATATTTTCCACATTGGAGTAATACAACAGCACTGCCCTTAGTTCAGATCACAACATACCTTCTGGTTCAATAGTGTATTTTAGCTTTCTATTCTTTCATTATTTTGCCCCACAAGACTTCCTTAAACATCAGAGATTTTAGATGGCCCAAAACATATGACCAGCTCAATCCTACACTGTCAATATGGCAGTGGATTACCGAGACAGCAAAGGTATTTGTAAAGCTGTACATAAACTTTAAATAACCCTTTAGTTTATGCAAAGCAACATTTCCAAACATGGCTACAGTGTGTGCCCAAGGAGAAAGCAGTCTCCAAATCAATGGGTCTGTAAGGTTTTCACAAAAGACAACTGCTCTGTCCAAATAGTTTTTACCTCATACTTCCTTCAGAACTACAGTTCAAAGTAGCAAAGTGCAGCTGCACAGTGACTGTCACAAAGGAGTTAATGAAGCAAATGCCACTTCAGACATCAGCCCTCACAGTAACCTGATGACAAGAGCAATAGAAAAGTGGCATGAGCTAGTAATTACCCTATTGCTACCATCCCAACTCACATAATCCACGCAGGAAAGAAAATAATCCTTCAGAGTTTTCCTCTACTTGACAAGCTTAAAAAACAGAAAAAGACGTAAGACCGTAAGAAACCAGAAAAAAAGGTAAACAGAGTATTTTTCCTGAGGTACACTTACCTTGTTTCCCTCCAAAGATACAGCATTTCTATACAACACAACACATTTTCTGCTTCTTCAAGCTCATTGAATTTTTGCCATTAGGATTACACAGCTGATCAGACTAACACTGTGGTTTGAAAACTTACTTTTGTGGTTGTTCATTCTTATACCATCAAAGACTTTTTTTTTTTTTACCCTCTACATTTACACTATTAAGAACCACCTGGTCATGCCCATTTTATCCAATACAGTAGAATCATCTTCCCTTTTACTTCATTTGAAGTTGCTAATCTTTACATGCGAACTTGTTTCTAACAAAGTTGAAAGTGCTTTGGGACAGGAAGCTGTTAGTTTATACAGTGTTCAAAAAAATAAGACATCAAAATCTAACCGGTGTCTTCACAGAAATACTGCAATATAAAATACTACACCATTTCACAAATTAAACTGAATCATTTGTGACATGAATTTTTTCTCAGTGAAATCAGTCTCTCTCGTCACATTTTGTTGGGTGCTGTTGTTCCATTATTTATCGTATTACTAAATATAATACCATTTTAAAACAATTATGTGTAAAACAGCTCAAATAAAACAACACAAACAAATAACTTACCTAAGACATGCCTTTTTCTTTACTTACAAAGTGCTACTATTCTCCAATATTAACACTGTCAACCAAGAACCTACAGTGAAACTATACCCCATGGATTTACGCTGTCCCTTGTAATAAGCACTGACATGTTAAGAAAGCCAAGTGTACCATTTCATAGAGAAAAATGTCAAGTCTTGGGATGACATACCAAGTACAACTAATTTTGTTAGGCAAGGCTCTGTGTAAAGACAGTTCTGAAAGACTGCATGAGAATTTGATCTCTGCCTTGCTCAGTGGCTAGAATAAACTATCTTCAAAAAATGAGCACTGTGAATTCAGCTGAAATTCTGAGCTAGAGAAAAGAGTGTTTGCTTTGTTTGTTACCACTTGTATTCCAGTACTAGCCAAGATTTTAGTAAAGTTATTCACTCACATATTTATCTCCAATTTCTTGCTAACCTGCAAAAACTGTCACTAACATACTAAAGCATTAAAATGTATACTGCAAATCAACCCACATAAAAAGTTAACAGAAAAACAAATTGATACAAGGAAGATATATATTCTATGTTTGCACTTAGTATGAAATAATACAGAAAAGAGATGGCAACTCGTTTTCATTTATTCACAAGCAACAACTTCTGAGGCTGAGTGTGTAAAATTACAGTAGAGTCGACAGGACATGAGACAGATTATCAACTGCGTACACTCTTCAACAGAAATGAGCTATGCAGCATGTACGGCTAACTCCTTATGCAACTGAATAAGGCAGAAAAATACCTGAAGAAACCACCACTAGAGAGAAAGTGCACATGCAGATGAGAGGCAAAGATGATGTCATTCCTCTAAAAGACAGAGTTGAAAATTATAACAAAATATGAAAACAAATATCAGAATACCAAAAACAGTACTTTGGATGAAAAACTTATGCTCTTACAACTAAACACTAAAGCTGTAGTAGAAACCTAATGTAAAGAAAATACCGAACAAAACCCAAGAGTTTACACAGATGCTGACATCTGGAGAATTTTCAAGGAATGAAATGAAGAAAAAAGAACAGTAGACAGGAAGGGAGGGGTATAAAAGCTATGAAGATGTAAGTAACAAACTTTAGCAACAGTTTCAAACACAAGAGTAAAGGGCAGTTACAATTTGATTTGATCAGAAGGATCAATATTACATACCTATTAACAATCATATCAAAAAACTTCCAAAAAAAATATGAGAAGTGGTGTATTCAAGAATTCTCGGGATTTAGTTCTACTTCAAGATATACACAAATTTTTTTGTATGAACAAACCCAAAACCTACAGAGAGCTAAAATCATTTAAAAGTTAGCGTGCATATGTTTTTGAAAACTGAAGTGTCAAATATTTCGGCCACTTCCACCACTATGTCATCAAATGCCTTTACTGCAAAAAATTGGTATCATCATCTCTAAACAGGAGACACTCAACAAAAGACTGCTCAGAAAAAAAATATATCAAGTGGATCCAGCAGTTTCTAACAACCATGAACCAATTATTGTTTCATGCTAAACTCCTCACTAGCATCAACCAGGCCTCCAGGAGCAGAACAACCAGGACAGGGTATTCTTCTGCTTGTAGATGTTATACTTCCTGTCTGAATTATTAGCAACGGCAGCAAGCTCTGCCTCAGTATCTTCCGTAACTTTTTCTCTCAAATTGCAAAGTTTAAGATATTTTCAAAGCCATTAATGAGAATTCAGATACTTCTTCTCCAATGTGGATTTCAGTTTTGAATTGCTTTTTTCTTCTATTTTAAAGAAACAAATAAGGCTCAAAATTTCCTATATAATTTTTATACCCAGGTTAACAGTTGGACTTAGTGATCTTAAGCATCTTTGCCAACCTAAATGACTCTATGAAATATTAATAGTTGGTCCCAATACTTAATTCTTATTCTGGAAAGGGTAAAAAGAAGAATTCACACTTTTATTTGTATGTTTGTATTTTTACAATATCTGAAATACAGTATGATTGCAGTAAAATTTTGAACTTGATTGCTAATACTTTATCAGAACTCCATAAAATAACACGGAAATTCATTTCTTCCATTTCCTTTTCCCATTAGTTGATAACTAAAAGAACTGTTTTCAAAACTCTCACATACTTCACAGGTACAGTAACCTGAAAAGAAATAAGGTCTTTACAGATTTGCAGCACGTGAAGTAGTCTTCACAGATTTGCAGCACGTGAAGCCCACATTCCACAGAAGCTCTACAAACTAAATTTCAGCCCTCATATCCCTCTTAGCTGTCACAGAAACACATAGCTGTAGGCCTCTGTCACCTGAACGGGACTGAGAGTTGGTTTTGTATTGTAACTTACTACAAGCGTTTGCTTACAACAAATCTCTGTCCTAAGGAGGATTCAGGAATACAGGGATATTTGAAGGTCTATAAGACATTCTTGCTACTAAACAGTTTAGTCCCATATGTTCACTCTGTCTATCCATCCATTCGACAGTCCATTCAACACATTCACCACAGTATGACTGTAAAGCTGCAAAGACCAAAAAGGGTATGATTAATGAAGCCATCAAATTTACACTGATATCAAGCTTCTGAACAGATGTTACACAGCAATTAAGCTTTCCTAACGTAGGATGAGGAAATCAAATGTCAGTGGTAGAATCAAGAGCTCTGCCCACATAATGTGCAACTACTTCCCATGTCATTATATGTTCTGTATGATTCAGTCTGTTAAATGTATAGAGTATCAACTGATTATTTGTAAAATCTTGAGGAAAACAGCACACAAGCATAAAGTATTATTATTACGGCATCTAAAAAAAAAAATCCAATAGGATTGGAAGTTTACCTAAAGAAAAAAGAAAATACATATGTCCCTTCATTTGGTAGAGGACAAAAAGGTATAAAGAAGGAAAATAACCTATGATCTGTTTATCACTAAGAGAAAATGTATATCATTTACCAGAAATATGTGGTCATATTATCTGGTCAGCACCTGCACGAAAGTACATATGGCTAGAAAAAAAAAACACCTTTCTTTATTCTATAATTGGAAACATCAGCCTACTATCCAAAGTACATGTAGAAACTGAGAGCACCATGTTGACATGCATCAATAAATAGAAGCAAATGCAACTAAAATTGGAGATCAAAAGTGATACATATATATATCTTCTCTTCTTCTTCCAAAACAAGTGTGCGTGTTTGTTCTATTGTGCAATCACTGCAGGAAATATTTCACCCATTTTTACTTACTGTGAGATTCTAGATTGCTTCCATAATACAGGATTTAAATAGACAGGTACAGGAAGGATTCAGAGGAATCAACAAGCATTAAGAAAGAAGACGCACGTGCTGAGCTTTCATACAGCCAGGAGAAGAAAACTCCCCTAGGTCTGTTTAGGTGAGGGATCTGCCCTCAAGTCAGCTGATACTTTTACAGAGCTATAAAAGCAGGTCAGTGGGAAAACTGAGCCAAGAGAGGAGAAGGCTGTCACACAGAAAGGAGCTCCTGGACTGAAAGCTTGGCTTCTGTTACCAGACTCCAGCTGAGAAAGAGTTGGAACTTAATGATAAAATTAACCTTCACCAGGAAGCTAGCCAAAAGAAGCCTGGGCTGATAATATCCACTTGTGTATCTGGAAATACTCAGTCTCTGTCTCCGTCTCTTCAGGGACCAATAAATTCTCTGAACAAAACAGCTTGACTCTTGGATTCTTCTAAGCAGGACTCATAGTCTTGTGAGAAATCCATTGAAAAGTTTTTGCTCTCATTATATGTATTTATTTTGATATAATTCAAAATGCAACAGTTTTTCTCCAGATAGTAAATATAATAATGTGAAATCAACTAACACAATTCCAGTTATGACACATGAAGCGGTAGATATTCATTCTTAACAAGCAAATGGTTCTTATAACAACTGCCTGTACGTGTTCAGGGCCAGATATTCAAGCTGGGTTGGGTGGGCATGAATTCCTACATCTCACAGCATTTTACATGTTACAGGGTAATGACTGATTGCTGAACTTTTTGGGAAGTCTAGCCCACTTGCACATTGATAGCACCTGAAAATATGACCTGTAATACTTCTCCAAGTTAACCACGAAAAATCCTACCTTTCTGCTCACTCCTACCTTTCAGCTGTTGGCAGACACCTGATGATTTGTTACTCACGGCCAGTTTTGTATTATTTGGTATAGGTTCATATAAAATAGGTTATGATAGCTTATGCAAGAATTTTTCAAGAAGATTTTGCATGGAAAAATGTTACACTATGTCCTATGTAAACCAGAGAAGTGTATATATACTCTAATATACACTCCAATGTAAACTCACATGTAGGAAAAAGCTGCTTGGGCATACTTACACTTTTAATACAAACTATTTAAGATGAACAGTGATATACATTTTAGGTTGTATCTTGTCATTCCTATTATGCCTGTATCAGTTGGGAAGACTTGGGGGCCTCTGCCCAGATTAAAAAATTACAGCACATCTTCATAAAAAAGTTAACAGATGATGGGAATAGAAAGGGAGCAGATAAGTTGTACAGACAAGTGTTAGGCAACAGAGAATACAGAAAAGTAAAGCTAAAACAGAAATGGAGTAAGAACAGGCACATCAAGAGCTGCAGAAGGAGAGCAAGAGCCAGTTAAGACAGTAGCATGGGAAGCCTTCCAGAGCAACGAACACAGAGAAATCAGTAAACTGGATAACCTGAAAGGGAAGTAGCAGAAATTAAAAAAAAAAAAACAAAAAAAAAAACACCACAAAACCAGCAAAAAAACCCAAACAACACCAATGTGTATGTTGTGTGCATTATTTTAAAATACAGATATATCCATGGAACTACATATAGAAGCAGAAAAATAACATAAGCTTTAAAACAGATGACCAATCTGTCCTGAAAGCAGATTTAGGCTTTGGTATCTGAAGTATCACAAGAAAGAAGCTAAAAAGCATGTTACTTCATCTTTAAAAAAATTATTTCACTTTACAATATGTTATTAAAGTCAATGTAGCTATTAAAGAGCAATGAAGTCCTGATAAATTAGAGAAGCATTCATCAATGAAAACAAAGCAGTAAAACAGAAACAATCTCCATCAGGAAAAGACTAAAAAAACATTTAGAAAAATAAGAGGAGGAATAATTTACCATAAACTTGAGTTATGATTTTAGATACTTATGAAAATTATTAAGATAGGAAAACAGAGAGAGATCCAGAAAAAAGATTTCTTAATTACAGAAAAGAGCCATCATCTACAGTTCTGAAAAACAGGCAGAACCTTGTAAACTCTACTTCATTTCAAAGTGAAAAGGTTGAGCAGGTTGTGATGTAGAGAGGCTGTAAACCTTATTTAATCCCTAGAGAAAATGTAATGCTTTCATTCACTGCAAGAATATCCTTCAAATCCTGCTTGTGTGTAGGGGAATGCACGATGATACTCCAAGATCCTTTCCAGGACTATGGCCGATGTTACATCTAGCACTGAAAAACCTATGGTAATTGAATTTACTTTCCCATTTGAGGGCTATCCAATCACTTAACAAATCTCCTTGTCAATCTGATTTCATGCTACTCATTTTCTAAGTTTTACACTGTCCAGAATAATTTCTTCTCTTTTGTGATATTTATAACTTCAGCATATTAGAATAAAAACTTCAGTTCTATTAGTTTTAGCCATATACCTGTGCCTGTCAGGCCTCTAACTGTTGTTCTTGCCACACACTTTCATGTTTACATTATTGTTCTAACAATAAGATGTCTGAAATTAAGCATGTTTTTTCAGGTGGGATGACACAAAGGCTGTCTAGAGAGAGGTTATCATCCTGTCTTCTGCTACTCAGTATTTCTGTGGACAGCAATATTGGCAATTTTTACTACCACATGCCATTGCAAATACTCTTCTAAATTCATATTAACCACTCCCTTCAGCCTCCTGGCATTACCACTCCAAGTTTCTTTTTTAGGCTAGTCACCATTTCTTTTTCCCTGTCTGTCTTTAAACTTTTTTTTTCCCCCTAATTGAAATACTGAAGAATATTTCCTAAATAAAAATATTGAAGAAGGCCCTATTGAGAAAAAAAATCTGCCTTCTTACTCCAGCTAAGTCTCCCTCATCTTAACTGTAGTTACCTGTTTATCCTTTTTCATACTTCATCAATCAACTTCAATCAATGCAGGGAATTTTTTTATTACCTGAAGGATTTTTTTCCACTTCTATTCTTGCTCTCTTATGCTCATTCTTTTCATATTCAATCTAGAACTATGATTTATAACACAGTATTTCTAGCCTAGAATGTCACTGCTAAACTTTATCATAATCTGTAGTCTTCCGGTTTTTCCGGCCTACTTTTCATATACTTCTAACTTATGTACATATGCATTGTAATGCTTTCAGAATACCTGTTTCATTTTTACTGACACCACTAGATATTGCTATTGATGGCTTAGGGTTACCACTTAAATCACCAGTTTGAGTGAAAGAAAAGAATATCTTTAGTTCCTTTCCTGAAAAGTTTAAAGAGATATTTAACACGTTTTGTAAGGTTTGAGTGTGAAACTGAATATATCTCTCATTTAAGCAACTCCTATAGTTTTCATTCCAACAGAAAGCTATAAAAGATACAAGAGTCTAGACAAAAGCAAAATAAATGTACATTTAACTAAAGGGTAAGAAGGACATGCACAGGCAGTAGAAACTGGGACAGGTATCCCGGGAAGAGTATAGGGGCGCTGCCCGGAAGGCCAAGGCACAGCTGGAGCTGAACTTGGCAAGCTATGCGAACAATAATAAGAAGGGCTTTTACAGGTCTGTCAGCCAGAAGAGGAAGGCCAAAGAAAGCATACCCCGCTGATGAGCAAGACTGGCAAACTGGTAACAATGGAGAAGGCTGAGGTACACAACTTTTTTGCCTCAGCTTTCACTGGCAACCTCTCTTCCCACACCTCGAGTGGATGGACCACAAGATGGGGACTGGGGTAGC
>Ga0065711_1043649_pt1 | contig 14598 bp, 6 predicted proteins | sample Hoacrofraction12_FD_59098 | JGI IMG/M metagenome (GOLD analysis project Ga0065711, IMG submission 59098) | Hoatzin crop microbial communities from Cojedes, Venezuela - Epithelial fraction 12 v2 (version 2) | ecosystem: Host-associated > Birds > Digestive system > Esophagus > Crop | place...
GAGCACTGGAACAGGCTGCCCAGGGAGGTTGTGGAGTCTCCTTCTCTGGAGATATTCAAGACCCGCCTGGACAAGGTCCTGTGCAGCCTGCTGTAGGTGACCCTGCTTCGGTGGGAGGGTTGGACTAGATGACCCACAGAGGTCCCTTCCAATCCTGAACATTCTGTGATTCTGTGATTCTGTGATAGATGCCCCATCCCTGGAAACATTCAAAGTCAAGTTGGATGGGGCTCTGGGCAACCTGATCTAGTGGTAGATGTCCCTGTTCGATGCAGGGGGGTTGGACTATATGGCCTTTAAAGGTCCCTTTCAACACAAACCATTCTATGTCTCTAAATTTAAAGCCACAAAGAAAATTCCTTTCCTCACTGGATTTGAACAAGCTTAGCATAAAATTTCCTATGAATTTTGAAGAAAAAATAAATTGATGTTAGCAGTGCCATTTGTCAAATCAGCTATTCAAATGTTAACCTGTAAACTGCTTAACCGTGCATGGTAAATATAAAAAAAAAGTTTCTGACTTTATTCAGATGTTTTTCATATTCCCAAAACATCCTGACATGCTGGTAATTGAGAAGAAGATAAATTTTTCACTTCTAAACTTTTCACTGAAAGGCCCTGGCAACATACATTGAGTAGACTAGCAACCAGCAGTTCCCTGTTTCATGGCTGGTGTTTTTGCTTTAAGCATATCTCACTCCCAGAATAGCATACAAAATCTGGAAGCAGAAACATTCAGTTCAGCTTCACACAGTAGTGAAAATATTTTCATTTAGCTAAAACATCACACCCATAAATGAACTTGAGATGTTTATCTCTTGCCTTTCACTCCCATGCCTGTACTAATGAGGGACTTTGCACACAGAAACATCATCATGACACAGTGGCAGAAACAACAGGCAGAGCAATCTTGATGAGTGTGACGAAAGGCAGAGACTTCGGAGGATCAAGGTTAGCATTTTGGATATCCTTGCAACAGAACTGTCTAGATTTCCCATGAGAGAATATGTAGTGAAACATTGTACCTAGATATCCAAAAACAGATACGTAACTTTTTTGCAAGTTTTCTGACAATCCTGTGTAAATTTTTGCCCTATCTGTCACCCACAGGTCTATTGCAGAAAAAACATCCCAAACAATATCCAAACAAGAAATCTGAGAGAATACTCTAGCTTGGGTTGTTCCCAGGTGCTTTCTCTTTGCCTCTTCCTAATGACCATTCTCCTGGAATCATCATAACTTTTAACATTACACAATATCATGAGACATAGCTTAAAAGATATTGAAAATGCTACATCTGATACTATGTGTGTTATTCATTAAATTAACCATGGACCTTTGTATGTTGGGCTATATAAAACACCGAGTGTGTAAAACAATTCATTTGGTATAAATTCTACAGCTTAGCCTATGTACAGATCACTTGCAATAGTTTAATTATCCTTGTTTTTAGAAAAAACACAAAGCACACATCTTCCAAGAATTTAGGGAAAAACCTTGAAACCCTCCATTTACTGTAGATAACTTCACTTTGTGAAATAAACAGGGCAGATGGGTACAGCTACTTCCAGGCTGCGTGAGCTGAGGTCATCATCCTTCACTCGGACTTTGACAGATTGACCATCTAAGCCCAAGTCAACCACCCTGAGATCATCTTATGGACAATAAGAAGACACAGGGAACTCCAGAGGGTGACCTGTCTTACAGATACCCAGTTTAGGTTGAGATAAATAGTACTTTGGAAGTGGTTATTTCTTTCTGGTGACGTGGAAAGAAAATATTGGGAGGGTGGCTGGCTCTGACTTTGAAGTAAAGATTTTGCATATGCACGATATGGCTCCTTTGCCTCTTCCATGGTTATACTCACACACTGCTCAACACCAAAGGTTTTGGCCTTTTTCCTTTACTATAATTTCTTTGTACAGGGTCCACACAGAATCACAGAATCACAGAATCACAGAATCACAGAATCACAGAACGGTCGGGGCTGGAAGGGACCTCTGTGGGTCATCTAGTCCAACCCTCCCACCGAAGTGGGGTCACCTACAGCAGGCTGCACAGGACCTTGTCCAGGCGGGTCTTGAATATCTCCAGAGAAGGAGACTCCTCAACCTCCCTGGGCAGCCTGTTCCAGTGCTCCATCACCCTCAGAGTGAAGAAGTTCTTCCTCATGCACAAAACCAGTGCATCTTAGAATTGCAACTCAGTCCTTATATAGGGCTTAAAAGGAACAATATTTGGCTGGCCCCCACCAAGGAGCTTTTTCACCTGTGGGAAGTGATGTGTAGAGTATTCTTGCTCAGTTTTTTGTCTGTAGGACATTAAACTCTCCCATGGGCCATTGCACAACTATGGAGAGCAGCAGAGAGAGCTGTGTATGGCGGGTCATAAAGCAGGTTCCTGGCTGGTGGGCATGGTGAGTGCTGAAAATATCCCGTGGACTTCTGAAGAAAACAGGCATCATTTTTACTTCTCCTCTTGTGAAGAAAGTGCTACTACTGATGTAGGTGCCACAACACAGAGCAAAGGTGATGAACAGTGATGAGGAGGCCTTTAGGGGAAAATAGGAGACACTTCACTAGCCATGTCACTGTTCCTCTTTTGTTTTAAACAAGCTCAAGGAATAATATGGATTCAGGTCTATAATGTTTCGGAGATAAAACAAGGAAGTGAATTTGCAAGTGAGAATAATGAATCTATATGGATTAAATTGGTTATAAAGCTTTGGAAATTAGCAGTTTAACTTGCAGTGTACTCATTTCCACTATCCTGATTTGTCCCGAAAGACATATAATTGTATCTACCATTGGTATCATCCACTTCAGACATCTGTGGAAAACTTAGAATATACTTTTTTTCTGGCAAGTTCATTGTATGCGATAGCACGCTTTCTGCGGAATATTTCCAAACCACTCTGTACAGAGCACTTACAGATAAACAAGAAAAGACATTAAGAGTGCAAGGTGCAAAGGATATATTTATATGAAAACACACATACATAAGTATATACGTACACATATAAAAATAAGATAATAATGATTTCTCAAAAAGTGAAGGGAAGCTGCTGCACAAAGATGTAGTTCTTGTAATAAGCAGAGGTAAAGCATAGAAGGCGTGATTTAATTAGGGCAGTTTTCAAGCATTTTTTTGAACAAAGGAGATATCAATAAAGTTATGAGGGTGCGGGTGACCCTTTTGTTTTTCTTCATGGCTGATAAGAAGGCAGCAAGTCTCACTTCAAATGACCTAGATCTGAGAACTCCTGATGAGGGAACGTTGACAAAATGTGGTAGAAATGATCAGTTCAAGGAAAGTGCAAACTGTAGTAGGAGAGCATGTGGAGCATACTGCTGGGTTGGTTCTAAGCAGATCTGTCTTTCTGTCCTAAAGAAACCTTTGGGACCCAACACTTTTCACAGTACTCTTTTAGCTTTATCAAGGACGTATCACTTTGAGAAAACTTTCAGCAGGATGAAGTGCTATCTAGGGAACGACTTGGTAGCACTGATGACCAGTCCCACCAGGGACCGACATCTTACATTTAACAACTGCCTGTTTAGTTCTGAAAAATTTGCCCAACTATTATCAGTGTGGCTGTGCTCCTAGGGAAAGAATGCAAAATAAGGGCATCTGGGAAAACTGGCTCATTTTTTCTATCCCATTAAAAGTTAGACTCAGTCAAGGAAGGAAACTCTTAAAGGTGTTCTTCCTCTTTCCCATTGGATTCAGACAGTGAGAAGAAAATTAAACAAAGGGAGGAAGATGATGAATCAGCCTCAGAATATGAATAATTCTAGGATGATGGAACTCCAGACAAAAGGAAACACAGTTCTCATTTTCATGGTTCATCCTTCATGTTTGAATACCCATCATCATCTACTGCCAAGATGCCAAGATTAAAATTTTTTTCTCCATTTGTCTTGCTGTATTGCATGAGAGTTCAAAGGGATCACTGGTCCTAGGCTGAAAGTACATTACTCTCAGAGCATGCAAAAAACCATGAGAGTTTGCAGAGAAGATCAGCACAAAGACATTCCTGAAATCATGTTTTTTCTGACAGTGAAGGGCAAGGAAGGAAAGAAAAGGTATGCTTTCCTCAGGGACTTTTAAAGTCTCTTCTTCCTGTTTTATTTATTCTGGAATCCTTGTTTCTTTCTCAGTTTCATCCCCTTCTCTGTTTTTGCATCAGAAATACAAAAAATATTCTGACTGCAAAGGGTAAGCAAGGAGTGCTGGTCTTACATTAAACAGCACTGTGTTATTCAGAATCTGGCTTCAGTTTCTATAGCATTTCATGTATGATCTCTCAAGGTCTTACAGGCCATCTGTGTCTTGGTTACACACTTGTGATAAGAGCTATGTTGTCTACTGAGTTGGCAAGCTCTCTGTAGCCAAGGCCACCCTCTCACTTTGTGTCATTACCTGTAGACCCAGCCTCCCACAGCCCCTCAGTCGTCTACACTTGGATGTCTAGATATTTCTGCATTCTATGCTGTAACAATGGTACCACATTTCTTCTAGAAGATCTCAGGAAATTGTGACCCCTTGTATAATACCTACATAGAGAAACTCCTTATATCATGAATTTGAGGAGCTAAATATCAATGACTTAGCACCATGAGAAGCAGAGACTTTTTCACCCAATTTGCATAGAAAAGCCCAGCAACACAGATGTATTGCATAAGAACCGGTCAGAACTGGAGCAGAAGGAGAATGGTGAGCAGAGCACCAGGATGGGGGATGTGCTGTCAGACCTCACACAACACCCGTGTGAGGAGCCGGAGGAGTCAGGATAGATACCCCCAATTTCTTTGGCCTGCTCTACCAACTTCACCTCCAGGGTCTGTTTCCCCCACAAGTAGCCAGCTGGTTCTGACATCCCTCAGTCCTGGTGACAAAAAATTTTGAGCAGATGAATCTAGGCCTCTGTAACTGTAGCTCCAGGAAGTCCCTGGAGTTTTCCCATGTAGGTGTGAAGTCTGTGATCTCCTTGTCAGGATCCCCCTCGCTCTGGCACTGACAAGGCACCGAATGCATGGACCTGTTTTGGTGAGCCTGAGAGCATGCCCCAGCAACTCAGTTGGTGTGGTTGGTGCAAAACCAGTCAGACAGCATTTATCACTACCAAAAGGTTGCTGACAATGTACGGACTTCGACACCAAAGTCTGTTTGGTATCAAACTTATGCCCTGAAATGGCAAAAGTCTTGGCCTTAGAGGATTTCTGCCCAGCAGCGAGGCTTTACAGGAAAGGGTATGTGTATCTTAAACAATGCTAAAGACTACATCCTGCTTATCTTTTTTTTTCATTATCATTAGAAAACAAATATGGCTTTCTCTTTTTTTGCATTTTGGTTTGGGGTATCATTACATAAACATACCTGTGTGTATGCAGGGCAGATTCTAAGAAAAAAAGTGTAAGTATAAATGTATAATTATAATGTATAAGTATAAACAGAAGACGGCATGTAGATTCATTTTATCCTAAATGCTGCAGATGTACATTTATGTTCACATGTGCATATTTACGTGCACAATACAAAGTAGACTAATGCTTCATATCTACTCAAATGATTGTACCTAACTAACTATTGATATAGTCACAACAGAAATGCCTACAACAAAGTAAAAATCCAATGTCTTTCAGATCAATTGGATTGTTGCTAGAAATGCTTATAATCCTGTAGTTTTGATTTATTGTGCTCCTATACCTGTACAAAATAAAAAGAAAAAGGTGAATTTTATTAAATGTAAAAAATTTGAGCCTATAAACAAAGATACACTGCAATTTTCCTGTAATTCTGTGTGTGTGAAAAATGCCGGTATTTTATTTTTATTTAAAAAGATACAAACCATTATTATGTAAAATACATTAAAGAAAGAGCAGCCATTTCCCTTTATTTATTCTGTTTTTCATTGAAAAGATGTTTTCCAGCCTGGAAAGCATTCTAACAGTAGAAGTACGAATAAAATACAAACCATTTCAAAATGGACTGGGGCTCGAGGGAACAGAAAAAAGGAATGTGTATAATTAAAGACTACATCATAATGCCTCTGAAAAGAACTGATTAAAATGTTTATCATGTGATTTCATTGTGCTGAGGCCAAAACATTTCACAGGAGTACAAGAGTGGAAAAGGACATTTTTAAAAGGAAAATGTTTTAGTCCAGATTCTCCACTCAGAAATGACCAGAGTGAGAGACCAGCTCACATTTTTAGTGCTACAGTCACTGCAAGTTGAGGCTTTAGCTTGAAATTCTGTCTGTTTCAGAGAGAACTAGCAGATGTTCAGCCCTGAAGGAAGGAGTCAAGGGCTCCCAGCCAGTGTTATCACAATTCAGTTGACACCCTACACACTTTGAAAACATCTCAAGAAAAAAGGGTCTCAGGTTTCATAAGTCTTTACCAAATGTTTTTAATGTACAGCTTTGGATCTCAGGGTAGTGTAGCACAACTCGACCTCCATAAAAGCACTACAGAAGTTCAACTCCGGAATGAAAAAGGGATTTGGAAAACCAAATGTTGCCATGAAATGGAACTGTTACTTTCTCTCAGCTTTGGAGCTAAACTTAAGCCATTCTCATCTCATACTTTCAAGATAATTTGAAAACTCTACTTTCTTGTAGTGAAGTATGTTTTTTCCCTCCCCCAGTATATTTATGCATCAATCATTTTATGCTAAAGTCTGTATCTTCACTCTCAAGTTTTAACAGAACTTGCTGACTTTCCCTGAAATTCGATGTCATGATTTTCAGAACTTTTCGTGGTTAATTATATGCAGGCAATGAATCAGGAATTCCTGATTCATATGAGGAATGTATCCTGTGCTTCTGAGGTGTTTAATCAGCATTGTGTAGGAAACATTGCAACTCTGCTCTTTGAAGCTATCACGGGGTACCTCAGACGGACTCTTAGTAATAGAACCAGAGCTATACACTCAGGTTTGAACCCTCCCTGCATCCATCCTGGTAGGATAGCCTGTCTAACTCTGTGGTGTAGCACCATGCAGAGACGCTACTGGCATCTCATGCACTGTACAGCCCTGGTTATCATAGAATCATGGAATCAGAGAATCAGAGAGTGATTTGGGTTCAAAGGGACCTTATAGATCATCTACTTCCAACTCCCCTGCCATGGGCAGTGACACCTTCCACTAGACCAGGTTGCTCCAAGCCCCATCCAGCATGGCTTTGAACATTTCCAGGGCTGGGGCAGTCACAGCTTCTCTGGGCAACCTGTTCCTGTAGTCACAGTAAAGAATTTCTTCCTTATGTCTAGTCTAAATCTAACCTCTTTCAGTTTAAAGCCATTACCCTTTGTCCTATCACTCCATACCCTTGTAAAATGTCCCTCTTCACCTTTCCTGTAGGCCCCCTTGAGGTACTGGGAGGCCTCAGTAAGGTCTCCCTGGGGCCTTCTCTTCTCCAGACTGAACAGCCCCAACTGTGACAAGGGTGTCTATGGCTTACTGGGTCTCAGCAGGGATTGAGCTAAGTGCTGTGGTGACACAGCTGTTTTGCCTTCTGGACTAAAGCTAGATGAGTCAGCAGTAGATTTACACATGGTGAGTGCTCATTTATTGCCTCTTAATATCTTCATGTAAGAGCAGCAGCTCCAAATGTGCCTGGTTGAATTGATCTTATTAGAAAACATGACAGAAAAAAAAGCCCTTGACTAGTAGCCAAGAATTCCAGTGGGATTCCCCAGGGTAGGAAGGGCACCTTAAAGCAATCTGGGGACCTCTAGGAGCAAACAGTCATGACACGTGGCAAGACAGCTGCTGCACCATCATATAGGAAGAACTTCTTGTACTTGTGAGTAACTCAGCTAGAGTTAGAGACTGTTACAAAAATAAATGAATAAATGGCCCACATAACTGACAATATAAATGAATAGCAGGAGAAAAACCTTTCCTTTTGTTGCCCATCCATAAGTTGCGTACAAAAGAAAAGATCCCGGAGGAATAACTAAATGCACCAAGATCAACTTCAAACCCCTGACATAAACCTAAGAGCAAAATACATCTCTTTTCTGTCTCAGTCAAGAACTCCACAGACGTCAACAGCTGTTGTGGAGAAACTATCCTACATTTAAAAAGTGGAATTTACACAAGGAAAACAAGCATTTCCTCTTGGGTTTAACTGATGCTCCATACAGAGCTTTGTGACAAAACAGAAGACCATCCCACACAGCACAGAGGTAGGAATGCACTTTGTGACCTCATTTACCAAAGCATTTCAGACACATCTTTACTTAGAGGAGAAATTTTGTAAACACATATACCTGGGGAAAGATAACCGATTTACAGGACGGCAGGAAGAGATACATGACTTAGCAATGTACCAAGGGTAAGGAACTTTTGCGGCAAAATATGAGAATGGCACCACCGTGGACTCATTGGAAAGACTAACAACAAGTTATTCAAGATAGAATTGCCTGTGCACTCATGTTCAACGGCTTCAATCCAGCATGCAGTTTAGGAAGCAAGGCAGTAATACCATCTGCCTTGGACAGGTCGTTACTGCTTTGTGTTCAGTTGAAGCATTAGAAAAAGATGGAATATCTTGAGTACAGCAAGTGGACAAGCTAACGCCCCTAGAGATCACAAAGCCAAATCACATTTCAGATGATATTGATCTGGGGGACATGACCCTGTTAGAAGAGGACCATCAGTGGAAATTAAAGAAATTGCTTTGCAGACGAACTTGACAGGTAGCCCAATTTTTAGGATTAAATGTTACGTTATTACTAGTGATTCATCAAAGATCTTTCCAAGGTAGCAGCACTACTTTTCATATTAACTGTCATAATATCAAAGAAAGAGGGGACAGAGGTCAGAAGTGTATACACCAGCCATTTCTCCAGACATGGAATACCAAGAAGCTTCCAGAGAGCTAAAACAAAGCTGCACCACAGTTCAGATCTGGAATTCAGACTGGGACACGCATGTGCATAAAAGCAAAGTCCACAAGCAGGAGAGCAAAAATGTGATTGCTTATGCAAGTGGATCCCATCTGGGACTGCTGGCTCTTAATGGGCAGACACAGAGACTGAATGAGAGAGAATGTTTGTCTTGCACCATACCACTTTCAGAGAAGGAGCTGGCTCAAGAGCAAGCTTTGTCACTGCCATGGTGAGGACAGGCCTGGTGCAGAAGCCAATGTGGTCATTCAGAAGAGCGTGGCGAAGCATGACATCAGCTTGTTTGCCAGGTGAGAGAAAAGCACATCCTCATGTCCAGAGGTCCTAGCATGTGCTTTGTTTACACTTTACTGGACTTTGCCTACCACAATTAAATAACGGTGATTATGTGCTGGCTTATGACTCAGGCCCACCTTTTATCTTTTCTTGTCTAATGTATTTAGGCTTGTTCAATCAATCAGACCATCTTGGTAGTGAATCTATGCAATGGGTAGTACAATACTAAACAATGGGACTTCATAGTACCTCATTTAAAGATTTATCTCTCTGTCTCCTCTCTGTCTCTCCTCTCGTCCACTGCCATTTTCCCTCCTCTTTCTCCACTTTTCTCACTCAGTAAAGTGCCTTTTTATTACTGTGAAGGCATTTGCAACAGGCTGCCCAGGGAGGTGGTGGAGTCATCATTCCTGGAGGTGTTCAAAAAATGTGTAGATATGGTACTTCAGGACATGGTTTAGCAGGCACAGTGGTGTCGGGCTGATGGTTGGACTTCACGATCTTAGAGGTCTTTTCCAACCTTAATGATTCAACGATTCTACAATTCTGTGATATGGCCACTAAATGGTGACCTGAAAACAGCAACATCAGAAGAGCCCTACAGGAGCAGGGGGGTCTTCCAACACAAAAAGCTGTTCCCTCTGGGCTTCACCTTGGTCTCCTGAGACCTATCCCCTTGGCTCTGTCAGTTGCTCTCTGACAGATCTTGTAGACAAGGAGCAGGATTTTTAATTGCATTCTGAAACAAAGAATGCAGACCTACACTGTATCTGCCTCTTTGTTTAACAGGCAGGCAGCTATATGCTGGATTTTCTGTGCAGCTTTCATGTCCTTGCAGACCTTTCCTGCATAAAAACAGCAGACTTTTCTTGATCTTGAGGGTTTAGAGCCACTGTTGCTGCAGATTTTATACTATTTGTAGCTGACTTGTTTGGTTTGGAAAGTATGAATTAAATGCCTACACTAATTACTGTAAGCTAGCTGCAGCAGCTGATTTGTCAAAACTGTGCATGTAAAAATCATGCTTTGAAATTAAATTTTGCAAATACTGTAGCCTGATAAAAATGAAAATGTGTCTGAAAGTTATTTAATTTTAGGAGACAAAGAAATATAAAATTTTAAATTATTTCCTTTTAACCATTAATATCAATCATATTGGTGTAAGAGTACTTCAAATTACTTTCTAGAGGGGGAGAAGGATATTTTTAATATATTTCTTTATCTTCCCACTAAATTGCAGGGCTTTCTGCAAGGTTTTGCCACACAGTATGCTGGCTGCACTACTAATTAAAAGCTGGTAGTTTCTAAATTAACTTGTGAGAACCTACAGTGATGGAAATTGCCTCCTTAACAGTATTATTTACCGACAAAGCAGGTGATGACCTGCTTGTATCTCCAAAACAGGTTCATTAGTTTGTCCTAATGGCTACTGCAGATAAATACTCTGATATTTCATTATCATGCTGCCTACAGAAGAATGAGCTAATAAAAAAGAAGAAAAAAAAAGAAAAAAAGAAAAGAAAATAAGTAAAAAGTGCCCCAGCTTTCCAGCTATCTGGGATTTCTAGTGTGGTCAGTGTGACTCATTCTTGGTCAATAGATGCACACCTGACAGCTGCCATTAATAACTATTAGACTGCTGTTTGAGCTCCAGGGCAAGACATGCTTCAATGTTCTAAAAATAAGATATTATCATTCTGCAAGAGTAATAATCTAGGCAGCAATGGTTTCAACCCTCGTGGTCTGACTCTTCAAACTGACATCATTTAATCTGAATGTTCTGTTCTGCCAGGTCTCCTTTTGGGTACGCGTTATGATGAAAGAGCTCAGAAGTCATTAATACAAATGTTTCTATAGAAAGCATTGGTCAGGTACATCTAGAAGTGGCTGTCTCATACATTACCTTCTGGGAAGACAAACATAAATCCTAGGCCAGTAAACTCATCAACACAACTCATGCTGCCAAAAGACTGGACAACAATACTAGTGCACTGGAAAAGTAAGCTTCACCACTAAACTGAAAGGAGATAAATTTGCCTCTTTCTGAACACTGCTGCATTCTTTGGTAAACAGAAATGACTTCAGAGAAATTTCAAAACCATTTCTGAGAATCCTTTTCAACTTTGTTTTTGGTTTTACTGGAATTTACCAATATAGATTGATGACTGAGACTCTCTAAAAGACCTTTCCACATTGTGTCCTTGATTTGGTTTACATAAGCTGATGCTGGATACTACTTCTCTATAGATGATTTAATTTTAGGGACAGCCAAACTTCCATTCTCCCGTCAATATCAATAGTGTGTGGTCCATTTATATGTAGAGAATTTGGCTTAGAACCTTCCCAGTCTAATGCATTTAGGACACATTTTTTTGCCAAATTATATTGACTCTTTCCTAATTCTGTTTACAAGCAAGACTTTATATTAGATGTGAAGAAGATTGGAAAAAACTTCATCAATAATCCCTCTAGTGAGGTTTTGAAGGGTCGACTAGCAAAACCATTTTAAAGCCATGAACCTACATAATTTAATTTGCTGCTGATTATGTAGCTGGAAAAAGTCTTATGACTTCTTGGCGTAATGCTACCTTAGACACTAAATTAACCACCTTTATTTAGCTTGCTTCCTCTTTCTGTTATTTCCATTTTGGTGCTTAAGATCTGCCTACAGAGCACTCTGCAATGCTGTGTTGTCATACCTGATGGAGGTCCACTCTGCACGCACAGGATTCTCCAGGATCTTGTGAATTGCTGCTAAACTACTCTAAAGAGGATCCGTTTTAGTAATTTAAACTTCTTCCCTTTTCTTTTGCTCAATGTCTTGCACTTGGTGGAGCATCACAGACTTTCCAGTAGTCTGCAGACCACAAGTTAAAAAAATTCTGGGGCTTGAAGTCTTAGGATACATCTAAAACAAAATACAGGCAGTTGTATGCTCCATAGAGATTCAGCCACCTGTGTGTCTAGATCAGGGAATTGGCCTTGGAGTATCAAAACTCCTTTCTAACTTGTTTGTTGGGCTCTTCTTCCCATGACTGAGAGCAGGCAGGGATGCTACATGCCGTGTACTCTGATCTGATCCCAATGTAGCTACACTCAATGAGTGTACCTGAAGTGAGGGAGTTAAAATAACTCTTGAGACACCTCAGTCATGGCCTGAGGTGTCCTGTTTCCTCTTACGGTCATTCCTTCTTGTTAGTAGGATGAAGAAAGAACTTTGCATACTGTGCTGTAAATGGCCATAATGAAAACATGAGACTGCCAGTTGGCCACGTGTGTTCATCCACAATTCAGAAATCTACATCTTTAATGACTTTCAGCAGGCTGCTTGGGTTTGAAGGTTTTTTTTCTTTGGGTTTGTTTTGTTTGCATTGTTTGCTTTGTGGGTTTATTTTGTTTAGTTGTGTGTTGTTTTGTTTTTTGTTTTTTTTTTTAACTTTTGCTCTGCATTCTTTCTGCTGACTGAAATAAGCGTGATTTCCTCCCAAGACAAGCTGTTTGGAATTGCTGATCAGAGATTTTTGTTTTTGCAGTTGAGGCCAGATTTTCAGCTGGGTCTCTGCTATTCTATGCAGTGAAACATTGGCCCTCCATAGCCAGAGAGTCCTGTGGAGAAGCCATGGAGAATGAGGATCCCCAGCATTTCTCTATATACAGTACTGCTCGCAAGGGAATTATGTAAGTTATGGTTTTATTATTTTCTGTGGTTTAACATGACATGAGATCAAAGGTGGACTGTTCTTGTCCTGTGTGTGCAGGATAATATTGCCGTCTTTATTACTTTGGAACTTCAGGGATTAAAACTATTCGGAATATAAGAAACAGCAACAAGTGACTCTTTAATTAATCCCTGGTTATCACAATGGCTGATACAAATGGAAAGAACATTATGTTCTCACGCAGAAAAACAGAACAAAAGATCTTTTAACTTCATTGTTTCCTGCTTACCTTGGAAACTATAGAAGAGTTAAAATCACTGTGAAATGACTGCAATGAAGGAAAGCTCTAATTGCCTCCAGTGCTGATTTACAGCCTTTGCAAGACTGTAATCAAGAGTGAAATTAACAGTGTAGAAACAAGACAACGTACTTGGTATTTTTCTGACTAATTTTTTTAGAATCCTTCTAAAAGGTTCCTAAGGCCTGCTCACTAAGTTGTATGTTATCTGTAAACACAAAATGGACAGAAAATACTGATCACCTATTTTGGCCACACATCCGGCAGACAACAGTTCGGTGAGCTCTAATTAGAGGGAATGTCATCATTTCCACCTTTGCCTTTCCAAGATCAGAACTACTAAGGAAGCACGCTGAAGAAATAACTTTGGTTCTGGATATGTGTTTACAGTAAAATTTTGAGATTAAATGAAGGACTCACGTGTCTGAGGTACATGAGAAAGTGTTAAAGTATGTATGATCTGAATTAGATGTGGATACGCTTCTTTGACTTTTATTTATTTCTAATTAGATTGCTCATTTGTATGCTTTTTCTTACACTTACTGGTCCACCTAAGGCTTATGTTTTATCTGAAGAAACATCAGCTCCATTGTATGGAAGGAAATTAAACAAGGGCTATAAAACACAGTTCTCCTTGTATCTGTAATCCCCTTTATCTCACTAAATAGCTCATCAACAGCAAAATGTATTATGCCATGCTTCAAAGCAGAGCCCTGGTGTCTTGTGGAAGTTGGGTGGGTCTGTGTACTTAGTACAATGCTGACCACTTTTCTTACCAGGAAAAAATGACTTTTCAGACTCTCTATCTTCCACCCAGCCAAACCACCCAGATCCCACTAACACAGGTGGAAGTAACCCTCTTGAATGGTGACAAAGGGATACCACAAGTATGTCCAAGAGCAGCAGCTGGTTAGGTACTTCCTTGTTTTGTGCTAACTCAGAAATAAACAAAGAATTGTTGCATATAAGGTACATGCAACCTTTTCAAAGGTTTTTCTTGAACTTTCCAACTTAAGTAGAAAATCTTCAAGCTGGCATGAAGACTGAGTCATACTGCATGCAAACAGGAAACAATAGGAGGCTGGTCCCTAAAAAAAAATGTCTCGAAATATCAGTTCAAATAAACAGCCAGACTAGGCAGTGGTATCTACAATTTTCATTGTGTAATCCTATTTTTCAACAATTTTAAACAACAAATACATGGGCTAAACTGTAGGTCATTACCTTAGCGAAAATTCATCTTCTGATATTTGCAAAATTTGAAGCCTGAAAAATATTTACGCTTCTGGTCCCTGGATGTTTTAGAAAAGTTCTAAAGATAACTTGACTTCACTTTTGTGTTTGCATCTGACAGGGACTGGATTTTGAAATCAGTTACAATAAGAACCATATTGAGAGGTAAATTATCTACCAAAAATCTTACTCTTTTTTTTTTTTTTTTTTT
>Ga0065711_1043650_pt1 | contig 14598 bp, 10 predicted proteins | sample Hoacrofraction12_FD_59098 | JGI IMG/M metagenome (GOLD analysis project Ga0065711, IMG submission 59098) | Hoatzin crop microbial communities from Cojedes, Venezuela - Epithelial fraction 12 v2 (version 2) | ecosystem: Host-associated > Birds > Digestive system > Esophagus > Crop | place...
GGGGGGGGGGGGGGGGTGTTGTTCAGCAATGGTTAGGTAAGCAGCAGCAAGGACATCTCTCCTTGTTGAAAACTCAGTTCTCTGTCTTCGAAGTATTTGAGGCAGGTATGGCCTGAAAAAGGCGCTCTTTGCAAACAACCATTTTGCAGAGCTAGAAAATGAAGGAGGAGACAGGTCTGTCTTCAAGTATGGAAGACACAAACTGCAGGTCCCCCACCCCATACAGTGACTCTGTTGCACCCCGGCTGGGTTTTAAGGCTGATTTCTGTGGCGGTCTCTCAGGGTAGGGAGTTGCTGATTTTCTCATGAGGATCATGGTTAGGACTCCAGCAAGGCTTATGAGGTTATAAAAGGTATATGGTATGAATTATGAATCCATGGCGTAGGAAGACAAATGGACATTTAAAGATGTCCGAGGACTGGGGTAAAAAAACCAAAGGAAGTGCTTACACGGCCACCACAGGGAAATACACCGCTGGCGTTCTCTGCGTTGTCTGGCCAGCCACAGCATGTCCGTGTGCCTCCTCTGGCTCGGAGCACTGGCTGCTGTTGCCCGTTTGTTTCATCACAGTTTGTTCCCCTGGGTTTTGCAAACCAACTGCTGACACGCTCACCTACTCTGTGTGGCGAGAAGTTATTGTTTCAGTTGTTTGTACGTAAGCGGCTTCCTACTGCTGTGTAGTCCGTTTCATGCAGTAAAGACACTGCTGCCGTGATGGTCAGCATTGTAACATGGGTGCTCAGAACGGGGGTTGGCGTTTTAGTGCCACTTTCAAAAGCTTTCCTTCACTTTATGTGCCAATTCCCAACACTGTGCCCAAGAGCCCTGTTCCATCTCTTCTGCCACAGAGAACTCCTGCACAGGTGGTTACTGAAACTATGCTGTGATGGTCCCTTATACTGAAAGCTTCTCTCGTGATACATCTCCTGTGCTGTTACAGTTAAACATATGTGAGGTATTGCAGTCTACCAGCATTCTATTTATGTACCTTAGGCTATAAAGAGTGTGTGTCTGTTTTATATATATACACATACTACACACACACTCTATAGCAAATATAGTACATTAGGTTTTATATATGCACATATATACTATATGCATACACTATTATGTATAGTACTGTACATACAGTATATAGTACATGTAGTACCATATATGTATAGTATATATGAAACCTAATATACTACATTTGTACTGTACTTCCAATGATCAGCTACTGTTCCCCCAGTCCATATTTTGTCTTGTCGTGGACAAACGTTTGTGGGTATAGTTATGTAAATGAGAATAATTGTTTCAAAAAGGTTGAGTCCATTATCTTTGACATGCTCTGAAAGATCTAGCAGCATCTTCTGGTTCTGGTCCTAGACGTTTCTTGGCTGCAACAACAAACACTGGTCTGGCATGTATCCAGCTAACCCTTATCTTCAGGCTTAGCTGCATCAAAAGGTCTTTCCTTTCAGCGAAGGCGAGCAAAGCAGCCTGTGAGGGTGTGAACATCTTAAAAATGGAAATAAACCACAGGATTTCTCTGTTGGTTCCCCACACACACACACACACCCCACCGCATCTTTTTAGCATTTCTGGGGGGTTTTGTGGGGTTGAGCAGCTACACCCTGCAATCATGTAATTGACTGTCAGTACCAAACTTCCACTGCTAAATACAGATGGGTAGGTGACATCCTTGACTAATTTGGGGGGACACCTCCATCTCTCGCTAGTTACAGAGGAGGGTAGCTCTGCCCCACGGGAGCTGCAGTTGGTCCCTTGCCCAAGCCTGCTCTGCCAGGCTCCGTGCCTAATGCACAGCAGTGCTGGAGAAGGCAGCCAGCAGCAACAGCCAGCCTGCAAGCACGAGATTCTGCATTACTGCCTTGGCTGCCCCTCTCTGTGGGGGAGTGACAGCAACACAGAGAGACAGCAACACGGAGAACCAGGCAATTTGTTAAAGCTTGCAGCTTTCAGCTTACTCTTCCAGTGAACTCAGCTATGGCTACCTCGGTTAATCATAATAAATCACTATTACGAAAACAATGTTTAATTAAAAAAAAAATTTATTTCACACTTCTATACAAATATCCACAGGTAATTTCCAATCACAGAATGATGTAGCCTTGCTAGCTGGTATTAAAAAAAAGTCTGAGATAAAAGCATACCAGTGACATGACTTATTTTTCAAGAACTTTCAGTTTAACACTGCTAAGACATTCATGTTCTTAGGCAAGGGCCACAATCTGCTTTTAAATCCAAGGCTATTTGTCAAGCTTCTTAGCCCCTGATTAGCCTGGCTTCTGATGTTGCTGAACATTTCAGCAAATAAGCTAGAGTTTTAAAAGCTCAAAAACTGGGTAAATCGCTAAATACATGTGTAAGTGTTCATAAAATCAGGGTCACAACATACTGAGATTATTTAGTGGAAGAAGAGTCTATTAAATTACTGCACTTTCTATAATTACAAATTTTTAGGTGACCACACCTTCCAAGAAGGTATGTTCAAAGTTAGTAGTAAAAATAAGACACTTGACAACTGCCTTCCTAGCAGGTTTTTACCCTAAGAGGGGAAAAAGTACCAAGAGGTTTTTGCATAGTCCAAATTACTAGCAATTAACGTGCATACTTTTTGAGCAGAATTTTGTTTCACATGGGATAAACAATTGTGAACTAAATCTTTATTCTTAAATAGTACCAATGCTTTAGAACATGGGTAAAAAAGTAAACTCTTAAAATAGTTTTATCAGTTATGTTAGAATAACTAGATTACCAATAATCACAACATCGTGGTTCTACTTTTTTCAACATTCAGGTATTCAAGACGATTCAGTAGTCTCAACGTGGATCAGCTCAGATCCTCATAGTTAAGGTAAGCTAGGCATTTATAGCCTCCTTCAAGTGCTACAGAACAGTTGCAGTAGTCAATGCCTTTTGCCAAACAGGAAGTCCTTGTGAAGCTGGAAAACTGTTTCCAGAGAACCTCTTCACTTTCTTGCAGTAAGTATAGAACTGTATCTAAAAACCCTACTTGGGCTTGGTGTCCAAATTGTTAAATAGTCTGAAGTAATATACAAACCATGTTACAAGACCTGATAAATCCTATTACATAAAGTTAGAAGTATCAGGGAAAAAAAAGCCCCCATACACATCATTGGAATAAATATTTACATTTTTAGAAAGCATTGGCACCTTCAGTGACTTATTTAAAATGCAGTGAAAGCATCAGGTCTCGTAATCTGAAGTTCAAAAACACAGTGAATTTGAAAGTTCAGTTAAGTCTTTGGCCTAACAGTTAGTCAAAGACAATGATTTATAACAAAAATAAATACAAAAATGACTAAAATATATATATATACAAAAAGTACATCTAATATTCAAGCCTCTCTTTTAAAAAAAACCTGTGTATATTTGTTGTGAGCAAGAATCACACAATCTGATCTTAAAAAAAAAAATATTGAGCAACATGACCTATTGCACATGTAATTTAAGATGATGCTTTTTGTTAAGCCCTAACTACTGCAGCAGGCAAAGTTTATAACTAAAGTAGATTTGCAGGTCTTCAGATTATACTTGAACAAAGTGTGTTAAGGCCACTGTGTGTTTATAACGGACTGTGCAGTGAGGGAAGGATGGAGAACCTGTGTTGACCTTAACCACGCATTCCCTGCATACCTAGGAAGAAGGTTAGGATCACAGCAAAAGGTCTGCTGTAGTGGTTTTGCGTGTTTTGCAGAAAAGACCCCAGGTCAATACAGTATCTTCTAACCTGTGAGTCAAGATTTGAAGGAGGAAAGAGGCAGTCTGGAAATCAAATAATGCAAATAAAGTCTGTTGAAGCAATTTTAACTGTGCAAACAAAAGCCTCAGTATAAGTAGTAATATCTACAATCAAATGGTGAATGTCCATAGTGTTCATAGGTCTAACTCCATCCGTATTCCATTAATGAAAACCTTAACCTCTATCTGAACTTTGTGGATTAAAAGAGTTTTTTCCTAAGAATAACTTTCATTTTCATTCCATTTTGTGAACCACTGTTTTGTCTCAAGGTCTTTGCATTTCTCATCTTTGATCTGTCGCTCTTCTTTTCGAATTCTTACAGCATGATATCGGGGGACACTGTCTTCGTACCTAGAACGCTGGAAGAACCCACACTGGGACAGTGAAGAAAAACAGTTTAGGTTTAAGTTGCTGCCAAAGTACTACAGTTATAGAGGCAGTAAATTCTTCCTTTGCACAGATACACAGGTGAGGAAATTGAAAACAAAAGTATGTAGGCCAAAATTGTAGCGTATGTAGCCGTAAAAATGTGAGCCAGCAGGTCTACATTTGTTGTTCCAGCAGCCCTCCACTAACTTGCTAAGTTTGTTTTAAGAGTATGTTAAGTCTTCTTATAAAGCTATTCATTCATACAATGAGAGAACGCTGCACAAAGAAGTAGATACAGTTCAGGAAAGCTTGCTTCTCTGTGTACTTCAGTACTTTCCTGTACGGTGACGTGATTTACTTCTAAAAACCTACAGCAAGATTTCCAGAGCTTTCAAGAAAAGTTACACTAGGGCCTTGTTCCTCCAAGCACCATCTCAACTACAGTCACCTGAATTAACTGCACATATGCAGTATTAAACGTGAGCCTTGCTTAGTTTGCCATAGGGTAAAAAACAGACATAGCTTGAAAGGTTTGTAATGTGCCATGACGCAAGTCTCCCTGGATGAAATCTAGTGCAGCTTATTTGTGCCCTGCAGTTTTTTATTAAAAGCCACTGTAAAAAACTGATTTTAAATATTGAGGAATGGACTGAAATTAATTTTCAAAACCAAATGGAGTTATGGCCACAGTTACAAAGTTACAAAGATGATGATTGGTAGACACTCAACTTTACATGCTTATGGGTCACTGATGTCAACATTAAGAGACATCGTGCCATCCAGCTGTCGTTATATACTGCTAGGGGAAAAAAAAGATTAAAATGGCAAGGTTTTGTTCATAGCATTAGGGCTGGTGGGGTTTTTTTGAACAATATTAGAACTTACATGGAACTGCTGAATTAAAAAAAATTAAATTGAGGCATAATCTTTAGCCATCTCTTAGTTAAGATTTCATTAAACTCTGTTTTGACATATTTTAGTTAAGAATTCCTCCCCATCACTTCATCCCAAGCATCACTTATTAATATAGTGTACATGCATGTAATATCTTCAGTTGAATAAAGGTTGCTAGAAGCATAAATCATCATGCATCTAGTAGCTTCAGCAGAGGAAAGTGCGTTCCTAGGAAAGCATACCTTAGTATTGAAGGACATCAGATGCTTCCACAGCATTTAAATTCTCATTATAAAAACCCCGTCAATTATAAGCAACATCTATCTTTTAGCATGCACTAAAAGTTAGTAAAACAAGTTTATCTATCACGTAGTCTTAGCTGTAAATCTTAACTCCGCGGTGTTTATTACCATCTCTCAAGCTTAAAAACTTCCTTGTACTGTTACAACATAAATAAAACAAAAGACTAAAAACCATTGCAACAGATCAACGTGTTTTCTAAAGAAATAAACAAGAAGCTTTTTACACCAAGGTAAACACCTGTTTTTGTTCACGTGCACCAAAAGATGAAAATCTATCAACAGAATGAGCAAGCAAGTATGATAGTTGAAATCCAAAAGTTAATAGAACGTATGCAGTAAAAGCTTCATAGTTAGCCACCGCAACCATAGCATGTGCCACAGCTAAAAATTAAAAAGAAATCATCAATTACCAATTACAGAAGTAGATCAATACTATGCATCAGAAGTAAGCCTCTCTTTATCAGATGGCTGAGCATGGATCTCAGCCTTGTGATATGTGGCATCGTAATGATCTTTCTTATTTCTCTTGAAGAAACCACACTACAAGGAAGCAAGGTATTTAGTCAATTTTTGTGGACTGGAAGAAGTCAAACCAATTAAAACTGACTTAAATTAACTCTCTGAACTATCTTCCTATGATCCCTTCATAGGTGTGAGTGTACCCCCCTCAAGAAAAGAAAAACACACACACACAAAACCTGAGGTAAAGAATATTATTTTAGAAGCATTTTGATAAATTTGTAATGCATCTGTGGTTGGGGTTTTTTTGTGGGTTTTTTGTTTTTTTTTTTAAAAAAGCTACTATAAAGTATGTCCATAGCAACTAAAGCTGACTGTGAAGAGCAGAAAGAAGTCTACACAGAAACCTGTTTGTGGACTAGTGCACAGGACAGACAAAAACACAGGGTAGAACAACGAGTACTGCTTTGACCTGTACAGCACAAGCATTTGTCTTAAACCAGTCATAACTGTCTTTGAACTACCACATTTGTCCTTCATAAGATGGCACAGTGTTTGTCATCCAAAGAAGCATTTTATGCTGTGTGTGAAAAATGTGTTTATTTTCATGTGCAGTGAAACACTCGTAGTTACAGCCTAACAGGCTACCCAAAGTATTAATTCATCAGGAAGATTTGCAGCAGGGCCTGGGCATTTATTACAAAATAAGGAAGTCAGAACTATCCCGTGAGAAGTAACCTGCAGCAAAGAGCAGCTCCACAGCAAAGCTACTTGCTGCCGTTTCCCCAGAAGAAAGTGACAGATGGGATGTTCTTCTTCACCTGTTCTTTCCTAATAACCTGCTGTTATCACATAACAGCAAGTACTAACTTCCTATGCCTGTAAAAATTAAGAGGACTGCCCTGTTATATCTGCAACCGCAATTAGCTGTAAAAATGCCAGAGGTAGCTAGAAAAATAGGTACTTGAATTTTTGCTTTTGCAAATTGTTAACCTGTTGTTATACACACTTATTTACTTGAGGGTTTCCAAGATAAAAAGCCAATACTACAGAAATTCATCAACACACTTGGCTATGTATTATTTCTGTACCTTTTGGTTATTTTCATCCAGTCTCAGTTTAATGGTATATCTAGTGTGATGAGAACAAAGCCCTGCTAAAACATCTGTAGATAGTTCACAGGAAGTTTTACACCTAACTGCAGAAGCCCCAATTAGCTGTATCCATCCATATCAAAGTAACTACGGTCTCTGAACATTTGTCTCAAGTTTTGCCCAGAGCTCAAAACACTTCCTTGTGAGGATGTGGAAACAGAAAAAATTCATCACAACTGTGATTATTTTCATTCCAAATGTTGCAAAACTGAGAAACTGATAAAGGTAATGTATGCTTTGCACAGTTTGGCTTTGTTTTGAGTCCCAAATACAAATCAAAATACTTAATCATTTCCTTAATTAGTTTGCTGTCTTGTCAGTTGTAGACCAGGAAATGTAAAATAATCAGATGAATAAACACTTACCTTCCATAGTAAGAATACCAACAGTGCAAGCATCAGTATTCCAGCAAAAATAGCCACCAAGATGATCCACCAAGGTACTCCTGTATAAAGTGCTACTGGTTTTGCAGGAAAGACAGTAACACGCACCTAAAGGACAGAAAATATGTGAAGATGGGAAGAGCATTTCAGAACCACCCATGTTTTAATATAAAGCTTTAATTTATACATTCTTATGTCTTCTCTAACAAGATGTCTTCCCCCTCTCATTTACAAAATATTTTTGAAGGAAAAGTTGCTATTGGTATCATTCAACACAGTAATGGATTTTTCCAACCCAATTAAAAGGTGAAACCGATCAGTAATTCAAAATTCAGTTAAAAAGCTAAACTCTTAGCTACTTTTGTTTTAAAATGTTTGGGGGCTTTCCCCCCAGTATTTTGAGATAAGCTGGAAACATCACAACCATAACGTATGGTTAGCATTACACGGCTGAACCTACCTGAGCAACTTCATTTGTGAGTTTAACATTCTTAGCTGCAACAGGAACACTAATCGAAGCCCTAACAAGAATGTCCAGGTAGTTCATTTTGGAGTATTCCTGTTTCAAAATAAAATACGGACATTAGACACAGAAGAGGAAAGAACTCTGACCTTCCAAAAGTGGCAGGCAAGAGGACTTACTTCTAAGAAAGTACTGTTCCACAGTCTGGATCGCAGCACAATAGATGCCTTGCTGTCTAAACCCTTCAGGGGACATTTTATGTCCACACAGCGTGCATTCACATGGCAGTCCTGCAATTACAAATTTCTATGTGTAAATAAAAACATCCTCACAAATTGTTTAACACACCTCCCCCAGATTAAAAATTGGATTATATGCATCATATTTATGTGCAAGAACCCAAATCTGTTTGTACTGACAGCAATAAGAAAATACAATGAAGATGCTATTACCTGTTTATTTTAATGTAGAAAACTATGCAGAAATTCTTTCCCATTTCTCTCTCATCAGAAGATAATCTAAATGGTCAAATTTTAAAAGCATCGATACTTGTATTTAAGATAAAAACAAAGCAAAGAGATACCTTCTTTCACCCTGCCAAACTCAGAAAAGCCCTCTTGCAAGTGCAGGGGGAAGTATGTGACAAGACTACACTTGGTGCAATATACTCACCAGGGTCTTGTATTTTCTTTCTGAGAATAAAGAAAATGTCTTGCTGTCTGTAATCTGCTTCTCTGCAACCTCACGTTTCCTTCTTGAGTTATGGGATTCCTAAAAGGAAAAAAAAAGAGACGAGTTTTAGTTATTATAAGTATCTCTTAATTCTGACACCATACAAGCAAAGAAATAGGAGTTCAGTGCATGCTTTCTTGTTCCAAGATCAGCACGAGTCACATCATAATATATCCCTACTTATCTATATTTATTGCGAATAGTAGTGTCAGGACAATTACTCAAATTTGAGATTACCTAAAGAAACGTCAACTGATTACTTTCTTTAATAGGTCAATGGGGTTTCAGATTTATAAAGCTTTCAATGCTATTTCCATTTTTGTTCTATATCAAGGGTATTAATGTTACTATGCTAAAAAAATAAGATTGTGCTACGGTCACCAGATGCTTTTTTTTTTTTTTAACTGTACACTAATAAAACTCTCAGTGAGTGTAATTAACTAATGTAGTGGTCTGACAAGAATGTGTTTATGTGCATGTAGTTTCAATGGTGAAAATTAAAACTCCTCCCAAATAAGATTATATGAAAAAGAAAATTAAAATGAAGGGTCAGTGTTCAGGGAAAAAAATCTTCCTACATAGGCACAATGAAAGGCTATGAAACTCGCCTGACAAATTCTTTTTATCATATTTGTTGTAAATAAGTAAATTCAAGTGAAAGCCCTTTTGTCTTTAAAAAAGTACATGGAATTCCCCCAGGCTGGGGAGATGTTTACTGTTGTTTATTGTTTTCTGTGTAAGAACTCGATCAGATTTCAATAATGCTGATTAAATTTGTTACAGCAATTGGCAATTTCATCCTATAAGAGCATATGACAGCAGAGCCCACTGCAAAAACAGTCACCACGACATAGCACCTAGCCTTCAGCGTGTTATCCACATTAGCTGTTATGAAGTCTCTGAATAAGCTTAACCCTTGATACAGTGTTCATGTATTGTGCTGGTGAGCTGCTCAAGACAAAAAAAATCCTTGTGGGGGCAAGCTCTTATGCCCTACTATCACATGCTGCGCCGCTTTGATGTTGTGCCAAGTCATGAACAGAAGACAGGGTAACATACCGCAACATGCAAACTATTGATTTCATTCTCAGGTTGACAGGAGACTTTTTCCAAGCCTTTGGAATCTATTTTCATCAAATAAAGCAGCCATTTGCCATTACTGATTTCTTTCGGCCACTGGATGTCCAGGGAAGCAGTACCAAATGTTTTCAGTGGTCTGCCCAAGTTAGTTACCTGTTAAAACAAACATTCTTTAAACTGTGAAATACTTTTTAAAGGGATTTTGGTCTCGACTGAAAGTGTTACTGACCCGGGCAAGTTTTAAGCATGCAGCTAACAGGAAATGTAAAAACAGATGAAAGACGGTCGAAACGGAGTATGAAGACAAAGCATATACTAAAACTAGCACACTTAGATAGCAAGTAAATACAGAGTTTAAACATATAAGGATTAAAATTCCCTAGCGTGAACTTTAAGCAGTTCATTTTTAGAAATCTGTCTTCACGTGAAACAGCAACAACTCCAGTTTAGAGTTAACAAATCATTCCATTACGTAACTGAGGCTAAAATTGCAAATTTACAAGGAACTCTGACACAGAGAGATATCCAGCTCTTGTAAGTCTGGAAGTTGTTTTCCAACCTATTTTTTGCTTTTTTAGTGTTACTGTTCACAATAGCAAGTTCTAAAACAGATATTCTAACTGCTTCTACTTTAACGCGTGCATGCAGGTACAGAAGGAAGTTAAAGATTGACAGAGATGGACTTCAGTCCTGACAAACAGGACAGTGGGGGCTTGCATTAATGGTGTAGAAAAAGCAACTCAGAGTTTTTACAGAACCAAACTCGTCTCTCTTAGCTTTCTCCTGGATTTATTAATTAGGCAGAAGACCAAAACAGTGAAATAGACCCACACGTTCAAAGTGGCTCCCGCCGCGTCTTCCTGTGCCTGCTCACTCCTGCAAGCAGTAACTACAGATACTCGCTGTCTGCGTGCGCCAGCTAACACCTGGGCACGCCACAGTTAGAGGCCTGGGTTTAAGTTTTGTTCCCTGCTTGCATGGGGTTTTATGCTGTACAACTGAATGTGCATGAACTGCTCTGAAGAAATAAGCGTACAGCCAGCCTCAGGCCACTGCCTCAAAACATGATTGTAAAATGCGGAGGCCTACAGAAGCTCTAGTCTGCAGTCAGACTGCATAGGCCGAGCAGGACTTTGGGACAAGAAACGCCAGTTTTAAATCCAGCAACTTTTCCAAGTATTTGAATGCAAAAAGAGAGAAGCTCTTCATTTGATTAAAAGCAGCTGCTGGAATTAATCTAAATTACTTACTCTGAATTCATACTCTATGAGGTTTCCAATATTATCTTCCGATTTCATGGCACTCTCACCAACAATGTCACCTCCAAAATACACCTGAGAAGGCTTCGCAACTCTGTTCAATAATAATAGAATAATCAGATTTTAATGAAGTCTGCAGAAAAACTGTTGTCCCCAGCCGTGCCCCCTCCCCCATCTGTTATGCTATCACACTTACCCAGTGAGCGATAAAAGCAATTCAAGAACCACTTTAGCACTAGCTATAATTGGAGTCAAATTAACTTGAGTGCTTGTTCTACAATGAAAAGGAAACAATGCTGTTTATTTTACAAATTTAGTGGTTTTCACATTACTATTAAATTGCTTTTGTGAATCAAACAAATTAATTCAAAATGTTTACAACTGCATATAAAAACATAGTGCTCACACACACAAAAAAATCTTACGTTTCCAACTTCAGATTGATGTCCAAGTCTGTTGTATCAACATTAACTTTAGTGGTACTTAAGATCAGATAAAAGGTTACCTAGACAAGAAAGAACATCCATAAAATATGTAAAGGTTTTATAAAACATATTAACATATGCAGTATTGCAGAAATACACCATCAAGTTCTAGAGTTAAAAAGACAGATCCAAATCAAGTTTCCAGTTATGACACACAGAAACTGGATGACTGCAGTCAGGAATCAGATTTTATAATTTGAGTAAAATAGGTGCAACTTACGTTGGAATTTCTTTTGAAAGGATTTCCAAGTTCACACTCTGCTTGAGAACCATTCTGGTTAGCACCACATGTTAGCTGTTTTTCCTGATTAAACAGAATACATTTAAAAGTAAATATATGCTGAAAATATTTTAAAATGTGAGTATCTTTTTTCTTAAAAATACTTACAGGATAACCCCTCATCTCCCTGAATGCAGAATATGTCAGACTGTCTGGAAAAGTTGCAATTAGTTTAGCTTCATATGCATCTTCACCGTCTTTTTGTGGCTTTTTTGCATCAGATGGATTGTTTGTCACTGTTATTTCCAGGGCAATATCTTTCTGATCTTTCAGAAGAAGCACTGGCAGGCCATTTTCACTACAGAAACAGAATATACAGGGCTTTGAGCATTAGGAAAACAAATGTGTACGAACACATTTCTTCTAACTATGGTTTACCCAAATAGAATTCCCTGCATTAGAAAAGAATTCCTGTAAGACCATAAACACTTGAATGGTCATAGGTTTCTTCCCCAGAGCAGTACTTGTCTCTGAAAGCGGCCAGCAGTTAGCAGGATGTAACAGACTTATACACCCCTCAGGGAGCCAAGAGTTCACAGTATTTCTGAACCAGCACTTGCACCTTGTGAAGCACACGTGGTTTTGGCTGCCAAGTCAGCTCGTGGCACTCGCTGCTGAAGTTGACTGTTGACAGCAAGTAAACATACCTCCTTCTGCTTGTTTTACACCTCCTTTCTACTGTCACTGGCCCTCAAGGGAGGAGGGATGCAGCAGGGTGTTAGGTGCGTGTTACAGTGAAATGATTTCTCTGTTCACTTCTCTGTGACCGCTTGTCTGAGGTTACTAGGCCATAGTATCTCACGTTGTCATACTCGCAGTCAAACTTCATCTCAGAAATAGTTAACAGTAGCACACACAAGAAACTACTGCAAGGCTGGCGTAGAATTTAATTTTTCTAGGGGTTAGAAACTTTTTTTCCTAACTTTTACCCCACACCTGCACAGTTGTGGCCACTTTGTATCCATGTGACTCTGTGCCACCTCTTTTCTTCTAAAACTCAGCCCCACTCCCCCCACCTTCCTCACCCGGAGAGGTCTGTACACCGGGCTGTGCCTGCCAGACTAACAGGAACAAAGCTGCTTTATCTCCCAAAACCCCCTCCTAGAAGTTCTTTTAATCACTTGTTAATAATTTGAATTTTAGCGATGCATGAACCAAGGCTTACATTGGTAAGTAAGTAAACCTGTCTTCATTTCCCTCTCTAGCACAAAACCGGTACTGAAGCTTCAAATTGCTGTGACATTCATTGTCTTCTCCACATCCTTCTTTTAAGAACTCCACCTAAATAAAACCAAAGCACGTTTACTGCATGCCACATGATACTGGCTTAAAACAAGATTTCTGATGTGCACTTCATCACAGCATCTACAGGGAACTTGGAGACACTTTCCTGGACAGAGCAAGATTTTAACCTGACTCTTGCTTCTTGCCTGTCAAGAGAGTTTTTGAGAGACACAGCGCTGATGCTGATAATTTACAACTTCAAATGTGACTAAAAGGCCAAGTTAGATAATTTTGAGAGGTACACTTCTAATCAGGAATAACATCCTTAAGTCTGATTCTTCAGTGAGTGTTGAGGAAATGAGATCTTTTACCCAAGATACTCACTCTCTCTTATGTCACTGCTGCAGAGCTCTAATGCTGTTACAGCATCCTAACCGTGGAAGAGTGAGACCGTACATTGTTTTGTGATGTGAGACAAGTGTTCACAGCAGGAGACAATGGATTCCCATTTTTAAACAAAAGTACATTTCCTCCTAAACTTTTTGGGGAGAGAAAAAAAAACCTAACACCTGTACCAACTTCATCTTTCTTGCAAAAGAAACACAAGATCTAGTCCATAACATTTTGTAGCAAGTTCATAACAGAATATAAAATATAAGCCAGTAGTTACACGTTCAGTGCCACCCCAGTTATTTCCTTCATTCATAATTTAGCTTTCTACAGTCTTTAAAGTTCAGTGATTTATCAAAGTGCAGATTTGTGGGGAAATGGGATATCAAAAGCTTACTTTTGTGGTCTTTGTTTCAGATTCATTTGAATTTAGAATTGGTATAAGATCCGGAAGTGCTCTCTCTTTTCGTGTGGACGGTGAGCTAGAATCCAGGCCAGCAATTTTAACACTGACTGATATCGGAATGGGGCGTAGCTTATCTTTAATTTTTTCCTGTTAACATATTTTAAATGTCATAGTTAGTGTACAGTGCAGGGAATTAAAACAACACAAAGACTGACTTTTTATATACACTTTAGAACAAGCAGTAAAGCAAAACCTTTTCAGGTACATTTGGCAGCATTAGAACTATTCACTATATAGAAACCCGGCATTGTCTAAAAAAGTGCAAGAACAGAAGGAGCCTAGCCCTGCTGTGCCCCCCCCCCGGCTTCCCAATCTGGTGATGTCTCTCACCGTTGAGAATTCCTAGGAACAGATGGTAACTCAGGCAACCGAAACTCACACAACAACAGTAAAATAACACACTTTCTCCCTATAGCGTAAGTTCAAGCTCGTTAATTTGCTGTGGTCAAAGCAGCTTTTGGAGGCTGGCTCGTTACTCCTGAGCCGACAGAGAATTTGTTCAGCTCCTGGAGCATCGCCACCCTCAAGGGCCAGCGTAGCAGCCAAGGCAGAGAGCACATACCAGCCTTCCCCATCCTGCCCATTCAGCCCCTCCGAAACCCATGGGCTAGAATTCTTTTCCTAGCCAGTCACACTGTTAAATTCTGTAACAGTTACTTCTGTTGGAAACAGTTCTCCATTTTTGGCATTTATTCCCTCCCTACTATTCTAAATTAGTTCAGCTCTACTGACCTCCAGGAGCATGCTGCAGTGGCTACAACCTTCATTCGTACTTTGTAAGAAAGGCGACAGGAGGAAGCAAGCACACGTGAAGGGAACAGTAAGGTACTACGTAACTGTGGTTGTTTTCTAGTTTTGAAGCTTTATATTGCATGTGACTTTTAAGTTATA
>Ga0065711_1043651_pt1 | contig 14596 bp, 5 predicted proteins | sample Hoacrofraction12_FD_59098 | JGI IMG/M metagenome (GOLD analysis project Ga0065711, IMG submission 59098) | Hoatzin crop microbial communities from Cojedes, Venezuela - Epithelial fraction 12 v2 (version 2) | ecosystem: Host-associated > Birds > Digestive system > Esophagus > Crop | place...
TGCCCAGGGAGGTTGTGGAGTCTCCTTCTCTGGAGATACTCAAGACCCGCCTGGACAAGGTCCTGTGCAGCCTGCTGTAGGTGACCCTGCTTCAGCAGGAGGGTTGGACTAGACGACCCACAGAGGTCCCTTCCAACCCCTAACATTCTGTGATTCTGTGATTCTGTGAAAGTTCAAAGAATGCATAGCTACTTAGGTTAAAAACTTTGGATTTCTGAATTACATTGATATCTGTGTCATTTCATTTTGGAAGTGGAAGCTGGTTGACTTAACACAAACTGTCAAAGTGCTGTGCAGCTTTTATTTTCTTCTTGTTTTTGAGAGTCTTTTGAGTTTAATAATATAGGGCATAGGAAAATCGATGCCACTTTATATTATAGTTCCAGTCAATTGCAGAACAAGAAGCGAGAGTGGTTCAGCTGCAAAGCACATGCACAGAGAGGCTATGGAAGATCCTTTGCTCATTTGGCAAGACCCTGACCAGCCTAATATAACTGAATTTTGCTCTGCTTTTAGTTCTTAAGTATTATGTATCTGTGGAGTTCTTACATAGCAATGGATATACACTGTTCAAGGTTGCAAAGGTTTTTCTCTTTTTTTTTTTTATTCAGCTTTTTCAAAAATACGTACAGTTTTGCATTCTAATAATATGTGCTTGATGAAATGTATGTAGCTGTTACAGTGCTAAGATGTAATACTAAGGTAATTAATGTTTTCTTTGGGTTTTGTTTTTTTCTTTACCTATAGGTGAGAGCGTATTAGTTTGCAAGCCCTCAGAAAGATCAAAAGGAACTGCTCTACTTCAGGGATCTCTCAAGCCTGTTTGCAGTTGTTTGCTTAGAAGAGAAGGGGAAGGTGTTGCTTCTAGCATGAAAAGGGCAATACTTGAGGTACAGGACATGTGGAGAGGGATTAGAACTGTGCTTGCACTCTTGTAATTGTAGGGTGGTTTCTTTTGTGACGCCATCAAGTGTTTTCTGTGCACTTTCTTTTTCTTCTGTTTCCTCCCTTGTCAACCCAAGCAGCTTCAGAAGGAAATTACTTCGGTCTGCCAGCTTGCTTCAGTATTCAGCATTTTGTTTGGGATGTTTCAGTCTCTGCTTGCTGCAGGGTAGGACTTGAGCACACTCAAACAAGGGTTACTAAGCTTTTCTTTTGCATTTAGATATACTCAAACTGCAGGCAGAAAGAAGTGTAATTCTTAAACTTCAGGTGTGACTTGACAGTCTTAACTGTGACATCAGCAGAACCTTGTATGGTCCCTTATTTTCCCCTGCAACTTGGCTAGCTCTTTTGCACAGCAATGATTGAAATTTTGTAAATACCTTTTTGGCGAACAAACAGGTGTGGCACCCAATTCCCTCCCTCTAGCCTGCCCTCCTCTGTAGGGTTCCTAAAGGAGTAAAAAAGACAAAAAGGGTGTTATTCCATGTAGGTGAGCTTATTTCCTTTTCCAGATTTGCTTTTGGGCTTGAACTGAGCTTAAACATTTTAAATACAGTTCATCTGCTGTACTACTCCTACTGTCTAGTGAAAGTTGCTGCGGTACTTAGAACTTGGTTGTGATTCAATAGATTTTTAAATTTTTGGAAGACCAATGGAATTTCTAAATGCATTTTTCTGCATAAGATCTGTCTAAAAGATGGGGGTTGCCTGCTGGTGATGTTGCTTTATAACAAGAAAAAAATCCATTGAAACCGTGAAATAAAGTTTTTAGTTAAACACCTTGCTATCTCAAGGAAGACATACGCATGGAAATGACTTACAAGGAAAAAACAGTTATGTGAAAAACAAAATGAAAGCAGAATCCAAAAACCCCACACTCAATCAGCAAAACAGTGATGGGGTATAGCATTCACATTTACTAAGAGAAAACTTCAGTATGTTGAAGAGCCTTAGGAGAACTCTCTCCTGGTTTGCTTTTTGTCTTCAGAAAATTGCAGTTTGTGTTCCAACCTTTTAAAAGAATTTCACAGTGTTGACAAAGGAACATGCCTAGGGCTAGTGTCAAATCTAAATTGCTACTATGTGTATGTCTGCTATTAAAAGAAGATTTTATACTTCATTCTTTCCCATAGCTTAGTCCTATCGCTTCTGTCTAAGGCGTCTAACTTCTTGCCAAAAAAAGTCCTTAAAGGTTGACAGTTGCTTTGCCTCATGTCCCCCTCTTGTACTGGTTCTTTAACACTTAGATATCTAATGGATTAATCTCTGATTCTCCGATCTGATGTTTTATCCTATTGCTCCTCTGGCAATATGAACAAGTAGTTTTCTTCAACAGATCATAGTGGGGGGAGTGGCCAACACTCCAGATGATGTGCAGACCTATGCTTCTTGCACTCTTCTTGCATCCACCTTGAAAGAAAGCAAGTGGCGCAACGAGGAAGCACAAGGCAAAGTGCAGATGGGACCTGTTGAGGCTTGTGTGGCATGGCTGCTGGAGAATGAATTCATTCAGGTTCTGGACTCCGGCAGTGATGCGAAAGGTAACACTGGCGTGCTTCCCAGTGATTGCAGTTAGCAGTTTTGAATCAGTAAATCTTTGGCAGCTGGGTAGATGTTCAGTGTAACTTTATAATGAGGCCTTCTGTGCATTTTATTATTTTAAAGACTCACGTGTATCAAGAATTTTTTAGCTTTCTGGAGGGTGTTGTGTTATACCTGCTTTAACATTTTTTGCATGCACGTGTTCTTGCAAGACCTCTCTCTGCACATCACCTCTAAGACTGCTGCATCCCAGTCTACAAATTCCCAAACTATCTTTAAAAAAGACATACTTCTACTACAGAATTTGTGCACATTAACTGTGGACTATGATTTTTGTCTTTCTGAAGAAGAACCAGTACATTCTAAGAAAGTGCAAGTCTCTTCTGGAACTGCTTGGTGTACGTGGTTGCAGTTTTTCCTGATTTTGGCTATTTCCTTAAAATGACTAAGGATGAGACTCTTAGAGTAATAGTAAGAATCCCCATTATGTGTTAATTTGTATCTGTTTTTAAGAAAAGATATTAGGAGTTATTTAGTGTTCCTAAGAAAGAAAAACTCAAAATGGTAACTCCTAGGCAGGATGAAAGATGAGAGTCCAGTGTTTTTTGTTCAAATAGCTATCACAACTGTGAGGCCAAGTAGGCAGAGGGATCCAAGCTTGGGATCTGGCCTCTGAAAAAGGCTAGTTTAGACATAGGCAAGTCTAAACCTTTTATTGTTTCCATTTTCCTGTCTTCAGAATGGAGAAATAGCTACTCTTGAGGAAGCAGTTGGGACAAGTTAGTAGAATTGATATCTATAAAATACATTGTGACCTGAAAATCAGATACGAACTTGCACTTAAAAGTATTTCTGTGTAGTTTTGGTTTTTTTGAGTTTTGTTTTTTTTTTTTTTTTAAAACAGCAAAGGTTTATCATCCAACACACCTTGGCTCAGCTACTCTTTACTCTTCTCTTTCACCAACTGAAGCCATGGAAATCTTTGCTGACCTGCAGCGAGCTATGAAAAGCTTTGTTCTGGAGAATGATCTGCATATTGTCTATTTGGTAAGTTGCTCATTCTGTGTTTTGTATTTTGTAATGCCAAAACTAAGGAAAGGAGAGAAAGCACAATGCAGACTACTGTGCGTGAACATAGCATTTTTTTGTGCTTTACTTCCTTTATGAAGATAAGTTTCTAAACTGAATGTTCTTTAGAACTAGTCTGTTCCCAGGCAGGTGCTGCATGTCCATTGAAGCCCATTGTTGTTGCTTCTGACTTAGAAAGATTTCAGAACTTTACAAGTTTTGGGTGTAGGATAATTGTAATTTTTTTTTTTTCCATCTCCAAAGCAAACAAAAAAAAGATGAATTTTGTTCATATTCTGGGGTAGAGACAGTGATGGCAATATATATTGTTTTTTTACCATGTACTTTTTTTTTACCCTTTATTTTTTAATTGCAGCAGCTTGTCTAATGTTATTTTAAATCAAGTGCACTGTTGGACAAAATGTTCTTGACATTCTTTTCCATTGAGCCAGCCTACAACACTTTCTTGCAAATATGTTCTTTTTTTTGTTTAGTTTTGATGGCTTGCCTTTTTTTTTTTTTTTAAATTGGTCTCCATGGACTACAGGGAAATTTTGTGCTACAAAGCTCTGTATTCTCTTAGGCCTGAATCTTTTACTTGTACAAATATGACAGTGAATTCTAAGACCTTGTATTTTAGGAAAGCTCATTAAAACAAATAAGTATTTGCTAGGCTAGGAGATAAGTTTTCTATAAAGAAAAAAGAAAACAACAAAAACCCGACAAACAACAAAAGACAATCACCCACCTTAACAACTCTTATCTTTCTCAGCAGATGAAGGGGCATGGATGATTTACAAGTACGTATGCATCTGGTGTTCTGTGTTATGTTAAATGCTCCCCAACAACAGTTAGTTATTTAAAATAATTAATCTTGGTGTATATCGATACAGATATGAAGACATTTTGTCTCCTTGTACTGAAACTGACTCTGTGCTAACTGAATGATAACAGAATTGGTTTTCTGTCTAAAAGTATGTGAATGGATGGCTTTTTTGTTAGCATTAATAAAAACTGAGATGTCTTCTACTCCAGGTAAATGAAAGCTTCAGCGAGTTCTGGCAAAATCTGTGGTCTCTCTTGCTTTATCAGATGCCGTAGCAGTGGTTAGTGTGGTTGCTAGTGGTTTTAAGAGGTTGAGAGATACTGGTCAGTTTTGTTAAAAAAAGAATAAAGTTTTGTTTTGTTAAAGGAGAATAAAGATGCAGCATGAAAATCTTCTAGTGGCTTGGATTTAGGGAGCAATCTGACAAAGATTCCAATTGTGTAATCATTAGAGCACCCATATGAGTCAGATTTCATCAGTACAAATATTAAAAAAACTAGGTTAGAAGAGCTTTTACTTTCTTCATGGTACATGGTTATGACTCAGTGCCTCTGAGTAGTGCGTAGGATGCTCTAACCACATTCCCAAGACTGTATTTTTGTTTACCCAGAGCTCTGTTCTGTTCGTTTCTCTGAAATAGATTTTTGCATTGTTTTGTTTTCTTTAGGTCACTCCAGTGTATGAAGAGTGGGCCACAATTGATTGGTACCAGTTTTTCTGCTTATGGGAGAAGCTGCCTGCCTCAATGAAACGTGTGGCTGAGCTGGTGGGGATTGAAGAAGGCTTTCTGGCTCGCTCTGTGAAGGGCAAAATCATAGCTAAAACAGAGAAACAGCATAGACAAATGGCCATTCACAAAAGGTATCCACAAAAGGGTGTGAATGGGCGAAGGCTAGAGGCTATAACACGTAGAGTGGGCAGGCTCTGGGTCTGTTTTCAGAACTGGCTCTTGCTGAGTGAGCTGATGGCTCAGAAAACCTTGACCTGGTCTGCTCTATACTGAGAGCACAAGATGTTTGTGCTGATGTTTTTGAAAGCCATTTTCTCTATTTCTTTTGTGTGCTGTGTTATGCTGTAGTACCATCCTGTCCTACACTATTACAGTGCATTTTGCCATGTACACTAATATGCCCTGGATGATGATTTTATTTCCATGTGTACTACTTCTACAGGTTTTTCACCAGTCTTGCCCTTCTGGATTTAATCAGTGAGGTTCCGTTAAAGGATATGACCAAGAAATATGGCTGTAGTCGTGGCCAGCTTCAGTCCTTGCAGCAGTCTGCTGCCACCTATGCCGGTGAGTTGTCTGGGCAAAATACCCCAGGCTAGTCTGTTTGCTTTCCTTCCAGATATGGGGATAAGATAGCTAGAGTGTGGTACTAACTACAATCAGTCTTGTAAAACCACTTGCAGCTTTATAGCTGAATCTGTGGTTGCCCCTGCTTTGAGATGGAACCACAGAGTGTGCTGTGGGAAGGGGCCAGCTGAGTGGAATCAAGGAGTGCCGTAGCAGGCTGAGGTTTGTGAAAATCATCTGTGTGCTGTGCAGGAATGTAGTTTGTTCAATACTAAGTACAGAAATTAAGTACAAGTCCATTCTGAAGCTTTGCTCTATCAAGAAAGAGTACCTTTCATCATGGGTAAAGTTTGGGGTCTCTAAGACTTTGAATGGCTTTATCCTGGTTGCAAAGTTAATTAGCCAGAAAGTATGAGTTTATAAGCGTGAGTAGTTTCTGGGTCATTTATCACCAGATAATAAGAGGTCAGACAGCTGTCACCTTTAACTTCACTTTCTTAAGAGGGCTGTGTAGTAGTAGAAGTAACAGCCCAGCATGTGACTGAGATATTTTTTTTTCTATTGCCTAAGTCCTCTATTACTCCATAAGTGGATCTTCAATTTTTAAGACAGTTTTAACTCAACTTGTGAAACCCTATGTGTGGGCTGCAGCATGAGTCAAAGCCCCAAAATTAAAAGGTCATGCCAACTGATGCAGAGTAGTTTAAATTAATTCTGGTAGTATAAATAACTTTTTTGTTGTAGCGCTTTTGTAATTCTCTATTCCCAGTGTTAATTTTCACAAAAGTAATTTGGGAAGTAAAATGAACTGTTGACATGACATATAGTGAAGAGACATGATAAAAGTTGTGTTCTATAATCACTGTAAAAATAGCGAGGGATGCTGTGTCTTTCAGTTATTTTCATATTATGTAGATGCAATCTGTGAGTAACTGTCTTTTCCCTGCTCTTTTCCTCCTCCCGTGTGCCGAGGACTGCAGTTGTAACTTTTATCATAGGCTTTGCTACCTCCTACGATGGTCTCAGTAACTGAAGTTCTGCAGACCAAGTTCTGCTCTTAATGGACATCAGTGCTGGCTTTCCTCAAAGATCTTTGACTTCTCTTATTGCTTCTCACCACGGCTTCTTCTGTCTTCTTCAGTATGTTTGGTTCATAGGAATCCCATTACAGGATACGCACATGCTTCACACTTTCAAGATTAGTGTCTTTGAAAAAGCAGTGTAATTCAGAATTCCTACCTCACTGATAGACTAGTTAATTCTAGCTTAATTAGAGTTCTGCAAGACCAGCTCCTAGTCACAGTTGTAAGTAATGGGAAGGTGAGAAATGTAAAGTGAATTCCTGTTCAGATGGGGGGGTGGGGGGGAGGGGAGGGCAGGGGAAATGAATCCGGCTTAGTAGACCTGGAGCTGGAGTTAAGACATTGATGTAACTTCTGTGTTCCAGGAATGGTAACAGTTTTCTGTAATCGGCTGGGCTGGCACAACATGGAGCTGTTGCTCTCTCAGTTCCAGAGCCGCCTCACTTTCGGGGTTCATAGGGAGCTTTGTGACCTGGTGCGAGTGTCTCTGCTGAATGCACAGCGTGCTAGGACACTTTACAACGCTGGCTTTGTCACAGTGGCTGATCTTGCTAAAGCCAGTCCCGATGATGTAGCAGCTGCTCTGAAGAATTCGGTACCATTCAAAAGGTGAGAAATCAGTAAGTCCAGAAATCAAATAAAGGAGTTTGTAAGGTGAAGGATTGTGGGATGAAACCTGTAATTAAATATGGCAACATTTTGGGACTTGGTGCCAAACGTTAGTTAGAAATAACTTGTGCGTCTCTGTGACCGATGCCAGTCATTCCGTAATTATTTTGAAATTAATAGAAGCATTTTTTATTTGCAGAATAAGTTTGCGAGACCTGAATTTTCTTCTTGTTCCTCTTTTCAATGCACTGTTTAGTCCTGGGTGAATTGTGAATGCTTTCCGGAGACCTTTTGCTGCCTCTAAAAGGCAGCTGCACCATATGATCAAATTAGATGACGATTTATTACTGTATGTAACTTGAGATTCTCTTGTGATTTTCATGTGAGTGAATGACAAGCTTCCTTGATCAAGTACATGTTGGACTGTGCCATGACACCTGTCTGGTTCATGCTTCTGACGTTTCTGTTCTTTGGAAAAGAGCACATGGAGGAGGATTGATTCAGACCCTTGCCCTAGTAGGGGGTTGGGACTCATCTGGGGTACCTGTTGGGACACAGAAACCTGGGAATGCTCCTTGGGTATGCACACAGTAATATCTTTCATCGACATCAGTTCACATATAGAAAACTGAAATAGTTATTTCATATTAAGGGCGTTATATTTTGAATATAGTGTTTCTGTGAAATTGGGAAGCTATGAAGCAAATTGAAATGGGAGCAGAGCAGAATAGTGCCAGCTCCTTGTGGTCTTTGTTATTTTCTGCGTGAATGTTTACATCTGTCTGTTACCTTTCCCATAGTGTTCGCAGGGCTGTGGATGAAGATGAAGAATCAGCAGAGGAGCGTCGGACTGTGCGCAGCATCTGGATGGCTGGAATGAAAGGCTTGACCGAAAGAGAAGCAGCTTCCTTCATCGTGGAGGAAGCCAGGGGACTTCTCCAGCAGGACTTGGCACTGATGGGAGTGCAGTGGAACCCAGAGTCTTCTCTTGAGTCTGATACATCCTCTATGATCAGCAGTGAGTCAGAACTGGAAGACAGACTACATAGATCAAATGGAGATTGGTCTTCAGAGTCTTCTAGGGTGTTAAACAAAAAAGAGTGCAGAGTTCAACATCATAATGGCCTTGGTTCTCCGACTGGAAACTTGTCGAATATTAAAAAGGGATATAAAAGGCGATTAAGCGGTAGTACAGAAAACTCCAGATTTGAGAGTGAAGTCCCAGGCGGGGGACATGCTCGAGCAGAGGAAGGCAATGATGATATTGTCTACAGAGCTAGAAAACGGCCAAATATGTGCAGAGATAATGAAAACATAGAAGGAATTTATCTGGTCAAAGATAAGACAGATTTCAGGAAAGCAATTCCAGAACTCCCTGCCAAACAAGGAAAAACACCAACACTGAGAACAAAATCTTCAGCCTCTAGATTGATAAAAAGCATAGACGTGCATTTAAACCGGACTAGGAGCAGAAATACTGCTTCAAAACTGCAGAGGTCACTTCTTGAAGATTCAGATATGCTTAGCATAGACATACAAAAGCCGCCTGCTTTCCACCCCACCATCTCTACAGATAATTTTTTTTTAGGCCAAAATAAGAAGGAATTTATGGAAACAAGATTTGTATCTTGTAAAGTCTCAAATTCTGTACAGATAGGGGAAATTAAACTTGGGAGGAAAGATAAAATGGAAGGATTATTTACAGAGCCTACCACCACTAATGAAGGCATGCCTAAGGGGAGAGCATGTTTTCAGGCACCTGTTACATTGCAGGGTACTCCACACATCAGTGTGGAGAGACATAATATTGTAGAAAGTCTAGTGATACCTGCTAGTGCTAGGACACAGCGAAATGAAAATACTGATGATAAGCGGAATAAAATTAGTAACACGCAAACAGATGCGAGCTGTGCTGAAGTGATGATCGGTAAGCAGCAGGTGGCTTTAGAGACAGCTCACCGTAACGTAACTGCTAGCTGCTCTGGAAATGGACATGTCCATAGTGGCAGCACAATACAGAATCCTGTGCATTTTTGTCCTGGTAAGGATAAATCCTGCCATATTCAGATTCAGAATGGTTGCAAAAATGGAGGGAAAAAGCCCAATGGAATATTGTTACAAGCTGGAGCACTGCAGAAAGCCAACCTTTCTAGCAATCCTAATGATGTTCTGAAAGACTCTCTAGTAAAATCCAGAGGTGTTTGCAGTGCAGGTGATGTTCAGAATGGTCCATTCTCTGATCTATTTTTGAACTCTAGAGACTTTGAAGTCAGCTTCCAGTTGGATACTCAAACTGAGATGATCATAAAGCAGGAGGGAGCTGCTGGAATCACAGGACAGCAGGGAATACAAGGTTCAGAGCTGGCAGCAGTGCCACAGCAGGATATCACCAAGAAACTAAGCGCTTCACAAACGGAGAATGCTACTGATGGAAGGCTGGCTGCAACAGTTAGGAAACTGGGCTTATCAAGTCTTACCACAACAAATAACATCACAAAAAACACAGCTCAGCACTGCAGTAATAAAGTTTTGGAGTCTAGAGGCCTTAATTTACAGCCTGTAATGATGGAAATTGAATCTGCACCTTGCCTTGCCTGCGATTTCTCAGTGACCGACTCCCAGCTACACAGTTTTCTACAAGATTACAAGACCCAAAATTCAGTGAAAGGGGAGACTGCATCTAAAGACCTCAATAAAGCAGCCTCCCCTTTTGGAAGGGAGCACATTGAACAAGTAGAATGCCACCCTGTACCCGAAACAAGCCTGAATATGAGTGATAGTTTGCTGTTTGATGATAGCTTCAGTAATGTCGGTGACCTTTCAGCTGTTCACATCATGGAATCTGACAGAAAGGAACCTGTGGAGAAGCAAGTGGCTTTGCTTCCTCCAGAAGGTCTTTTGCAGAACCTAAGACCTGCTCAAAATAAGTTTGATGTCAGTGGCAATCAGAAAGAGCATGAAGACCCTGCACAGCATAACAATGAGTCTCTAGCGTTCTCTGATCTAATAGCTGAAGTTTTAGATCATGCAAACTCCCCATCTTTTCTGGAAGATCTTCCTTCTACATTTCATGATCAGTCAGAATTAAGAAACTCAGTGATTTGTAACAATGAACCCAGACCAAAGAGGTTAGTAGGAGATCAAGGTGAAAGGCTCCGGAGAAGCCAGCAGGCTTTAGGCAACAAAACCCATCCAGTGGTGTGGACTGACCACTCGTTTGAAATAAGCCCAGGACTGCAGGATGTGTTAGACGAATGGCCTAGTCCCTCAGGCACTGAACCAGTTTCAGTAAGCTCCTGCTTGAAAGAAAAGTTAGTTGCTCCTATTACTAATCAAGAGCCAGATCCAGTTTTTGAATCTGACCGTTGTCAGCCAGAGCCTTTGCCTACTTGCCAGGATTTAAAAAGCTATTTCAAGATTAATCGAAACAAAACTGAGGACTTCAATCTTCAGAAAACAGACTGCGTAATACTTCCACTCAAGGGAAGCAATGGAACATCCTGTCCTCCACCAGACAGTAATAATGCATTTATTCCTCCAACACCCCCCAAAGAGCTTTTTCCAAGGAGTTCTGTTTCTCTCTCTGTGAAATCTGCAAGGAAGAAAGAAGTCGCCTGCATGAATGAAGGGCAGCTGACTGAGCCACAGCAGAATAGTGAGGGCAATGCAGAGCAGCAGGTAAAACCACTCCAGGTCACTCTTGGAATTGTAGACCCAGCTGAGACTGATGAGGTGAAAGATGATTCCACTATAGACCAAGGCTTTTCACTGCAGCTGTCTCAGGATGTTTTTCCACTTGTTCCCTTAAGTGCTGAAAGTTTCACTATTATTGATGTAGCAAGCGACAAAGCACTTTTCCAGACTTTTGTTGCAGAATGGAAGGAGAAAAGCAGATTCTCCATCTCAGTGGCATGCGAAAGGACAAAATGTCTGTTGTCTCCCAAATCAACGATTGGTGGCAAATTCAAAAAAGGTCAGTTCTGTGTTCCAGCACGTTATTTTGTGAGCAGCAGGGTGGCACCTTCAACTTAAAGCAGGAGTGGAGAAGGAAAGGGTTTGCAAAAAAGGAGGAAAATTACTGATCTTAATTGAATAATTTCAGTCTCATTAAAGCAAAGGAGCTGAGTGCTAGTGGAGAATGGAGAATTGGTGTTGTGGTTTAGCCTCAGCTGCCATCAAAGACCATACGGCTGCTCGCTCCCTCCTCCCCCCCCAGTGGGATGGGGAGGAGAATCAGAAGAAAAAGGCAAAACTTGTGGGTTGGGATAAAGATAGTTTGAGAGAACAGCAAAGGAAGAGAACAATAACAACAACACCACTGATAAAAGGAATATACAAAGCAAGGAATGCACAGAGCAGCGACTACCTTCTTCCAGCCAGCTCCCCCACTTAAATACCAAGCGTGATGTGGCATGGTATTGAATATCGCGTTTGTTTGGCTAGTTTGGGTCAGCCCTGTCGGCTGTGTCCCCTCCCAGCTTGTGAAAACTAACCCTGTCCCAGCTGAAACCAGGACAATGTCAAGCATTTCATTGGTAGGTCTTTGGTGATAGTGATGAAGTGTTAGCAGCTTGTTTGCATTTGGGAACATCTAAATTTTCTTAACGTTTCATTGTGTATCTAATTTTGAAGTGGATCTATGTTGTGCAGTCCCTTTATCAAGTATCTTTCCATGTCACAAACAAGTTGTAGTATATTTTAGAATGAATAATATATTTAACAGTAAACTGTACGGATTGTTCATGGTCTCCACTGAGCAGCGTTACTTACAGAATTGCATCTGAACCAACGTTAAAGATTTTCAAGTTTGCAAAAACTAAACTTGGTTCAATATCTGCATGTGCAAAATTCCGATCAGTTCTGGATTCTTGCAGTATTGCTTCATTTTTTTCCAGAGAAGTATTCATATGCTGCAGTTTGCTGTTGCCGCTGTATAAACATACTCTTCCTTTAAAATAACAAGATTAAGCACTTAGATTCTTTGCTGTCATATTGCCATAACAACAACAACAACAACATTTCTTAACTATCAAAATATATTTTTGACAGACAAATGCAAAATCTTTCTCAGAGTGAAAGGAGGGAGTACATTTCTGTCTCAACTCTTGAAAAGACTGCTAGGAAAGGCCAGAGTTTTGCAGGGGTGCTGTATGGGTGGTTGTTTCTGTTAAGAGAAAGTTTTGCTATTCTAATGATGTTAGGTTTTTGGTTTTTGTTTGTGGTGCTGTTTTTGTTTTCAAAAGAAACAGATTTTTCTCCGTATAGATAAAAATGAAGGTATATATTAACTTTTAAGACATTTAGGCTCAACTGTAGGCATTTATATTTTCAGGATCCAAGCTCTTCTGTATTTATGGATGCCATTTTATAATTGTAACTTAAAAATTATTCCTTTAGTAAGTTCTCCTCAGTGGATGCAAGTTAAAGATGACGGATTTCCTGTCCAAGGCTGTGAAGACATCTTGGTAGTTGGACTGGCAGTATGTTGGGGTGGAAAAGATGCCTACTATATCTCTTTGCAGCAGATACAAGACCAGACTGGTAAGTCAGCAGACAGGCTGTGCGGTGTTACAGGATACTGAGTTTCAAGAAAGTACCTTCAACAGATAGGTTCTTGGAAGTGTTTTGAGTATCCCAAACCTAGCTCAGTTGTGTGGTGGAGTAATTTAGCCGTATTATTCAGTGGTCTTAAGTGTTGAACACCCTTGAACGTGGGTACATCTATGCTGCTATATAACAAGGCCAGGTAATTGGCTCAAGCAGTGGACTGCTGAGCATGCATATGACTAAAATGTTGGCTTACTCCCATGTTCTCTTTAGCTTACTTGCTTTTCTCTTTCAACCACTTCAATTTTTGCTCTCCAGAAAAAATCTGACACTGGAATGCTGAACATAACCCAATCTGTGCTGCGTGGGCTTCTGACTAGAGTTTGATTCCTGGCTACCCTTTGTTTAGTAGTGCAGATGCAGCATATTGCTTTTGGGAGCCATGTCTGTTTTGATAAAATATGTAATATAGGTATGGATTTATTGTTATTTGTTCAGTCCAACTGTAATTTTTGTGCTTCAGGTGATTGCATTCAAGATTTTTCTCGTGCCTTTCTTATCACGCAGTAGATAAACCCATGATTTTTGCTTGTATTTCCTGCCTTAGAAATCACTATGAGTTTGGCACCGCCACCTTTGGACAAAAACCTGTCTGTAACAGAAAGACTGTATCATCTACAGCTGTACCTGCAGAAGAAGCCCAAGCAGGAGCGCTCACTTGTCATGTATAACTTCATTCAGCACTACAAGACTCTGGTGATGGCTTGTGGCATCTCGTTGGAAGGAAGTTTTGAGGACCCAAAGGTTGGCAGGATTAAGAAATTTAGCTTGGATAAAACTGCTAGTTTAAACACACCAGTGGAAAGACAGGAGTGCCTTCTGGTGCTTCCCTTCTGGTTTTTTGACTTGAATACGCACACCCGTCACGGAGTTTAGTGAAGCTTTCTTCCAGTGGGAAATCTAGAACAGTATTTAGAGGAGACTTACTTTGCTGTGTACGTTCATGGTGCCTGCAAGGGAAACGGAGCGCGTTCAGTGATAGGTTAACATGTTAATCTTTCACACCTGATTGCTTGGGTGGGGAGGTTGAGTTTAAATCTCTCCCCTGTCCCAGTGGACGGGGCTGAACTCTGGTTTTATTGCAGTAACAAGCCTGGGACTGAAATGGCAGAAGTGCTTCTGGTCAGATTATTGATTCTGAGAGCAGAAGACTTTGTAAGCAAAAGATTTACCCGCTATGTGTATGGACCACCTTTCTACCACTATTTTCTCAAAACAAAACAAAGTTTACATGTAATTGCAAAAGGTTTTGGGTACCATTTGTAACTCAAATGTAACACTAGAAAGAAGTAAAAGCACTTTGTTGTCCTTGTTAGGAAAATCTCTAGATGCATATATATTTCTGGTGTTGATTTTTAAAGTTTGCATCATACGTGGGCTGAATAGCATCGTGGCAATATTAAAGTCTGCAGGTAAGTAGCTAAGGTGTTCAACACAAGGACAAACTTAGCTTTTCATACCAATACATAGTTTTAGGAAAAAGTTAAAGAGCAATAAAAGTAGCAATTTTCCCTGCACTGTTCCTTGTATTAAATGGAGTCATACTCGTATTTGTTTATTTTAGTGACTCAATGAATATATACATACACAACCTCCCCTGCCCCCCCCCCCCCCCCCCCC
>Ga0065711_1043652_pt1 | contig 14595 bp, 9 predicted proteins | sample Hoacrofraction12_FD_59098 | JGI IMG/M metagenome (GOLD analysis project Ga0065711, IMG submission 59098) | Hoatzin crop microbial communities from Cojedes, Venezuela - Epithelial fraction 12 v2 (version 2) | ecosystem: Host-associated > Birds > Digestive system > Esophagus > Crop | place...
GGAGGAGAATGGAAAGAAACAGGCAGAAACTGGTGGGTCGGGATAAGGGCAGTTTAACAGAACAGCAAACAGAGGGAAACAGGAACAACAACGGTACAAATAAGGAGAAAAACACAACAATGAACCGCACGACCCAGACAGCCGCTCTCCCAAACAGGACTGGCGCTGCGCCCCCACAAGCTGCGAGTGAGTTCCCGCCGCGCCGCCCCGGCCACCGGAACCCAGCGTGACGGCACATGGTATGGAATACCGGGCTCTGTTTGGCCAGGTGGGGTCAGCCCCCACCCCCGGCTGTACCCCTTCCTGGAGTCCGGTGAAAATTAACCCTGCCCTGGCCAAACCCAGGACACTCTGCATTCACTGTGGGCAGAGTCGTTATCCCTGTTTCTGAGTTAATGGCACGGACACCCAGAAAAAATAAATAAATTACCACAAATTCCAGGGGATATCTGCCAAAGCCTTTTTTTCCTGATGTTTGGTTTTGTGTCAGGATCAACAGGGGTAGTTTTTCTTCCAAACAAGAGCTTCAGCTGTTACAGAGGATGCACTCTACGCTGCAAGTCAGTCGTGCCTCTTTGATCCCCTGTCAGTCTCCCGTTTGGCTTATGGTTGCTTCTGGCTGCTTCCTACACACAACTTTCTCCAAGTGAAAACTGTCACCACAGCCACCACCAAAAGAGCCAGCTTGTTGTTGAATTACCCGAACAAATTGGAAATTTAACAGATTTTAATTTTGATAGATGATAGGTGGAAGATGTTGCTTGTTTTCTCCTCCAACTATTTTTATATACTTTCCTCCATATAAACAGAGGGGAGTGAGAACTGTCCAAGTTATGTAAGTCAGAAACACTTTCAAAATGGAGAATACTCAGTAATGAACAGCTGAGCCCCTCAGTGGAAAAGAAATTTCATAAGAAGAGAGTCAGACCTTGTTTATTACAGCCATATTTCTCCTCAGGGGAAAAAAAAATAAAAAAGGAAAAGAAACTCTAACAACGTTTCCTGCAATAGAACATTTAAAGTGAAGAAATGGGAGAAAAAAATAAAGTGTATGATATGTAAAGTGGTTGCAAAACTGGACTACTATGACACTATTGCAGCTGGATGAGGTTGGTAGTAGCATTGAAGTTTATCATTACTTTTCACACCATGTGATGTGGGGCAGAGAAGTGATGAGAGACAAAGTGAAGGTTATTCCTTCAAATAAGAGGTCGCAGACCAAACTGGAATGAAACAAGCATTTGCTGTAAACTCCGGGGATTAAAAGCTGTTTGAATTATTTAGAAATTAGGCACTGGGTCTGCATCCTTTCACTGGCTGTCTGCTGGACTGAAGAAACTCACCTGTGCTGCTGTAAGTAATTGGCTGTGTGAGGAACACAGTATCTCCTGGCAGCATTTCTCAGCAATCCTCTTACAGCACAGAAATGGAGAAATGTAGGGCAAATACTTACACCTTGCTGGTATGGCTTCCTTTCATCTCTCCTCTGCAGTAAGTGCAGTACAACAGTCTTCAGTGGCCTGAAGTACACTTTCTCAAGATTCATCTACGTTAATGGCACGAGTGGCAGCCTCTTCTGAATAGGAAGGTGGACTATAACACTTTAGGTAAGGATCTTCCTGGTTTGCGATACATGCAGTAAACACAGACCTCCACAGAGGGCAATGGTCAAGGGAAGGTAGATGGGAGAAAGCCTCAGGTCAGTTCTGAACTCCTAACACAACCCAAGGTTATGACCCAGGTAACTACTAACTCCAACCCAAATTCCTGTATCTGGTTTTATTGTTACCTCCCCCAGTCCCCCCAGAAAAGGAACTCTGAATGCATAAACTAGGCAGGACCTGCAATCTGCTCCAAGTCACTGGTAGAGGACCAGGATTAGTTTAGACACAGCTCAACGAGTTTGGCTATGCTCACATTAAATTTTCCCTTTGCCACAGGCTGTCTACAGAGCAGCAAGTTATTTTTGCTCTGCTACTGTTCTGTATTGCCAACCCAACTGCTCAAAATCAAGTGTGCTAAAAATCTCGAGATGGATATAAAAATAATGATTCCTCTTTGAATAACGACTATGAAGTGTATTTTCCTTCTAGGTTCTGAGCTTCACAGCAAGACGGGTTCAACTGATATTGTATGTTTAAGCCTTTTTATTCACTTATGAGACTCATGGAAAAGACTTATGAAGTAACAACTCCAGAGCTGATTTTCTAAGTCTATTAGAGATTCTTACACAAATCACATTCAGAATCTACCCCCTGAAGTTGCTCCAGCAATTCCCTGTAATAATACACTCAGCAACTTTTAAAGTTTTTTAACTTAAAAGAAATTCCTTGCTACACCACTGTTTCACAATGCCACTTCAGAATCTTGTTACTTCTGTCAAAGGAAGAAAGACCAACACTGAAAACTAGAATAAAATGTAAGACATTACGTCACTAAGATATTAGCTCAAAATAGCAAAGAATCCATTTGTTTAAGGGCAATCGCCACAGCAGGGAAATAGTCAGCAGTATTGGTTTTAGTAGTCAGAAGTTAGCTATCTGACCTGATCTCCTTCCTGAAGTCTTTCAAGAATGTCTGCCAATAAAATAGAAAAAAATAAAATCCTCAAAGTCTACATTTTTTTCTGTTCTTGTACTTCTTTATTTTCATTTTCTGTATTCCTTATTATAACCCTTGCATTAATCACCATAATTTTACCTTCACAACTGTCTAGAGTTTTTTTCACTCTTCTGTTCATTACTCTGTCTCTCTTTCACCTACCCTTCTCCTTTCTAAAAAAAAACCTGTCTCATGTATTTCTTATCACATTCATGGTGAGGTACTCTCTCCCAGGACCTGCTTTGCTTTTTAGCCCCATTTCACTTCTCCCTGCATCTTCCTCCCTCACCTCAGGTTATTGACAAGGGAAACGTCAGCTCACACACTACTTGCCTACAGGAAAAAGAAGTGGGGTGAAGGGAGTGATGTGGCCGCTAGATGAACGTATGTAAGTCATTCCAGCCAGCCATTTGTCGCACAGGTCAGCTGCCTACCCACCTTCCTACATCACTGTGTTGTCCTTTCTGTGCTTCTCCCTCACCTAACTGCTGTATTTCCAGCTGGAATTTTATGCCTAAACATTGTGATGGGGCAGGCACCAGCCACCTTGCTAAGCCAGACACATAGCAGGAGCCTGGAGAAGCAGACTTTCCCTATGACACCAGAAGTCTCTCCTGCAGAAGTGGTGCTCAGTGCCATGCAGGTGACAGATGCTTAACAAGGATTTTGCTCCACTATCACACTTTTACACCATAACCAGGCTCCTGGAAATCCCCTGGTGGCCTGAGATGAGGGAAGCGGGTAAAATACCTGGGAGAAAAAAAAAGAAACTGGTACTATGTGAAATAGAAGTGGGAAAGAATCAGCTCCATTTAAGTGGACTTAAAATTTTCTTAGGAAAAAGCCCATCAGGTAGAGCCTGACACTGCTACACTGCGTTTTCTCTCTAGGAAGGGCTCGGCACCGGTGACGGTTTTTTGCTGTTATGAAAAAGATATGGCATGCAAATAGTTTTGAGATGGAACAAGAACAGAGGAAAAAGAGTCCTCCTAAATGGAGATAATGTGTCCATGGAATAATGACTACACAAGAGCATATACTCACTCTAAATATTTGCAATTCTGGGAACCTTGTACTGAGTATACAAAATCAACATTGTTAAGACATCCAGCAGCTTGTCTTCCTTCTTATTGTACTGAGATCAAACAGCATCCTGTGTTAGTCATAGGAGATAGAATTTCTCATATCTATCTAGTTAGTTAAACAATCAGAGTGTACTGTATTCATTTTCACTGTGATCTTAATTTGAAAATATGCCGATGCTCTGCTTTAGTGAGTATTTCCTCATTTTACAAAGCAGGTTCAGCACACAGGTCCAATTCTTGTTTCCAGTGGTCAAACCTCACATTTATCTTTATCTGGACTCAGAGTCAACCTCTCCCCATGATGTCATCTGCTTAACTAAGACAGGCAAGGACTTACTATTTTTTAAAAAATTCTGAGGGTCATACCTGCAGTGTGCAGACCACCTCTGAACACAAAATTTCTTCAGGAGCAAATCGTAGTTAGCCCTGTCTTAGTAGCAATGAAATAAGGAAAAATACAAGTAGCTCTTCCCTGCAGCCCAGAACACGTGACCTGAGTACATCTTTGCCAACTATAATTGAACGGCATATGGTTAAGTTGAAGTTTGCAATAGAGAATCTAGCTTGTCCCCTTTCTTCAGGAGGGAGCTGAACCACAGGCTGGCAATATCCACCAGGAAGACTGGCCCCTAGAGACTGCTCCTGCCGAGGTCGGCAACTGAGATGTTATTTACAGATTAGCTTTTTTACCAGCACAGGTCCACTAGCTTAAATGGTGATGCACACTGATTCAGGCTGTCCAGGATTAACTCAAGCCTCTGAGCAACCTTACTTGCTACTTACAACCAAATAAAATAGCGTCATTGCATGGACCAGGACATATCAGAAGTAAATCATAGTTTGAGATACCTGGACCTGAACTGGCACAGCAGGACCTCGCTGTTTAAATTGCTTTCAAATGGGTCCTTGAAATCTCAGCAAAGAGTAAGACTAGATGTATACAGCAGTCATGTAACACAGAAAAGACTGTGGTAAAATAAATGGTGGAAAACACAGACATAATGGAAACATTCCTGGTTTGGCACGATCCTTTAACTTTCGTGAGCTCTGGCTCAGCTTTTCAAAACAAGTATGAGAGATTAGAAATTGGTGCAACATACAAAGTTCTGAACTACTGACAAGGAGAATCCCGCCTCCGTGCATTGCCTCCTGACCCATTCTGACAAAAAATCCAGAACTGGGAAGATCCTCATGGGCAGAAAACAGGCATAGCAATAGGCCCCTTTTATCGCAACTGATAAGCTCTAGGCACGCGAGTCTTGGTATTATTCATTTATAAGCCAGTAGGTAAGATACAGAGACCACATTCGTAGTTTAGATGTTAAAGTGCATGGGTGTTTTTCACCCTCCTAAGTGCTGCTTTCAACATCTTCAATATTTCAAGTTCTGTCTTCAAAATTACATCAGACATCTGGCATAGCTCACTGTTCTTGTTAATTAATTCTTATGTTTAGTGTTCTGCTGTTGTCACCATTTGTTCATGGACTTTTCATTATCATAGTATTTGTTTATCTGACTAAATAAAGCAAACAATAACATTTTGAAGTACAGTGCAGCAAACACAGTTTCCAGTGCAGGCAGAAAAGCATACATGAAAGTCTCTTTAGGAAAACACGTCCCTGCCAAAGCACATGCAGCAATGCCTCTAAATGAGTAAATTTAGGTAATTAACACAAACCCAAGCCAAAGAAATATAGCAGGAATGAGCTGCCAGGCACCAATTACCTGTACAGCTAAAAATGGGGACAAGAATTCACAAAGGCTTCTCTGTCAAAGCTATGGGGGTTTGGTTTACCTTTTTTTTTGAACTGAAAGCATCTCAGCTCTGACTTATGGCCAGGTTTTCCTTCTGATTAAGCAAGGCTGATGAGAAAAGTAGAAACAGCTAGACTAGTTACAGTGAAGTCAAAGCCCCCCAGACTCTCCAGCCACACTTTGAAGCCAAAACTGATTCCTGTGGTAAGTCTTAAAAGTTAGAAAATATTGTGCACTCTTCGTGATTACAGCTGAATAGAAGTTTAAAAAACATTCCTCACCATTCAGGGAAATGTGGGGCCCAGGAGAGCCCTCCTGCAATGTGTGGATATAAAATCAGTCTGTACAGTAGCAAAAAGCAAGTTCTTTGTGGCATCCATTGTGGCAGAGCACGCTCCAGGCCATCCCTGCATAGCTGCCTGAGAAGGACTGCAGAAGCCTCCTCCAATACATGGTAGCACAGCCTCTGCCATCACAAGTCAGGCTGATGGTAGATCAGACATCATCAGACAGAAAGATGAAATAGTTTCTTTTACACTGTGTACTGGACCACGGAAGGATCCCTAAATTCAGGAATTCCCCCTTTTTTATTTTTTCAGTGACTTCACCTGGGCATTAACATCAAGCTCCTAGAAAGAAAGCCTACTTGTAAAGGGATGTCTAATTGGAGAGGCTGGAAGAGCAAATTCCCTTGATGTTACCATTCGCAGAGAAACCTCAAAATTTCATTCTAAAACCAGCAAGCTTCTCGGATACTAAGAGAAATGAATAAAACTTCTGGCTAGCTTCTCTGCTAAATTTAAATAACCATACTTAGGAAGACTAAGTTTAACTAATTCTATTGTCTTTTTTTTAATTAATTTATGTCAGATTCCTTTCCTCACTTTATCAAATAAAAATTCTCCATCAGACTTCAAAAGCGTTCCACTCTTTCTTTAAATTTACAAACATGATTTGTATAATCAGATAGGGAGAAGAATCCTTTTTATCTGATTCCTTCATATTAGGTTGGAGGAAATCTGACTGGAGAAGTCAGAGCAAATTTGGTTTGATTTCTAATTGCATTATTTATATAATAAAGAAAATTATTCCTCATCCTGCTGACTTTGTCACCGAATAATAAGAGCTCTCCTAGAAGAAATACACATGGAGACCTGGTTCTCCTCTCATTTACCCTAACTTTACTTTGATGTAATTCCACTGACCTCAGATAAGTTACTCTAGACTTATGTCAGCATAAATGAGTGGAGCACTGAGACAGAAAAAAAGACTGTTGGGCTGAAACCATTATTCACACATTCAAATTCAACCCTGGGCAAGTTTTAATGTCTCTTTCTCCTCTGTAAAAGTCAGCAAAATCACTGATAGTCAATCAGTCCCAGAAGATTTATGAGGATATCTCTGATACCACCTTGGAAGTCTAGAGATATACACACAGAGAGCAAAAACCCTTGGGTATTACAGTACTGTACCTCACATGTGAATCACCAGAATTACCAACTCTACCTCAGCAGTAAGAGCAGAAGAAAACAGAGAGACTTTAATGCAAGAGAGGACAAATAGGATTTTAGCAATGAAGAATTACTCATATAAATTATTTTGCTAACACTTTTATTTCCCCATAATTATATTAATTTATGTGCTATTACTCACTGCAGTAACACTGATCCCAATGAATTCATTTGGTATTAATGCTGCTATGAGAAACACTTCCAAAAGGGTTCCTCAGTAATTCAGAATTAGTTAAATGTACCATTAAACCAAAATGTGCTCATTTCATCTTTGTTGTTATTTTCAGGGTCTATTGAAAAAAGATTTCCTTTTAGTCAGCTTTCTGAGACATCCATCAGCCTTGTATTTTCTAAGTTGGGGTGTGCCTGTCATTTAACCTTCTTCCTCCTTTAGTTTTCATCCTGATACATTTGTATTAAACCACAGACTCATAAGTGAGCATTGCTTTGGCTACACAAAAGAGCAATCATTAAAGAACCCTCTCATAAGGTATGAATCAAAGACAGGAAACCTTTACTCTTTTTCCACTCAATCTTCCCTGGCTGAGAGACTGCCTGCAGCGGCATACTCCTCTTATATTTATGTTTTGCCTGTTTTTTTCATTCCTAAACCATTTTTACCCATTTCTCAGTTGCTTTGGTAAAAGACACACAGGTACACCCAGGCAAGAGACAGGCTGCTGATGACGGTTATAGTACGTTTTGATAGAAGTCGGTTATCAGTCTAAAATGTAATACAGCATGAGGCAGTATGAAAACAAGAAGAGCATGAAGGCAAAGAAACAGGCATCCTGATGTGAGAAACATGTCTAATTAATGAAGTGAGATATGCAGAGAATTTAGACCATTTATCCTAATGACTTTTTTAGAATACAGAGCAATGAGACTCACAAGTTTATGCTTAGCATGCACAGATGCACATGAATTTTTGTTGTTTCTTTTGAAAAGCGCAAAGCAATTTTTCATAACCTCTGTCCCTGTATGCTTCTGAAAATCAGCAAGAAGGTGCAAACCATAGCAGAATCAGTTCTTCTCTCTTCTTATTCTCTACACAGCTTCTGTTTCATCTTTTACTTATTCTTTGCTTCATTTGCTTCACGGTGGGTTCTGTTCCTTGATGGAATCAAAGAAGTTCATGTGTCTTGAAACTGAGAATAATTACCTTTGAACCAATATAAGTTGCTGGCCTCAGCAGTGTGCTAACCTGGTGAATACAGGCTACTTTACACTGGTTGGAGTAGATACTCTGTGGATTCCAAATGCCTGTGACATAGAATTTTCGTTTCTTATCCTCAGGCTTGGCCGTATGCTTAAGACTGTTGTAATCAGAAAGGGTTCGCTGATTCCAGTTTGTCTGCACAGGTCTACACAACTGGACAGGTGCAATGTTTGTTTGCTCATACATAAACAAATAAATGAAGACTTACATGTCCTGTTTTACCATTCAAGAGTAGTAATGCCTCTGCTGAAGTCACTGAAGCTCTGCTAGTGTAAAACTCGAACACAGAGAGAACTGAACAGGGCTCATATCACAATTAAACCTCAATCAAATGCAGGAGACCCACATTTCCAAAGCAAATTATCACATTGCAGAACATAAGCACATGTTTAAAAGGTGTCCCATTCAAAACCCAAGGGACATTATTTTCAGAAGCCGATATCCAAAGAGATCACCATGTGTAAATTTCTGCCAGCTCAAAGCTGAGTCCAAAGAAAATAGCAAGCAGCAGATGCTGCTACTGGCACAAGCACATCATAAGCTATGGCTTGCCCCTCAGATCTGGGGTGTCCACGACGTCCTTGAACACTGCTCTAGAAAAGAAGTACAAAAAAGAAGAGGAACCCAAACAGCAGTATAACTCTAAAATCAATAGCACATAAAATTGTTTTTGCAGAAAAAATAACATGCTTTAAATCACATAATACCTTGGGCCCAATCCATGGTGATATAGGTGACTATTGATTTCTGTGGAGTTTATGCTGACATATTACTAGCTAAAAGCCTGGTCAAGAATTCAGAAAGGATGCTAAAAGTATTAGATTTATCTTGACTGTGCCATTACCAGCACCAACGCCTTCTGGTTTATACTGGCATGAGAGGGAGGAACCCCATAATACAGACATAGAACAACAGGGCAGCTAAAGATCATGAGAATACCAGGCTTTCTTACCGATGAAAGCAGCACTCATAAAAACAAAAGCATGTGTGCTTTTATATGAATTCTCATGACTGTCATTTGAACAGAGGCGCAGATAAATGGGGGACAACAACAGCTTAAGGTGGTACAGGGAAAAAGAGAACTCTCTCAAGGAAAACTGGAATGAATGCCAGGAGTCATTTCCTGTCACTGAGATCAGGTTAGTCTCGGCCTAGTCATTCAAAACAAGACCAAATAAAGTTCATGGGTGTGATGCTGGGAACAATCTTGCACCGTCAGGAAGATAAATATCTGCATTATCTATGACTTCGAGGATTAGAAACACAAGGCAACAGCTCAGTAGTACTCAGCAAAAAAAATTTGGCACAATGTACTTGATATTAGAGCCAAACTTTCAATGAGAAGATGCATTTAAAGAAATAAGCTCAGAAAATAAGAAAGAAGAGTGGGCAGCCTTGATCAAAACCCTCTTTTAGTACCAAAATAAACACAAACTGATTTCTGAGACAGCCCTGGTCAAGTTCATGTCTGCTGCACCTATCTAACACAAAACAATCCCAAAACGTATACTGACACAAAGCCTCAAAGATGATCAAGGATGACTGAGCTTGTGTCTTTTATGAATGTTCCAATCTCTTCTCAGATTGGAAAATTTAGCACACAGTCATCAATTAGTTTATTAGAAAAGGGAAAAAAACACCATAGAAACAGCAGGTCATCTTTAAAACGAAAGAAGAAATAATGTTTAATGTACTAATATTTCATCTTTGACAGGTAGTACCAACTGAGATTGCAGCTAAAAAAAGCAAAAGCAAACACTCTTGTTGCTCTAATATTCATCTGAAAGAGGAAAGAACTTCTGTAAATTCAGACAGAACACATAAGAGTGCTACAAATTCTGAGGTATGTTTGGTATACAACTCAGTGTCTCTATTTCTTTTAAAATGTCTTTCTTAGAGGTGCTTAGATCAAAAAGAAAATAAGCCATCTTGTCTTTTTAACTTTATTACAGCAGCTTATCAGAAAGAAGGAAAAAAATATGTGGAAGAAGGGAATATATAGAGCAAAAGACCACCACTCTCAATCAATAAAGATTTTATATACAAGTACAGAGGGATGCATAGTCCTAGCTTCAGTTTCAAAATCTGACTTCAGTATTGAGCCAGAGTGTGAATTTTTTTTTTTTTACATCTGTGTTAGTTTGTGTTGGTACAGGTGGTGGTATATTTACTAAAAATATCTTTAACTCCTTTTCTACCAAATAAACAGTATTTGTTAGGTGTACAGCAAGCCTTTTTGAGATTGTCATCTCTCTTTACAGGAATTTGTAGATATTCCAAGTCATTGTAATTAACAGAACTGCAATCTTTTTAGATTTGTTTATGTAATGTTGATGTCAGTAAAACAAGTAGCAGCCCAAAAGATAAAAACCTCACTCCACTTTTCTGGCAAGAACCTCTGAATAGGTGAGTTCTTCAGGTTACCCCTCTTCTGCAGACCAAGCAACAGTGACAATGGGCTTCTTACAAACAGTAATGAGCCTTATACTTTACCTTTTTGGATTTTTGAAAGGTTGAATATAAATAGAGGGATTAAACATTGTTAATTGAAACAGCCCAAAAACGAACACTGCATTTTTCTAAGGTCTTCAAAGTTTAAAAAAAAAGACAGAAAATTGCTGTTATTTTAGTCCCACTAAATAAACATTGTTGTGAAAAAAAGTAAGAGAAATGGGGTAAAATAAATGGCTCTAAGACATGCTAACTGAATGGTTTCCTTATGGTTTTGTGGTTGCTTCCTATGTACAATTTCTAAAGGTTTAAAGAAAAAATGCAATCAGATAGTTGCTGTAAGAGAAGGTCAAGATCCATTTTTATGCAAACATCCGAGAAACAAGGTTGAACTTTTGGATTTGGAAGACTTTTCTTCAAAGGCCAACAGACCAGCTGTGTCAATTTTAAAACAGAAAGCATACCATATTAAGGTAGTAAAGGCTCTAATTGTCAGTCTGTTAAAAATATCGTGCAGAGCAATGTATGTATCTATAATAAAAGTAATTTTATACATTATCTGCATTTTTTTACTTGGATTGTGAAATTTATGCTCCTTTTTCTCCCTGCTAGTTCTTCTGACATATGCAGGAATAGTTCTTTGCTAGAGCTAGGGTACTTCTGTACACCACATGGCTCATCTATCAAGCAAATAAGTTCCCATACAGAACTAGTTGTTTCCGACAACAGTGCTGCCATTGCCTGCACTTTAAAGGATGTTGGTTTTCTTCAGATTCTTTGTTTCATCTTTTCATTAATCTTCTAATGCAGGATCTCCTTTCCTGTAATTACTGACTAAACAAAAGGTATTTCCAACAGCACAGAAGATATTGGAAGAAGTCCAGAGAACAAACTATGTGTGCGGCTACTAGAGGAAGATACCACAAGAAGCAACATCAAAATTTAAAGCCTGGGACAGTCCTCCAGTGAAGTTTGGAGCAGAAACCTGCCAGCAGTTTTGTAATTTGCTATTTAATATGTAGATAGCATTGATAGATGTGGTGCATTTTGGTATTAAAAATGTACATGGTGCTCTGCAAAATCACAGAGTGAGAAGCATTCCCTGCTCCCAGTTATCTATCTTATTTTGTGGCAATAGCTCACATAAGAGAAACAATTGGTGAGAAAAGAGGTGATAGGAAGACTTATTGCTAGTCTGTGCTGGAGCACAGAGATAAGGGTAAAGACTGAAATTTGACATAGGAATAAGATAACATTAGGTAAGCCACAGAACATTTTAAAGGAATAAGTATTAGAGCAAAGGACAGGTTTGAAAGCGGCAATGCTGGGGCAAGGAAGCGGAAATGGAGGGGTGATCAGAAAAAATCAAGAAGAGAAGAGTCTGAGAAGTGTCTTTTTCTTTCTGAAGTAGAAAAGCAGGAGGGAAAATGAGAGGCATTGAAGGAAAGGTATAGTGATCAGGGAGAGGGAATTTGGGGATGGAAAGATCAAAAGAAGAGCTGATCAGTAAGAGACATGGGAACCGATTTTTAGAGTGAAATAGGAGTTTGATTTATCCTAAAATTTCCCTAAATGCATGCCAAGTTCATGCCAGAAACTCTAAGATGCAGATTAAAGAAGGAGGATATGCAAAGTCACTGTGAGCAGTCACTTAATTGCCAATTCAGAAAATTAGTTCACCCAAAGAAAAGGTAATGAACTAGAAAAGTAGGGAAACTCTTTGTGATAAAACAGGAAGTCAATTTTATTCATTATCATGGGAAGTATTATGGCTAACCTCCTTTTGCCCAGAATTTTCCAGACAGAAATACATGCACATTTTCCATTTAAAACGTCCATAGGAAGTTCAATCCATGGAAAACTGTACCTACATACAGACTAAACCATGAGTTTGTTGCACACTGAATTTACTGTACAGACAAAGTGGACAAGTCCAGAGTTTCCAGACATACAGCTGCCTAGCTGTAAGTACTGAATAGTAGAAATCTCAGACAAATACAGAACTTCCTCACAATCTCCCAAGCTAGAATTACCAGGCAGTAAGAAAAATAAATGTCTAGGGAAATCCAGACATCTGGTAGTCTTCTGAATGTCACTTTTATTATTTAAAAAAATATTGCTGCTATGTTTCTTCAATACGCCTTTCAAATCTTTCCTGCCTGTACACAGACTCTATTTGTCACTGGACAATTATTCCATAATACATATGGCAAATATTATGTACCCAGGACAGGTACACAGTGACCCTGGAAATTCAGAGGGCGGCTCAGATTTTGAATTGGCAAGACTGGAATGCGACTCTTCTTTTTGAGAGTCAGCCTTTCTTTTCTTACTAACTGGAGAGGGGATGAGTTACAGACAGTGCTGATTTTCTATGGAAGGAGGTTCCTGAATGAAAACACATGACTGGAAATATTTTGGTTGTCATAGTACAAACACATGCCAGAAAATGGTTTTCCATAGAATAGGAAGAGGTTCAGCCATGCATTTCCACTTCATTCCATGAGAAATCTAAACCCAGCACCATATCATTAGAGAATGGATGAAGAGTTGTTTATATGCAAACCTTAATATATGCTAAAATAGACAAAAATTAGCAAAGCGGAGCATAGAAACACAAGAATTACAACCAAACAGGAAGAAATATACTTTAAATCAACTAAGAAATAGAAGTCCATAATATATGAGGTCTGGAAATAATGAATACATTAGAATTTACTCAGAAAAACTCAGATTTGAGTCATAGTATTGTTGAAAAACAAGGATTTTCTACAAAATATCTAGACCACAAAGCTACTATCTATGTACCTGTTTAGTACTACAAAAGTACATCTTTACTTTAACACACCGTTGCAGTCAATTTGCCCCATATCTATCCTGTAGATTTTCTTTAACTCCTCTGTGTCTTCCATAACATAGAAAACACTACTTAGAGGAAAGAGGAAAATGGTACAAATAATACAGAAATCAGTGCTGGATCAGAGGTAAAGGGCAATCCCAGTGGTCTCATCATTTTAACCAGACAGATCAGTGTTTTGATGAACACATCCTACCAACTGCTTTCCATTCCACTTTGCACAATGAACAAAGAGGACCTAAAGGGCAGCTTTATAGTGTGTAGTTCTTGACTTACTTCTTCTTTGGTACGTTATTCAGTACTCGAGCTTCCAACTTCATTCCTGCCTGGTTTCCTTTGGTCACTTTTTCACACTTGCTATTTTTTTCCATTAAGCAAATACTCATGTTGCAAGAGTGTGAAGATGCCTGCTTTCCACATTTAAGTGAATGATATTAAAATGATTAGTGGTCAGCTATTCTCTGTGAATATGAAGGTATGTGGCACTCCTTTATCAAAAGAAATCCACTTCACTGACAACTTTGAAGAATCAACACTTTTTCCTAATGTTGTCTACATCTAAGATAATTCTGTGTCTCTATCTGATTCAAGAACACCATTTAAAACATATGCTGCCTTTTTCTAAGAATTTTTAAGTAGCTATCCTATATGGAATGTAGCTGTGTCTGGTTTCGACTTTCTCATTTCAGTTCAAGCAGATGCAAATTATAAAATCAGAGCAGGCTGAACAGAATTAATTGTTTTTCAGGGTGGTTAACTAACTTGGGAATAGGCATTCTGTCCGACCTTGCAATAAGCCTTAGAAAGATGATGAAACAAACAACAAAAAAAGCCCTAAAACCAGATGGAGAGTTTGGACTAAGACATGACCACCCTGACAACTCTAAATGAAGAAGACAGGAGCTGGCCATGGTCCTAGCACAGAAGCCCAGCATGCTCCAGTAAGGTGGCAAACACAAAGAGATATGTGTATAACTACAGATCTATAGGTACCTTTTTCCCTAGGGAAAATAGGATAGGATAGGATAGGATAGGATAGGATAGGATAGGATAGGATAGGATAGGATAGGATAGGATAGGATAGGATAGGATAGGATAGGATAGGATAGGATAGGA
>Ga0065711_1012377_pt1 | contig 14594 bp, 21 predicted proteins | sample Hoacrofraction12_FD_59098 | JGI IMG/M metagenome (GOLD analysis project Ga0065711, IMG submission 59098) | Hoatzin crop microbial communities from Cojedes, Venezuela - Epithelial fraction 12 v2 (version 2) | ecosystem: Host-associated > Birds > Digestive system > Esophagus > Crop | place...
CGTTCCTGGTAGGGTTTATTTGTTGAACGTGGCTTGGGGCCCTTGGGGTGCCTTGAAAACCCTTTCTCCTGCCCTGTCCAGCTGTTCAACCCCATGGGCTGCGCAGGTTGATCTGCCTGGGATTTCCCCTATGTGCTTTTCAGGTCTGCTCCCTGGCCAGGAGCCCATCGGTGCTGCCCTGGGAGCATCGGGGCCAGCCTGGTTGTTCCTCCTCCCTGAAAATCCCCCACCCTGCAGCGAGGAGCTCTCTCCCGCTCGCTGCCAGGCCCCGCAGCGCAGCGGGGAAGGCAGCTGGAGGGCTGCCTGCAGCAGCGATGCCCAGGAAAGCTGGGCTCAGCAGGTTGGTGGCCGGCCCCGTGACCCTGGCCCTGCTCGCAGCAGAGCTGATGAAGGCACCGAAGCTTCGGGAGCCGGCTAGCGCTTCCCTGCCATCCCCCTCCCCGGGGAGGGTCTGGGCTTTGGGCTTATTCCTGGCTGTCGGGGAGAGGCGGGGGGACAGGACGGGACATGGAGCGGGGACCGCGTCTCCTCAGGCAGGCTGCCTTCCCCGAGGGATGTCTGGGGACGGGATGGGGCTGAGCTTGTGCGAAGCAGATCAGGGAGGCTGGGTGCCTGCTGGGGCAGAGGGCTCCTCGGGTGGCACCCGCTTGTACTCGTCCCTTTGGGTAAGGATCCAACTCTCACTGGCCGCCCGTTGGGTTGGCTGTGGTGAGAGCCCCCAGGGACACCATGCCATCGGCTGAGCGTGCTGCCTTTAGCTCATCCATGGTCCTTCTGACACGGGCATCCTACGCCCTTGTCCTCTCCCGGGGGCAAGGTGGGGTGCAGAGCTGGCAGCTCGGGGAGCTGGGTGCAGCCTCTGTGGTTCCCAGCCTCTGGTGCGATGCACTGACACCGAGACCACTGTCCTGCTGCTGCTGAGCACGGAGCGATGCAGCAAGGGGCTCTTCCAGCCCAGGGCCTGGCACCCTGACATAGATCTGCAAGAAAATACTGCAGTGATTTCAACGTGCTGGCCAGGAGGCAGCTGCAGGAGAGCTGTTTGGAGCCTGTGTGCCATGTCGCGTGGCTGGAGGCATGGCTGTGCAGCGGACCCTGGCATGGACCACGCCAGTCTCTGGCTTCGCAGCCATCCCTCTCCTCCAGCATGGCAGAGGGGAATCGTCTCTGCTCGGGGAGTGAGCAGCTGGAGGATGTGAGGGGGTGAGCGGGAAGCAGGCAAGGCTTTCCTTCCATGAGTTCTTGCTAATGAAAACCAGGAGCCGTGCAAGCTCGGAGTGCAGCAGTGCCTTGTGACAGCGGCGTCGCAGAGCTGTGCGGGTGTCCTCCGGGCAGCCCAGCCCCTTTGCTGGGATTCCCTGGGTAGGTGGATGATGGTGGCAGGGGCCAAGGCACGGAGACCAGGGAGTTCTGGCTTTAATGAGAGCTGTGTCTGGCTGGTTCTGCGATACCTGGGTGGCATGCCTTCCGCCTCGAGTGGGAAATGTTGGGTTTGGACCTTGTTCAAAGTGAGCATGGGGTGTATGCAGCAGCTGCTCGGCTGCCCCACCTCTCCGCCCTGCTTGTTTGTTAGGGGTTTTTTTAAGGACAATGCGGGGCAGGATTCTGTTTGAATCTTGATTCTTGTTTGAATGGGATGTTGACAGCTTGATTGCAAAGTGTTGCTGTGAGGAAGTATTTGTCCTCCCGAGGGGCAAACGTGGTGGTGCATACCAATGGCAAAGGTCTCTCTCCTCCAAGCTGGGTGCAATAACCAGTGCTCTGGCTTGTGTCCTGTTTTCTGCTGTGCACCGAGGCCCTGGCTGGTCTCTGTCAAGGCCCTTCATGTGTCTGCCTCAGTTTCCCTAGAGGCTTTCCTGTCCCCGTGATGGAGCTGTGTTTGCTGCTGTGAAACAACTCTCCTAGAGCAAGCTCATGTTGCTGCTAGAGCACTTCTTCCCCACCTGAGGCTATTCGTGTCTCTCACTTGCAGTCGCAAACAATGAACTACGTGGGGCAGCTTGCTGAGACCGTCTTCGTCACCATGAAGGAGCTGTACCGGGGTCTGAACCCTGCCACCCTGACGGGCTGCATCGATGTGGTCGTGGTGAGGCAGCCCGATAACTCTTTCCAGTGCTCCCCATTCCATGTGCGCTTTGGGAAGCTGGGTGTGCTGCGCTCCAGGGAGAAGGTGGTAAGTGGTGCCTGCCCCGGGACTATCCTTCCCCTCTGGTGTCTCCAGACCTAGGATCTTCCATAACCCACAGGTTATGGAGGAACTTTGTTTGAGGGGAATGGGAGCCCTGCTGAAAGGGATGCTTGCCAATTTTTGGCGGGGATGTCCCAAATGGAACCCATCCCCTTCCAGGGAGGACAGTTCTTCCTAGGAAAATTAGGAGAGGTCCCTTGCCTCAAAGGCTGGGTGGCTGCCAGTCCTGCGAGCAACCCCAACCCATCACCTCCCTGGAGAAGTGCCTTCCTGTACGCAGATGGGAGGATGGGTTCAGACGGACAGGCTGCTTCTGCCCCTTGCCAGGTTGACATTGAAATCAATGGGGAGCCTGTGGACCTGCATATGAAGCTGGGTGACAACGGAGAGGCATTCTTCATCCAGGAGTCAGAGGTGAATGAGGTTGGTGATGCAGAAGTGCTACTGGTCTGCGTCCTGCTGTGACCACCTGGAAGTGCATGCTTGAGATGGAAGGACCAGGTTTGGACTTCCCTTCTTCCCCAGGGTGACTCCATTATCCCCTCTGATATTTTGTATGTTGGGAAAGGTTCCTACTCAAAGGACCTTGTAACCAGTGTGGAGGATCAGGGCAGTGGAGCACTCTGAGGGAGAATTAGCCCAAATACCTTCATCCCAGACTGTCCTCCCTCCCTGGGCATGGCTGCTGGCCAGCCAGGCAGATATCTTGGTGCTTGGCCTCTTGGGGGATCTTGTGACAGGGATGAGAGCGAGCCAGATGCTGTGGCAGGCTGCCTGCTCTACTGGGAAGCAGGATGAGACTAGTTGTGGCTTCCAGAAATCTTGGCAGCTCTCTCCCAGCCTGACTTGTGGTCGCTGCTGGCTTGGGCTGGGTCTGAGAGCAAGGGAGAGGGCTCTAGAGCTGAATCCCATTTGCAGCTTCTGTAATTCTGGTCTCGTGGTGCCATCTCCTGCCTGCCTCTCCTTGCCTGTGTTAAAGATGTCCTTAGTTTGTGGATGGATAGCCCTGCTTCTTTTTTTATTCATGTGTCGTATGGACAAAACCTTTCCTTTTGGACCTAGGAACAAAACCACCCCCAAGGTGAGGGCTTGGTGGTGTTGGTTGTGCTGGTGGCATATGGGGCACAGAGAGCCAAGAGCTGTCAGGCTGCCAAGGCATGTGCTGGAGCTGATGGGCTCTTCCACCCATGTTGTAGGGCAGCATCCCCTCCCGCCTCTGCATGTCCCCCATCCCCAGGGAGGAGAGCCCAGAGGGTCCCGCTCAGCCCTCTCACGGGCACGAGGCCTCCAGCGCTGAGGGGACCCTGCACAAGAGGAGGCGACGCAGGAGGAAGCCCAAGCAGAGGGAGGTGTTGGACTCAGCGTTAGAAGGCTGCGAGGAGACCAAAAGCAAGGTGTCTGTGGAGGAGCCATGCAAGCTGCCAGCCCCCGGGTGAGTGGCTTGGTCTGGGCAGGGCGGTGTGGTGGGTGAAGCCTGTAGGTGTGCTTGGTGATGCCCAGCAGTACTGAAACACGGGGAAAGTGTTTTGAGTTGGACCCCAGCCTTCTGTGGAGTAGAAAGCCAGTGGAAATGGTGAAGTTGGGTGTTGCCAGCTTCGCGGGTGAGCAGGCTGGTGCATGAGAGTAGCATGACTGGCTTCTTTCCTCCTTTGCAGTGATTCAGTGTATTTCTCCTTCGCTGATCTCCCTGAAGAAGAAACTGGGTCGTTGCAGTCCCCAGAGGTGCATCCTTACTCTGACGGGGAGCTGGCCTCCACGGACAGGTAACGGGCAGAGCCAAGGTGATCTGCTCGCCTTTGGGACATGCCTTGTGGTTGGGAAGGTGGTAAGGAAAAGGGATTTGGGTGTCAGGAGGGAAGGGTTTTCCTGGCCTGAGACGGTGTGTCTGGAGGAAGGCTCACAGCCCATGAGGGACACTTCTGGCCATGGTCACAGATGCAAGAAACCTGTGTGCACAGGGCTCTTCTGCCTCTGCTGAGCTGCTTCTGGACAATGGCGCATAGCACTTTGCTTCCTTGGGCCTCAGCTTCCCATAGGTCTTGCTCATCTGTAAGTGTTAATCTTATGGGGCAGAACTGACATTAGGGGAAACCAACCTTACAGGGTTCTTGGCCCTAGACATCCTTGCAGTGATAGGAAAGCATGGGGCTGTAGGGTAGATGAGGTCCAACATTCCAATTTCTTCTTGTAGCCCCACCCTGAGCCATCCTTCTTCTCCCAAAAGTGACTCTGAGCTGGAGATCAGACCGCTGGAGAGTTTTGCTCTAGGAGCTGAATCCTGCATGCAGTGGACCTGGGGAAGGCTCCCTCAGGTGAGACCCTGCTCTTGCTCTTCTCCAGCAGCTGGTGGGAGGGGATATCTGGAAGGCTTGCAGAAAGTGGAGGAGGCTGTGGCCAGGCAGCCTTAGAGGAGTTGTCCTATTCTGCCTGATGCTTTGGGCAACTTCCCATCCTCAAACCTGTTCTTCTGTGTTCTTTGAGGTGAATAAATCGGAGCGAGCTGAACCACCTAAGTCCACAAAGACCTTTGCTAATGCAGCAACTACTATCTCTGTGACACCAGTCCAAGTGGATGAGGCAACCCATCTTGCTGCCACCTCTGAAAGTCTGGGAGGAGGTCCAAGCCCAGTGGAACATCAGGCTGCACCTTGTTCCTCCGCCGTGTCTGCTGTTGAACCAGCACCCATACCCTGGGGTAGGAACAGCCTCCCCAGGCTGAAGGACATCCCCAGTGCCGTGGGGGCAGAGAGCTCACTGGAGGCCTCCTCAGTCCCAAAAGAGAAACAGGAGGGAGGCGGGAGCATTGTGCCAGAGGTTCAGCCAGATGTGAAGCCCTTTGAGGGAGCTGCTGCTCCAAGGCAGGTGGGCTGGGAGGGCCTGGAGTCCCAGCTGGAAAGCCAGAGGAGACGAGGTGAGTGGGTGACCAGCACTCCTGGAAGCGGTGTATGAGCCCAGAGACGCATCTGACTTGGGTGCAGGGCTGGGTGGTTCGTTCAGTGTGACTCCTTCATGACTGCCCTGTGTATTCAAGGTGTGACATGTTTGCTGTGCCCACTCCATGTGCTACCAGCTCCTTTGCTCTGCAGAGACATTCCTCAAGTTTCTCCTTTCGGTGACCACCCAGCTCCCCAGGAGGGCTTTCTTGCCTTACATTTCCTGAAGTCCACCCTTGGATGTCTCTGCTTTTGCATGCTTAGAAGTTTTCTCAGCAGTGGAGTCCATACCTTAACTTGAAATGTCTGGCAGCACCTGGCCTGACTTGTGTCTTCATCCTGAGCACACCAAGTCAGGTGGAAAATTGCACAGAACAAAGCATGCTTATGTCTCCCTTGACAGCTAGCATAAATTCAGAACAAAATTTTCTCCGTGAAGAAGAGATGCTTGGGATTCCTCATTGTGCAAAGAGGGAAGTCGCAAAGTGTCATCTTGCATGGTGCTAACTTCAAAGGGCACCTTCAGATTGCCATAGCAGAACATAGGCAGGACTCTGGCCTGGCCTTTGTGTCCTCTTGGCAAGCGGTCTCATGCCAGTGCAAGTGTCTTGAGGTATTTCTGTTGCTCTTGATTTAAGACAGCTTTTCAAGTAGGAAAAGCTGCCTTAAATCTTTGTGATAGACGAATGTGGTAGAGCAAAATGCTGTTAGCTTTCTTGAGAGATGCTGAGATGGTTGGAAAGGTGATTTGGCTAAGCTCTCTCCCTTCTGTCTGTGCATTGAGGATCCATCAAAAGAAGCCCTCACTTGGGTCCCAGTGACATTTACCTGGAAGACCTCTCCAACCTGGATGAGGAGCAGGCGGCTCTCTATTTCCCCAGGAGGTATGGGTTGCCCCACTTGGCCAAGCTCAGACCTTCTTGAGCAATTCCGTTACAGCAAAGCACGGAGGTATGTCTGAAGCTATTGCCTGATCTTGCCACTGTTTCTTCTCTCGCCAGTAGTGACACAGAGCAAAGTTCAAAGCCTGTAGCAGACCCTAGCAGCTCTCTGTGTGTGCAGCTGCTGCCTGACTTGCCTGCTGACAGCCCCATGGGCTCCAACTCTGATTTGATGCTGGCAGTTGCCCTCTCGCTGTGTGGAGGCCTTGGGGGCAGCAGGCAGATCTCTCATGGTAGGTGGGAGCAGAGGGGGAATCTGCTGTCCTGAAACCCACTGTGTACACCAGTGGCATGACACAACCTCTGTCCCACCAGAGAAGTTCATGGAGCATGTGGTCTCCTACCAGCAGTTTGCTGAGAATCCAGGACTCATCGATGACCCGAACCTGGTGATACTGATCAACAAGAAGTGAGTGGCCTGCTCTTCCTTCTGCTTCATCCCGAGATGACCAGTGTGGCCCCTTTGTCCCTACAGAAATACTCCTGTAGGAGTGTGACTCCATCCCAGACAATGATTATACCGCAGTAGTTGTGGGAGGGGACCTTCTGGCCATGCTGCAGGATGGTGATCTGGAAACAGCCCTTGCTCCAGGACTGGTGATTTTCCCATTCCTCTTGCTTCTTCCAGGTATTACAACTGGGCAGTGGCTGCTCCCATGGTCCTGTCCCTGCAGGCTTTCCAGAGGAACATTCCTGAGGTCAGTGGTACAACACATTCACTGGCCATGCTTCTCAGCAGGGCTCGAAGAGTGCAGTGGGGCTGCAAGAGGCCAAGCTGCTCCTCTGGGGCTTTGTGGGAAGTCCGGGGCAGAGCTGAACATCACTCCAGCCCACAAACTCTGAGGTCTGTCCTTTCCCCCAGCGGTACCTCAAGGCGGCTTTTGGATACCTGGGTACCACTGATGCCTAGAGAGCAGCGATTTCCTTCTCAACAATCTCCTATTCTGATGGCTGTATCTGGGCAAGGCTGGGCAGAGCCAGGGACCCTGGCAGTCTGGAGGATTTGGGGCTGCATGAGCCCACTCCAGGGCTCTGTAGACCTGGCTGGGATTGTATGGAATAAGGCATTGGGATCTTTGTTTTTTCAAGCTGCATGAAGGGAACATGTCACTGTACCCTTCACCCCAAAACCACCTCGACTCGCAATGTGGCAGGAGTTACGCATCTTATCCTGTGAATAATTTTGCAAAGGTAACCCTGTCTGGACAAGGGTCTCCTTAGCCTGTTGGCAGCCGAGCATCCCTGGGCTGAGGACTAACTTCATCCCATGTTCTGCCATGTTCACAGAGCACCATCGACCGCCTGGTGAAGGAGAAGATGCCAAAGAAGGGCAGCAGGTGGTGGTTCTCCTGGAGGAGGAGAGAATTCCCAGCAGAGGAGGTGTCTGCAGTGGCGGCTGTGACAACCTTGTCCTCAGGGCACAGGAGTCACTCTGGCAGCTGGCAGGGGTGGGGGCAGGAGAGCAGCAGGGTCCCGGGGATGGCCTGAGCTTGAATATGAGAGTGGCTAGAGGGACCTGGGTGGAAAGTTGACTTCTGAAGGCTGTTGCTGTCCCCTCAGGTCTGTTAAATGCCTGGAGCAGCATTAACCAGCATTACCAACAACTGGTAACGCAGTAGAGTGGACCTTGTGCCCCTCATGCCACAGCCCAGGCACCACGTGTGCTTGCCGATCTCCCTGCCCCACCACAGCCCCAGGTTGTGGTTCCTCTTCCATGGGGCAATGTCCTCGTGAGGGCAGGGAGACTCATTGCCACCTCTCCTCTGGTATCGCCACGTTGAGTGGCAGTGAAGCGAAGCAGCCCCTGCTCCTGCCCTTGGCTCTGAGGTGCTAAGGACACTGCTCTCTGCCTGCAGCAGCCGAGGCCAGGGACAGCCAGCGCCGGGACGCTGCAGCACGACTCTGCTCAGCAGGGGTGAGTGCCTCCCTCCCAGGCTGCCTTTAGCGGTCTGTGCATGCTCTTGATCTCTCCTCCTCCTAAATGAACAGTTTTTCCCAAGTCTACCTTAATGTATGAGGGTGGAAAGCCCCGTTAAGGCTCTGGCTGGCCTGGGTGCAGCCAAGGTCCTCCATGGCTGCTTCCTGGTGGGTGGGTTGTCCTGGGTCCCCTCCAGATCTCCCCCGGTGCTCACGGGGGAAGCTGTGGTCTACAGAGTAAAGCCAACATGCTTTTCCCTTCCCTGTGTAGGCAGGAGGAGGAGGTGTCAACCAGTGATGATGAGCCCCGGCACCCTGGAGCCATGTTAGCAGTGGATGCCCCTGCACAGAAATCTCAGCCAGCCTACAAGAAATCCCTGCGACTCTCCTCTGAACAAATCGTATGTACTTCACTCCTGCTCCTTTGCTGCCTGCTTGTGTGTGCAGGGGGGGGACAACCCTGAAACGGGGACTTCTCTACTCCTAACTTCGTGTTTTTATACGGCATCTAAGTATTTTGCCCTGGGTGGTCACCCTGTAGAGGCTCGGGGTCTCTGCTCTGGCTGGGTGGCATTCTGGCCTCTGGCAAGCCTTGGGCTGATGTCAGTCAGTGCTGGTGTACTGCATGTGTTCCCCTGCTGTCACAGGGAAGGCTGAACCTGCAGGACGGCCCCAACGAGGTGGCGTTCAGCGTGACAACTCAGTACCAGGGCACGTGCCGCTGCGAGGCCACCATCTACCTGTGGAACTGGGACGACAAGGTGGTGATCTCGGACATTGACGGCACCATCACCAAGTAAAGGGCCTTTCTCCCACCCCACATCCCCGTTCCTCCCCTGTTAGGGGAAAGTGTCTTTTCAAGGTTTGCGTTAGCAGCCGGAAGGGACCACAAACCCCACCGCCTTCCAGATACCTGCTGGGCTGGATCATCCTAACCCGGTCTCCTTTCCTTCTAGGTCGGATGCTCTTGGGCACATCTTGCCACATCTGGGAAAAGACTGGACTCATCATGGGATTGTTACGCTCTTTCACAAAATCCACCTGTAGGTGTTGGATCAACCGAGGCCAAGGGGCGGTGGGGGGGTGATGGAGGAGGGGCTGAGTGGGAGCCAGAGCCAGGGCTCCTCACTCACTGTCGCTGGCTGAAATAGCCAGATTTTCTGCCGTCAGGGGCGGCTGATGCTTGCTGCGCTGCTTGGATGGCGTTGGGGGGTGAAAGCAGGGGGCTTCCCCCGGGTGCTGGGAGCAGGTGCTTGCGTTGCCCACCCTGGGAGAGGAGCGTGTGTCGGTGGGGGGCTTTGCTGGGGGGATGGAGCTGAGATGGCACGAGATCACGCCCGAGAGGCCGCAGCAGGCGCAGACGGATGCCTTCGGGTGCAGCAGTGCCGGGGGAGTCCACCCGGCTGGGACCCCCCCCCTCCCACTCCGAGGTGCGGTGCCGTCCCGCACCCGGCTGGCAGCGGGTCCCCGGCCCATGGCACTGGTGGCCACGGAGAGGCACTGTGGGCCCGCGGACGGCTCGTCCCGCTCCCGGGGGGCTGCGGGGCTGCCGCTCCCGCAAGAGCCGCGCACCCCACCCTGCCCGAGCTGCCCTCCGCCCGCTGGCTCCTCGGGGCTGCGGTGAAGGTGCGGGGCTGGACGTCCCGTCTGGCTGCGTGGGTGCCGAGCTGCTTTGCAGCCGGGGTGGGCGTGCAGCTGCTGGGGGGGGGCTGCGGGGGGTGATGCGGGGATCCCCCTCTGCTCCCCAGCAGCGAGGCAGACGGCGATCCGTTTTTAGGCTGAGTCACGCTGTTTGTGAAGCCACCTTGCCTGCTTGGAGGGGTGAGCAGGGTTTGGGGCTTAGGCCAGGTATCCAGCCTCATCCTCCCTCTTCCTCCTCTACCTCGGGGCAGGAGTGGAGGACGCCTCGTCCAGGGCAGAGCTCAGAGGGCTTCCCTGTGCTCTCTCTAGGAATGGCTACAAGTTCCTCTACTGCTCAGCCAGAGCGATCGGCATGGCTCATGTCACCAAAGGCTACCTCAAATGGGTCAACGAGCAAGGCTGTGCGCTCCCCAAGGGCCCCATCCTGCTCGCCCCCAGCAGCCTCTTCTCTGCCTTCCACAGGTACCGTGTCCCCTCCTCCTCCCCAGCCCTGCACCTCCTGCGTCTCTGGGGACAGCACCCCCTTCCCCAGCTCGACGCTGAGGGATATCACAGCCTTAAGCTGCTTCTGGCCTCCTTAGCGCAGGGTGCCTTTCATGAGAGGCACCAGGGGAGCTGCCTGTCCTCCCTGGAGCTTCACGGGGAAGCCCCTGCAGTGCACGAAATCTCTTTTCAAATGGCTGCTTTGAGCCCCGCGCAGCCTGGCTGCCCACAGGCCTGGCCCCCTGATGCCGCTCTGACCTCTGCTCTGTGCACGCATCTTGTGCTGCAGGGAGGTGATTGAGAAGAAGCCAGAGGTGTTCAAGATCGCCTGCTTGATGGACATCCAAAACCTGTTTGCCACGAAGCTGCCCTTCTACGCGGCCTTCGGGAACAGAGCAAATGTGAGGGGGTCTCCTGGGGCAGAGGGGTGGCTGAGGCCAAGGTGGTGGTGGTGCCTTCCTGCAGCTCTCACGCCGTGCTGGCCTTCCTTGGGCAGGATGTCTACGCTTACAAGCAAGTGGGCCTGCCGGAGAGCCGCATATTCACGGTCAACCCCAAGGGAGAGCTGATCCAGGAGCTCACGAAGAACCACAAGTCAACGTAAGTGACCTGCTTGTTAATCTTTGGATTAACCTGGGTTTGACCCAGTGAAGCATCTCGTGGGGGTTTGTTTGCATTTCTACACCAATGACTGAGTCAGCTTATTGCTGCAACTTCTTGCTTACCCCCATAGGTACGAGCGGCTGTCGGAGCTGGTGGAGCTGATCTTCCCTCCCCTGGGGCAGAGCGGGAGCGTTGCTCTGGTGTGTCCAGAGTACAGCCACTTTGCCTACTGGAGATCTCCACTGCCTGCTGTTGACTTGGAGGCCTTCTCCTGACCCTGTTACCCATGGAGACCTGACCCGGGGCTCTCCTGGGCATCCTCTGCCGGGACTGGATGCTCCAGATGCACCTCCTCACCCCTGTTTGCTGTTCAGGCACTTTGTACTTGTAATACGGGTCATGTTCTGCACTAGAAATGCCTCTCTTCCAGGGCTGACTGGGGGTAAGGGGGAGCTCTGACTCTACAAAAACTCCATTTACTAAATGGAAATTCCCATCAGCTGGGTCTTGTCTTAAAGTCCTTAACACACTTAAAAGCCTGGCTCTTTTTTAAAGGTGGTGGTGGGTCACTGTCTTGTTTATTGATGGTGTAGCTCTCTCTCTACCTCCAGTATGACCAGTGTTCCCAGACAGTCCAGCTACCTGCGGTTTGGTAACTGATGGAGTAAAGCTGTGCCATGGCTTAACAAGTTGTTAAGGTGGATGGAAGCTGTTGGGGGTTTGAGTTTCCTTCACTAATAGAAATAATTAATAAATAAAGCCTTAATTCAGGCTGTCTCTTGTCCATTGTAGCCCTGTGCATGGAAGTGGGAGCCAGGCTCCGTGTCCTTTTACAAACGTGGCTGGGTTTATCCTGCTGAACTGCCCTGCCATGGGGGCTGGGTCTTGGCGGAGATGGGAGCAGGACCTGCAGCCTACTCAGCCTGTGGAGCAGCTGCACTAGAAAAGGACTTTTTTTCTTTTTTTTTTTTTTGCCTACTACCTTCAGGTAATGTTGCAAAATTGTTTTAATACAGGATGCAAACCTGGGCTTTGTGTGTGTGCATGAATCTCTCCTGTACTGGTAGCCTGTTATAACCTTAGGCCAGGGCAGGAGCTTATTCCTGTGACCTTGTATTGGAGCGTTCAGGTGAAGCTGGGCTGGGCCTGGACCCGCTCCGCTGTGCGTTCAGCCAGCCTCATCCCCTGCTCTGGGAGCTCTCGGCTGTAACTACGTAAAACAAACGGGGCAGGAGCACTGCTGGGCTCCTTCCTCCAGTCTGGCACCCAGCTTCTCCTTCCCCCACCACTGTGTGCGAGTGTAAATCATCTCCTGGTCTGCCTGCCTCCGTGCTTTAACTCTAGCTCTGCTTTTCTGAAAGCCACACAAGTCATTTCGATCCTGGAAACCTCAGCAAGAAATACTTTATTTTCTTCCTTTCCAGTACAAAAACCTTTTTAGCTTTTAAGATCTGAACAAATGTACAAGGTTTTAAAAACAACAAAATGTGGCCTTTTAACAGGATCAGTTATCAACTGCCTTGGAAAGCTCCCTGCACAAGGACAACCACGTGGGCACCATCTCCTTCCCTCCCTGCAAGAAAAAAAACAAAAAATGCCCTATTTTGTACAAAAAAGTTCCTTTCACTTTTTAAACATGAACAGGTGAGAACTGAAATACCAACTGTCTGTAGCTTCAAGTGATGAGTCAGGAATAGTCCAAACATAGCACCATTTTCTGGAAGGTCGGACTTCTTCCTTCTCTGAGTTTTTCTATGGCCAGTCCCGGCCCCCTCTGTGCTGGAGGAAGCTGTTGCTCTTCAGCTGCTCTCTAACCCAGCCCTGGCCGGGGAAGGGGTGAGCCTGGCCCTTGGATTAATTTTCTCTTTGGTTGCTGCAGCCCTTTTTCTCCCTGTTGTGAGCAGATGGGGAGGGAGCTTGGGCAGGATCCTCCTGGCCCATTACAAAGTGCTGATGGCTGGCTTGAGATTCCTTCCAGGGGCTGGAGGAAGAAAAAGTAGGGTTTGTTGTCTAAAAGCAGGATTTACAGGATGCTGGAGGTTACTTGTCTGCTGAAGAAGTGTCTCAGCAGCTGCAACGTAGCTCCAGAGCAGCAAGAATGGGTTCTGGTGGTGTGAGTATCTGGCAGCCGGCGGGGCTGAGAGTGGTGGGAGGCCAAGGTCCCTTCTCCATGCTCCTACAGCTCCTCTGGCACGGGAGAGAGCTTTTGGCCCATCAGGGTAACATGACGTAGCCAACTGGACTCGGTGATCCCTGTGGTCCTCCCCAGCCTGGAAGCATCTGCTTCAGGGAGCTCATCCAGTTTTTTTGGAGGAGAAAAGGTGCCCAGATGCATCTCTGCTGGGAGCTGCAGCTGCTTTGTGCTGGTCAGAGCACAGAGCTGCTCCTTTGTGGGCTGGAGGGGAGCAGGGGGGGACTCGTGGTGCAGAAGAGCAGGGATGACCTGGTGAGGGTGATAGGCACAAGGTGGGAGCTGAAGGCTCGCTGCTGTGGAAGCATCCATGAGCTGCAACGTTGAGCTGACAGAAAAATGTGTTCCTCTGCTATAAAGTGCCAGAGCTGGTCAGATGGAGGCTCTTTAATTTCCTCTTCGTCCTTTCTGGTAATGAAATCCCCGTTGGCTGGGCAGTGGAGGGCACCGGTGCTGGACGCCCCAGGAGAGGTGAGTTTTGTGTGCAACAGCTGCACGGTCCAGGCGCCGGCTCCATAGGGCAGGGTTGGAGTTGCTGAGGAGCTCGTACAACCTTCTCCAGCCTACCTGTTTGTGGGAAACTAGAGTCAAGCTGGGTAAATCATTTTTCTGTTCCCAGGCTGAGCTGAGGAGATGTCTCGAGAGGTCTTCTCAAAGGTGCCCTGCCTCCCTGTCCCCAGTGCTCTGCGCTGGCGCTGGTCCCCAGGCAGCTGGCATCCCAGCAGGCTCAGAGGAGCGCAAGGAGGACGCAGGCTCCTGCTCCTGTGCTGCCGGACCGGGAAAGCCCCATGCTCACACCCTGGAGCAGCAGCAGTTCTCCTGCCCCGGGATGAGGTGAGGGAAACCATGTTCACAGTTCAAGCAATAAAACAGGAGAGAACTAGAGCTGGAGGACAGGACTGCTCCATGCCTGTCTCTATCTCTGCAGAGACCAATGGACACACATCTCTTTGGGGAAGACACAAGTTTTCCATAACCCTTCGTGTCAGTCCCAGGTGTGACCAGAGAGCGCAGTGAAGTGGGACTGCAGAGCACGGCAGCCCCGAGTGTCTGCTGCTGCGGCCGTTTGAAGCTGCTCAGGGTGGTTCTTCAAAATACGGCAAGAGGCGTGGGCGCAGCAAGAGGAAACCGCAATCAGATGAGCACCTCGACAGCGGATTGTTCAAAAACATACATACACATACCATATATATATGCATATCTGTGTTTTCCTAATACATATCCTCATACGCTCTGTAAGGCATGTGTGTTTGCATGGAGTATAAATGGATTTACCGTACAGGAGGAGGGCTGCCGTCTCGGAGAGGGGAAGGCAGTTCCCAGGAGGATGTGTGAATACGTGTGTTCTTTGAAACGTGCAATTCCTGTGGTGAGGTTTTTTTCCCCTGCAAGGAGCCCTGGCTCCGCTCAGCCCCTGGATTAAGACACAGGTGGTCTTTAGGTCAGAGAAACTCTATTTTTCAACTGACAACTAGATGGTTTTATTCTTCAAGAAGCGATAAATCCACAAAAATAAAACAATAATTAAAAAAAAAAGAGTTCCCGCCCCCAGTTTCCTCCTGAATCATCCTTCTGGGGTCATCAGCCCAGGAGCCAAGCAACGCCCCCGGCTGCACCACGGCCGGGACAGCTGCTGAGGGGCGGGAGGCGAGCACCCTCACGGCAGAGCTACGGAAAAGTGGGGCTGACGAGATTGG
>Ga0065711_1043654_pt1 | contig 14594 bp, 11 predicted proteins | sample Hoacrofraction12_FD_59098 | JGI IMG/M metagenome (GOLD analysis project Ga0065711, IMG submission 59098) | Hoatzin crop microbial communities from Cojedes, Venezuela - Epithelial fraction 12 v2 (version 2) | ecosystem: Host-associated > Birds > Digestive system > Esophagus > Crop | place...
GTGGAGTCTCATTCTCTGGAGATATTCAAGACCCACCTGGACAAGGTCCTGTCCAGCCTGCTGTAGGTGACCCTGCTTCGGCAGGGTGGTTGGACTAGATGACCCACAGAGGTCCCTTCCAACCCCGAACATTCTGTGATTCTGTGATTCTGTGAAGGCAAGCACTGCACACACCAAAAGGAAATCGTTGCATTTGCTCCCTCCCAACATCCACACCTGCCCATGTTTCATCAGAGAATTTGTGTTCATTATAGATCACTAGCACCAGCTAAATTAAATTAATTTTAAACATTGATTGTTAATTTCAGGAATGCCTTAGTCTATTCAAGTGCTGAGAACCAGCTAACATGACACTGTCACTGTTTCATGTGCAAATTGTACTAATGTAGGCACGTTTTCTACTCTTTATATAGATACTAAAATAAATAAACCCATCCTTTTATCCCCTAAGAAGCTAAAAAGCTATATAATTACTATATCTTTGGTCTTAAAGCAAAATTCTGTGGTTTTAAGTCTCACAGAAAAAAGCACATAAATAACACATTCGTATTACGTGTCCTATTACAGGTTTTCAAGGCAGTTTACAAAAATCAATTCATGCACACAGCACCGCCGCAAGACAGGAAACTGCCTGCTTCATCCTGTCACTGACGTCTAAAACATCAGTATTAGCCAGGTGTTAACTAGTCCATATGCATCCAGGAGAGTTGTGCTACTCTAATGAAACTGATTTTAATAGGAGTTTATTTAAGGCTCTATAATTTCTCTATGTAGAAAAAAGTAAATGCCTTTCTATATCCTTCTGTATGTACATGGCCATCCAGTAATGAGGGAATTAAATGTATTTTCTTCCCGAATAATGGGGCCCCAGTCCTAGGTGGAGCACGGAAAAGCTGCATAGAATTTGCTAAAAGTTATTCGTTAACTATTAAACCTGATGAATACAGAGGGCTTGAAATGAATGAAAACACAACTGTTCACACTGAACAGGACACTCCACTGGGGATGCAAATGCTCCATCCTAACCATGTCCACCAAGCATGGCAGCTCTGTCATTTGTGGGGCTCTCATCTCCCTCAAACTGCTCCCTCATTACTTGCACACAAGCCATGGGGAAGCCCCCAGACACTCTGGTTGCCCATACATGTGATGCTGAGGTCCACCTGGGCAGATTGTGAAGGTCCTTGTTCCAGCAGTCTTGCTAGCTATTTTCCTTGGCATCTGTGCAGTAAGGTTTTGGCAGTAATTAGCACACACAGTTAGCAGGGCTGCTTTGCAATTTTGTATGGTATAAAACTTCTGTTATGACCTTCTTTTGCAATAATCTTTGCATTCAATAAAAAAGAATGCTAATGAAAACATGTTTATGAGGGATTAACATGGCAACAAATATAAAACTGCTGCGTAGTTTAAAAAAAATCGCTAAATACTTTTCTCATGACTCCCCTAAATATTCTAAATTATTTATACTGACCTTCTGAGCAAATCTGGCTCTTAAATTTAAGCTGCAATACTAAATGTAATAGAAACATTATTAACATGGTGCTTGAAGTTGCATGCCTTATATAACACATTGGCAATACCCTTCAACTCTGCTGTTCTACTACTGCTGTTCACGTAGCGCATGAAATTTGGGGGCTTTTGTACTAGAAGCATTAGGGTTTTTGTCCCTTCCTCTTTCTCCAGACCCTTCATAGGTAATTCCCTGGCCAGAGAGTAGGCACAAAGACAATCAGCTGTTAGGGTAGGAGTCACTGGCAGAGCAGCCCTGTCCCTTTTCCTGCAGGGACAAGGTTCATCCTGCAGGATATTGATTGAGCCACTTGGTTGTGTATTACGGAAATGTTCTGTAGCTTGAGGTACCCTGGAGAGGGGGGGCTTTTAGGGATTGTTTTTAGGGTTCTCATTAAAACTGAGATCTCTTATCCGGCAAACCACAGCTGTGGAGCACAAAAGTTCTGAAGATTCATGGGAACGTTCCAGCTGTGTGCTGTATAAATGTGAACTTTACTTCTTATCCTTCACTAGCTGTCATCCCATTAGCACAAAGTGTCCATTTCAGTGTCATTGGTGTTGAGCCTTGTAAACATCCGTCTTCGTGATCTTCAAACGTTGGTACGGTCCATGTTTGACCAATACCACTCTTTTCTAAGTTAACTCATTTTGGGTTTTATGACCAGAGGTTAAACCACATGGTGAGGTGGTAAGGAGAACAACTGGAGGCACAGACACACTTTTCTTTGAAAAGAGGCTGGCGTGCGATGTTTATCTTAGGAAAGGATAAACCAGACATGATAAACAGATCTGACCCAGTCAAGCATCTGCAGTGCTTCCTTCAGTGCAGTCCCAGCTGGTGTGTCAGGGAGAATTTTCTAAGTTTTTTCTAGCCTTTCTGGTTGGATGGACAGATAATTTAGTTATAACGGTACTTGCAAATACTGCTAAACTCAGTGTGAGTAGTGGTGATTTCAACCCTTTTATTCCCTCCCAGGAGTGCCAAACATAGGGAAGGAAATTAAGGTCAAAGACAGGAAAAGCAAAGCAGCTCTTCTCAGGGCAGGCATACTTTAGAGATACGTACTTAAAAACACGCTTAACACTGTGCCAGAGAGTAAGAGGTATAGCCAGGCCAAACAGCCTGGGGGATGTTTGTTGCCACTGTCTGTTCTGCAAGCATATTCAAAGTCAAGTCCCTTGCAACAGCAAAATTTCATCTGTTCTCCTTCTAGCCCTGTACCACAGAGCAACAGACAGGTCATTAGTTCTGGCATCTTTTAATGGAAATTTAAAACACTGCGATTTTTCTGTTTACATTACAAAATTAATCATAAAATTCATACAGACTGAATGCTAATAGAATGTTTTGCTATGATCATTTTATATGTACCATGCATTTTAATTGCATGATCACCTGCCTATACATTTTCTGCTACTTCCAGTGCCTTGATTTATGTCACTAGAAACTCTCTGCCTGCCCTAGATCAGAATAACACTGAAAATCAAGTTTTTGTGACCATTTTTAGATTGCTTGCAGTAGTTTTGCTTTCATTAGTTTTGCTAATATAAACAACTGAAGTAAAACCCAATTACTCCAACAGGTCTTGTTGCCTGGCTGCACAGATTTTGAGAGCAGGGAAGACAAAGGATGGAAGCAAGAGTGCAGAGACCCCCAAATCAGGGAATAACATTAAAATGTCCAACGTTGTTCATGCCACAGGGTCTCCATCCAGTTGTGCATTTCGGCTTTGGATAGCGGGGTGCACCTCCAGACATCCCGCTTGCATCTACCGCTTTTCAACAAAACTGTCCTGTGCCATCACTTTCACCCAGGACAGATATTCACACTCCCAGGCTATGGAACAGCTTCTGGAGGTCTATTTGCAACAGCTACGGTAGCACGACTTCAGGATTTTGTCAGTTGAACATACCGGCTCAGGACTTACGATGCTCAGGAGGGCTGGCGTTCGTCTTGCTGACAAAACCAAAACTGAGTGCAAACCTCCCAGAGGAGGTGCCAGTAGGAGGCATGTACTATCTGTGAAACTGTGCAGGGTACGGAGCTTCATCCAAAATCATCGTCCCAAAATTCAAATGCCAGTTTTATGGTCAGTAAGCTGATGGGCAGTATTTTTTCTATGGCATTCGGCAGAGAAGATATTAGCTAATAATCCAGATATAGAGGTTTTTTCTTTCAAACTTTGACTTGAATATGTTTATGACAGTGACTGAAACTGTTTTTTCCGGCTGACCTGAAATACAACATCAGACTAAACCCTGATCGGCTCTGCCAGGTGTGTCAGGGTAACATACAGCTCTGCACTGTGCAGGCTAACCCAAGCGAAAACAGGAGGCAGACTAGAACATTAAAAAGCCGAGGTCCTGTAGCAAATACTCCTTGAAGCTATTTATTGCATTTGAGGCAGTGCGTGATTCTGTCCTGGAGTTAACTATTAAAAAGGCAACAGTTCTAAACACTGCCCTGAAATACAAGATTATAAAATGCAAAACAGGTGAACTTGCCATCTGGAGTGGTGCAAGCTGAATACACAGGCACTTGCTACATTTAAAATGACAGCCCAATCTACAAAGGGAATTAGCAGGAAAACAAAGTGGACAAATGCTCTTTTGATCGCTACCTTGAAGTTCCTAGATACAATGTGCCGGCTGTTTGCCCAGAATCAGGTAAGAGCTCAGTGTGCAGTGTGACGGCTAAAAGGCCAATGCTATTTTTAGTCATGTACACATCGCAAGGTAGCAGAAATGTAGGACAATTCACACAGCCAAGGCACAGGCACTTGCCTGAAAGCACGCAGCACTCTCAACTGCTGCTTGAAGAGAGAGGACCACGGTCCCGGTCAAGAGCTGGTTTGTAATATCTCCGTGTCAAAATCTAGTGCAAATATATGCCCTTAAACACAAGTGGCCAAGAATAATAGCTGGTTTTGTCTGGGGCTCTGTTTAAGCTGCCAAAGAGGTGAGACAGGGCCACCGCGTGACCCTCACAAGCAGCCTCCCAGGCTTTCTGACCTGAAACGTGTCGTTCTGACCAATCCATTTGAAATCCCACATTGGCACCGGCTCCAGGTTCATGCAGAAAGCAGAGGGACTCCCAGAGGGCAGGGAGCTGGGCAGATCCCTGCCCGCCTCAGACTCCTCACCTGCAGCCCAGCAGCCAGGGTGAGGATACAAGGACACAGGCTGGGCAAGGGCAACTTAGCAGGGCCCATGGCCAGCTCTGGGGCATTTTGGACAACAGGCTAACAAAAGACATTCAATTTGTTGACAATAAATAATAGAGTTTCTTTGCAAATTTTTTCTTCCCAGAAGGACATTAATGGGCACTGGTGTCATCTCCTGAGACCTGTGTCTTTCTGATAAGTTCCTCAGGTATTTAGACACGGAGGTTTTTCTGAGCTTCAGTGGAGTTTCCATTCTACATAGAGTGGCACGTAGGAGAGACAGCAGCAATTTTTCTAGTTGCCTTGGGCAATGAAGCAGCTTTTGCTGATGGGAGGAGAGAAGAAACACAGATGTGACTACAAGCTGGTCCTCAGAGGTGCCAGACACGTCTGATGGCAGCAGAGAAGATGGCCTCATTCAGAAGCAGGATAGGCACAACAGAACGAGGAGAGGGAGATGAGCCCTGCAATGACAAGGGCACATCAGACAATCATCCAGGCACTGTTCGCACACCTCAAAAGGTGAAGGAAGAAGTGTTGCTTGGGGTAGAGCTCCGAACAATGAGATGCAGCTGGCAAAAGAAGCACATTATTAGGGCTAAAGTTAGGAAATATCTGAAATGACGAGCAAGTTGCACACCATTTAAAATGAGAACACAAGAAAGGAAAAAATTTCTGTGCCTGACCTGCCATTTTACCATACTACAAATTCTCATTTAACTGCAGAAAAATATGTCCGAGTTAAGCTGAATGGAGTTCCCGGAGCGTTACTAACAGAAAGGCTCAGGGTGAGAGGTGGTGGCTTAGCTACCTCTCAGTAACTGTCTACAGATTATTTAATGTCTGTAATGTGCTTTAAAGATGAAAACCACTGACTGGTTAGTAAATTAGAACAAAAAAAAAAGGCCCAACAGTGGCATCTATTAAATTACAAAATAACCTCTCCAGGGAAGCCTCAGAAATATTGTAACTAAATGAATTTAAAATCGAACAGCTTGAAATGTATTTACTATAGGAAAGAGATCTGCATTTGCCCCAAGGAAAAGAGATTAAATGTCCTAAGGCTTCAATAGTCTTTCATCTCAATTTTTTTATCACTCTTCCTGATGCACAGGGGAGAAAGATGATTATTTAAACTGTTTTTTTCTCTGGAGCTGTCTAGTGTATTGTGCTGACAGGTGCTATCCATCGACTGTGTATTTCAGGTAATTCACAAGGCAGGCAAGTCAGGGAGCCCGCATTCCTTCACAAAAAGCACGCACATGCTGGAGGAGGATGCAGCTTCTCTCCGAAACAGAGAGAAGCTGCCAGCCTTTGCCACTTTCAAGGCAGACCAGCAAAAAAATTTTACCCAGATATGTTTCCAGACAGATGCACACAGCAAGCAACATCTTGGTCGATCCTAGGCTGTCACAGGATGCTCAGAACAAAAGGAAGAGGCAGTCTTTTCTTTTTCCTTCTGGTTCTACTGCATCTGGTCTGTGCAGAAAGAGCAGCTCTTTCTTGCTGCTATCACTGACAAGAGCCAGGACTGAGGTTGTTTATATTGCCCACGGCAGAGGGAGGAGCAGGAGGAAGGAGAACAGGAGTCCAAAGAGCAAAGTCAGCTGGTGGAAGAAGGGATTCAGACAAAGCCAACTTTTACACAGCAGCAAGACTCTCAGTTGCTTTGACTCTGGTTGCCCATTAGAGCTACACCCCTATCTGGGATGGTTATGTATTGCAGCTGTGGGCACCTCACAGAACAGCTGCATCTGCCCTGAAAAACTGCAGAGCAGGCTAGAGGCTCTGATGAGGTTTGTAACAGCCCCCAGAGTCCCCTGTGAAGCCCTGGGAGGCACTGTCAGGTCTGGAGCATGATTCACAAGCCACAGGACAGCTGCGAGCAGGGTGAGTACGGTTCCGCGGCTCAGCGAGAAAGACCGGTGTTACGGTAGCAGACACCGTCTGAGGGAGGGAGGTGTGGTCCAGTACAGAGGATGCCATCAATAACAGCAGGGAAGATAACAAAATGCAAATTAACTACTTTTTTCTTAACTTGTAGGTAGCTCCAATGCATTTATTAAACTACATTTGCTATCATTACTTGATCATCTGTAAGTTTTTGCAGTAAATGGGAAGCACAGCAAAAACCAGAAATAATTTCGTGTTATTACTGAGATGTGCTGAGTGTACTAAAGCTCTTTTTAAGAGTACACACGTGGATCCTCAGCACAACTACTTTACTATGGAGTTGCTGACTGCTTAGCAGTAGAGAATTCCTATTTTCCTTTGCATTCAGCAAGATGATAGATGTTGTACAAATATTCTTCAGACATGAAGATGTTTGCAGGCCTCATAAGCCTTTGGAGTGTCAGGGGGAGAGAGAGAAGTGAAAATTGGAACTCCTCAAATGACATCTTCATTTTCAGCTACATTCTGTGGTCTGGGCTGGCAGCACAGGGGAATTGGGTAAGAGCTGATAAACTCCATTTCCAGAGGCAATCAGACAAGTTCCATAGGGGCAGGCAGAAAGAAGAGACACTGGTTCACTTCATGCAAGATATTTCGATACGACCTACCACTACACAGTCCTTAATGAAGTTTTCCTGTGCAGCATCAGCAATACCTAATGAGGGTGGCTGGTCACGTCCTCACCTTGGGTTTTTAATCTTTATGGGCTCTTAAGCTAACTTGTCCAATCCTGCAATTTGAAAAGACATGGCATGTTGTTAGTAAATCCATCACTGCTTGTCCTCCTTTCTCTGGGCCAAAGTCCCAGTGCTGCAACACAAAGCGGCAAGCCAAGTACCAGAATTCAGGCAAGAAATTTGAGCTGCAGCTCAAACCCCAAGATACTTGCAAGAGAAGACTGATCTGGAAAAAGGATGTTGCATCACAAGATCTTTGCAAGTCAGGCATTAATTCAGAACTCTACTTCTCAAAGTATTCAGGTGTTCAAAATGTACATTTCTCAGTGGTAAAATTTTCATGCTGTATCTTAATGGGAAATTACTTGATAACCAACAGCTGCACGATCAGAATTAGAACTCAGTTTATTATTATTTGTCTCAGTTATGGAGATCTCTCTATATAAAGTCAAACTTGTCATTAAAATTCATCAAATGAAAATTTCTGTATCAGCAAATTTGACTGATGTACTAGAAGATTTTTCAAGAGGTATATTTGAACTAGAAAATGAGGGCATATTCCAATAAATCCACCAGATTGTTGTAAATTACATATAAAAATGTTTTTTAATTAGAGGCTTGTCTTATGATAAGGTATGTTAATATTTATATTTGCTCAGGGAAAATAAAGTCACAGCACGTGTGCCAAACTTCAGTATAAAGGCATTTGATTCAAATCATATTCTAAAAATAACAATAACTCTTGTTTTATTGCAAGTTTCTTGTAGCATATCCATGCTGTGATGCAAAACAAAATACAATGCATTATATTTTGAATACAGCCTCGTGAAATATCTGAATGAAATATTTGCTGTATGTAACGGATAAATCAATAACAAACAATTTCTGAGCTTCTCTCTTAATAATCAGTGATCTGTTCACCTTCCCTTCCACCAAAAACATATGGTGTAGAGTAAATAACGTTTTGCAAAGCTTATTGAAGTATTGGCAACAAATATCCTTCATAAAAGATATAAATTTGACTGAAACCGCTAAATCATAGGGATGCCTTTTCAGAATTTTATTACATTGTTTCACCTCCTACAGAACAAATAAGCAATTCATTTTCCTGTAAATAAATACCTAAGGAAAACATGTAGTATTGACTTCAGGGAATTTCTGAGCCATTTCACCTCCATACATTTTTGCTGAGTATTCTGAATTTGTGATGACCATCTTTTTAGGAAGGCATTTGGATGCACTTTATTCAAAGTATTACAGTCAAAATCCTATCACAGACAGAAAGAGACACGACTTTTGAGCAAAGTCAAGAATGTATTGTTACCGTCACTGAAACTTTAACTTGCAGTCATTGAATTATTAATCCTGATCTAATTATTATAGGAAAAAAAAAGAAAAAAGAGAATGCTATTAAGTCTCAAAAATTATACAGGTGAAACTGCTACACACATCTCTTAGTTCCTACCTTGCACTGCCCACCTGGATCCTAAGGTGACTGGCCTCACACCGTATATGAGGTTTTACATACACTGGATACTTTGTTCTTTTTACTACCCCTAAAACCAGTTTTACTCAATTTCCAGGTCTGCCTTTATTTAACTATTAGCCATTGACCACTGATGCATTGTTTATAGCTCTGGGGTCTCAAGTATCATCCTATGCCCTCTGTTGGCATCTCGTATCTGTGCGCCTCTGCAGTGCCTCCAGTAGCTTTCCTTTTGAGGCCTCTGCTATGATACCATGCTTATAGTCCTCTACGCTGCATCGGTTTTCTAGGGTCCTACATTCTTCATTCTACATAAAATTACTACTTGTTACTCTCAGCTAAATAAAAATTGTGGTTATACCACACAGCTGTACAAAGCTAAGCTGAAGCAGAACAAGTTGTGTAACAGTCACCTGGTGGTTAGGAAATGGCTGTTGCAGCTAAAGAAGCTAAAGCAGAGCTCCAGGCAGGCCAAGACAAGCCCAGACAAAGCCTTAAACCCTGAGGCCTTACTGAGCTCCTGAAAAACCTCTGGCCTGTTACAACCAACAGCAATGTGTGTTACCATGAATACAGTAAATTCTGAGCTACAGGGCTACACAAAGTCTGGATGTACGACAGTCTACAAAGATAGTCCATCCTTGACAAGCTCCACCACATAGTCACAATGTCTCACAAACAGCTGGAGAAGCGAACTGCCTCACCCAGACTCCTCTTTGTAGTCACTTTATTTTTACTCAGAAGTAATTAACTTCTTGTCAGTACCAGTAACAGCTGTATCTGTCCTGACCTAGCTGTGCTAAGTGGTGATTCTACTGTTCCTTCCTACCTTGAAGAAAGACGGCTCGCTTTAAAAGGGAGAGAAAAAAAAAACCTTGCACAAAAAACTTAGAAGGTTTCTTTTGCTGGTGACTGTTATTTCCACACACTCTAGCCCAGCTAAAACCATGCAGGAAAGTGTTTGTTCAGGAGCAGGACCTGGCTTAATATTGAGTCATAAACAGGCCTCTAGACCTAGGAGCCACTTTAACTGGGTTCTCTTCCAGGTTCTTTGGCAGTTCCTTGCATGACCTTGAAGAAGTCACTGGTAATCTGTGACGTGGGGCTGATCTTCCTCCTGCCAACCCGTACCATTTAAACGCAAGCTACTATTTTATTATGCACAAAAGTCACCTCCAAGCTGGTTTTGTCACTTCTGACAGGGACACTTTTAACTTGCACTGTAACACTGCATCGGCCCTGAACACTAGGTCCCAGTGAACCTGAAGCAAGCGCTGTGTGTACAGCTGGATGAGCTGTGAGAAAGAAGCTGCTCCACCTTCCTTACTCCCATTTTCTGCTGCAAGCCAATCACATTCTGGAAGTGAGCACTGGGATGCTGTGCTTTTCATCAGCAGCCTTCTGGGGAAAGCCTAGGACAAAAGAGGAAGGAGGGGGAAATCATAATACTTCATGCTGTATTTTCTTTATTGTTCTTCCCTTAGTCCTGACCTTGCCGGCTTCAAACTAGCTCCTACTGTGCAGCTCCCTACCACACTCTTCTAATAACTCCTATGCCTTGGAAACACATCCTGCTTGCGCTCAGTTCACTTATTCTTCTTTTCAGACCAGACTGAATAGAATTTTGAGGCCAATGACAATTCAGCTATGTTTAACTGAAAGTTCAAGGCCACAGACGTGTCCAATTTAATTGACTTCCAGGGAGCATTTCCTCAAATTCTGTGTTCCCCCTATCCTGACTGATTCCAGCTCCCAATTATACTATTTCTATTTCACTCTAGATTCAGCGACACCTATATTTACAATTGCTCCTCACTGCTCTCTACAGTACAAGTTTTTCTAAGCAGATGCTTGTCAAAAAATGCTTAGGCTTTCTACTCTCTGATACTAGGAAAGCAGCTTCTCATCAGGCCTGCAGGTCAAAGCGGAGCCTTGGAGTTACCACAGGAAAAAAACACAACCCAAAAAAACCCTCATTTTTTTCTGTTTAACAGGGTTAGGTTCCCTGGTAGGCTCAACACAAAGTTATGAGCATTGCTGTCTGCACTGAAATACTACCCCATCCTGTTTTCTGCAAAGTCTCCTGGTGTTTTATGCTGCATCTGGTGTTTGCCCTTCAGGTTTGCAGGCACTGGTAGATGTTCATGGACTTTCATAAATTATAGAAATCACAGCAACTGTACATTAATTAAATCTCAGACTTGCACTGATCTTGGTGAATAGGCAATATGCAAAGCATTCTTTACCTTTTAGGAAAAATTATGGCAAAAGGTGATTGTTTCTACTAGTGATTACTCTAGAAGTAGAAATTACTGAGAAGTGTAGCTGTTTCATGAGTGGTTTGAATTACAGCTGTAGTCTAAGTCAGAGCTTTCATAGTGGAATTATTATCTGAATCTTCCGAATACCTGATGCTATTAGTCTTTTCTCTCTTCAGAATAACACCTGAACTTACCTTCTCTTCTCAGGGTGTTTGTCATCTCAAATTGTTCAAGTTAACCAGCTTAACCTGTGTGCTCCCAAGTGGGTCTGTTACCTGAGCACAGAGGCACTGCACGCACAAAAAGCCCAAAGAGCACCTTTCATTCATTTTGCTCAAAAGCAAATCCTTCCTGAGGGCTCCTCTCAAAACATCGCCATGTGATTCAGACACTCCCACGTGTTTTTCTTTACTAGGCTTTATATAGCATTTTTCTCCAGAGCACTTCCACTCCTCTACTTGTGACAGTTAATGAAACCAGGCCTGCACAGAGAGAGGGTATTTAATGCTACAACATAAAGGTTACTCAGCCCATGCTAGCCTCTTCAGGACTGCACATTTCTAGCACTCTCTCCAATTTATTTCTAAGTACTCCTATCCAATGGTCTTCTATAATTAGGCCAAATGCAATCAATTCATAGAGCACCATTGTTTTCTCATGTTTCAAAGCAGTCGTTCGGGACTGTTGCATACTCTGAATTGACTGAGCATGGGGATTACTTTATCTCCAGGGGAGATGATGATCAGCATTTCCCACCCAGTTCCTGAGCTGTTTTTACTAATTTATCTTAATAACATCTTTGTGTTTTGACTCAGAAGGAAAGAGATCAAAGCAGAGAACAAGGCAGGCATACTCTCAAGATTAAAATTGGCCAGAGGCAACCAGCAGAGCACGTAAACAGCTCTTCAGCAGTCTGAAGAAAAGCTTGGTCTAACGTGAGCATTTTTGTGCTCCTGCAAGCTCTCTCCCAGTTAGGCCAGTTGGCTTGGGAGGTCACATCTGCTGCTCATGCTATTTCTTGTCAGCATCCCATCCCTGTTGCCTTTTTCACCCTTGAACTTTGTTAACCAGTAACATTACAACAAACCTTGTGGTTCTTCTTTTCTTCTCAGCAAGACAGCACAGAACTGTATTCCTTACAGGAACAGGGGCAGATCTTACAAGCACACGAGGCAGCTCCTGGCTTCACTTTAACCCTGAGCCTTCGCATGCTGAGGAGTACTCACATGTCAGCCTGAAGTGCAGCGCTTAGTACCCTCAGCATAAGATTTGGGGCTTCAAGGGCCAGTGTATTTCAGTGTTTCTACACTATCCCGTTTCACTTCGGCAGGAGTAGAGGACTGACCACAGAGGAGATGGGGGAGCCTATGCTTTATTTGATACTCTGTATATGTCTCACTTGGTACCTTGCCATTTCTGATGGTCCTCTCTTTTCAGACCTTCTCACCTCTGAGAAATGAAATTGCTTTGCTGTAAGTTGGCTCCACATCACATCTTAAACAGAACAGCCTAATCAGAAGAGACAATGAGAGGGAGATTGCATTCCTTGTTGTTCTGCATGGGAGCCTAAAACATTTCTCCTGCTTATTTTCTTGGCTCTCTTCTATATTGAAAAGATGGATTTAATGCAAAGGAGCACTACAAAGTGTTCATTTTAGCTTCCATAGGAGCTTGATTTTCAAAGTGGACTTTGCTCCCAGTGAGCTCAGGAGCCAGTGCAACCTTGTTTAAAAGTGATTTTAATTTTTTTTTTTTTTAATCAATAAGCATTAGGCCTATCTTGTGCTCTGATCTTGCTCAAAGCTAGATGTGGACAGAGGAGGCTCAAATTTGATTGAGAATCAATGCATACAAACACAAGGTCATGTGCCTGGGAACAACAGAGGCACAGCTCTCGTGGAACAGGGAGTCAGATCCCGGTAAGCAGCAGCCCTGGCAAGGACATAGGAGGTCACAGCGCCCAGGTGTCAGTAGCACCGTGCTGTAACAAAAGGAACACTGCTGCTACCGATGTAGTAGCACACTGAACTCAGAAGCGGTATGCCCTCCGTATCTGGCAGTGATGAGACTGTTGCTGACATACTTGAGCCCAGACCTTGGCTTCGAAGCACTGGAGATGGGGGAAAGGCATTGGCAGTTTGTGAGCGCTGCCAGTTTTGCAGGTCCTCTGAGCTTCCTTCTCTTCCCAAAGCTTTGCATACACCAGGGACAGCTTCTTTGCTGACAGTCAACCTGTGACGGAGCCCAGCACTAGGGGACAGAAGGGGACAGACAGCTTTTTAAAAAAATGGCATTGGGCAAGTGCAGGTTTTCTTGTGCTAGATGTTCGTCTGAAAGGCAGAGACCAGTTCAGCCAGTTCCTTCACCTCTGCTGCTAAATAAAGTAAAAGGAGGAAAGTCAGCACTGTTATCATAAAAGCCTTAGTATAGTTAGAATAGCAGGACTTTGTTGCTTATTTAGGATAAGATTTAAGAATGTGTTTGAAACCTCTGCCTTCAAGCTGCCAAGAAGAACCTTTAAATCAAGGGAACTGCCCTTGAAGGAGGTAAGAACATCCTGAGAAGACTGCTTGTTAGCACTTGGCTAGTTTTGGCTGGTTCTGGCCAAAAAGTAGTATCCAAAAGTAACCTATCCTTCATTACAATACATTATAATACTAAAAATCACACCCCCTGGGGGAAAGACCCCCAGACCCTGCTCACTGAACATGCGCAGTGTGAAAATGCTGACCAAGTGTTGTGTAAATGATGTAACCAATCAATCAGCAACACGGGACTGCCCCATGGGGGAAACATTGATAAGAAAATGAATAAAGAAATGCCTGCTTCAATACATGGTATGCACGCTAGGAAGAAATAGGCCCCGCGCATCCGGCGCTGCAATAAAGAATGCTTGCTTTCTAAAATTCCCAAACGACTTTTACAGATTCTTTGTTTTTGCCTACTTACGGTATCAGCACTAGCCCAAAAGAGGTGAGCAATCCCATCTCTGTAGGGCTCCCTGATGTGTGCTGCACTCTAGAGTTCCACTGTGACCCATATTTAGAGACAGACAAACTAAGCTTAACCTGGGAAGCTTTAAATGAGAAATGGATCTTCTTCCTGGGTCACAACCTGACTGGAGACCAGAACTTGAGGAGTCCTTCATGAAAAGCCTGCCACAGTGCTAGAAGCCAACTCCCAGAGCACAGGTGATTGTTGGGGTCGATGCAGTTTGAGAGTTAGCACGACTAGGCCGCTTAAGCGAAACAGTTAGCATAGCTGGACAGGCCGCTGGAAAGGACAGGTAAGAATAACAATTGAGAAAGTTCTGACAGTGCACATGATGTGGGTTAGCAAAAACAAGATGTGTTCAAGGACGTGCAGGCGGTCTGTTGCTATTGGCGTTAGTGCATAGTTACCAATTATAAGGGAATATGGGGTGCGTGAACAGCGCGTGATTTATGTCTGTAGCCTATCCGAATAAGCGTGATCGCGTGTGCAGATATGAAAAATGTATATAACCATGCAAGCAGACCAATAAATCGGGATTGACTGT
>Ga0065711_1043653_pt1 | contig 14593 bp, 9 predicted proteins | sample Hoacrofraction12_FD_59098 | JGI IMG/M metagenome (GOLD analysis project Ga0065711, IMG submission 59098) | Hoatzin crop microbial communities from Cojedes, Venezuela - Epithelial fraction 12 v2 (version 2) | ecosystem: Host-associated > Birds > Digestive system > Esophagus > Crop | place...
AAAATTATAAAAAAAAAAAAAAAAAAAAATTATGATCTTTGTTCCCTTTAGAAGATAAGGTAATTTTTCTCCTTTTAAGTAGTTGACAGTCTAGGTTACAGAAGATCAACTCTTGTATTTTTGAGATATTAAAACTTATTTTTTCTAATTACTTTAATTGTGCATGTTGGCTTCTGCTTGACAACTGATGTAGGCAAGTTCACAACACTGATTTCTTCCACTGGATGAGTTTTTCTTCTGCCAACTCTTTCAAACTAGAGGCTAGACTGCATTTCAGGAAATTTCTTGTAACACATTTGTGCAAGAAAAGTATCCTGTAACCTCATATGATTCTTCTTTATTTAAAAAATTTATTTAGCACAGTTCCTCCTGTGTCAATCACATTTAGAAAGCCAGAGCACTTCAGTGAAACTGTAAATCATGATACAAATACAGAAAAAAATTTTTAACCTATACTTACATGTAACAAGCAAGACCTTGTGTAATTTTACGTGAGAATGTTACTAAGATATTTGCCAAAGAATGTTAGGCATTTTGCAAGCGCACATTAAAAGACAAGATGTATCCTCCAGAACTGTAGAGTCCCATAGGATCTGCCGTCAGAAATACAACAGCATTAACCAACACAATCCACGTGTTCCAAACAGAAATTTTGAGATGTCCAGTGAAATGAACCAACTGTAGACCAAACTGTGTTTAATTCCACTTGGACTTGATCTTTTGTGGATAAATTCCATACAGAGAGTTTTGAAAAGGTTTTTTCTCTGTTCATCTGTAGCCCTTTCACTCTTTTGCACTGCTTAATCCAGGACATACTCTAGGTCCCATAGCTGGAAACTCAGCCCAGGGTGTTTGTGTTCATGTGATGGGCACCAGGGAGTGGTAAGTTTGTCATATTGCCACTGAAAGTTATGTTCGAGTGCCTGGAAGTTCCATTTACGTGAGCAAAATTCTTGCTAATGAGTAGTAGAATGTCTTCAATATTTTTCATTTAGCTTATTTTCTTCCACCTTTTCTTGGAGAAATAAAAGGAACAGACTGGGTTGAGAAAGGTGGAATCATATAGTCTGAAGTTAATGTAGGAAGGTGAATTATATGAGTTTTTCCAATAAAGAAACTGAGGCTTTTCTACAACTGAAGTTTAAGGTTCGGTGTTCTGAGCTACTCCAATATGAACTTCACTTTCGGATCAACTTGCCTTGGTCAGAGTTAGCCTTTGGGAATGCCCACATATATGTCTGAGTAGACCTGAGAGTCAAAAATTGCACAGTAGTTCTGCCTAGCTCCTAGGCACAGACAGCCTACATCTGTGTTGCAGCATCCTGACTAATACAAGCTCAGGTTCCCTGGCATGTGCTCTTGCTGGCTGCTTTTTTTCTGTAGGGTTATTTATGCAATGCTCCACACCTGTGCTGCGTGTTGTTCATACAGCACTCTGAAACTGCGTGTCCCCTCTCCAAGCAGGAGTTCCCCTTCTCCACCTTTCGTGTGCAAGATTGCATGGGCCAATGTGAAGCCATGCCATAATGTTTTGAAAAGTGAGATTAATTTTGTTCAATGTCTTAAGTCTAGGCTTGGCTTTATAAGGAGATGTAACTTCATTCCAATAAAAACTGATGAATTTAGAGGCGGGGGGGGTTCTATTAATGAGACAATCCTAACAAACTGCAGTTGCAAAGCAAATTGACTTCATTACAGCAAGAAGGCTGATATTTTATACAAGAGCAATACAACTGTGTTTCTTCACAAGCCCCCTACCGTGCACTTTACCTTATCGTATTGAATTTATAATGTTCCCTGTTATATAGTCAAGGCTTTGGATGCTTCAAAGCAATACTGTGGTAATTGGTTATGTTCTTACTTTTTAAAACCTGTTGGTAAGCTTTTATATTTTTTTCTGTAAATTAGTTGTCTTATTCAACTATAAAATTATTTTCCTCTAGGAGTATCAAAAGAGATATCAATCAAACTGGATAATTTTTCTTTGACCATTGAAAACTTGTGGCTGTGTGAGGTAAGCTCTTTTTCTTTTCTTTTCTTTTCTTTTTTTTTTAACATGTATTTAAATAAGTTAAAGCTAATGGTTCATTCTTATTTATTTCCCATTAATGAAGAAAAATGTGCAAAATTATGTTTTTTAAAGATCCTAACCAGTACTCTAAAATTTGTTTAAAGGGTTGGGATGCTAGTTTTGATTAATTTTCTGTTAAAACCTCATCTAGAAGTTCATACAGACACAGCTGATTTGATGGAGACAGACAGATAGCATGGTTATAAGAAGGCATAGCTACAGCCTATGATATGCCCTACAGTTCTGGAACTTTGTATGTTTCGTGACAATGTCATGCCTGCTTACTGAGGTGGAACCCAGCTCATTAAGATGTTTGGTTTGTGTTTTGCTTTTATTTAGGAAATTTCAGTGGACAGGCACACCAGGGTCCCTCCCTCCTGGGCAGCTGAGAAATGAGACTATAGTATTTCTGCCTCAGGGTCAGATGTGTCCAGAGTGTGAATGTGTGACAGGACTGTAGATACACTACTACTCTGAACTGTAAATGTTATTTTCATACTTGGTAGCCTTTTTCTTCTGGAGAAAGTAACATTTACAAGATTTCACTCTGGCAAGTTAAGCTCTTGCCTGAATATTTGTGTCTGAAATAGTTTCAGGTCTAAGAGCTCAGATATTGCATGTATGATTGATCTGAGAAGTACAAGTTTTGAAGATGAAAACTTCAGATGGGAAAGGAAAACCATAAAACGTTTCAATAACCTCACAAATCCTCTATGCATCTGGAGATTCACTAGTGAATGCTCCTGTATTTTTTCAGTGTTCCTCTTTTTATAGGAATTGTGACCGTCTGTGGGGTGAACCATGGAGTAATTATGATCACTATGCATATAGGTTCTTCTCACAGAGGTAGGCTTTGAGTAGTAGGTTTATTTAGATACTCTGAATCATTTTCTGGAGCAGCTTCTTCTACCTAATTGCAGTGCATTCGTTGTACAGATGAAACCTAATGCTAAATGGTATGAATATTTGTTTGGGGTTGCAACCTTCCAGTATATGCTTGGGTGAAAAGACTAAAGCAGTTCATCTCTTTTGTTGAAGAATTTTGTTTCTCATACTATGTATTAGCTGCTGCATATGGAGCAAGGTGCACCGGAGTCTTCTCATATCCCTGTCCTTTCTCCCTGGAGCTAAATCCACGGCGGGGGGGTGGGGGGGTTGGAAGACTTCTCCCTCCCTTGCATGAGCAGGAAAGAGTTATGATAATTTAGGCCTAAGTGTTTAAGCCATGGTCCAGTGCTGCTGAATCTCACTGAGCTTGGCATCATTTGAAGGAGCTTGCTGAAGTGTGAAAGACACTGATGCGGCTATGATTAAAAAGTTTTGAAAAATTATAGACCACACTGCAAGAGGCCCTTATTCAGGTGGATGAGGTCAAGACAGGTTAATGCACAAGCAACACTTTTGTAGTTGATGTTTGTGTACGTCAGTCAGACATATTAGGAGTTACTTCGTTGGGTGCATCCTGTCCTTCGCCTTACTGGCCAGACTCGAACTGGCGGAATAAATTTTGCAGTCATAAAAATTGATCTTGCTATTTATGTTTTTGGAAGGGATTATGCATTGGCAGGAGCCCTTCTCAATACCTGTTTCTCTCCATGCTATGATTTGATGTAAGTTTTTTATTCCTGGCTGAGAACCTGAGCAATAACAAAGAAAAAAAATAGAGCATGGGGCACATGATGTAACACAACAGAAAGCACATGTAACTAAATTTCTAGAGATGTGATGAATTTTAGGGACACTCCTGCTTTCTTGAGCAACTGTTCCCAAAGCTTAATTATACATATTAAAAATGTAAAGTAAGGGGTATATTTTGGGTTCATTTAAAAGTAAAAGCAGTATGTTAACAAGTGGCAAACTTCCAAGTTAGCTACACACTTTAAGATAGGACGAATGTCATTTCCAACACTCTGGAACTGCGATTGACCCCAATGTACAAATATCTTTTGATACTCAGTAACATTTTAGTCCCATTTTCATGGCTGTATCCCAGAGTATAGATGAAAGCTAAGTATCTGTTTTCTTTTTTTGGCAAACAATGATGTCCTGATTTTTCCAATCTAAATTGCCCTCCAGGGCACTAATAAAACAAGTCATGGCTCACAAAGTAAATTTCCTGTGTACTAATTGAAAACAGTTTCAAATTTATTAGGGTTTCAATCATCTTCCCAAGATCTAATGCTTGTGTTCACAGTAGTCAGCGTGACTGTTAATATATTTACCTGAAAGGTGAAAGAAGTGTTTAAAATATTTCTCAGGTATTTTACAATGGGGGGGCAGGGGGGTAAAAATAACAAAAACAGAAAACCACACATTTCATATAGTTGAATGTGGTTTAAGACAACATTTGAAACAGAGCACTCATTCTCATGAAATATTTAGTTTTATTGTACTGCCAAAACCATTCCTATATGTGTTCCCAGATGCTGGCTGTAACGCATGATCTACTAGAATTTGCTGGTAGAAGTTCTAAGACGGTAGAAAATGTAGGAAAGCGACAACATTGGTATCTTCCTTTTGCTAGGTTTCTGTTTGTCATATATTAACTGCAGGAGATGAAGAGAGACGGGTTGTCGAACAGCTCTAACTTTCTTCCCCTTCAAACCACACCACAAAGAAGTGTAAGCGCTGTGCAAACCATCCCCCAACAACCCACAGAAAGTCTGCCTTCTGCTCTGTGCTTCCTCTCTCCAAAATATTATACTGGGAGGGAGGGCAGTTGTCACTTTTTCTGGCACCACATTTCATAGCAGAGTTCCTCTAGCAAGAGAACCACAACCTCTTGTGCAGACTGAATTAATAATGCAACAAAAGCCTTTGGCCTCCACGTGGCTGAGGGCTGGCTGGAAAACTGGAACTCTGGTTTCTGAAAGATTTCATGGTTTGGAGATTTGTTTTAGTATCTTCATGCTAAATCAAATTGTGTAAAGGAAAAACAGGATCGGAGAAAAAAAAAGAAAAAAAACCCCAAACCTCCATAACCCTATGTCCTTATTTTCCTAGTAATACTGATATATGAATGCTCTAAAATAGGTCAATAATTATGAAGATCACCTATGATTAAAAAGCAAAACAAACAAACAAACAAATCTATTTTTCTCTCATGTCTCTGATAAATCCTGGAATAAAATCATTCTCTTTTCACTGCTTATGTTGCAATTGTTTAGGTTTGTGAAATTACTTAAATGTTAGTCCGGAGTCCAGCTGTCCTGATGGTGCTAAAAGAATGAAATTGCTATGGAGGATCACTCTAAGTTTCAGGAGATGTGGAAGACTGCAGTTCAAATCTCACCCTTGTTTTTGTTCATGGTGATGCCTCAACAAGGGGGATGGGGCAAAGCCCTGTTTGTGCAGTGTGTCCAAGGATGTCGCTCTGTGTGCTGTGTGTCCAAGGATGTCGCGCTCTGTGTGCTCTGTATCTTTGGAGAGACATAGATAGATGGCACATTTATAGAAATTATCTTCACTGGACCATGACACCCATGAATTGATTCTCTGTTCTCATGTTCTGTGTAAGTAAAAGTACAGTCGAGGCAAATGTATTCCTTTGGGATATTCTGTGGCGAATATACCTGCAAAAAATTTCAGAAAAAAAATGTTCTTGAAAATTATTAGTTTTCAGTAGGAAAAAAAAATATTGTTCTGACGAATCATAATTTTTGGATAGAAAAGGGACTTTGCTGGAAAAGTCCCAAGCACCTGTAATACAGATGGCCTTTGCTCTGTGTATGTGCCCTGAAAGCTGCAGTTGAACGACAGCAGTCCTCATGAGAAGGGTTCCAGCGTTGTGTGTTGCTCGCGTGTGCTGCCGTACCTACCGTACCTTTCACCCAACCTGCCTTTCCTGTCCTGACACAAGAAAAAGCACTCCAAGTGTGCAATCCCTATTTTATTCAGCTCCAATTCTGAACACTCTGGTTTGGGCTTCTCTCTGCTTACAGAGGCATGTTCTCAACTAGTATACCTAAGGGGACTACATTAATATCTGCTAGATATTTTATCCAGCCACAGTTTCTCTGTCAAGACTCATGTTCACGGCAAAGACAGCAGAAGACCAGATGAGCAACAGTTGCAATGCTATAAATGAATTCCCAGATGTAGAAGAGACTAGTTGTAATGGCTGTATCCTACATGTGGAAATTAAGTCTAAACATACTGCAGTCCCCATACGCTTGTGAGCTAATTAAAATGTCAGTCATGACAGCAGCCTAGTAGATACTGTGTTTCTCTTTCTGTACTCTTGTATGCATATCTTCTTGGTATGTTCATGATAGTTTATGGGAAGATACTATAGATATTTCACCATCATATGCTTTCTGCTATGCTACAATACTACACTTAATTCCAACATCTTTAAGAGATGCCTATTGAACTCCAGTAATTCTAATTTCTTTCAAACCATTCTAAGCAGTAGTTACACTTTTTTGGTCTTGCATAGTATTAGTGTTACTAGTATTGTCCTATAAAGCTGTAGTAGGTAATTTATCATTTTACTAATGTTAGCACATAAAATCCATGTTTTATACAGATACTTCTTTTTTTCTTGGCAGGATTGTACTCCAGAAAGATGGAGTACGGAATCATGATGCCAGTACGAAGTCAGTCCATAGTCAAATAATACCTGATGCGAAAAAACTCAATAGCCATTGTGTAGTTTCTCCCAGATATGAGCTTAGTTTTGAAGTCTTAGCAAAAATGTGTTTTATTCTAGTGAACAGTTTATACAGAAATGAAAACAGGTTTGATTTTCAGTTTTATTTCACATCAGTATGGAAGAGTAAAAGACCTTCAAAGTTACTGTAATTTTTGTCCACTTTTTGTATAATTTACTGTGATTAAAGAGTGTAAAGGTATTTGTTGGTTGTTTTTTTTTTTTTTATTTTAAAAATCCAGATGATTAAAACCGAGTCCTGTAATACAGATTATTTTACATTCATCAGAGAAAGTAGCATTGTCAGTTCTCTTTTTTTTCCTATTGCAAAGCAGGGGGTGATGAACACTATTTTAAAGGGCACTGAGGCTGTGAAAAGAAAGGGTCATAGAATTGTTGTCCTGCATACTACCATGCCTTGATGAGCAGGGCTGTTGTGTTCAGTGACAGGTCAATATCTTTCAGTGAAGTTTAGCTTTATAACAAAGTTTGTATTTTCTTTGTTTCTAGAAGGGAAGTGTTTTTGCACCAAAGCCATAATCTCAGTTGCTCAATCTGCAGTTTATTGAAAATGCTGGCAAATGAGTGTTTTTCTTACACTGAAGAGTCAATCGCTTCTGTTCTGAGATTTCTTCCACTTCTGTCACAAACTTTGATCCTTTATATTCTGGTTCCAAAGTGCTATCAACTATCTGCCAGTCCTTACAGAGTGTGCCTTTATTTTCTTTTCCATGCAGAGACTTTGATAAACTAACATACACATGTCTAAATGAAAAACAGAAAAAAAAAAAAAATAAAAAAAAAAAATCCTTGTATTTGTGTAATGCAGAGGATGATTTAGCAGCAGCAAACTCTTGAGAAATAAATTCTTAGATTTAGCAGACTAAGGCTCAATTGTCTGTGTTCCAAACAAGTTAAAGGCTGTAACTATATGTAGATGGAAAATGAAATCACCAATTTCCCTCTCCTCTTTCATAGCTTATCTATATGCATCACTTTGTGGTTTTCAAATGGGTATTTGCAAAATCAGCTACATCCTTTCTGTATAATCTTTTTTATCAAGAATGTGATTGTGCAATTGCTTCTGGACTAATGTGATCCTGAGGGGAGTAGTTTCAGGGTCCCTTGTTTCTGCTGCCTTTCCTTACATTGTTGCTTTCCTCCTTCCAGCGGAGCTTCGCTGCTTTCTGTTCATCTATTTGTTTAGGTCACACTCTGAGCTGCAATTTTGGGCTTAATTATGGTGGGGTTGTTTTTGCCATAATTTGAGAAATGGAAAGAGAGAAATATTAATAAGGGATGACTTTAATGTTCCAGATCACTATCTTGTGTACTGTCATAGTCATTTGTGCTTCTTGGAAAGCAATTAAAAGTACTTAGTGAATTTTGATGGTATCCTCCTATTTCCTGATACCTATTTCCATCTGCCACTTATGGTCACTTTGTTTGATGTCCTATCTGAAAGCTAAATTTACAGGGATGTTGACTAAACCTCATTTCTGAAGGCTTCTTGAAATGGGGTGAGAAAATGATAATGACACTGAGCATTCTTAATAACACGTTAATTTAGTTTCATGGGTTTGGTCGCTAGTATCTTTAATAATTACTTAACTCAATTAGCTTCTTTCACATTATGGTATTCACTGAAGGAGAACCTCTGTTTAGATAAATAAAGAATAGAATTTGTCCCCAAATATCACAGAAAAATAGCTAGACACCACTTCAAAAGATTTATATACACTTAACACTCAAGAATATTAAAAATTGCTCTGAGGTCACTAGTGCATTTCTGTTCCTCCAACAGTTCTGTTTCAGTGGGGGTCCAAATATTTTGGAATCTGAGTCACATACTAATGCTGATTAAAGAACTCTTAAGAAAATAAGCTATACCTTATCCTGTTACTTTAGAACTCTCATGAAAACTTTCCCCCAAGAAACACTCATTGATCTATCTAAATTTCGGAATAGCATTGCATTTTTTAATGATGTATTAGACACAGGCAAAAATGGATTTTAAAAAACCAAAAGTAGTCTGTGTTCCAATTTATAATTTAAACTTCTATAAAGCTGCTCGGAAGAACTTATGCTAGATTTATCTCCTTATTGTGTTTCCTTTTGTCTCTACATTCCTATGCTAGGAATCTGGCCCGAGAGGGAAAGCTGTACTTTTAGCCTAGCCAGGGGCCAAGTACCGATCAGCCTATCTGAACATTCCTCTTCTGTTAAAGGCAAACCTCACTCTAATAGAAAATCTCAGCTATGTCCCCAGGACAATGCTACTTCAAAGGTCAACATGTCATTCATGTCTAACTTCAGGGGCATAAAAAACTGACATTTGAAACCACAAGCCACAATGTTTCCTTGGGATTTTTTTAACACGTAACCAGGGGTGGCTGCAGAGTCACACAGTCAGAAATACAATGTGGACTCAACGAAGAGGGAGGCGTACAAAAGGAAAGCAAAAGCAAGGCAATTTATGCAAGGAAAAAAATGTTTCTAAAATGCCAAAAGAATATTAGTTGCTATTCTATTCTCAGTATATGGTAGCTTAAGTCAAGGGGGAGATATAGATTTTTAGGAATGTCAGCATGAAGATAAACATCACACTAGCAGGTCAAGGGGTTGGGGAAGAGGATATGTTCACCACATTTTCTGGCTTTCTGCCCTGCCTATGAAGCTGAACATACTTGTACAAGAAGTTATATGTGGTTATGATAATCATATTTAGAGACATATTGGCTATTTTGTTATTAAAAAAGTACATCTGTATCTCTCCAAGAGGAAATGCAGATTTGCTTCTGAGTCAGCTGACACAGCAAAATGAAAATCTGGACCATCTCTTACTCAGCTGCACAGATATCCTTTCCTCACTGCCTCCTATTCTGAGTCAGTGTAGGATGAACTTAATAGGTAATTAATTTGTGCTGGCTGCTTTGAGGAAGAGCTTGGGTAGGTCTGTTTGACTTCTTTTACCGAATTAGTGGTAAATGTCTATTTTTTCCTTTTTCATTCTTTGAGTATAATTTCTTAGTTTTACGTGATTCTTAATGTAATAAAAAATAGAGATAAGTTTCCATGGTACTCAGACAGAGTTTATTTATACTGTACATTGCAACACATTCCATCCTACCATGTAGAGTATATGTCACATATAAATGTGTCTCTTAGCTCTAAAGATGTGTCTGTTTGGAATTCAATGCCATCAAATTTAAGGAGGATTCAAACTGAGATACTTGTTTATCCCAGAAAAGGTCCCTGTAATTTGATGTATATCTGAGTTGTTTTTTTTTAAATGGGTTATACCTGTATCTGTTGTTTTGATTCTGTCTTTACTGTTCTTCCATTTGAAGTATGCTTCTATAAAGTATTCTTTGTGCACTCTTATATCTACAGATAACCTTCCTTGGAAATTAAAAAAAAAAATCCTTCACTTCTCATAATGAAAGCCCTCTAGAACAGATTTATGAGGCAACCTGTGAATGTTTCTGCTACCCACTGTTAGAAGTTACATGGACATCAGATCTTTCTTTTCCATCAGCTCTTGTGTCTATTCTCTTATTAAGACTTGTCTTTACAATTACAAACTGTGAAATGAGCTGTCTATATTTATGCACAATGATCAAGAAACAGAGCCTATTTTTGCAGAAGTCGCTGTATCCTGTTTGGATATAAAGTTAAATAACAATTTAGGAAAGCTGCACACATACATGAATGCACATTCTCAACTCCCCTGCCAGTGAAGCACTGGCAGTCATCGATTTCCCTTTACCCTTCTTGTCTTCTGAGTAGTAGACTATTAAACAATCTTAGCTTTTTCGTAAAGCCTATCCTCCCAGTTGAAGCAGTATGAAAGGAAGCTGTGAGGAATTTAAAAACTAAGAAAAACAGAGCAAAGAAAGAAATATAAAGATTGATTTCTCTTCCCTTAGTGAGTGTTAGCAATTAGGTAAACTGACTTGCAGTGAGGTCATCAGTCACAATTGGAAGGTAATCTGAAAATGGATTAGCTTAGGAAGCAGCAATTTCTGCTCCATGGGTTTCAGCAGCAAGTGATTCAACCCTGTAACGGACCTCATAAACTGGCTGAGATCAATGCCTACCTAATGTGCCATTGCGCACGGGGCATACTCCAGTGACAGCACGCACAGCTGTGGCTTCAGGGAGTTTCCATGCAGGGTTTCCTCTGCTCGATACTCCCTTTCCCCAGGTGTGTTAGCTGATTATTTCACCTAAGGGAATAAACAGTTTAGGAGAATTAGAAGGGGTGAAACGGTTTCCCCTTCTCTTGAGAATGAGCTTTTCAGGTCTGAGATCGGTGGCAGCAAGTGAGAAGGATTAGTTAGCATACCCATGTCATAGAACAAGACCTAATCTGCTCTGTGAATGCAGGAGTCTACAACAGCACACTAGGGACCTACACAGGAGCACCTCATGTTTCCAATGGCAGAAGGACTTGATTCTGGTCAGAACTTTGGAATGTGTGTGCACATAAGAGGAGAAAGACCCTTTCTCCTGCCCTGTCCACAGGTTTTACCTTTTCCCAGGAAGACCCCAATACCATTCCATCACCTTCTTTGAACTGCTGTGCCTCTTGAAAATTAGGACTGTAGCCATATTACGCCATCTATCCTTCTTGGGTCCCCATCTTGTTCCCTAAGGTCCAGCTAGTGTTCCGCAGCTAACTTGCTGCAGATCCCTGCAGTCAGCACGGTGATTAGAGCAGGTTACAGAGATTGGAGCCTGCAACATTGCATGGCCAGCCAAGCAGCTAATGGATGGCAATCACCTGAATGAAGCTGCTCCGGCCTTTACCATCAATTACCTCTGATGAATACAGAGATATTTGTGTAGCCACTCAAGTGAGAGACTGAATGCGCTAATTGCCACCAATCCACTGACAGTGACCAGTGACAGTCTGGAGGGACTCAGGTGCACTGTTCATATAAGGTTTTTTGGGGAGAAATTGAACGGCAGGATCAAAGGTCCTGCTGGTGTGAAACATCTTAAAGAGTTTGGCATGCTATCAGTGGTAAGAAATCTGCGGTTGGAGCTCAGGCTGAATTAGTAAGTCTGGAGGAATATGGTTCTCTTGCAGTTAGAATTTTCAAGATTTTGGAGAACTTTATGCTCTAAGCTTGGTCAAAACCTTTGGGCTAACATATTTAGAATTTCATGTTGGAGGTCCAGTCAGATAAATCAAACATCTTTGTTGTGATACTTCTATAGTGTTTCCTTGAAATAAATTTTGACTTAAAATGTTTAGGGGATGGGAGGCTAGCTGTACAAAATTAGATTTTGAAATGGAAATTGATCTTGGGAAAAAGGAGGGAATCTTTCATTTTAAAATGTGAAAATGTCAACAATTCCAAAACTTAAAATGAAAGTCTACACAAATCACTTATTTATTTTCTGACAAAAACTTTTAATAAACTGATATTTCTAAAGGGTAAAGATAAATTATGACCATCACCTAGTTACTGAGCTATAATGCTGATATAAAATTGAAAGCAAAAAGGGGATAGATAATTGAAGCATATAAAAGATTAGACTTCATGCCATATACCCAGGGCATGTGCAGTTTATGGTTATATTTTACAGTGGAATAGTCAGATACAATGCCAAAACAAAGTATTGAGATTTCTAAAACTGAGACTCTGTTTACCTAGATACTTGTTGCATGAACGACATAACTTTGCACACAATAATGAATTGCATTCAAACTTCAGACCTTTAGTTCCTGTTGCTAGCACTTCTTTTTTCAAAGTGTTTTTCAGAAAAATGCAATAGAAATCTTCGGATAAAATATGAAGAACTCTTCAAATTGAGTCCTTAGGAACATCAAACATTTCTGTCATCAGACATTAAACTCTTAGGAGGCTATCTGATTACAGTCTTTTTTGAGGGTAATCAAGCAACTATACAGTATGGCTAAAGTCTCGTCCCACATGCCCAAGACTTTTTTGAAAGTGAAATTCCATCTCTAAAGTGACTTGGATGCCTGTTAGAATTTTGCTGGGTATTAAGGGAAAAAAAGAAGTAATAAAAAATTTTGGAAAAACAGAGGTAATATGTTTTTTGTCTAAACTGTCAGAACTATATAAAGGTACACTTCCTTCCCTGCCATGCTTTCCTTGGAAAGGAAGCACATCCGCCTGGAACCGTAAGGAGTCACAATCTGTTCCTCTATGTCTTTTTTTTGTAGCCAGTTGAGGAATTAGGGTACCAGCGCATGGTATATTTGGTGCAGTCTAGATAAACACTTAGAAATCATCTCTTGTGCTATTCTAGGTTCTAGTTACCCACAGCAGCACCAACTTTAATGCAGCAAATGCAATAATTTCATGGAATTTCAGAGTAAATGTTTCAGATAGATGTGAAAAGATGTAGTTCTCTTGTTTTAAGTGCATTTTTACCTATTAAGTTAATGATAATGTCAGTTTTCAGAAACAGCTATTCCATGAGACTCCCTCTGAAAACTCAGAAAAATTAGCATTATTACCTTGACTTTTCTTTGCTTGGAATTTGTGACCAAAAAAATGGGAACAAAATACCAAACTGAGTGATAAAGGAAAACAGAAATCAAAAAAGTAGGGGTAAGGTGATGTTTGACTAGTTTCTGAAAGAATTGTATGAGATCAATGACTGCAACAGCAGTGAGGTAGGCTGTGACTTTCTGCGTTGTCACAGCAGCAAATACACTTCATTTTCCTGTGTCACTTTTTTTCATAAATTTTTTAAGTTTGATAATCATAAGAACTGTGAGATTTGGAAATTAAATCCCTGGTTTTATTCCTGAAGTAAATATTACGTGTTATCACCACAGCTGGTTTCACAAAGGCTCCTATGAAACCACCAAGAACTGTAGCCCTTGTTAAGATGTCTTTCTCTTAATAATATCATATAGAAAGTCTCTCACTCACCTATTGTCACACTGGTACAACTTTCTGCTTGTCTTTGGCAGCAGCGTGCTGAGTTTGGCAATTGGATGGGACTACACCTGTTTTCATTGTAGAAAGGGACATTATTTGAACCAAATCTAGCTGCTATGATTGGACTGTGGGGTCACTTTTATACTGCAATCATATGTCAACATCTGCTTAATAAACAAAATGACACTTTGTGATTATTGCATAGCAAATTAGAAGTGAGGTGAAATTTCCTGCCTTTTCCTTAAAAGAAAATCTGTGATGTTGGTGACACTGGCTCCCATTTTCAGATCCTACAAAGTGAAAGAGGCTGGTTAGGGGATTAGATGTAGGAAAAGCAGTTTTAGAGGAAGCGTTGGCTAAACATCCCAAGTAACATTCATGCCTACTATAGCTCCATGGATCACATGGGAATAATACCATAGACGAAATTTCTCTAACCTTGTAAACAAAGTTTCCCTTTAATTCTTAACCATTTACTTCGAAAATCCTAACAAGTTCAACATTTCAGTGTGCCTAGTTCATCTATGCACAGCGTGAAAGAACTTTGCAGCAAAGACTTAGAGGCAATTTGAATTTGCCTTTTTAGCACAAAGTGTATTAGCGTATAAGAAATCCTCTTGTCCTTTGTTCATGTAGTCACAAGTGTCCAAGTACTTTGCTGACTTCTTGCAGAATGGAGCCATAAGTGATATTTAAGTGGGGACATCCATCTCCCATGTAACCAACTGAGGCTTCATTACTCTCTGCAGTTGGGCATTGATATCCTTGGCCTTTCTCATTCCTCCTTCCAGGCAGTGAGCCATTGGGATATCTGATCTGTAACAAACTGTGACTCACAGAATCACAGAATGGTAGGGGTTGGAAGGGACCTCTGTGGGTCATCTAGTCCAACCCTCCTGCCAAAGCAGGGTCACCTACAGTAGGCTGTAGAGGACCTTGTCC
>Ga0065711_1043655_pt1 | contig 14593 bp, 3 predicted proteins | sample Hoacrofraction12_FD_59098 | JGI IMG/M metagenome (GOLD analysis project Ga0065711, IMG submission 59098) | Hoatzin crop microbial communities from Cojedes, Venezuela - Epithelial fraction 12 v2 (version 2) | ecosystem: Host-associated > Birds > Digestive system > Esophagus > Crop | place...
CTTCCCTCTGGGGGTGACGGAGCACTGGAACAGGCTGCCCAGGGAGGTTGTGGAGTCTCCTTCTCTGGAGATATTCAAGACCCGCCTGGACAAGGTCCTGTGCAGTCTAATGTAGGTGACCCTGCTTCGGCAGGAGGGTTGGACTAGATGACCCACAGAGGTCCCTTCCAACCCCTACCATTCTGTGATTCTGTGAGTCTCCTTCTCTGTGATTCTGTAATGGTGGAATAAATCTGCCTGTGGCCTTTCACTGCACTTAGTGAAATTTTGACTGAATTGAATGGCTACTCTCTCCAGAGGTCTTTCATGCAAATAAACACAGTACTCACATGTGAAGCAAGTTTTGTTGTTTTTCTCTTACTGACTTTATCGTAAAGAGTTAACCCACAACATATAGGAAAATGCTGTGATTGATGTGTATTTCATACGTAATAACTCTGTGAAACTCTCTTGTTAATATATCAAGTTACTAATAGGCCCTCAGGAAAACACCTGTGTGTGCTCTGGGGAACGTAATTGTGATTCCTGTCTCAATAATCTAGATGAGAGCTTTGTCCAGCAAGAAGACTTTTATAGAGAAAAGTCCAAATTCCTGGTAGAGAGTGGTTTCAGAGTATGAAAAAAACAAGTGTTGAGCTCACTTACACTTTTCCTATTTACTCATTCTGGAATCTAGAAACACTGGGCAATTAAGAGTTATACAAAACAAGCACCCTACCTGTAAAGAAAGCTTCCCAGAAATGGGTCTTCAACTAGTGTCTTGGCTTCGGAATTGACTTGTCCTGAGAGACAACATTTCCAAGATCAGGAACCAAATCAAACCTGACTATAACTGAACAACATATGAGAATGTGTCAATACATACAAAAATGGAAATTACTGGTATGCAATTAAACAACTGTCACATACCAGAATAAGCTTGCATGGAAAAAGTGCTAACATCTCCAAAAAAACCCCTCAGTCAACTCACCTGTGTCATCTTAGTATTCATTCTTAAGAGAAATCTACACTAAAAAGAAAGAAAGAAAAATCAAAACATACCACCTTCAAAAGATTAGGCTGGAAAATAACATCATCAGCCCTCCAAAACTGTGAACTCTAGAGACAATACTTTTATGGAACATGGTAATTCATCTCATCTTTCTCCTTTAATAGAATTTTGGTATGAAGTATTTTGTTTCAGTCTGACTAACGTACCTTGTTATATTCATAGAATTTGTTCTAAAACTTGTATTTTGCTTTGAAGGTTGCTTCTTCAATTTCTGATAGCAGAAGAGGTTATGGATCCAAAAGCTTGCCTCCTTTCTCAAGCTGTAACGATTGATCTAAAAAAAGATACTATATCTTCCTACAAGCTTTACCTTATTTATAACCTTACACTGTTGCTGCAATCGATATAATCGACTCAATGCCTAAGCTATGGTAACATTAAGTGAAAGATCATAATGTCTTTTTAATGCATTTTGTTAAAGTTTAAGCATTCTTTGTTTTTCCAAATATATCTGCCTCTAGAAGTTCCAAGACACCTATTGCTGTTATATTAAACATATTAGTCAATGTTTTTAATATATTAATCTTCCAGAAAACCTTTTCAGAGAAGAAAGTGCTGATTTTACGGGTTTAAATCAATGATACATGAAAGATGTCAGTGATTTAGTCAACTTTATCTAAAAAGCATCTATGGACAAAAGCACAATGCAAGGCTTCTAAACCCTAGATTATTCTGCCAACTTGTAGAAATATCCTTGTGCTCATTTATAAATGTGGATAAAAAAGAAAAAATTCCATCTTACGTTCAAGAAATAAGTTTTTCTAGTGTAGTAGGTATTCTGACTCAAACCTACAGCTCATTTTAAATTGTAAATTATATCCACATCTCACTTTAGGTTAAAATAATGTGGCACAATAGAATTACACTGCAGTAACTCCTCAAGGATACTTAATTATGATTCTCCTGGTAAAAATATCTATATTAGATCAAGTTTTCAAGATTAGATTCAGTTTTACTCACAGAAGTTTTGTTGCTTTGGCTGACTTTGTGCCAAATTTAGGAAGCAAGGCATATGCAAACAGATTAATTTTGCTTCTATATACACATGCGAAGTCCCTTGCAAGTTCACGTTTCTCAGTCAGAATTGAATATCTTTTGAAACCTAAACCTATATAAAAGATGTTTCCTTTTTTGAATATAAATGAACTGCACCTATCTATGAGGAGTTTACCTATTAAATATTCACAATAAGGCCTAGAAAACTAGAAAACTAGTTAAATAAGGGAAATACAAAAAAAACCCAGAGCATTTTCCAAATTGCAAATCCCAAGAGGATATTTCAAGCAATGTTTCTTCAGAGAACGCGTATTAGGGATGACAGTGACTCCAGAATGAATAATTCTTTGACAGGATTAACATGCTAGCTAGGTCTTCTTCTTAACCCCCACACTCTAGGCTCCTTATTAGTTCATAAATCTTGACGAGCCTTGTAAATGTTCTCATATATTCATTAACTGTGACCATATTGACAGCAAAATTATCCTTCATGAACAGTGGATGACTATGCAGCAAGTCAGGGTAAGAACAATGCGAAGACAAGAAGTCAAGATAAAAGCAAGTATCTGTAGGACATATCTATGTAGAGCTCTGAACTTCAACACAGCCCTGTGAAAGTGTCAGTTTTAAATAATAATTAATAGAATATCCCATTCACAGCTCTTAAGTAGATAAAAACTATGAATCTGATTTTTTTCACTGATGTTGTAGTCAGCTAATGAAATAAAAATGAAGTTCTGCAATTTATTTCTTAGGTCACGCAATAAGATCTCCAGAATTATTTGACCAAATGAGAAATAATAGGCATCTGAGTTGCTGATTGACTTTTTTATACGTGATACATTACCTAGCCCTTTCTGTTTTGGTGAGTTTTGTAATTCAGTGGCTGATGTTTTACATCAGACTAACAAGGATGCTCTTAACAGTTTTAAAACAGTTGTGATTGATTAAGTAATGCTGCTGAAAAATGCAAGTTTTAAAAATAATCCAGAAAAATCACAAAAAATTACTTATTAGCCCTTCCTTTGCTCCTTCCACACCTCAGAACCTGTTGTTGCAAACCTCTGGGCAACTCATTACCACTTCCCTAAACAGAAACAAAGTCAGCACGCTAATGGCACATGTTTTTTCTGCTTCAACATTCCTGAAATACATAGTTATCAAAAGACCACTTGTCGGAGAAATTCTCCTTCTTATGAAACATATCTTAAGGGGATAAAGCATTGCATCTTAGTAGTGAGGATTCCTATCTGCAACTTGAAACTGTTTATCTTCCACTTTCAGTAAAATTCTAACTTCTTTATTCCAGATGGTCAGCTGTAGAACTTGATTTACAAAAACAGTTATGTTGCCATATAAATTAAGCATAGTAAGGTGGTTTTTAAAAAGGCATTTTGTGCTGATTTTCCCCCTGTCCTATAGTTTTAAGCCCTATGTGGAGTGGTTTAAAAAAAATTTGTTTCCATTGCAAGCAGTGAGTTTCTGAACCAGGGCCACTTATGCAAATGAAACAAAACCGAGTGAGCCATTTGCATTGCATAATTTAACTAAAAATGTTAACCTCTCCTTCTGTTCGAGGTTTATCCACAAGCAAATCACATGTTCCTTGAATTTATTTCTATATAGACATGCTTTCTGGGAAAAAATAATGACTCTAGTGGCTTCATAATCACAATTATTCATGAGTATTTAGTAACATTTATTTATAGTTGTGTCTGGTAGTAAGTACAGATTTATTTATTATTTCTAATTCAAATCGTGGGGTTTAAAATATTTGCAGCTCAAATTCTGTAACATTTTCTTTAAAGAGAAAGTAGGATCTGTTTTTCTTATTCTTAATGTTCTTCGTATTTTCAGAACCAGATTACAGGTAGTTGCTCTGTCCAATACTGTAAGTAACTTCCAGAAAGGGGATTTTTCCAACTGCCTGTACTTTAAGACCTCCTATTTCCACAACAATTGGAACATATGATCTAATTCTGTTGAAAATGGTATATCTGGCTTGCCTTTGTGAAAGGCCTAAAGACTGAATTGTAAACACAGAGATATATTAGGGCCCTTTGCATGCAGAGGAAAACTTGCTGACCATGCGCAGACCTCACTGGGAGCCCTGTGACCACGTTAACACACCATAAATGCTGATATCATAGAGCCCATCTCTCTGCTTTTATTTCTAACAGACTGGGCAGCATAGTCTGTTAGACTGCAGCCTCCTGTTGTTTGGTTTGTAAGACTCGATGAGCTTGCATCTGCTCATGTCATGGAGAAAGAGTAGCTCATCTGCAAAAATGGTGTCAGATATAGTCACAAGAAGCCCAGCTTCTAGTACAGGAGACTATGTGATTTAGATAACAAGCTATGGGAGCAGCATTTTCTTAGGTTTTTTTCCATAAATGCAGGAAACAGGAAGTGCAACTCAGCTGGTAGGACTTTGGGTTATTAGGAGAGAAATACTTTCCTATTGTAATAATAGCTGCGAAAGACTAAAGAGAAACAGTTGTTCTTACTAAATTATAGATCTATTCTGCAATACAATGTTTCTAATTAGCTGATATCATGTGTTTTTGAATAAGCAATGCCTTAAACTTAGAGGTATTTAACCTCAAAGAAGAAATGTAGATATTCTAGTATGTTTATTGGCATGAAAATTGTAGTGCTAGTGAAGCTAACGGTTAATAAAAGTAATAAAACAACAGAATAATAGAAACACCAATTATAACATGATAGTTATGTAGATTGTTCTCAACATAATTAACTAAGAAACATAAGACATTGATTGGCTGTTACCCATCAGCAATAAAAAATGATCATATGATGTTTTAAATGGAAAAAAAGGAACTATATTATAAGCATCCATTTTAGATTTAATTCCTATAAGGGCAGAATATTTCCAATGCAGCTTACTCAGGATCCCATCCCCCAGCTGGTATTCTCTTAGGTTCTAGTCTATATCACACCAGCAAGGATTAAATTAGTGAAGATATGAATATGCTAAAATCAAAATGATCCCAAATGAAGCTTGTTTTATATTTGTTAAACTAAGACTTTTGGATTTACTGTATTCTATTAAAATATTTTTCATCTCCAAAACTTGTTCCATATTCCTCCCAAATTGAGTTAACCATCTTGTCAAGGCCAACATCAGTCACAGCCAAATGCTTTTATTTTTTAGTAATTGATTAGTTTACCCACAGAAGTGTGTTCTCCTGCTGTCTAAGGCAAGAACAGGTAAGTTTCTTCATAAATAACATACACTCTTTATCAACAAAGGGAACAAAAATTTTGTCTTACCTTAGTTCCTGAACTACAACACAGATTCTAATAGCATGTGCCTTGAAATGCCATCAAGCATAAAGATTTTAGGCTTTGCTTCTGATTTTCGTATATTTTTATTTATTATATCTGACACTTTCTTTAATATGCATATATGTGTATTTATTCAGCCTTCCTTCCTATGATGAATAATCTCCATCCCTTGGGAATGCACTGAGAATAATTTCCTAGCTCTAGGAAGCTAAAGGAGTTCTACTTTGGAAACCATGTTTTCCCTTTAAATGTTTGCATGAACATTTAAGTAGTTGTAAATTATAAACACAGTGGCTTCATGAAGGTGGTAGAAACAATCTGTAAATCAGAGTTAATATTTTTTAAATTATTTGCCTGTTGCAACTTGCATGAAAATAATATAAAAAGGAGAAACAAAATGATGCAAGTTTTCTGCTCTACTCTGTTAGAATACTTCATTAATATTCAAATAACACATAAGTTTGCTTTCAGATTTTTCCAGAAATTCTTCTTTTTTTGGTATAAAATCTTGTATGGCAGTAAGAAATATCAGAGCTAAAAACATAGTTAAAAGCTTTATACTTGAATTGTCAATTTATTCTTTTGTGCAGAGATTGAATGTAAGGGTCCATACTTTTAGTCAGTGATGTTGACAAAACTGACATGTAAATGAAACAACTTACAGCTGAGATTCTGTGTGTATTTGACAAGGTATAATGGAATTGTTTGCAAAGTTTTATAGAAATCCCTGCTTCCATTTATCTTTGTTAGCATAGCTACAGAAATCTGCGATATAATATTCCTGTGTAAATTAAAATAACTACAACAGAATTAGACAAAGAGAGGAAAAGAGAACAGCATATTTTATTCTAAAGGAAAAATGTTTTTTGTAGGAAAATATGCATACATTATTTCTTTGACATTTATAACAATTGGTTTGGGTTCATTTCTTTAAGAATGCCTAAAACTCGCAAGAATCTATAATCAAGGATGTTGAATAATTTCCTTTCTCTCTTTTGCCAGGAAGGGAACTTCCATACATTAGCAAACTGTAACGCAAATGCTTCTTCTTAACAACTGACAGGGAAGATTATAATTTCGAAGTGCTTTGTTCTCTTTTGCTAAATGATGCATGATGAAAAGGTCCAGACCAGTCTAAACTGTATGCTGAACAAGGAACTAAGTTTGTACAAGATACTAAGCACTAATTCTTAATCCATCAACATTTTGAAACTATATGTAAAGGTAAACATGCAATAGGCCTCCAAAGTCAATTTAAATCAAATGCTTCTATCCATAGGTCCCTACCAAAAAAGCTAATTGCAAAACATCAGGAAAGAAAGTCTTATCATGATTTCAATTATATTTTCATGTGCATATTTTATGTAGGCTTTCATAAGATTCTAGAAGTTCCCGTGACCTTGCAATTAGTGACCTAATTAACTTCAAAAAATACCATAAAACAGAAATGTCATGACAATAATGATACAAGTGTGTAAGTACAGCAAAAACAGCTGAAAGGGGAAAAAAAATCTTGGAGGTTTTATACGAGTTTTCTAAGCAATGGTAAACAAATTGTTTCTGCTCATTTGAAGTTACACAAGAATTAACTACAAGAATTTTTGTGTACCAGCCTTTCATGATAATGCAAACCAAAGGATACAGGAAATGAAAATATCCAAAATGTGCCAGTACATATTAAACTATTCCTTGATTCAGCTGAAGTTCCTGATAAGCCTGGAAGTTTAAGATAACTACAGGTAAAGAATACACCGCAGCAGTGAATTGAACATCTTTTTCAAGAGAGAACAACCCAAGTCAGTCAGCTTTTTATAACCCATTACTGTCTGCTGTCCATTACCTTATACCACTTTCTCCCCACATTGAAACCTCTCCACTCCTGAAGAAAAAGACTCATGCCTTGACTCCAGAAGTCTAAATTATTTAATTATCTGAAATTGCATCATTTAAAAGCCATTGAACTTTTAAATTTTTTCTTTACTTTTTAGAAAATTGGCATATGTATGTTTACATGAAAATCATGCAATGGTGAGGGATATTAATCACAAAATTTCATAGTGTGTATAAGACCGCACCTAAATAGCAAGCAAGACAAAAGAAGATGGGCAAAAGATAATCACTATTTCAGAAAAAAACAACAATTTCTGAAGATGACAGTTTTCATGATCCGTTTTACTCTGCTAAGGTCAAACTAGATAAAAAATATCTATGTTAAAGAAAATGAAAATTTATGTTGTTAGGTTTTCTTAGGAACACTCAAACATTTTTTTAAAGCTCTATTCACAATGTTAACCGAACCATTCACTAAAGGCATTTGATTGTTTTGTAATACAGAAGAACAAATTATATTTCATTGTTTAACTTTCAAATCATTCAACACAGTTGCTTTTAGATTAAGTCAGTCTGTTGATGTTAATAAAAGGTATGTGCCAAATCCTAAATCCTACCATAATTTTTGGCTAGCTGACTGTATGCTTAATATTATCCCCTAAGCATTTTCTAGTTCTGAGTCTTGCCTCACAGGGTTGTGCTTCATGGCAAAAGCTCCTGTGTAGGTAAAAATACAACACTTTCAACAGAGAGGCTACAGCGTTTAAGAGGAAATAGAAAGAGGAAGATGCATGTCCTTCTAAATAAATGTTCTAAATTCAGAGCTGTTCATCTGAGTTTGTGAGAGAGGCTTCCACTGGGTATGGGAGGAAGATTTTTTTGCTTTCTTTTATTTAAACCAACATTTTAAAATTATTTTCTTAAATGGTATTGGACAAATGAAGAGAAAATGAAAGTAAGGAACCCTGAAAAGAAGTCCAAAATTTCAGGCAATGTTTATAAACACAAAACATGTAACTAAAAAAAAGGTATTAAAAAACATTTCATCATTTCTCCACTTTCATTCAGTCTTGCATCTGTGTTGGCTACATCACTGGTAGCACAGAGAAGGATTTTAAGAAAGTAAGCACATGCGTTTATCCTTTTATCTTACCTTAAATATATCAGAAACAAAAATAAATTTTCTTTCTCTATGCTTGATTTCCACAACAGCTACTGTTTGAAAAAAAATGGATCAATATGAAATCACCACTAAAAAAGCTTCTGGTGACAGTACTAAAAATCCCCTGTACCTGAAAGACTTGCTTTCCCTCAGTCTCCGTACAGACCTGTCAGGTGCTGAAACAATCATGGTTACTGGAAACCCAGACCCTTTGTAATCAGAGGGAGTTTTCCCACAGGCTTTGACAAGGCCAAGATTCCACCTCTGAATTAAGTCCAATATTTATGAAATCCTTTAGAAATTTCAACTCTTCCTCATGCTTTTGGGAACCTGAAAACTCCATAAATGTGCACAGCAGGAATTCAGCTCTCTTTATTAGAAAGAACTTGCATCTGTGTACTTTTACAAAATATCAGTTACACTTGAATATTCTTTTAGATATTTGCTTCTTCTGACTGCTGCTCTCTCCTGTTGTGTTATGCTTTTCTTCAGAAGACACTTACTACTGAATTACTTAAGTATTTGAATATCAGCTTGACGTAAGCGTTATCTTTTTGAGACATGCTTTCTATAATATTTATAAGTATGTTCCTCAAGACAGCGGTGCTCCATTGCAGGGGATCTCTCATTATTATGCTCACAAGCTAATGCTGAAGAAATGTATAAAAGATTTATCCCAGGCTTGATACATCCAGTTGGGAGTGTGGAGAAACAAAATTTCTCCTGCTGTGAGACAGAGAGGAGGGCAACTTAGACACAGTGAGTGATTTGAAATGTCTTGCTGTGCTGGTAGTCCACCCAGCTTGCCTGAACTTTCTGAGTGATTGTGCTGCTATGGGAGCATTTCCTACATTCACAGATGATGCAGAGGCAGGGAAAAAAGTGCTTCAGACTTTTGTACAGTGATGGGCCTGAATCTTTAAATTAGTGCACTTTCTCGTGCCACTTTGCCCCCACTTTACTACGCTAGCCTACCGCAGACTGCAGCAAAGAGTACACTTTCTAACTAGTCCTTCCCTTCAAAGCTTGTTGATATTTATAAGAAGATATGAAAAAATAAAACTATTTTCAGGTTTCCCTCCGTGTCTGTATTGAATGACTGCTAACATGTACCAGGTCCTTATTTCCCCTTTCAATACCTCTATTCAGTAAAATGCAATGTAATGTAGTATAAAAGCAGAAAGTTTTAGGAAATGTATTTGCCAATGACATCAAAATTATGCTTCTAAAGATGATATCTGAGTGTCGTCTAGCCCATGAATCATTGCTAAATATTTAGCTCACGTTTCAACTCTTTCCAAATGTATTTTATTATGTAGGAAAACACAGCTCCAACTGAGTAATGCTGGGTTGGATTTTTTCCTACTTGCTTCAATGGAAGTAGGGGTTTTCACTCATCAAACTCTTTGATGAATCCAGGTAGAGCTTTCCAAAGCTGCTTTACAACACAATAATTCTTTGTACTTCAAGATCAGCTAGAAATTGCTTTGCTAGTATATATCTAATTATATTAGAGGTTTATTTTTAAGTGCAATTCTTGTTAATTTATTAAGTAGAAGTTTTAATAGGTTTTTTCATTCAAAGTTTAATTACACTTTTAAGAAAACTGTCTCTGTGGCAGTTAATGTCACTGATAAAAAAACAAAAAGCTACTTTGAGCAAAGCAATACTAGTTTTCATCTAAAAGAGAGTTCATGTCCAGCATGTTTCTAAGCTATTATCCTCAGAGTTATTTGAAATGTGGGCTGCTTAATTTATGACTCATTATTCAACAAACTGTTACTTAAACTTTAGTCTTCCCCATTACCAACAGCAATATTGAATCTTTTTTTCTGTTCTTATCTACAGGATTTTAGCTAACTAATGGAATTAGAGCATAACATAATCCTCAACTTTGGCATTGCACTGGGGAATCTAGTCTGACTGAGCAGAGATTTACCCTTTAAATCAGGTTTTTGTCAGTATTCTCTTTCACTTTACATTCACTGATAAAAGCCATTGTACTAGATATATCACTTTCATCTTCACCAAAATCTTTGACTAGATCATCATCACCTTTATTAACATTAGAAGCTAGATTTTAAATTGGGGTGCAAGAAAGATTAAAATAATTTTGCAGGACAATTCGTATTGTTGTCTGAAGCATTAAAACTTCAATAAAAAATGGACTAATATATTTATCACGGGAAAAAAAAAAGCTCCTATTTTAGCTCTCCTTTTAGCCATTATACTTGAAGTTCCCATTAACCTTAACAATGCCATCAGACAATTTTTCGATGGGATGAAATATTCCTCTAACAGAAAAGGCCAGATTTGGAGATGATGAATCCCATGAAAATTATTAGCAGATTAGAAATCTCTAGCAGAACTAATACATCAACAGATTCAGTACAGCAGAGGGAGTGCCTGATTGGCATACAGAATTCAGGGAGATCTTTTCCAACATCATATATTTCTCTCAACGTCTTCTGTTATGTTAGCATTTTCTCCTCTCCGTCAAAAGTAGCTTGAGCCCTGCATAAATCCATTATAAAACCAAAATGTACCAAAATTCCTAAGAAAACTCTGCCAGAACCAGGCTTTGCTTTCAACTGCAGATACCTGTGATGTCAAGCAGACGCCTTGAAGAGTACTAGCCAAGAAAGTTTCCATAAATTCATCTGCGAAACTGTGAACCAATATTTAGAGGATGAGGTACTTTATGATTTTATTTGTTGTTCTTAACATTTAGCAAGTTGTTACTCTGTATATTGGCTGTTATTTACATGCCTTTTCTGAGACAGCACAGGTGTTACAATCACTGTAGCTGGATTATCCTTCTTCAGCATGGTGACGACACAAATTTCTTGTGATAATTATGAAGTGAAAGCCACCATCAACACAAAATAAGCTCATACAGAAACAAGCAAATGACTTTATTGTCATACCTGAAGTGGAATGACAGCAGAGAAGGTAAGGTTGGGTACTCTGGAAGCAGAAAGACAGCAGTCTCCTAAATGTTCAAAAATGATGGAGGTAATTCAGAACGAAAAAACACATGGAAGAGGGTCTGCAATGTGAACTGAACTCCAGTTTAGTAGCTTGAATTCATGGCTTAGGAGGATGAACTTAGGAGGCTGGATCAAAGCTGAAATTGTTCTTGTTTCCTGGAAAGAAAAAAAACCATATTTTTGTCAAGAATTAAAATCTCTCATTTGAATGTCATAGAACATAATTAAATACTTGAGTTTTGTGTTTAATTCTTCTAAATTGCAAAAGCACAGTAAGGCAAATGATGCATCAGTGGAAAATTAAGATACTCTTTTTCAAGGAGAAGAATGCAAACAACTGACCACACTGAGACATATGGTCTTAAAGATATGTTGTTTCACTTGAAATTCAGGTCTTTTTCCAGAGAGTTTTTCAGTTGTAAGAAGGCAAGTATTGGGTCTGTTTTCCATTTTCTCTTAAATGACATTGAAACTGCTTTCAGGCTTTTTTTTTTTTTTTTTAATCCCAGACGGTGATAACTATAATTCCACTGCAACTTCTGTATATTTTAGTTTAGTCAAACTATGTTTAAAGATTGAAAAAAATATTTAAATCATCAGAAATGAAGAAAAAAATATTTTTCAAATCTGGATCATCCCAACATTTGTGAGAGGAGTGTGAAGAAAAATTTAAAAGTTAACCTAACTATACTTTTCTCATAAATTACCAGTGAAGAGTGGCTTCCTAAGGGATAAGAATATTAAAACATATAATTAATTTTCAAGTTAGCTTTTATTTCTGCTTTTCTCCTAATGTCTACATCATTTCCTACTGATGGCAATGGCACTTAAAAATAAGCAAAGGCTATTTGTGACAGCTTTTATGCCACCGTAACAAAGTAGTATGCATATCCCCCCTGATTAATTTGGGGTTTCGCATACGAACATAAAAGGTTGCTACCCTTTTGCCAAGCATCGAGGTACTGAATATTGGGAATATTTCCATTTTAAGTTACTTTTCATCCTGAAACTGTCTTAACTGGCTGGATCCTCAGCCGTTACACAATCGCACATAATACAAGTCAAGATGGCAGAAACACAGACCGTTTATAATCCAATAATGTGCAAAATAGGAGTAAGGATCCTTACTGAAGCCCTTATTGTGCCTTTATTGAAAAAGAAGTAACAAAACAAAATCAAGGCCATAAAAATAGAGATGACAACTGAAAAATTTAATAGCTGTTATATGAAGAGCTGATTTCTAAACATTTTCCCCCGCTAACTCTGCCTATCATCCTCTTGCAAAGTTTTCAGCTGTGATTTCATTTACCTTGTTAGAGATCAAAAATCACGTCCATGAATGTATTCAGGTGCAAAAGCATTGTGAAATCTATTCTGGTCCAAGTGGTTTAAAAATGGGATACAGAAATAGGTGTGATAAAAACTAGGATAAGCAAACTTTCCTTTTATATTTTCAAGCACAGATTCTCTGTTCTGTCCTCTTCTCTATAATTTTATTTGATTACGTTTTTCTATTCTGATCTTATACTAAAAATAACAAAAAATTGAAGTTTAGTCTCTGTTAGTGTGAGGGGCTTTCAGTCTGCCATGGGACAAATTCTGCTCAGGGTCAAGGGCATAACTAAAGGCAGAGAATGGGATCATTCTGTGTTCCAGTTCCATGAAAAAATCAAAGATGTTCAGTAGCAAATATCTTTTCTACCCAAAGATGCTATTAATTAAAGAACTGTGCTCTACTCTTTTCCTCCAGGACCCCAAACCTCATAAATTTTTGTTCTTTGGGAAAATTAGAGTGGGTTCAAAGTGATCTCAAATTCATTTCTCCCCAATCGGTTAGCTCATTAAGTAACTTTAACCACCTTATGTAACAGCTTTTATGTTAAATAAATTATAATAAGGAATCAATAGTAAAGCTAGCCTGATCAGGGAGAGGATCAAAGCTTTATACACAGATTATTGGCTAAGTATCCTTGGATTGTGATCCCTATGAAATTAAGGGCAGATGCTTAATAGTCTACAAACTGATTTTTGTAGTACAAGTACACAGATACATGACCAGTCTAACGTGCCTATGGGTTTTCAAACAGATGCAAGTACAGGTCAAAACTTCAACATGAATGTGTTTTCCACACCTCAAGCTAATTAAGTCCTATTCCTTGGCATGTTCAAATTTGTAACAATTTTGTAAATAATAGCATGAACAAAACACTTCTAAACAGTTTTTTCTTAACATATGGTTAAGTAATATGAAATAAAGTTTCTTTTATGGGAACTTAAACAATGTTTGGATTGTTATTTAATATTTAATGTATGTTACAAATATACAGATTCATCATTTTTGTGCAAGAAGGGATAAAAAACAAGAGGAAATAAGTTAAAGTTCCTTTGCAGAAAAAAATCACAAAGAACATGAACAATCTTTTCTTAAAGTTCCACTCTACCCTGGAGTGAAGCTTTCTAAAACAGCATTATGGCATTCAGCTTTTATTATCTCAGTGATTTGCAGATAATATTTGTTTTGTGTACAAGTGGAAGGACAGTTTATTCTAACTGCCAGACCACCTCAGCTTATGACCTAAAAGCCAAGAAAGATTGGTTTGGTTTGATTTGGTTTTACTTTGTTTTGTTTTTTTAATCCTGGCCCAGGGATCACCAGCAATAAAGAGCTGTAACTGGAATTTGGCTTCTAAATTGGTTAATGACATGGGAGACAAAACAGAATAAGCCATTCATTTCTTCCATAGTCTTCTTTAAAGCAAATACATTTCTTGAAAACTTTCTTACTGAAAGCAACAGACAGATTCTGAACACCTAGAAGTAAGTGTCTTCAAAGGGAACTGACCCTAGAGAGTTCCATGAAATGTTAAGCCCTCACTACTCCCAGCCTTAGCCACCCTTGCTTCCTTTCACCACCTGATATTATTCCTTTATGTTCTCAGAATGAGAAAATAGCTCATGGGAATTGTTTCTTTGCTGTACCCAAGTAATCAAGCTTCAGAAGCAAATGAAAAAAAAACAAAAAAGAAAGAGTGGAAACAGAAAATCTCACTTTCTCTGTGACTTTATATTTTATTGCTCTTTCATAGCAAACTCTTGTCTTATCACCTGCTATTTTTAGTCATAGAATTATAGAATCATTAAGGTTGGAAAAGACCTCTAAGATCATCAAGTCCAACCGTCCACCCAACACCACCATGCCTACTAAAACATGTCCCAAAGTGCCATATCTATATGTTTTATGAACACTTCCAGGGATGG
>Ga0065711_1043656_pt1 | contig 14593 bp, 10 predicted proteins | sample Hoacrofraction12_FD_59098 | JGI IMG/M metagenome (GOLD analysis project Ga0065711, IMG submission 59098) | Hoatzin crop microbial communities from Cojedes, Venezuela - Epithelial fraction 12 v2 (version 2) | ecosystem: Host-associated > Birds > Digestive system > Esophagus > Crop | place...
TTTTTTTTTTTTTTTTTTTTTTTTTTTTTCTCCCCTCCATACAATACCAATGGGGACTTGGTTTTCAGCTTCACCAGTCTCTTAAACAAGTCATATCTTTTGCATTTCTCCTTTATAGTCATTGCATTGGTGAACACCCTACCAACCCCAGTGTTTAAGTTCAGGGTGGAAGGGAAAGTGTCTTCCTAGTCGGCATTATCACTAGATGAATGAGGTTTTGACAATGTCAGTTTATGCAAAATATTTTCTAGGAGACAAATGGGAATGGATCTATTTTGTAAAGTTCAGAGAGCTCCTCCTGGCCATTTCAAAATAACATTTTGAGCCCCCCGCCTCTTTTTATAATTGGTTTCCTTCACTCCCTAAAGAGTATTTCTAGATTAGATTTGGACTCAAATGAAAGTCAGACTTATTGTTTTGTCAAAACAAAATGGTTTGGTCGCTGTACTATTCCCCAGAATTCTGTTTGGAAAGAAGCTTTGAAGGAATATTTGGGGGGGGACGGGACGGGACGGGGGGACAGTAAAGTGTCAGCATTCCTTGCTGAATTTATGCTTGTCCCTAACAAGTCTCTGCAAGAAGGTTGTGTCTCACTGCAGTGGTACTTTCCTGTTCAAGACCGGGTGCCGCTCTTATGGGGCTGGGGGGGAAGTCCTCTGCTCCCTGAAGGCAATACTGTTTCCAAAATATTAGCTGTTTGCTTTCTTCAGAACAAATGCAACTTGCGAAATGGCCTTTGGGGTAAATATTGACACCAAGTTCCCTGCAGTTTTCATTCTACAATATATGTGTCTAAAACAATGCTGCAATATTATAACATTTTCTGTGGTGTAATGTAAACATTGGGGTGGTTCTTATTTTTATGTCTTTACCTTTGACAACCTAGCCATAAACTTCAATTTAAAAGGTACTGAATGAGCTCAGGGTATTGTTTTCAGGGTTTGTTATAATAACATGACCTTCATATAAGAATACCTCACTCTTTTCTTGCAAATCCCTGAGCAGATTTCAAGGCATCCAGTTTCACTGTGTTAACAAAAAAAAAAACAAAACCAAACAACAAAAAAACCAAAAAAAAAACCCCAAAAAACCAAAGCAAACAACCAAAACCAAACAAAAAAACAACAGCAAAACCAACCACCCTGGTACTGCCCCCATCCTTTCTGAGCCCTATCTCTTTATCGTTTCAGGCACTGATTTATGTTGGGCAAAGTAAATGCTTGCTGTTAAATAATTAAAAGCAGGGTTTGTTTGTTGTTGTTTTTTCTTAAACAGGTAGATAGCACTGAAATTTAGACTCCTTTGCCAAGTTTTTCTCGTCTATATTCTGTCCTCCTCACAGACACTCTAACAGTTCTGCACACTTCCACTCTTTTGGAGTTTTACTTTTATATTAATATAGTTCTTTGCTAATGCTCTGATTGCAAAGATTCTCAGCACCGAGGAAAGCTGCAAATAGCACACCCTGAGCCATGCAGTCATGCCAAGTCTTATGACTCCAGGAGGTGGTCTGTGTGACTGCAAACCCTTCACTTTCACGACTGTCAGATCTCATAGTATCTCTGTGTGGCATGATTGTCTGTGCCTAGGAGGGAATGGGCAAATATGTGGACTACTTAGAAGCAGGAATCATGCATTTCATCTGAAATAGAGTGATTTAGGAGATCTGAGTGTTATGTTTAGGTAGATAAATGGAAGCATAGATTCTCCTCTCCTGCTTCCCACCAAGATTTGACCCCACTTAAAGTGTGAGACGAACTGAATCTGCTTTCTGCAGAGAGCATGGAGGTGTGTTAGTTGACTGTATTTGGATCAAAACTATGTGGGACACTGTGGCAGAATAATAAATGTATGAAATTATTCCTATGCTATAGGGTTTGCATGATTAGGATTTCTATCACCTTACAAAAATAAAAAGGCATACACTTAAAAAAACCCCGAAAACTTCAAACAACAACAAAAAAATCTAGTGCTTCTGTTTGAAAGGCATGCAGCTTCTCTCCTAAAGAGGTTAAATTTGGTTGAAGTTTGGCAGCCTTCAAGTAAGTGAAGTACACATTAAAATATTTTCTGTCATTTCACTCCTGGGTTATGATGCACTGGTAGTGAATCTAGAATGACAAGTAGCTTTGCTGGGGATGGTCTTTATCTTTGAGATGCTTAATCACAAAATGGATGCTTAAATGAGAAGATCACTGTAGAAAAACATTTGCTGCTTAGAAACAAATGCCAGCTATATCCTGTTTTAAGTAGTCATGGTTCCTGGTCACCTTGATTTCAGTTTGACTCTTCAGTATTTGAAATGCAGAGCAATGGGGTTTCAGGTCACTTCTGCAAATGTAACCTACATTCTTATCTCTTGTCATTGGCTAGATTGTAAAAACAATCTGAAAGCTTTTGTAGTTGAGATTAGTTAAATCTCGAGATGGAAATTTGGAGTTTGGAGCATTGGTCGTAACTTTGCTGCTTGCTTGGCTTTTGTGGCCAGTAGTTACCTACTCCTTTTTGGTCTTATTTCCTTTTCCATGGTTTAGCTAATGGCACTACAGGTGCTTTTGAGTTCTCTGTTAATATGTAGAGTGCTTAACACAGTGTGGTCCGTTTTGAGTGACTCCTCTAGATCGTACAGTAATATAGCAGTCCTGATAAAAGCAGTGGGGTGGAATAGCCACGCTGCTAGCTTGTAGAACTTGTGAACATGCTTCCTTTAGACAGGAGAACTCCTTCAGCATGTAGTGTATCGTGCTTTCTTTCAAGCATCTCTTTCAATACAATTTTAGAAATGGCTGCATGCCCAGTAGTCTTGTCGCTCTGAGCGTGTGTGGGTAGTGAAGAAATGCTGCCGTAAGATAATACTTACTTTGGGGGTGCTAATATCAGAGCTCATCTGTAAGTCTTATTATAGCTTTGGAATAAATTGGTGTATACATGCTGATTATTATAGCCGGGTATACCTTTTGGGTGAAAATTCCCTTTGTCAAAGATACATTTTGGGAATGACTGCGTGTTGCAGCCAATGAAAAAGTGAAACTGAAAAACATAAGTTGCCACAGATTTTTTTTTTAATTAAATATTTCAATTTTATTGCTAAAATGACGTGTGTTGTTGTTTTCTTGTAATTAACATTGAAAAGATTAAAAAGTGACATGGAACTAGAACCACTGGTTGATTTAAATTCTTCGCACATATACAAAAATAAAAGATGACTGAAGGTTTGTCTCAAGCTTGTGTGGTGTTTGCTCTGGGCTATTTTGTTATGGTTTCCAGGAAATCAAATATCAATTGTTTGCTCATCTTTAATGTGTTTTGTTTCTTATTTTATTAGTCGGTTCTTGCAGGATGAGCTTGGTGTCTGAGTTTAAGACAAGTACTGAAACTAGAATGAAAAAAGGAGGAAGGAAGAACTAGAAGGTATGGAAGAAAGTGGTGTTTGCTGCTACTTGAATTTTGCATGTATATGTGTATAAGGGGGCTTATAGCATAGTTATCTAATTATCAAGTTCTTCAGGGACTTTTTTTCCCCTTCTATTAAGAAACATGTCTGGAAAGCTCACTGACTCTGCTTGTCATACAACTGAGCAGTCATGTTGTGATAGGTATTAGAGCATGTCCAAATATACTTAAGGAAGCATACAAAGCTTTACTCTTGGTACACTGCTTTTTCTTTAAGGAATTGACTGTGTTATAATGTTCATCTACCGTTTCAGACTAGACTGTTGTCCAAAGATTCAGGGCAGGAGAGGGAAGAAGAGATGTTGAAGAAGAAAGTCATAACAATACCATAAATGAGAAACTTGAGCAGTGCAAAGAGAATCTGTAACAATATTGACATCTAGTAAACTTTGAAAAAAATATTTTTCCCATTATTTCCAAATGAGAATGACTGAAAAGTTGTCAGAATTGTTTTGTGAAACTCCAAGTAAATATTCATGCAAACACATGGATTTACTAATTGCTTTGCTATAAAATCTTGGGAGACTGAAGATACCAAATAAGTGTCAGAAAAAGATACTGCCATGCTTATCTGCAGTGTTTGGGTATCTTCTGTGCTGAAAATACAAAGTAGACTAGAGACAACCCTACTTGGTCTCACAGGTGTAACGAAGCAAGGCTTTTTGCTGTTCTACCTTGTCAATCAGAGCACTTCCCCATTTGCAAGTGTACAAATATCCCTTCTGCTATAGCTAACTGATGTTTTTTTCCCCCTTCATGTTTAAATGATGCATGCAATGAGTATCTAGTACTACCTTTGGGAAGCTTCTTAATAATTTCTTTGTTCTGAAATACTCCACAATTTGGTTCCCTTGCTAACATCCCACCTCAACTCCCATGGCATGCCCTTACCTATTTTTTTTCCCCCGTCATACTGGTCCAGGTTGTGCTGCCCAAACTTGTACAGTATTTTATCAAACACACTGTCCTACTGACTAGAAAAGATTTGATTTGTATTGTATATTGCGTTTTTTTTCACAACCCACAGCAGCTAGCTTGCCTGTTTTTAAAAAGGAGGCAAAGAAAACTGATCCAGTAGCAGTGCAGGTTCTCCACATATGTGGGGACTTAAACAGGGGTCTCACTTGCTCAGGAGTCTCTGATTTTTCTGTCTTCCCTACTCGCTGTTCTCTCAGTAGCCTGTTATGTTTCTCTCAGTAGGTCTTTAGTTTTGGCTTCCTCCTCCCTCCCCTGACTTTTATGCAGGTTATTTAAGAACTGACTTCCAAGTCCTAGAACTTCAGAAAAGCTTTATTATCCATAATGTGAATTATATGCTTAAAAATATGATAGATGGCAACTAGAAACACAAGTTGCATTTCTTTGCTGTGTTTTCAGGTAGTGTCTTTATTTCCCTCTTCTTGAGATTGACTTTGATTTTTGAACTGGCAGAATGTAGTGATGTTTTTAAAAACATGTAAAGAGCTTGGGCAAGGTAGAATCGTGGAGCAGTCCATAGTGGATTGAGATGTCTCAAGACTGTGACTGTGGAGGGCCACAGGGAAAGGAGAAGCTGTATGTCAAGGGGAACTTGAAGGTGGGGTGGCGGATACACACGACTCCAAAGTCAGAGTGTCAGAGCTTTGTTTCTGTTTCTTCACTGGTAAAGCAGTCAATCATGTTGTAAGTGCTTCAGGAGGAGGAGGAAACAGGGCTGGAAAAATTCGTGCTCCCACAAGCAGCAACACAGTAAACCAAGAAGAGGCCCTCAGAGTGTCTATTCTCTACTTTCCTACAGGCCACAGTGCGTTTGTACAGAGCACTTTACAGATGCTATTTCAGCTGCACAAATATGAGGCAGTTAATGCCAACTCACCTTTTGTGACATGCGATTCTGTATCTAGCGAGCTAATGCATGTAGTGCAGAGGCAGCAGCGCAGGTGGAATTGGATTTGCTTGTGTTTCTCAAGAGTAATAACCCACTCCCGTTTCTCAACCAAATGACTCTTGGGCTGTAGTCTCTGGGCCATGAAGTAGAAAGGTGTGATCCCTGGCATGCGTTGAGCTCTAGTACAGGGTGGATAATTATTCTGTTGTATATCCATACATATATTGTCTGCCAAGTTCTCTGTGTTCATTGACTTTATGACTGTTGGCCACATTTCAGATGCCAGCCTTAGCTCCGGATGGAGCAGATAGGAAACCAGATTATGTTTCTTGGTCAGTATAAGAGCTCCAGGACCTGATTTCAGTCTCTTTTTAAAGGAAACACCTGTATTGCTCAAAGAAGCTGTCTGAGGATCCTAGACAGGATAGAAGGCAAAATGGGGAGAGAGGTGGGAGCAGGCCACAAGTAAGAAGCAAACTTGGTGCTACATATTTGGTAGGTTACATCAGCATCTCTTGACCTCGCTCCCCTTATACTGAGTGACATAAGGAGGTACTTACAGCCAAAAAAGAACCGTAATCCCTAATTCACTTTAAGCAACTGGCCCCTTGGTGTTTATAAATAAAACCCAAGCAAGGCTTTATAAGGAATATTTTCCATCACTTTTCAATAAAATCTGAGACTACAAATGTGCAGCCCATAGCAATGATAGTTGGCATAAAATTTTGCCATAGCCAACTCAGAAGGTAGAAAAGTAGCTCAATGGTTCCATCTCTGACCCTCTCTCTAGGTGGAAGAGTCTTGCTCATTTATAAAGTGTTGGACAAATTCCAAATTCCCTTAGAAAGAATGAAATCTAACAAGAAAGCTTTCTTGCTTATAGCCTAAGGCAATCAGTCGGTGGCTTTTCCTATGTACTTGGGCTATGTGTAGTCCTCCAGACTGTCTGAAGGTCCTTCCTTTTTGCCCGTGCTCTAATAACGTCCAGCAAAGCCCTCCATCCTCCTCTTTGAAGTTTCTCACTTCGTTCACTTGTGCTTTTAGCGTCCTTCCTCTTGGTTGTTCCAGAGCTGAACTGTTACCCTTGCCAACTGCAGCGAGACTTGCTGGAAGATGAACCATATTTATATGGGTCCTTCTTAACTGTGTACTTTTTGGATATGCTCAACTGCATTAGAAATGACTTCTATTAAAAAGTAAAAGTCACTTATGAAACTGGGAATTAGAGCCTTTTAAAGTGTTAAACTAAACCCCTGTTCTGAAAGGGCTGGAGTAAATATAACTTCATAACCAAATCCCAAAGGTTGGATTTTTTCCACTTTTATTTTTCTGTTTAGGCTGTTCTCTTGCTTCCTTACAAGAGATGATATTTCTTTTCCACAAGACAGAGCATTTGTCTACTGCAACATTCAAGTATTTTAATGCTCTTAATATTAGACAACGTGGTGTGTGAAGGGGCCTGTTGTTTCTCTTGGGTCTTCTTATAGAATTTTTGCTTCTTTCTTTGCACATTTAATCTCCTGCTCATTTTGGCTGAGAATGCCTCGTGCAGCCGTTTTTAAGTCAATATTTCAATCTGCTCCAGAGAACACAGGAAAACACCAGAATTTACTTTGTGAACTTGAGTCATCATTGCCAGGCAATGTTTTTGACATCTTTTTTTTTGGTCTTTGTTACGGATGAAACATCTGGATGCTGGTGGCTGGTTGCTTCAGAGATGTCGATACAGTGTTTCAAGGGAGGCAGGGTGGAGAGTGATCTGAAGGATGATATCTCCTTCTGAGAAGGTTTGACATAGTGCAGTATCATGGGGTGCCCCTAAAAGTTTGTTATATCTGAATGCCAGGGGAATTGTACTGCAATGTCATGCATAGGTGAATTGACTGCATTTTGCAGTACTTTGTTCTTCTCAATGTATTGAGTTTGTGTGGCAAGGTTTTGGTGGCAGGGGGGTTACTGGGGTGGCTTCTATGAGAAGCTGCTAGAAACTTCCCCTATGTCTGATAAAAGTAATACCAGATGGCTTGAAGACGGACCCACCACTGGCCAAGGCCGAGCCCATCAGCGACAGTGGTAGCACTTCTGGGATAACATGTTTAAGAAGCGGGGAAAAAAACCTGCAGAATGGCCACTGCAGCTGGAGAGAGCAGTGAGAATATGTGAGAGAAATAACTCTGCAGACATCAATGTCAGAGAAGAATGAAGGGGAGGAGGTGCTCCAGGTGCCAGAGCAGATTCCCCTGCAGCCCATGATGAAGACCATGCTGAGGCAGGCTGTCCCCCTGCAGCCCATGGAGGTCCACAGTGGATCAGATATCTACCTGCAGCCCATGGAAGACCCCACACCGGAGCAGGTGGATGCGTCCAAAGAAGGCTGTGACCCCATGGAGAGCCCACACTGGAGCAGGCTCCTGGCAGGACCTGTGGACTCATGGAGAGAGAGGAGCCTAGGCTGGAGCGGGTTTGCTGGCAGGATTTGTGATCCTGTAGGGGACCCAAGCTGGAGAAGCCTGTTCCCAAAGGACTGCACCCCAGGGAAGGGACCCACGCTGGAGCAGTTTGCGAAGAACTGCAGCCTGTGGGAAGGACTCATGTTGGAGAAGTTCATGGAGAACTGTCTCCTGTGGCAGGGACCCCACGCTGGAGCAGGGGCAGAGTGTGAGGAGTCCTCCACCTGAAGAGGAAGAAGCAGCAGAGACAATGTGTGATGAACTGACCGCAACCTCATTCCCCATTCTCCTATGCTGCTCCGAGGGACCAGGTGGAGAGAATTGGGAGTGAAGTCAAACCTGGGAAGAAGGGTGGGATTGGGAGGAAGGTGTTTTAAAATTCGGTTTTATTTCTCATTATCCTACTCTGATTTGGCTGGTAATGAATTACATTAATTTTACCCAAGTCAAGCCTGTTTTGTCCATGAAGGTAATTGCTGAATGATCTCTCCCTGTCCCTATCTTGACTCATGAAGCTTTCATTATATTTTTTTCTCCCCTGTCCAGTTGAGGAGGAGGAGTGATAGAGTGGCTTTGGTGGGCACCTAGCATCCAGCTAAGGTTAGCCCACCACACTCAAAGACACCAGAAACTGCAATTTTATATGAGACTGGCAGCTTTCATTTGAAAATATGTCATGGCATCTTTCTAATTGTTGCCCTCTTCTGGGTGGGAGAAACAAGTGATGAGTGAAGCATGAAAAAAAACAGGAGGTAACTAAAGCAAACAAGCATCCCATCACTTTTTTTTTTTTTTTTTTATATTTAAAATCCTTGCTTTTTAAGCCTGCTGTGTGTATTCTTGGAACCTGACCTGAGATTTGTGAGCTGGGTGTTGGCAGCACTGCAGCTGACATCCTGCTCTGCATCACCCCATGTTCTCTCTGTTTTCATCTGACACAAATTTTTAAGGCCAAAGGGACCACTATAATCACCTGCAGATCACAAATGAAAGAACTTCACTCACTAATTCCTGCAATTCGTGTTAGCTGTGTAATGGAAAGGCAATTAAGATACAGGTGAAATACAGACCATGACTGACTGGGATTAGAATAAGAAAAAGGAGTAAATCCTTTGGGTAGACACAGGATGGTTTCCTATATGTATTTGTGTAAACCAAATATAGGTATTGGAATGTTTTTTTACTGGAAAGTGTTTTTTCTAGAGCTGTAAAATGCCATATAAAATAGGATTGTATTTCGGAAATGGAAACATTAGGAGGCTTAGACATTTGGAAAGCAATTATGTGGAGTTCTATTTTACCTATGTCTCCAATGTTATTAGGAAGTTGACATCTAATAAAACTTAATTCAATAACATTAAGAGAGTCACTTATTTGCCGTGGCTTGTGGGAGAAAAGGGTGGAGGGGAGCGCTTCTGGTCACTAGGCAACATGTTGCCACATTTCTACATTACTGCAAATGAGACATTACAGGGTGAGCATGGAAGAAATATTGTAATTACAGGAGTAGCTTTCACCTTGAAGAAGTTATCGTATGCAGATAAAACAGGAAAAGAACAGCGATGAGCACCTTATTAATGTGATGGAGGAAAGCAAAGCTGTGACACACAAAACTCTAAAATCTGCAAAATTCTCTGAAGGGTTATAGCCAGACAGCTATATAGCTGCCTGTGTTGCAGAGAGCATCGTTAGTACTGGTCTTATGAGGGGCAGGCTACATAGCTGGCCACACAGGGACTGAAGATTTTGCTGGTGAAAAAAGCGGAGGATTGACTTCCTTTAGCAACGGGGAAAGTCTGTAGGGCAGAAGGTCTGGTTTGAAATCTAGGCAAAATGAGATAAAGGGTAGTAAGTGCTGCGAGGGGGCTGACCCAATGTTTTCAGCTCTAGGCATCTGCATCCAGCACGCCAAGCATTCAGGAACCACAGTAGCCTGTCTTCATCTGTCCTTGCTCCTCTAGAGAAGCCCTGGGACTGATGACGGCTTGGAGGCAAACGGAGAACTGGCCTTTTCCATCTGCATGCGTGCAAAGCCCCTCTCAACAGAGACGCAACTCAGTGTTGTGGGGTGGGTATGGAGGAAGTCTCATCAGTGACTCAGGTCCATTGGAGGCATGCTTCAAGTCATGGTGCCGCTCCAGTGGGAGAGGGGCTGTGGGGTCAGGAGTGGCTGACAGCCCACCGCCCTTCTTGTTCCAGGCAGTGCAAAGTCTCAGGCCTCATCTGTTCTTTTTTTTGGGGAGTGTTTTTTTCCTAGTGTAATTTTATTCTTTAAGCCACATATGAATACAGTTCATACACATACGAACTACTTCAATAGAAATATTTTTGTATTCTTGTCCTCTTAGAATCACTGTTTCATTTAACTGATGTTTACCCATCCTTCCAAGGGCTGCTATGAGAGCGTACTGCTTTGCAGATGGAAAGGTCCAAACCTCTTAGTCTGCTTAAAAAATCGTCTTCCACAATGTGTGGTCTATCAAGAATATGCAATTGTGCAGTACAAAGGGTTTATTACAGTCATATAGATAATGTCTCTAACTTCTGAATTTTGTGGCTCATTCTCAGCTTATGTTGCTAAAGATAACAATCCATGCTATCATGCACTTCATATATGCTACACTGTGTATTATTTTGATGATTACATGGTGATAGCAGGTTCTCTGTAATAGCAAAATGTAAGCATAGGTACAAAAAAAATTGACAAGTGTATCCTGGCCTGTGAAGGGAAATGGCCGTGAATTATCTCTTTTTGCACCCAAATACTACAGTACTCAGTAATTTAAAACAGTATCTAGTAAATTAAATTCCTGCTGAGCGAAAACATTATTTTCTGCTGTTTAAATTTCATCATGCTGTTTTCATATAGTCTTTATTCAGTTTACATTTATTTGCATTGGTGCCAAAAACACTGCTTTGGAGATGTACGCTACTTAACAGTTTTGGATGTCTGGCATAACTTTAGCTTACAAAATTAATATTTTTCTTCTCTTCTCAAACTACAAGTCTAATTTTGACTCCTTTGCTGTGGATCCACTGTTAACCAAATAGCACACAAGCTCAGTGATGAATTTGTTTCACCATGCAGGAATGATGCAGAGCTGGGAGCCACAGCTCTAAGCATTTGAAATATTTTCACCAGAAGTATCCACGTAGTATCTGGCTGTGGCTTTTGTCTCTTCAGAAGCATGTTCCCCGCCTGTTTTTTTTAAGAAAGGTTAAACTATCCCTTTCCTATTCCTGGTGAAACTGTGTGCATGTATGCGTATGCTCCTGGCTGGGAAGGGCTGGAAGCGCAGACCTGGAAGCGGCTGCCTGGGATCCCCCAGGTCCCTGCACAAGCAGGCAGAATGGAGCTCCGGCAGGTCCACAAGCCTTCCAGACTTGCGGGTAGGTGATTAACGCCAGCAAGGCTCAGTATGGAATAATGCACATCTTGGTGTCACTTCGCGTTAGTTTTTAGCCTTCCAGTGACATAGATGTCTGTGGTTTTGGATCAAGAGGAACCAGATGCTTTAACATTATGTAAAATATGGTAACAATGTCAACTGTAAAAGCTCACCATTGTTTCTAATCTGATCAGAAGTTCTTTTTTTCTTGAAGATGTGTTTTTTGTGGAAAAAGTTAATGTGCTAGAGAACCCACTGGATATCTAGGCAAGCTGTTCACATACTTGTGTCCCCACACCATTGGTTTGTACTGTGTTCCTCGTCTATGCTGTTGAACTTCAACCATTGGTCTTGTGCTCTGCCACATGTGGAGTTACAGGATGGGGTAAGAGGGTTTTATTTCTTCTCCCTGTGCTCCGCATCGCTGCCTGTATTTGCTGTAATGCTGACAACCCACACTGCTCTGCACAGTGAAGTGATGTGGTATCTCCCCGTCTCCTCTGAAGGCAGAGGGACACTACCAGATGTGTTTTGTGGCCCACCTTGTAAGCCTGTGTGTTTAGTCTTCTTGCCGCAAGATCTGGCCTGATACACTGAGGGAGGGTGGCACTGTCTGAGGTGCCTGCTGGACCAGTCACCTGTGGGGCTGTGCCTGTCCTCTCCTCCGGTGTCTCAGATGTTTTGCCTGCTAGCTGTCATCACCCCAAACTGGCAAGGAGAGCATTAGCACTGAAGCAGGCTTATCACTTCCAGGTATTTGCCTGCGTTTGCCTCCAACAGAAATATGGCTCTGAAAGAAGTTCAGTGAACTTTTCCAGAGAATGAGTAAATAACAGTGACAGAAACAAGAGCAGATATAAAGTAAGAAGCATTAAAGTAGTTTGAAAGATCAGGTAGAAATTTTCTACCTTAATTTAGCAGGAGAAGGTACATTTATAAGGATTTCTAGGTAGCATCAAGCTCTTAAGACAGTGTAAAGGGTTGACAGAGCTTAAGAATAGGAGGAGAGTTTCAACGTTAACATACTTAGCTGGAGAAATGCCAGTTGGTTGGTTTGAGCTGCCACTGCCTAATTAGCTTTACCTTTAATATAGGAAATAAAATTTAAGTCTGCCCGTCAGGCAAAAATCACAGGTCTAGGAAGAAAACAGATCAGAATGTTGAGATCTTTGAAAATGGGCAGCTATGATGGAAACAGGGAGTGTGCATTTGCAGGGGTACTGCTGACGGGGTAGGCCCTGTGGGCAGTAAAGCCAAGGTAACTTTATGGATAATGAGAAAATGATTATCTGTGTCACTGTTCATGACTGTAGAGGGGAGAAGCTTTGGGAGGTAGACTAGCTGAAAGCAATGCAGAGATGCATCCCCCATAAATGGATTATGCTGTCAGTCACCTTGGGTTTGTGCTTTACCTACGAAGCAGCCTGCACTGCTGTGGCCAGGTTCAGGACACTTGATGAATGTAGAACAGGCTTAATGTATTCTGGCAGTTCCTGTGTTGAAAAGCATGCAAGCCATATAGAAATTTAAGCTACTCTAAGTAATTATGTGCATTATTACTATGGTTTTAACAAAACAGAGGTGGCTCACTCAAGATGTATTTCAAACAAAGGAAAAGTCTTACTTTTAAAACTGGCTTTCAAATACCTGATAATCCACTGTCTAATCCAGTCACTCATTAATTTAAGACTGTTTTCAGGTTTGAGTACTCAGGAAATTGATTTATATAGTACTTAGTGGCAGAGATTGCTGGTGAAATTCTGGCACTCCTATTTCTCAACTCTAGGGCCTGCTGATAATGATAAAACTTTCCCAGAACTCCCTTGGTCTTAGGCTTTACCCACTAAGCTCTGACCCCTCCATGAGCCATGCATCGGTAAAGAGGTCTGTTCTTTTGTTGGGCTTATTGGAGGATCAAGATTTAATTCCAGGAAATGTGTGTTTTTCATTTACTTTATGAGAAGGGAAGGGGCTAGGTGTTTTCTGAGTGCTTTTGAAAATCCTGTTCAAATGATCTCCTCCTTGGACAGCTCTAAAAGCTCAGCACTGAGGTTGCTAACATTAATTAATCCCTCTTAGTAGCTTCTCCCCTTTCTGTCCTATTATAGCTGTTTTGGAAGTGATTCCTCTCCTGATTTTATTGTATTGAAGTGTTTGTTGTGTGCCAGTTTGTCAAGCAGTAGAAGCTGGTGCGTGTACTGCATTGTCTCTAGGTAACATCATTAATGAGTACTTTTGATGTTGCTGTTTATATCAACCTGAGTGGGGAAAAAAATTTGATCCAGAAAGGTTTTCTTTCTAATTGAACTCTTTTTGATGAACTGGTGTTGGCTCTAAATGCAGGTAGCAAGAATTGTCTATCCTACGGATTACACAACAGTGGTCAGGAAAGAAATCCATTTCCAGCTACTGCTAAACTCGTGTTTTCCTCTCATTTATAGAGTCATGGAAAGATAAAAAGCTCCTGGCAGCATAAAGCTCCTTATAAACCTACTGAGGAGGCTTCTGCTTCCTGCATCTGAGAGTGGGCTGTAGGACTGGGAACCAGACCCTAGGATGCAGCCATTCCTAATCTTTTTGTTAATCCCTTCATGTTGCTTTGCTTTGAAAAAACAAAAAAAACAAGAGAGGTCCAGTGCCTTTTGCTCAGACATTAAGCTCTTCTTCTCAAAGCAAAATTTTAATTTTCAGTGGACTAGAGGAAGGAGGAGTTTGCTTCTGTACTTCAGAAATGTTCATGCTGCAAGAAAACAATCTGTTCTTCCAGTCCATGCTGACAGTGGAAGTCTACATTTCCCTGAGGTTGATACGATCCTTGTGGCCTTCTCACTCATGTTTTCCCAATTCAGAATCAGCTCCACCTGATTCTTTCTTTCTTTGGCTGGTCCACTGAAGGGACAAGAGCTTGCTAGTAGAACATAAATAATGGAGGAGTTACCTCTCCTCCATCTGTGGACTTCTGTGCTTTACTGCCTGGAGATGATTTCCCCAGGGATGTGCTGATGCTCATTCCTCTAGAAAACTTTGCAGTTGCTAAAGTATGAATTTAGGAGTTTAATTTTGGGTTTAGGAAATCCATTATCCCTTAAAGTATCTGTTAAATGCTGACTTTTGCAAGTAGTGCACTTTTGCAGCAAGAACTTCACTTCTGAATTGCTGCCTTAGTCATGGGTGATTTCAGTTCCAGTAACAAGTGTACAAAGCCTTTCTTTTGGGGAAAGGTTACCATGGTATACAGTTAAAGAGAAGTTCTCAGAGTACCTTGGAAAAATAAAGCCTCATTGCAATCTGCTGTCTGTGAGCATCTTGGACAAAGTCACAGAATCACAGAATAGTAGGGGTTGGAAGGGACCTCTGTGGGTCATCTAGTCCAACCCCCCTGCCGAAGCAGGGTCACCTACAGCAGGCTGCACAGGACCTTGTCCAGGCGGGTC
>Ga0065711_1043658_pt1 | contig 14593 bp, 12 predicted proteins | sample Hoacrofraction12_FD_59098 | JGI IMG/M metagenome (GOLD analysis project Ga0065711, IMG submission 59098) | Hoatzin crop microbial communities from Cojedes, Venezuela - Epithelial fraction 12 v2 (version 2) | ecosystem: Host-associated > Birds > Digestive system > Esophagus > Crop | place...
CCCCCCCTTCTCAGCTCACACAAAAATACCACTGTGTACTGCTGGCTGTGGTGTGGAGCACAGCCCTCTCCCCCCACCGGCACCTTCCCTCCCCCTGCCTGCTTGGACATCCAGTCCCAGGCTAAAGAAGCCAGTCTCACACATCCCATAAAGTGGAAGAAAAGAAATGAGGTGCTGGTAACTCCCAGGGTTTTATTGCAGGCAAGTGCAAGGCAGTCAGGTGCCCTGCAAGGCATCTGAGTGAGCTGGACACAGAAGGAGGTGATGTGAGGGACTCAGGGCTCATCTCTTCAGACACCTGATATATCATGGGGCTTCCCGTCTACGCAGCAAGCTGGCACTGAGCTGCCTAAAGCAAATGCTGCAGGAAAGCACATTAAGGCATAAAAGCATGGGGGATTGATGTGGTCCCCAGTAACTAGTCCGAGTGGTTCATCAACCCCATGGTAGAAACACTTCCAGTTTTGTAGCTGAATCTGCTTTCAGCATCCGGCTACTTCTGGTTATGCCTTTCTCTGCTCTCTTTAGGGCTTTTTAGCCTGTGGTATTTTCTCTCTACCTGTGGTCAAGTGACATCCCCAGTGTGCTGTTTCGGTACCCGAGGCAACTGAGCCCTTTCAAGTCTTTTGCCGAATGTCACAATCTCCAACATTGGGGTGAGCTCCCTGGCTCATGTGGGAAAAACACCTTCTTCCTCCTACTCTCTACACCTCTGTTTAAACACCCGAGGACCACGTGGACCCCAGAAGGGATCCCTTTCATTTGATAGTGTATCCGAAGTCGGAACAGGGTGCTGGGGATCTCTCAGGGACTGGGACCTGCCTCCAGGCTGGCAGAAAGCAAACACTACAGTTCTGAATTTAAGGGGCTGGAAGGCAGGGACACATGGGACAACAGCCTGCATTTAATACCAGTTCACACTAAAGCACACGGGAGCCTCCTAGGAGCTGTTACACAGCTCTGGTCTGGGCCTTCACCTGCTCTCCTGCAGTCACAGCAGCAATGACCTGTCACGGCGAGATTAAGCGAATCCTCTTTAGCACCCAGTACCCAGTTCAGGGCCTGACTCAGCTAATACACGTTACCAGTTACTTACTATGTTGGGTCACCACCTTTCAAATATGAAGAAATAGCCTTTGCAGACATACACCAGAGGCTCGTGCCCATTTACGCTTAGCAGAATGCCGGTGAAACTGTGAGCTGGCACTTTTATTTCCTCACATCTCACCTACAGTAGGCAAAAAAAAAAAAAGTAACCCTGTTCCTTCACCTTTTGCCTGCCCTGTCTATTTAAACCGTAAACTACTTGAGGAAGGAACTGTCCTTTGCTGCAGCTTTCATAACATCCAGGTGCTGCTGAGACGCAGCACAGGAAAGACCCTGGACATCCTGAACTGCAGAATGAAGACATCAAAGTGGCGATAACTGATCTACAACAACAAAAAACGAAAGCTAATTTTCTTGGCTGACCCTAAATGAACATGACATATGCATGCTTTGAACTAGCTGTTTTCTTACTAAAACTCATGGAAATAAGACAGTACCACTGTGAGTGGTCCCACTGCAGTATAACGCTTTATGGCTATTCCATTTGAGCGTTCTGTTGTTAGAAATCTGAGCAGGCAATGGTAGCAGGGCATTTTTTGTACGCTAACTTGATTACAGACTGTCCCACCATGAGTAACTGTGGGGCACGCCGCTGGGAACAGGCTGGGGAGGAACAGATCACACCACGCAAATCCAAACTGGCAGCACGTGGGAGCAGCGAGAGCTCTGGCATTGAAGGAGCTCGTCACCATGTACCAGCTATTGCACTCACATTTTGTCTTTGGAAAGCCAAGCACGTTCATCTGTGCCAGAGGGCAGGGGGAGCAGTGGGAAAAGGGAGTTAAGTATTTGCACCAGTTCCAAGAGCCGCACAGGCATAGTCGCAGTCCCCCGGGAGCCAGCCACGCAGCGTCCCTGACCAGCACTGTGCAGCCATGCAGCTCTGCAGAGGAGTCGCAGCCCGAGGCTGCAGCCCGAGGCTGCGAAGGCTCAGCACAGGCGGCAGGCTACGTCTGCCCGTCACAAGAGGCACCCAAACTGAGTAGCGTCTCTTGCAGCTGAAGACACAGCAGTGCTCTGTCACTGTGCACACTGGTTAACGGGGAATAGAGTAGCGGGGCTAACAGAGAGTAAAATGCCCTGTGCTGCATGGCCACAGGCATGTGCTGTTACTGTGAGCAAGATCTGCAGCTGCAGGGATAGCTTGCTAACACCGGGAGTACAGGTGCATCATTGCATGGTCACAGACTGAAGACGCCTGGCCAAAACGCTTTTTTTAACAGCTAGAAGTTTTTGCACAGCTCTGGGGCCGCAATGGCAAGGTCACAAGCAACCCTATAAATAAGAAGTGTCTGTCACCATGGGAAGTGCACCAGGGCATTGCAAAATGCTGTCTGCAAGGACAGTTGCCAGGTTGGAGTCATGGCAAGAGGGTGTGCGGCACTAAAACCCCCGTTACAGTACAGGCAAGGCATCAGAACCCTGCAGCCAAGGGGAGCCAACGTGGACATTTTCAATGAGACTGAAAGCAAATGCCCTCTCCCAAAGCTGTGAGAGACAAAACCAACTCTACTCTTTGAGAAACGCACAGGGATCAGAGAATTTATGCCCTGGCTTTCAGTGACTTATTGCTGCATGGCACATGATGCAGCACACCAGGTAAGGCACATTAATTCGGCGCTGGCATGCAGGGCCGGCAAGGGCATCTCTCCGACAGTCACCCCTCGTGTTTCAGCTTTATACTGCAGCTCCAGACAAGGACCATTACTGCAGAGCAGCGGGCGCAGGAAGAAAGCAAACAGCATCGTGTCCCCTCAGCATCAGATTCCCACCCAGGACTCTCCTCCTGTGTGCTCCCCAGCCACGAGCAGGATCCCCAAGCTGCATCTGTGGCACCAGGAGTTGTTCTGCAGTGACAACAGACAAGATGACAGAGGAAGATGTTCGTGTGAGAGGCAGCAAGTTGCATCTCTCCCCGGCCTGCTATCACAAAACTGACTGAAAATCGCCGAACTGGAAGGCTGCAGAGCAGCCGCCCTCCGGTCTGCACCTTGAGGGGGCAGAAACCTTTCTGGTTTTCTCAGCTGTCCCTTTGCTTTAGGTTTCCTCACAGTCCACCTCTGCTTTTTTTTCACTTCAGCTCCTGTTTCTTTTCTCCAGGCCCTGCCACCTCCTTCCTGAGAATAACTAACTGCAGCTCTCCAACCTTTCCAAGTCATTTTCCAGAAAGGCAGAGGCATTCAAGGCGCTGCTGTGCAACCACACAGGATACCACAGGAGAAGACCCTACCCCAGACCCGCAGAGATCCGCCATTTCCCAGAAGAAGGGTGGATACCAGCCTTTATGTCTAACCTAAGTGTTCATTTCCATAAACACCACCTTCATTTTAATGCTGTTAGTCCAGTTCATGCCACAGGGTCACAGTTGCCAAATGAAAGCAAACGCCTCTTCATGCAGGCACGCGGCTGCCTTGAGGGTGCTGAATAGCCCCTGCTGTAATTTTCTAAAGCTGGTTGATTAGGTCCAAAAATGCCTTTGCATTAACCTGTGCAGTATTGGGTGCACATACCTTGTGTTCTCCTCTTGTTTTCTGCTTGTTTTTATACATAAAAAGCATTGCTGAACAGTTGCGGCATGCAATTTCCTATAACTCGGATGGAGCGTGTTCTGGAGTGTGAAGAAAGCTTGTGCTAATAATACAAAGAACAACTGGTGAAGAGACACGGAGCTCATTTTTCATTTTTCAGCCAGGTTTCCTACGAATGTAATGATACTGACTCCAACAGAGTTACACGAGTGTAAATCAGGATCACAGGAATTCAAGGTGAGGCATCTATTCCCTCTCTCCTCTCCCAGCTCCCACTGTCCAGGCTCTGCAGCTGCCCTCTGCAGAATTCACCCTCTTTCTCTGTCCCTGGCATTCTCGGTCAGGTATTGTTATCCCCTGTAAGTTGCAGCAGGTGTTTGTACAGTGCTTTGAGATCCTCTGTCACTGGAGGCTGCATTACCATTAGAGACAAACTTCTCAGTTCTGCCCTCCACCTTGCTGTCACTGTCACCTCGCACGATGTGCCCAAGCGAATGGCACAGTTCCTATACTGACACAAGCTGAAGGCAATACTGAAGGGCCTCCTTTTGGCTGCAAAACCAGACTGCCAGAGCTGATGACTGCTTCTCCAAAAAGAGGTGTTACCACACTGTGGCACTGTAGGTCCTGGGAGCAGGTCCTGTGGGCACTCCACTTCCCCCGCTCTGAGCTGAAAGACATTTATACTGAGGAGACAGAAGAATTAACAGAAAATAAGAACGGTTGGTGTTTACCCAGTGCTCCACTGGGATCAAAAGATTTCAGCATGGGTTCATTTTTTGCCCCTTCCTCCTCCTGTCTCAGCAAAAGGGCTCAAGATCCTCACACAGATATTTTCACATGTAACGCAGACATCTTCACAAAAAAGAGACACAAGCTGTGCCACAGAGCACTGTTCCAGTGCATAGCGCTTCATGTTTGCTTGGCAGGTGAGACACACATACACTTCCCATTCATGACTACCTCCTTTAGGGAATGGTTAAGCTATGCTTTCCCTGACATTTTCCTCTGGGGCCGCGGGGACGGCTCAGGGAATGAGAGAATGTACACCTTAGTGCTGTTGAACCATCACTTGAGTCTTTCGAATAAGCCTGCCAGGAACTCACCCTTCAGCTCACAGTTAAGTGTATTATATCTTTATCACCATGTACCATGGGGTTTCCAACAGGCCATTGTCACTGCCACAGGACTCAAGCTCTCCAGATCACTATGCATGCCATACAGAGACAGCAAGGTCTCCTGCACAGCTCCTTCTGGAATTCTCCAAGCACAAGTCACTGCTCGGTACACAATCACCTCTCTACTTCAAACGTTCACTTAAGAATTCGTCTGCCATAGAGGATGCTCACAGAGTAAAGGGAGACACCATCTTTCCCAGCTGTGATTTACCATAGACACAGCACAATAAATAGGTACTTCTTGAACTGCACTCCAAGGCAGGAGCAAAAAAAGTGGATGAGACATGCTGCAGAAGGGGGTTTCTTTGCTGCTCTTTTGTTTTTCTTTTTGATGAATACCTCATTACTTCCATGCTTCCTCTTCATATTCCAGGTCAGCAGCTGATGGTGAAGTTTGGGAATGACCATGCAGGATGAACCTTTGGACCACAGAGGAGCTCACTTTTGATCTCGTTAAACCTACCCACTCACTCTTTCTTGCAGAGAAATTCCTACTAGCTCCTGCCAGGCTCTGAATGTCATCATATGGAGATCTGCTCCCACACAGAAGGGTGCAGAAAAGATGATGTGCTAATGAGCTACCTTCTTATCCCTGCTGTCAGTTCAGTGAGTCTCCCTCCTCCTCTTTCCTTCTCCTGAACTGCAAATGTAATTGCTTTCCAGCAGCACTGCTAAGAGCCCAGTCCATCTGCAACCCTGGAATCCCTCCAGAGGGCAAAGTCTTGGCTTTGTGCTTCAAATTATCTTGTCTTTTCTCTAGAGAAGAAGGAAGGAAATACCAACTAGAGCACTGATGCAGCCAGACTGAGCAGTTGAAATGAGGCCAGCATCCCTTTTGCCATTGGACTACCCAGACTGTCCTCCTGCCAGCGCTCAGCAGGCCAGTGCAAGCCTGTTGCCACCATGTCACTAGTACTGTTATTCTGCTTGGCAGTGCAACTTGTGCCTCTGAGCCTACTCCCCTCATGCCTTTCTCAACACATTACCTAGCACTCAGCAAGCAATATAATATCTAACACAGAATAGATAGCCCAACACTTAACTCATTTCCCATGTTCCATAAGGAACTTTACAATTTCGGCATGCACAGGGCTTGGGCACAGGCGAGCAGGGTACTCTGACATCGCTCACACTGGTTCCCACTTAAACCTGGGCAAGCCACTTTCCCCTCCCACTCTTCCTAGGTGTAAAGTGGGGCTAATACTTACTCATCTGCCTCCGAGAGGGACAGTTAGATTCAATTAGCTAGTGTAAGAAGAGTTCTGCGCATTGCTAGAGGACACTCACTGATGCAATGTCTGAGCCTGCTCAGGCAAGAAGTGTGCTCAGGCTAGAGGCAATGAATACAGCAAGGTCAACGCCATGGTTCCGTGGTCCTTGTGGTCTACCAAAGACATAAAATCATTTCAGGCGTCATGGTTATCAGCATCTTTCTTTCACATCATCTCTCCACACACAGATTAGAGGCGAATGGTTCTGCTTAGGACTCTCAGAAATGAATGAGGAGAATGAGAGATCAGCAGAGGCAAAAAACCGAAGTGAGAGCCCTGCATGGGAAGAAGAGCAATTTGCCTGCTCAGTTTTCTTAGTGGATCCACAGGTACGACATTTGACAAGTAACAGTATCTAAGCAGTTGCTTTAATTTCTCTCATACAGAGGCAACATATCAGGAAAACATTTGTCAATAAAAATTTGACAAAAACCAATGATGATTTCAAATTGTGTTATTCCCCAATTTATGCAGGTCTTTTTTAGCTTTTTCAATTTAAATGGTCATATTGGGAGGTCAATGCTGTTTTCTGCCCTGCCATTGTTTCTGTTTCCCATTTATAGCTGCTTTTTGACTAGCCTGGTCATGGAGTGTGCAATTATTTGTTTTTAAATCCAGTGCACTAGGTTCTCAGCAAACAGCACAGAAAAACTGGCGTATTCAGCTTGTGACTCTGTTGATCTAAAGTCTTCTGGGCAAAGGCATATGTAGCCACCAGTCGGCCTTCCCACAGGGATTTCTCCCACTTTTGGGCTCTTTAGATGTTCTTTACTGGTAATGCTCAGCCATCTGATGCAACCTTTGCTACATGTATCACCAATACTGTAACATGCCACAATGACCCTTCCATTCAGGTACTGAGTCCTCTCGCCTCCCGGTGCATTCCAGCATGAGCAATACGGAAACCACAAAGCTATTGCACAACCACACCATGACACCTTTCTTCCATTAGCTCCAGCACAGCGTCTTGCAATTTATGTTTTAATTGCTCTCATAATCTTCCTCTACCACATATATATCTAAAGAACAGCAAAAAATAGCTTACAGAAAATAGGCAAATTCTATTATGGGAAAGTGGCTGAAGTTTGACAGAGGGGTTACTTCTCAGGCTGAAGGTTTCACAGAAGACACTATGGAGTCTAGTTTTGACTCTTCTTTGGTGCAGATCTCCTTATCACGACAGAACTAGAAGATCTCACACCTGCTGATGTTTGAAAGAAGATGCATGGCAGAACTATATTTCTGTTCAACATACACCAAGTCACCCTGCCTTGAACGGAGGAAGAGAAGAGACCCAGTTCTTGGCTGAGATTTTCTCTCTCTTATTTGTTTTCCTTGACTGCGAGAAGTGCAGTACATAGGCTTTGCATTAGATGAATGGAGCCCTCTTCAGCCAAATCCATCACTGCTTTGAGACACTACCACCTTGCAGCAAAATCTAAATCCTTGCTGCTGTTGCACTTAACCTGCCTACCCATGTATCCATCCACAATTAGCCATTCATACCCAAGCCCTTGGCATGCAACAGCTGCCTGCTCCTCTCCCCTCTGTCTGCTCACCCGTGGAAATCCAAGGGCTAAGAAATACCAGGGCTCTACTGTACTGCTTTACACTACATGGCAGCGCAAACTGGGAAAGCCAGTTCAAGGAAGCAGCTAAGGGGAAAGAGGAACACTGGGCGGTGGATGTGCGCTCTGAACTGCTGTGCTATTAGGTGTTGGCTTAACCTACTCTGATGTGTAATGCTCTGCTAAAATGTATACACACAAACCTGCCAGCAGGTCTGGAGGGGCAGCGAGAACAAGCTGGGACAGACTGAGTCTGGTGAACTTTCCCACCAGCTGGATGTTGCAGAGAACAGCTGCCCACAGTCTTTCTTCAAGGAGATTTCATGTTACAGGCTTCCATTTCAGCACAGAAGGTAATGAAGTGGGAGATAGGAGAGGAATACGTGGACAGTGATTCAACTAGACATGCAGCATTAAACAGTCCCTGGACAACTGTTTGATCACCTCAGCTATCTCCAGGATTGGAGAGAAAAGGCATTGGTAGGTTTGGAGGGATTCTTCACACCTCTGACTCTGAAGGCATCTGTCATGCATAGACTCAGACTCAAATTAAAGATCTCACTAACTACTTAAGCAGGTGAATAAGTTCAACATCAAGTGATTTAAACACATTCTTAACGCTCTTCACCCAGGAACCTTTGAGAATTTTGATTGAGTCTTGCTTTGGCAAGATCCTTATTTTTTTGTGTAAGCTTTGCAACATAATGGGGTTTGATCACAACATTATACACACAGGTGGTCCTTGAGTGGGCAGCACTGTGACTACCCTTTCCTATTTGAAGCAGTGGAATATGGAAAAAAGCTAAAGATTTTTGGCATTAGCCTGTAGCGACAGACTTTAGGAATAAGCCTCCACCAACCAAGATCCTAGAGAGCAGAACACTACTGTCCCCTCACCCTGCGTGCACCTCTGCATTCAGCCTCTCTTTCCCAGACAGTGCTCGGAAGCTCCAGCGGACATTGCAAGCTACCTGCTGCTAGAGGCTGCGGTCTCGGCAGGCTGTAGCCAAGCGCTATGGGATTGGAGGCTGTGAGATTAGAAGGCGATTTAAAAAAGAGAAAATGATTATCCTAAAGAACCGTTAGCCTCTTAAAGGGCTATAAGGCAACAGCCTTCCTATCTTAGCTGGAGCAGATTTCCTAAAATGGGACTTCTTCTAGAGAAGACTAAAATGTATTGGAAAGTGCGCACTGTACTGCAACAGGACGTGTATGTGTACCCCACAAAATTAAGAATGGGCTGTGCATGTCCCAGCACTGCCAAGAGCAATTTCATATTCATCAGAAGCTGGAACGCAAGCAGCTATACAACCACTTTGTTGTAATCATCTGGGGGCTCTGGGGTAAGAGTTTATTTATTCTCTTACAGGAAAGATGGACTTAAGGAACTGGTTTCTATCCAATACATACAGGTATCAGGACAGAGTCTTTCCTCAACAGTGCAATCTGTACCAAGGTGGGGTTCACACATCTTTGAGGGTTTGAAATACACGTGCTAGCCGAGAGTTGTGAAATCTTATACCAAGCACACCATCAAGGGAACGTTTCAAGGCTTTTCCTTGAAACGAGAGGAGGAAAATACCTATCAAAAAAAGAAGCTGACATCGTCAGCTGTTGTCCTGGCATCAGTCTAGTGTTCCCACCTCACAAAAATCTGGCCGTGCTCTCTGTTGCCCGATGTAACCTCAGGCTACGTGTAACACCAGAGTTAGTAAACAGGCGGTGACGTTGCCTCTGCTCGCGTACAGCATTCCAGTCCAATCATTACATCACGTACCGATCACTCAGGTTATGGCTCTGATATTCCACTGACACACCAGTCATCAGCCTCCAGCATCTGTGCAACCAGAGTGCCCGCAGCTTTTGTCTGGCTCAGGAGAGGATTCCCCACAGCCAGCACTGTACAGCTCACTGCCAGATCTCACGCTGGCCATTAAACAGGGAGGGTGCCTTGGTAAAATCTGCATCCAGATTAATCCAGACTACATCACACTTCACCCTGTGTTGTTATGACTGGCTGGGTGGCACTGGGGGATGAATGCTACAGATGAGGTACAGGGATGCAGGTGGAATTCAGATTGTATTAATTTAAGTAGATTACTTGTAAAAAACATGTAAGCCACATCAACCTCACTTCTGCCTCTTCTCCACCTCCCCTCAAAAAAGTCCCATTGCTTTTCAAGAGCCCAATAGGCCAAGATGTCTGTGTCCCTGCACCCACACTACCCTTTACTCCAGCCAAGGCAGATAAACTCCTCTTAAATTCTGATCTTATCACCATCACCACACACAGACAGACATAACTAAGCAGGGTATTTAGCACTGGGAAGACACCACAGCACCTCAAACTACCAAAGAGCTGCCGAGAGCTGACATTAGAGAGCTAAGAGTGACAAGGAAAATTCTGGCCTTGGTATAGATAGATGAAGCTACTGAATTCAGGAAGGCTAAGCTTAGCTTCTGCTCTTACATCAGTTCCAAAAAGCTCAGCATGTAGCAGGGTCTGAGATAAGACAAGGCTAGGAACACGAGAAGAATCAAAATCTGCAACAGAGAAATATCATGGCAGAGCAGGGAATGTTCAGTGCCAGGTCAGGATCGATAGCAGAACCAGAGCGGATGGAGAAAAACAATCTCATAGGGCATATTGGTAGGTCAGATTCAGCCAAGAGAGGAGCAACATCAGGGTACAGTCAGTGAGTGCAGGAAAAAGTTCAGACTATGCCACTGGAGCTACACACACAGAGGAGTTACCCAAGCAGACATGAGAACAGGCTAACTGTAAATACTTTGTTCTGTCAACACTGGAGGTTGTTTTTGGCCACAGGAATCAAAACACTGGCAAAGTATGCCAGCTCTTGATGGAGCAGAACTCTGCTTGCTGGTGTCCACAGGTCATTGGTAGCTGAGGAACTCCTAAGCGGAGCTCAAATGCCTTTACTGGTGATCTTAACCCACCAAGAGCTTGGTCTCTGCCAGCCAGTATAATTTTACTGTCAATCTCACAGCTACTGTGTGGCCCAGCACCTGTCCCTCGAGTCACCATGTTCCCTGCGTAGAAGGGGATGCAATGTCACATGAGTCACTTTCCTGTTGCCTGCCAGTTAGGAGCAGAGACCACAGAACTGCACTGTCAACACTTCCCACGCACAGCTTACATGGCGAGGAGGTGCAGCGGGAACATCTTCCCTGCACCTAGAAAAGCTGTTGGGTTACCCTTCCTTACCACGTATTCGACCAAAAGGCCAGCAGCGGCCTTCTCACATTTGCACTCGGAGCAGGAGAGCTGTAACTGGTTAATGGACGGGCTGTTGAGGGCTGCAGGAGCCCTGCTTGCTTAGGCAGGCACAGCTTGGCAACACAGCTGCCGTTTCATGCAAAATGCGCCCATGCCTTATTCTACCCAGGGAACAAAAATGCAGGACACTGCCTCTGGGTAGTGACTTCTTGTTTCTGCCTGGAAAAAGCAGGTGAAGTTGGTGCCTGCAGGTACCGCCATGTCTAGAGGACACAAAGCTAGGGCAGAAACGCCAGCGATCACAGTAAGCCCAGCTGGTGCAGCCCCACAGTCCAAGGCTCTTTGCATTGACAGTGCCATGAGTCATGAGCCCAGGGGCTCCTGGTCTTCATACGTGCCTGGAGTCAGCTTCCCCGAAACACACCTCCTTGCACAGTGCAGCCACAGGGAATTCACCCCAATTTATGCTAACGCTCTGACTCAGCCTGTTGATCAGCCTCTCTCTTTGCAGCCACTACAACAGCAGCCTTGGCCGGGCAGTCCAAGCGCCTGAAGCCTGGCCGCTGATGTTCCTCCTACCTGCCTTCTGTTACCACCACAGCCTGCGGCTTGATGCAACATGCCCTCACAAGCCTTCTGTTTCCATCTTGGTGCTGCGGGACAGCACAACCATTCTGCCACAGGGCCCAGGTTTTTCATACAGGGGCAGAGAGGAAACTTTCCCTCCCCAAAAAGAGCATAGCAAGACACATGTATGACTGTTTTTCTTTTTAAAGCCAAATCTAGAGGCTGTGACCAGAGCCATTGCCAGTCTGGTAACAGACCACAAAAATCACGGCTTTCTTAAAAAGAACATCCATTTTATTTTGCTAGAAAAATTCTGTTCCCATATGGGCTACAGCTGCACTTTCTGACCTCTCTTTCCAGAGGGCTTGGAAGCAACATATCTCCTAAACTGAACTGAAAGATGTTTAATATTGAAATAATTTTATCTTCATCATCTTTAATAGTTTTTAAGTATCTGAGAGTCATGATATCCCCCTGATGGAAGTGATAACACTGAGGTTTCAAATGGCGCTACAGTGAACTGCCACAAAGGTTACGAAGCATGGAAAGCACCAGGACTACCCAGGACGGATCACAGCCAACACACACAACAGCTCTGTCCAGGCAGATGCTTTCCCTGCTTTGGTCTTAAGCATGGTTGAGCGTAGGAGCCCATTACTGGCCATACAGAAAGTCCAACAGCTACCGATTACTTTTGAGGACTCTCAGCTGTCCAGCCATGCAAGTTCTTGCTGTCCCCATGTGCAAACAGGTGGCAAGCACTTCACAGAGCAGCACGACCCGCACCTAAGTTACAGGCAGGAGCATATCCAACTTTGGAGAGATGCTCAAGAATGGACCCACAGCATGGAAGGGATGGTCTGGACAGACTGCTGGGCAGCACGTGTGACTTGCGTGTTTGTGCTCCAGGCCAAACGAGAGTGTTTCTGTGAAACCTGCACGTATTCATGCACGTCCTCTGTGCCTGTTATCCTGGCACTCAGCTTTGTCTTCTGGGGCAGAGAGACAGCCTGATCTGACACACAGATGCTCTCTCTGAATTAAAGAGCTGGCAGAACTTGCTTATCATATTTGCCAGGGCACCACAAGGAAGACAGGCAACGTTTAGCAGGTGTGCGAGTCATTTCTTGGCTTATTAAGTGTTTTTTCCATAACATTTTGTTCTAAATAAATAGCATTGTGCTTTAAGGAAGGTGGTGATCATTGGCACGTTCTGCTCCTCATCTCTGGGAAGAGCACCTGTAATTAGTAAGAACAGATCTTCAGTTCCGCTGGGCTAATCACAAAAAGATTCAGCAAGGGAAACGGCAGACCTAGGTTACCAAACCGAAGGGAGAAGAAAGCAGGGTTTTATTCTGAGACAGCTGAGAACTGAGGGCCCAAAACCTAAGTGGATATGAATTAAGAAATCGCAAAAGAAGTGGAGTTACTGTTGAGCCAGAATCTGTCCCATTCATACCATAAAACCAAACATGTTAGCTCACTTACAACACATCTACAGCTATTTTTCAAACCTCAAACAGTTCTGAGTACAGATGCCAGAGATACTAAAATACAAAGACAAATATTTTCTGCTGTTTATTCCAGGAATTCTCTACAGGACTGCAAATTCCCTTCAGACAGACACATAGTCTTACCATCAGAATACAAAATTCGACCCAGTGGGTCCATGTTTAAAGCAAAGTCTTTCGGTATCTGTCACCAACAATAATCTGACTGGTATGAGCCACAACTTCAGGTCCATTTAGGGTTTTTTGTCACAGCAACAAGACTTAGTAATTCTAGAAATAAGAAAATCTCATTTGCTGAAACAACAACATAAAACATTTTGTCTTCCTCTACATTAAGCATCACGTTATCTAGCTCGGTTACTTGCAGCAACACTCAACTGTTGGAAAGAGTGAAATGTAATATAAGCAAGGAACACTTATGCATTACATACAGTAAAGGAGAAAGGATCCAGTGTAGGAGCAGCTTCTTGCCAAGATAGCTACTTATCTCTCTTTCTCCACACTGATCCATAAGTCCCACATGGTGAGGGGTTGGTTTATGGATTTGATTGGACAGTCAACACACATCTTTCTGCCCTGGAGCAATCAAGGGTCTAAACAGAAGCACTCGTATGACCCTCCTTTTTGCCTTCATAAGGATTTGGATGAGTGGGTAGTAGAGGGGTTTCCTTTCTCTCTCAGATGAAGACTATTGCTGACTGCTGCAGGTGCAAATCCTTCCCTCTGGCCACAGTAAGGAGGGGCAGGGCTGCTGGGGGACCGGCTGCCCTCCTCACAGCAGCGTATGATGGCTCTACCAGCTGGCTGGTAGAGGGGGGATTTGGTTCCTCTTTGTGCTGTTTAGTCTCATTCCAGACTTCACCCTACTCTCTCTTTATCGGCCTTTCTCACATCTCTTTAGCTGTGTGGTTTCTGGGCTCTGTTCCCACGAGGAAGCCTCCTGTGCCGTTATTACACTTGGGAACTTGCTGCTTCCTGTCTTTGGAAAGCGCAGGGGCTAGTTCTGGTCCTTTCTTAAAGCTTGGTGACAGACTTTGTAGCTCACTTCTCTGCTAGCAAGTAGAACATGAATTTCATCCTCCTTCCACCCCTTCAAAATTCCAGATGATGCTATAATGTCACCTTGTTTGGGGTTTCTCAGTAGTTGGGATGAGATGGTTCTTCAGGGTTTGCATTCATTCTGCACCTCTTGCTTTGCCATCGGTACATCAATCAGGTATTTCAGAACTCCCAGTTTGTGCCTGTTTGGGGCTTTGTGGTCATCCTCTAGCTAGCTGTGTCTTGGATTTAGCAGAAAATGAATCATAGAATAGAATCATAGAAAGTTTTGGGTTGGAAGGGACCCCTAGAGGTCATCTAGTCCAACCCCCCCACAGCGAGCAGGGATACCGCTAACTAGATCAGGTTGCTCAGAGCCCTGTCCAACCTGGTCTTGAATGTTTCCAGGGATGGGGCCTCCACTGCCTCTCTGGGCAACCCATTCCAGTGTTTCACTACCCTCATTGTAAAGAATTTCTTCCTTATATCCAGCCTAAACCTACCCTGTTTTAGTTTAAAACCATTACCCCTCGTCCTGTCACTGCTGTCTCTACTAAAAAGATTGTCCCCGTCTTTCCTATAGGCTC
>Ga0065711_1043659_pt1 | contig 14592 bp, 10 predicted proteins | sample Hoacrofraction12_FD_59098 | JGI IMG/M metagenome (GOLD analysis project Ga0065711, IMG submission 59098) | Hoatzin crop microbial communities from Cojedes, Venezuela - Epithelial fraction 12 v2 (version 2) | ecosystem: Host-associated > Birds > Digestive system > Esophagus > Crop | place...
CGCCTCCCCCTCCCGGCCATGCGGCTCAGACTCCGCGCCAAAAGGTGGCGAAGCGGCGTCCGGGCTCCGCCGTCCCTCACTCCTGGCCAGGCGGCACTTACCCTCGGCGCGGGAGCGGATCTCCGACACCGTTTTCTGCACCGCCGGCATCGCGGCCGCCTCCGCCCGCGTACTCTGCACCTGCCGGGAGGCCGGGCCCGGCGGCGGTGGGGTTCCGCCGCGGCGGCGGCTCCTCCGGCAGCCTGAGGCGGGAGGCTCGCGCCCCGGCTATGCCTCCTTCCCCTCGCGCCGCCGCTCCTAACTGACAGCCGGGGCGCCCGCGCTCCGCGCTAGCCTGCCCCCTCCGGAACCTACCAACTCCTCCCCCCCTCCCCACCCCCCCTTTTCCTCGTCCCGCCGCCATCTCGCGCCTCAGCGGGCTCAGGCTTGCCGGGCCGCTACGCCTAACCGGCCACCGACACTACGGGCGGGTTCGGTCCCGCTTCTGGAGCGAGCGAAGCGTTTGCGATATGTCCCGTCCTCCCCTCCCCACCCCCCCCGTGAGGGGAATGGAACGCGCCGAACCCTGGGCCGCTGCCCGGCACTAGGGGTGAGCGGGGGGAGCCCCGCGGAAGGCCGGACGCTGTCCCCGTCCCTGACAGCCTCGGTGGGGGGCTGGGCCGGGCGAGGGGGCTGCTGAGGGCGGCGCAGGCTGGTCGGGGCCCCGCGGCCGGTGCGGCCCGGTCAGAGGGGGTGAAGGGCAGCAGGCCGGGCCGGGGAGCCTGCAGAGCGGACTGCTTCCCTCCCCCAGTCGGTTACGCGAGGCGGCCGCGAAGGGAGGGAAGCGCGCGGTGGGGGGCGGGAGGTGTTCACCGGGAGAGGGAATTGGAGACGTCGACCCCCCGGTTCCGGCGGGAGGGAGGCTCGGCGCCGCTCACTGTTTGACAGGCAGCTGTCAAACTCTCGCCCAGCTTTTTTTATTTTTAATCTCTCCGAAGTCGTCAGCGTGCCGCAGTTTGGCAGCCCTGAGTCAGTGTGAAACCGAGCGCTCCTCCTGCGTGGGCTGGTGGAAAGGAGGTCCCGGCCGCAGGTGCCTCAGGGCTGAAGCAGCAGTTTTACCTCTAGGCTGTTAACGTGACCCTGGGGCGATGGCAAGAGGTGGGGAAATGCACCTCTTCCAAGGTTGTCCCTATGGCTCTGTAAAAACAGCCGGGCTAAAAAACACGATGGAGAAGAAAATAGGCAAGGTCGGTGGGATTTGGAGCAGTAGGTCTTCCTTGGCATCGTTATGTTTTGCATCCGTTTCAGTCAGGCATAAAGCGTACCAGCTGCCTGGAGGACAATGGAAGTCGTGAAACGGAATAAAGCTACTATTGTCCCACGAATCTGGAGAGGATTTGAGGGGGACATGTCCACTAAAGGCCAACATGACGTCCTCCAGAAAATACGTAACACAGTCAGATTACGGATGTGGGATTGATGCTGATGTCTTTACAGAGCGTACATGCCTGCTATGAGAAAATAAGCTATATATTGTCTTTCTTAACAGCAACAGGGTCAGTCTTTTGGTTCGATATAATTGCATAAATTTAATCTGTGTAAATCGATCAAGCTGCACTTTGTTCGTGGAGAAAAGTGAACCAAGAATTTGTTTTTCTGAAATGCCGAGCCCAGATACAAGGAAAGAGAAATACTTTGCTTCACAGAAGACTGCATTGGGAAGTAAATGCAGCTAATTTTTTTTTCAAGCCATGGGCCAGAAAACCTGCTGGAGACTCATCTTCAAAAGAGAATGCTCTTCTGCATCATCGTATGCAGCAAACTGCGTGGGTTGTTTGTGGTTTGTTTTTAGGTTTTTTCTTTTTTTTTTTTCTGAACCAGAAACAAAGATTGTAGAAAGATCTCACTTCATGCTTTTTTACTGCAAAAACAAAATGACTGGAGAGAACATGGACTGCTCATCCAGTTTTAAGAAATACTCAGTGTAGGTCAGTTAGCCGTGGGCAGAAGTTTGGCCTATGCGAGTTACTTTCTGTAAAGAATAGCTTTTAATTTTCTATTGAGATTCCATTGAAGCCTGACTGAAGCAGACATTTGGGAGACTCAACATATATATAACCCTCCCAGCATAAACAGGGCCCTTTTCATGAAAAAGGATCTTGGGGGTGGGGTGGGGTGGGGGGTGGTGTTGCAATTCATAGCAGCTTCACTATTGTTAAAAGGCTGCAAACAGACTGAAACTCACTGTAAATTTATATACGTGCCAGTCAACATACATTTTCCCCCAAATCACTGCAATGCTGGTGACAAATAGGATTGTCACTTAAATCCAGTTTTAAATCTCATGTCTAAACTTTTTTTTTGGCTCTGAGATCCCTGGCAAGTGGCACTTATTACTGATACCTTTGGGCAACTGGAAATTTACCCACTTGAGAGCAGAATATTCTAAAACAATGCTGCTGAATGCTATTTAAAATTGTGAGTAGTTATGTTACAAACAAGGCCACTATCCACATCACCAAACAGCACAGCAACAAAATTACTAGCTTTATTCTTGGTATAGTTTTGTGTACTTTGAGTTACTGTGAATGCTTAATATCCTTTTTTTTTTTTAAGAAAAACTCTTTTTTGAATTTGTGGTATGAATAATACCGGAAAAAAGATAAGGAATAAGGTTCTACTAAGTCGTACCATCGCTTAAGAAATTCTCCAATTTTCCAGTTTTTGTTCTACAAAGCCTCAATACTAAGCTAAACACATTTAACCAGTTAGTTGCACAACAGACAGTTCATCCAGATGTCCAGTTGTAGGAAACTCACCCACTGTATTTTGTAACAGTCCCCATCCACTTGCGCTATTACTCCAGGAGGAGCCCGGTAGGCTCTTTCCTTTCTCCCCGCCACAAGATCTGCCAGCAGAACCAACTGGCCCTTGTAATTATTTCTTTCCTTTGGAAAACAAGTATATGAGCTCCGTCCCTTCACCTCTTCTATGGTAAATACAGCATGTGTCACTCAAGCGGTTTCCATCTCCACACACCACCATTCTTGTTTTGATAGAAACAGGTCAGAAAAGGCTTCTGCAGCTTTTTAAGATGAGGGTATGCTCAGTTTACACACTTGAGAGTGTGTTCTAGACTTAAGGAATTCAAATATTTGTTTCTGGATTATCACTTGTTTGGAATGTGCACGACAGGGCTGCAAAACGGAAGCAAGACAGTCAGCTTTCCAGCAAAGGTGTAGTTAAACAGTATGCCTATATTATGCTTTAAAGATTAGATAACACTCTAGATCAAGCTACCTCTTTGATTTCAATGTTTATTTTGAAATATGTTGAAGCTGTGGTGTAACAGATAGCGATTTATTAGCATTAATTTATTAGCAGACACTACCTTTTGGCACAAAAGAGGACAGAAACCTGTTTTTTTATATATATGCAGAAAAATTGCGTATCCACCGAGAAGAACAAGTTATTTCAGATGGAGAAAAAGCCTGGCAATGACAGCTGAAATGTTGAGCTAGGAAAAGAAAATTGTGGAAGGCCTTGATTGCAAATCTGTTTGTATGTCAAAAATATCACATAAACTACTTCATAGTTTTATGGATTAGACATTAGATTATGCTGAGGCAGTCCTATCTCACCAGTTCATCGCTAACGGCCTTCGGTGGTATAGACTACTTAACCGAGCTGAAATCTCTTCTTGCAAATGGTATGAACACTTCTTTTATTAGAACTTTAAAGATAGACATTTCCACTATCTACGATATACCAGCAGTCCACTGTAGTAGCCTCCGAGAGTGAGAAATACTCTCTTTAAATGAATGCATGTATAAACAGGGAAAGGGGGGTCTGCAGGTATAAAGTTTTCACGAACTTGGCATATAAAAAAATGTAATCTAGATTTTTCCTGTAATCCTATTAATGTATATGAAGTGGTGTAATTTTCCTTTGTGGTATACTGTCAGAAAACAGGTGGCTAGGTTTCATACAATAGTGGAAGGGAAAATTATTACTGTAGCTGCTGCTTCCTTTCCGGAGTTGTCCGGAAAGGATTTCTGGCATATGCCTTTTTCTGCTTCATAAGATACTACAGCAACTGGAGGCTGTACAATGAATCTCAAACTTTCATAATATTTTAACCAATACCTTTTTAGTTTTGTATATAAAATAGTCCCATAGCATGAAAAGTTTCTAATGAAACTTTATAAATAGCTACATCTGAAATTTAAAAAGGTACAGAGGAGCAACCGTTTTAGCTCAGTTGAGTCTATAATTTGCCTATCAGCTAGGACAAAATGTATGGTATTGCTGAAGACTAAACCAGTGCTGTGCTCAAAGGTGCGAAAGCACATTCTTGCTTTCTTTACATTCTTTGGCCTTCTCAAAGAGTAACGCTTGCAGGCTTTGTGTACTGATTTTTTAATCCGTTGTGCATATGTCTCAGTATAAGCTTCTGCTATCTGTTCTGTAAGCAGATCAGATAAAATGCTGTGAAATTCTACCCGAAGCCATTTAAATGGTTACAAAGTGTTTTATTTCCTAAATTAATGTTAGTTCATGTTCTAAAGTTTGAAATCTCTCATTTGTTGGGTTTGTTTAATCTTCTCAGATCAATATATCTCCAAAGTAAGTTTATTTAAATAATTTGACTTTTCTCTGCAGATATTTCAAGTAGTCCTAGTGCAATTCACGACAGTTCTCTGTAATGTTTAACTGAAACCAACAAATCTTTTGTTTGCCTGAATGTGTCATCGAATACATCCACTAGCCTACACTCTGTAAGCCAGCAAAGTCTGTGCAATGTTCACATGTACGTATCAATGTCTCAATGCAAGATACGAAGAATTATTTGTCTTCTACTTGCTGTTTATGTAATGATGCTTTGCCCTTAACTGTTCTGTACCTCATCCCTCTGGCTTAAAAACAGATCACCTGTGGAAACAGGCTGTGAAGTTTTCATTATAGAATGTGTTTGATCTGTACAAGCCAGTGTAAATTTATGTTGTGTGTATCCTTTATGATTATGAAAGACAAAACTTCTCCTTACCTGGGGCAAGACATGTTAATAAAAGAAACCTCAAACCCCTGAAGTGGATAGTTGTATGTATAGAGCACACCACAAAATACATCAGATAATTCAGCCTCTGGGCTGATTTATAGAAACCCATGAAGGCATTGCTGATAGTTTTCTACTCAGCTGCTGTAGCAGTGCCTGAATGCATAAACAAAGCATAGGAAAGGAAAAAAACACAGACAAACAGAAACAACACAAATCCAGAGTGTAACAAATAGAGGCTACATCTATATATCCTTTTCTTTGTAGCTCAACAGCTCTACACCTGACCCTGAATGTCCTTTACTCAGATTTCCTTTATTCACTGTTAGAGTCACATTCAGGGTGCTGGAGGAAAAAGACTTCGGGATACATAATTCCATAGCATAAACCCAAACTCACAGTTGCTTGCAATGGCAATCTGCAAGGACAAGTTCTCTGGTGTGCATCCTGTGACACCATGTGACAGCATCAAATGGCCCACATCGGGCATGCTAGTTCCTGAGAAGACGTGATCTTACATGCTAAGACCTGTGGTAGTTGGAAGCAACCAATCTACAGATGCCTACAATGGTGCAATGCAGTTATGGTCAGTCCTTGGTCTGCTTTGTAGCTTGGCCTTGGAAAGACAGTACTGTTAAGTGTGCCATCAGGAACATTCCGTCCAGTCAACAAAAGACAATATATTGGTACTTCTTCAAATCCACCTTATTATCCTTTTCTGAGAAGGTGGGCATCATGTGCATGTATTCTGTTCCTGAGTGTACGTAGGGACCTGTTGTGTGACCTTGGATAAGCACTTCCTGGCTGCTTTAATTCCATTTCTTTGCAATTTGAGCTATTTGCAGGAAAGTTTCTCTCTTGATACTCTTTTGAGTAGTGCCAGCCCCACGACAACAGGGTCCTGCCCTCAGTAATACTGCTAACAACAGTGCTTATAGGCTTTTACAGGAGGTGTTCAATGCCGTGCAAGGCTGGGCTGAAATGACCATCATCTTGGGCTTCCATGGTACTGCTTCTTAAGAAGTAGTGGATATAGGTCCACAGCAGAGAGAGGTTCTTACAGGATTGCCAATACCTAGCTGCTGTACCCACAGGACCTTGTATGCTACAACAGGGTAAACAGGAAGAGCAATCACACAAAAGCAGAGAGCTAAAGGAGAACGTGAAAGTCCAGGTCTGCATGTGACTCTCTTGACAGTCACTCACAGCTGTAGAAAATATGAGGAGGGAGAACATCATGCCTGAAATAAAAACTCTGCCAGAAAACAAGGCAAAGATTTGAACTCTTCCCGGACTGCTTGGCGTTCACAGTGGGTTCAAGGCTATCATAGCGTTCTGCAGGCATCCCTTGATATTTGTGAAGCTGTGACACATGCACAAGCACCTATTGCTCAACAGGCAGAAACACTCATGCTGGTAGTTGCAGCGTAGTACTGTGGCAAGCAGGTTTATCACACAAGGAATATGGCACAAGAGCAAGCTTTGTTGGCACATACAGAGAATGGATCACGAAGAGCATGGCCAACCAGATCATCTCTTTGTGGCTAATCGCATGTTTATGCAATTACTAGATTAAAACCACAGAAGAGAAACAAAATGCAAATGTTTGTATTAGATTGGTTTCTTCCGTGAGGGCAAACCATGTAAGAAAATGCTAAAAGGGTAATCACAAGTGGCATACACAGGCCTTAATTATACAGCATGACCATTTAATGCTGCTGTTCAGTGGTTACTTTCACTTTGAGAAACTGGTGCAAAGTTAAGCTATATCACTTTACATTGATAGCAATAGTATAATTCACTGCTGCTTTCCTCAATTTTAGGCTGGCTTTAACACTTTCAATTTTACAGATGTTGTGACACTGTAAACATAGAATAACTAGATGGTGAGCGAGGCCCCTGAAGTTTAAATTTAGAACAGCTGCAGATACTTTCTGGTAGTGTTGTTAAAACACTCATATCCAATTAGATACATGTTTCTGGGAGAACAAGGAGGGAGGACAGGGAGAACCTCTGTCCAAATAAATGCTTACAGTTTTCCAGGTTGTCAGTTACAGAAAGCTCTTATAAGATATTTGAATGTCTATCAATATAGATACCACCAGGAGCTATGACAGCAGGAATATTCAAATGTTAGTAAAGAGAAGGAAATCATATACAAAAAATACATTATCAGTCTGAAATCTACCCAAAGCCTAACAGATTCTATTAAACAAAGGGATGTAGTGCATGAGTCGGCTCTGTGTTTTGAAGAGAGTGAGCAGGTGTTGCTCTCTCTGTAGTTGTAGGGCAGTACAACATGCACTGTTACCCTGCAGTATAGCAGATTTGAGCTTGGAAACAGATCTCCATGCTTTCTTGTCTCTCTCTGATTTCACTGCACCCAAATACCAGAAAGCCTTATAAGAGAGAGAAAATAACATGTGATGGGGGACTTCTAGGTTAAATATGGATGGTTGCACTCAGAGTGTTGCAGTCAGTGGCTCGATGTCCAAGTGGAGAGCAGTGATGAGTGGTGTTTCTTAGGGACTGGTGTTGGGACTAGTGCTAACATCTTTGTCTGTGACATGGCCAGTGGGACTGAGCGGACCCTCAGCAAATTTGCTGATGACACTAAGCTGTGTGGTGCGGTGGACATGCTGGAGGGAAAGGATGCTACCCAGAGGGACCTTGACAGGTTTGAGAGGTGGGCCTGTGTGAACCTCATGAAGTTCAACAAGGCCAAGTGCGAGGTCCTGCACATGGGTCGGGGCAATCCCAAGCACAAATACAGGCTAGGCAGAGAATGAATGGAGAGCAGCCCTGCCAAGAAGGACTTGGGAGTGCTGGCTGATGAGAATCTCAACATGACCCAGCAATGTGTGCTCGCAGCTCAGAAGGCCAACTGTATGCTGGGCTGCATGAAGAGAAGTGTGGCCAGCAGGTCGAGGGAGGTGATTCTGTCCCTCTACTCTGCTCTGTAGATCTCACCTGGAGTCCTGCATCCAGCTCTGGAGCCCTTAGCACAAGAGAGACATGGACCTGTTGGAGTGGGTCCAGAAGAGTCCACCAAAATGACCAGAGGGCAGGAATACCTCTCCTGTGAGGAAAGGCTGAGGACATTGAGGCTGTTCAGCCTGGAGAAGAGGAGGCTCCGGGGAGACCTTTGAGCAGCCTTCTAGTACCTGAAGGGGCTTTTGAGAAAGCTGGAAAGGGACTTTTTACAAAGGCATGTAGTGATAGGACAAGGGGTAATGGCTTTAAACTAAAATAGGGTAGATTTAGATTAGATATAAGGAATAAATTCTTTGGGGGTAGTGAGGCAGTGGAACAGGATACCCAGAGAAGTTGTGGATGCTGCCTCCCTGGCACTGTTCAAGGCCAGGTTGGACAGGCTTTTCAGCAACCTGGTCTAATGGAAGGTGGCCCTGCCCATGGGAGGGGGATTGGAACCAGGTGATCTTTAAGGTCATATCTATTCTATGATATTAACTAATCATTTAGTTGAGAAACTGCAGAGCCTTTGTAGAGATGCAGATCATCAGAGGAATGATTCATGTCATTGTTCAGAAGAAATTGAAAATAAAGTCAACTGAAACTGTGTGGGTCATGACTCTGAACATCTGAGCTTGCAGATTCTCAGTGCAGTCAGCGTTTGACAGCCAAATCTCTGAAGGTTACACAGTTTCCCAGATATATTCTGTCCCAGGACTACAGGGAGAGAGCAGGGTTCCCTTCTGTAATAGCTCTTCCCAGTGACTTCCCCAGTATCAGGAGGGCCATTACTATATTAACATTCACCAAAGAAAAAATTTAAATTCCTGCACTTTTCAATGTCACTTCTGGAGACAACTGTGTGCCAAGGAGGATGAAGTGCAATTGCTGGAGTTGGGAAATAGTTGTGCGTAGGGAAGATAGGAGTAAGCAAACATTGTACAAATCAAAGGAAGAGACGTCTGGCCTGGGAGTGAAAATAAAGGCTAAAGTGTCTTTAGCTACCAAAGTACAACTCTTCTAGGACATCAAGAAGCTCAAGCTTTCTACAGACTCGTGGGCAAATGTCTGGTGTTTGATACTGGGGTGGGTGCATGTCCTAGTCCTTGGTTAAGAGTCTCGGCTCTTGGATGTTTGGGTAATAACCAAACGTCACCCAGTAACTCTGGCAACAGGTGAGGTTTGCAACTTGTGACTGTCAGGATATTCATGGAGTTTACCACGTTTCAGCAAGTGATTCCAGGAGGATATTAGTCCATCTGTAAAAGAATATCTTTGCAGTAAAGACGTCAGATGGTTTAAATTTAAAACCAGTAGTTTTAATGAAAAGTGAAAATAACCTGCATGACAGGCTTTTTTATCTTTGGTTCTAGAATGCCGTTTAAAATATATGAAGTTTCACTGTAAGGTTACAGAGCCATTTTGTCACAAGTTAGAAGCGACAGCATTCTGGCTGCCTCTTGAACCTTACAGGCTTTAACGCAGGCATGAAACACTGCCCAGTTTAGACTTCAATCGCAAACCACTTTTCTTGAGTTCCCACAGAAGTTTCCTTCTCATACTGCTTTTGTGAAAGCTTTCTTTTGACATCTTCCACATCCTTCAGTAAAAAGAAAAGCTCGGAAAGAAATGCTAGATACATTGAACGTGACAGTCCATTTTGCTATTGACCTTAGGAGTGCGAGGATACTGCCTAGATTTTTTTCGGTAGTTTTAAACCCATCATGTTATGATCTAGTCAGCAAAAGCAAACCACAAACTTCTTCTGACTAAAAAACACAACGCCAAATAATGTTATGCTATAAATCAGTGGTATTCTGCAGTGATCTGACCTATTGCATTACCCGTTTTCTTTCTGCCCTCTCTATAGCAAGGTAGTGTGGGGCAATTAAAAAAAGGTGAAGGGCAGAAGAGCATTCTCATGTAATCTTTAAAAGAATGTTACTACTAAATGAAGAATGTAATTATGTATAGCCTGTGTTGAATATAAATGACATGGTATTTTACTTTCTAATACAGTAAATTCTGTCTTCAGCATTCATTTAGCTCTGCAGTGTCGCAGTGAAGAGAGCTATAAAACTGCCTGGATAGAAAGGCAGCCACAACACATTCAAAAAATAAGATTCTGATGTATTTTGTTTCAGGAGCTTTTGAACAAACAATGTGAGGGACTAAAACATCCCACTTTCACTTTAGCGGTACCCATTCATTTGCACACACCGGATCTAGCTTATAAGTAGTTGCACAGAGGTAATATTTACCGTTATAGAAGAGTATTATTTTCATCTGCCTATCTCTTTGATAGACTGATCAGTTGTGTTGATGTAATTGTAAGCATTTACAATGCATATTGTCTTTTATGTAGGTAATAAATACATCTGAGGAATGAGGTCATTGCTAGTGTACGCAAAACCTTGCAACACTGGACCCTTATGAAATGTTTCAACCATGTGCATTTATGAAATAGTTTTCTTAGAGAGTGTACTCAGCTAATGCTTTGCATGGCCTTTAAACAAAATAATGTCCTTGTGCTGGGTTTATTACAAAATGAAAACATGCAGCATGGTGGGAGTCTCTGAAAAGCTTTGAGAAGTTCTAATATAGAGTGAGTGTAACATGACAGATGCCCATTCTTCTGTGTTAGGGAGGTGAGAATTCATGCTTTATTTTTGAGATGTTTGACATGCCAAAAAATCTCCATCAGTCTGGGTAATCAACAGTGTAACAAATGATGTAGCTTGTTCTCCTCTCTCCCTTTTTATTTATTTATCTTCACATTGTAACATTCGTGTGCTGCTCTATTTCTGTTTTTTAGAAACATGACTTGTGACATAATTAGTCTGTTAAATCTCTGTATGCCTGCCCTTTAATACTTCGCTTATACCTTAACAGGCCAGATTCATTCCAGATATACTCAGATAAAGGCAGTGGCATGAAATCAAATGAAATGAGCATTGACTGGCAAGTGGAGTGTTAGAAAGGTGTGCAAGGAGCCAGGTACATATCTTCCATTAGTCCAAAATAATGCCTGGTGTCTGACTGGATGACTTGGCAGAAACAAGATGATCGCCACTCTTATTGAGCACTTAGGACAAGCATCTGTACTTCATGTACCTGTTCCCAGGTGTAGCAGGTTATATCTGCTTTAAATCTGAATTTAGCTGAGTGTGTCAGTTTAACGTATGAGACCTTAGAGGTAAAGATGGGCTTAATGTTTCTGTACAGATGGCATCATGCAAGGGTGGAGGCTTTCTTGGCATTAAAGCTGCAAATGTCAAACATTATCTGCGTCTGTGATAACTCTTCCCCAGAACTCAGAAATTGTAGCTTTTATAATAGTCTTGGGAATATGTAAGATGTTTTCTGATCCTCTGCAGGCATCCAGCTAAACTTGTGACCAAATTTCTGGTATCACATGGGACCTATGTTCTTCTCAAGTATGAATGCATATTTTTTCAGCAGGACCTCTAAAAGTTTTCATGGACGTTAATGGTCCTTAGTAGGTCTGCAGAGGCTTTTTACTATAAGAAAGGAAGTGAAATTATTTTTAATCATCAGCAGGGAAGTGTTTCTTTTTGGTTTTGTTTTGTTTTTTTTACTATGAGCAAGGACATGTTTTCTTTTTTACCTTGAGGTAGGAAGTGTTTTTTTACCATGAGGTATGAAGTGAATCTTTTTTGACAGGAAGCAGTTACAAACTTCTGCAAGTAGAATTTCCTCATCTTCTGCAGTGTTTTTCCAAGTAAGTTCTGAAAAGGTCACAAAACTTGTGAAGTGAACATTGTGTGCGTTATGCCCTCAGGATATGCTCTGCATCAAAATTTCATTGATACTTTCCCATCATCTACACCAAGTGGCTTTTGTGTTGTAGAGTTCACTAAGACTACAGCCACAGTACACCAGTGCAACATCTCTGAGTCAGAGCCTAATGGCATTACAAGGTCTGCAACAGCTGCTGCAGAGATCTATCTGTGACTCATCTGAAATCCTACTATGAATAAAGCACTAATCCAGCATCAATCCCTATTCTGCTGTCCAAAGAAAAATGCTAAATATAAATAAATCTGTAACAGCCTGCAAATACAGTGGAAGGTTGGTAAGATTTCAGAGAAGTTAAAAAGCTCTAACTATTATGCCAGAAAAGGAAAATTGAAGGGGAAATGAAAAAAGCATTTTCTCTAACTGTTCCATTTCTCTTTCAGTTCTCTAGAGGTACCAACATCTATTTAGACACCAAGAGACTAATCTAATGTTTATCTGAGAGAAAAAGATCATAACATGTAGATTACCACGTGAAATCACTATTGCATCAGATATTTGGAAATTAAAGCAGATTATTCAGATTTTGAAATACAGAACAGTATTCACCATAGGTGAGGTTCAACTAGCTCATCTAATGTCAGCTGCAAAAGCTCCGTTGGCTTCAGCAATGCCAGTTTTCATTTTGTATCTCTTACCAAGCTGATTTGATGCATGCTACAGTGTAAAGATTAGCTTCCTCTAAGCCAGAAAAATATTGCTTTATACATTCTTTTAATTCTCAAACATTAGCCTGCTGAAAAGGAGACTATTCTTACTCAGACAAGTACTTGCTGTAAACTGTGGTTTGGAGAGATCACTATGAATGTCACTTTTCCCTGCAGTGCTCTGGAATAAACTGAATTCAGCGTTACTGAATGCAAAGATCAGAATTACTAGAACTCCATGTGATTTGTGCAACGCCTCAATTTTAGAAAGCTTGGTTGTGGCTTTAAAACCCACTGAGATGGTAATCTATTTGTATTTCAGCAATACCAGGCACACCTTCAGTGTGCTTAGGGCCCAGAGAACCGAGTGGTCTTGAACCAAATGGAACTCTATGCAGAGCTTATTTAAGAGGAAGGTATATTTTACCAAAGATAAATGCAAGAAAAACAGGAAAGAAAATTATTTTTGGCTAAACTGGATGCTTTTCTGGGAAAGGGGAGGGAGAAAAGTAAAGACGCTGCACCATCAGTTATAGAAGAGCATCATGCTCTTCCCACTGACAGCGTCCCCTCTTTATTTACTTGTTTTCTTCATTAAGCTAGAAAGCAGGCGGGAATTTAGCTCCAGATAATGCCTCTCATTTCCTGCAGTGATTTCCACAATTGTCTCTTTACTAGTAAAATGCAGCTGATAATAGCTTTTGGTAACATTTATAAAATTCTTAGTTTAGAACTAATGAATAGTATTGCTCACTATTCATTCTTCTCTAGTGAAGGGACAAATATAGAAAACTAACTAAAACAAGATTTAAAAATAACAATCTATAAAATTATGTGTTATTTTACTGTCCTGTTAAGCATTTTCTGTGTATTTATGGAGAACCATTTCAGTTGTGGAGATGAGTTTACTGTGATGATTGGCAATGTTGAATCATTACTCCATGTGCAGTGATCAAACATGAACTGCAATGGTCTCATAAATCAAAGCAATGAGTCAGCATTCAGCACGTGATCTTTGCCCTACATTCCCTTCCCAAAGGAGTTGTGGCAACGGAAAGAAACTGATTCCTTTCTCCCATAGTGAAGGAGCAGAAAGGAACAGAAACCTGCTCAGGTTTTTGTGGGCTTCCTCCCCTGCTCTCAGTTCTCGCTGTGAGTGTGGCCAGTAGCTTCACTCCCAGCACTTTTGCTCTTGCTGCCTTCCTCTTCCTAATGAGAATGGCCTGTTGCCACCTGGAAAAAACCTGTAGTCTCTGCTACAATTGCCATATTAGGGTGTCAGATGTATTCGGGAAGTATGATCACAGGCCACCCATGGGAAGAAAAGATAGGTGCAGGAGCAGCCTAAAGCGGAAGCTGAAGAGTCATGGAGATGCGCTGCATGGTACCAGTGTATCAGCTGTGTTGATCAGTGCAAAACTCCACTGCTTCAATAAATGTTTACTTGCACAAGGCTGAGACAGGCTGTGAAAGCTGGATCCCTTTTTCTGATGCAAGAAGAGTGAACATAAAACCAAGGAGATGCATACACTAATTCGATTCTCGTTGGTTGCACAGAAGTCTTATCTTTACTTGGCTTTGTGACTAAATCATTCTGGGGATGGGCATGATGTCATTGAAAAAGCACGTGCTATAAATTGCGTTTGACAGGTAATAACATTCGTATGATCAGTTGACGTCCCTGCCTTTGCACACATAACTGAGAGTAAAGAAGCAGTCATGAGCTTATCCTTACCATCTCTGATGCAAACAAATTTAGCATGCTTTTTTCTGTAAAATGAGAGTTTAGTTTTAGTGCTGTGCATGAAAATCCTCTGTTTCTCTTGAAGACAAATGGCTGATTGTCATGCTGCACCATTTTTGAAAATAACATAAACTGCAAGAGAAAAAAAAATCTTAGCTGGCAACAATCATGTTAATATGTATGTTCCATACATAGTGATGGCACAGAAAGAAAAAAAGCAATTGTGAATGGTCATTTATAAATGCCTATAAATATCTGAAGGGTGGGTGTCAGGAGGATGGGGCCAGACTCTTTTCAGTGGTGCCCAGTGACAGGACAAGGGGCAATGGGCACAAACTGAAGCACAGGAAGTTCCGTCTGAACATGAGGAAGAA
>Ga0065711_1043660_pt1 | contig 14592 bp, 8 predicted proteins | sample Hoacrofraction12_FD_59098 | JGI IMG/M metagenome (GOLD analysis project Ga0065711, IMG submission 59098) | Hoatzin crop microbial communities from Cojedes, Venezuela - Epithelial fraction 12 v2 (version 2) | ecosystem: Host-associated > Birds > Digestive system > Esophagus > Crop | place...
CCCCGGCCCTTTTCTAAGAGAAGAACCAATACCGAGGATTTCAAATTCTGTTTTTTCACCCATGGTGAGAAGCAAAACCTTAGGTCTGAAGACCACAAAGCTCTAAGGAAAGACACCTGGTTTCCTACATCACATCTAAGACAACTCTTAAAAGTTTTTTGAGGGAGCACAACCAACACCAGTATCTTCCTTTCTTTGACACAAGTAACCCTGTGTGACAGCAAATAAATATTTACCTTTCCCTTTTTGCAAGAGAGATGTCTTACACAGGAATGCAGTTCAGAAATCAGGGTGTTTTTTAAAGACATGCTCCAAAGTTGATGCGACCTTGTGATCCCAGGACTTGAGCCCCTTGATGTTCCTGGCAGAATGAGCCGCTTACAATGCAGTCGGGCCACTCCTGACATAAGCACAAACTGTTTCCCTCAGCCTCCCTGCTGGGAGACTCTTGGACAAGCTTACTCTTTCCTCAGGTTACTTTGACAATAGCTTTCCTTTGCCTGAGGCTGAATTGGGCTGGTTTTTAGCATATGACCATCTTGTGAGAAAAATGAATTTTTATGTTGCTCTGATCACTGAGCAGAATACTAAAGACATGTAGATTAAAAAAATAAATCATACTTTCAACAGAAATAAAAGCCACTCCATGACACACTCATCAAATATTTGTAACCACCCATCTCCAGTGCCATTCCGCAACGACTTAGGGCTTGCTGTAAAAATATGCTGAGGGAGAGGACAAAAAAGAAGTTATCAGCAGGAATTCTGTTAATTGTCACCGAAAGCCTTTCGCTAAATCATTTCCCGTCCTCCAAATCCAGCTGGAAGCATTCGCCGGAGAGCAGGCAGATAAACAATCGCAGGGCCCCACCACTCGCTGCCAGACAAACAGAGGAAACTGCGTCCTATCATAAATCTGTCAGTCATGTACCAAATGGGTATCATGAGGGTTGGGTTTTTCTTCCCTCCCAATTATCACTTGGCAGACACTCATAAGCAGAGTTTGGAGATAAACTATTGGTACTGTAGGCTTTTTTTGGTGGCCCAGTCCCATATATTCAATTTCTTGCAGACCCAACCCCAGAGCGATGAAAAAGGCTGATCCACCGAGGAGGGGATAAGCGGGAGCTCAGGAGACCTGCCTGTAGTCCTGCTCTGCCACCCATCTGCAGGGGAAGCTTAAAAAAAGATTTCTCCTTTTTAAAAAAACACCAAAAAAAACAAAACAAGAAAAACACCAAACAAACCAACAGACCAACACTATTGCCCTTCTTTTTAGGTGCTTTCAGTGGATGAACTAAAGATCAGTGATACCAAGTATGAAGTTAATTTTTTTTAACACAAGGTGATCATCATTGTTTTGACATGTCCAGGCATATTTAAGAATTAAGTAAGTAGATAGAAACAAAATAAACAAAGAAAGCATCTGTGAGTTCCAGCAATGGAAGAACCATACCCGTACTCCTCTCTCCGTACAGTTAGCCCTGAAAAAAGTCCACATTTGCCCAGTGGCCTGGTGCTCGATTGCAGATAAACAGAGGCACAGCCACAAAGTCCACCAGCGTGGTGAAGTCCACAGGACAGACCAGGGGTCGGGAAGGGAAATGGAGACACCGGGAGGTAAATGGCAGGAGCTACAAAGGAATCTGGGGAATCAGGGGGGTCTGGAGGCCATATCTTGCGTGTGGGCATGGGGGTCTGGGCCAAGGCTGGACAGCCCATGGGCGTGCAAAGAGTCCGTTACGCAAACTTCTTGGATGCCAGAGGTTGCTAGGCAGGGTCTGGGTGGCTGCCCAACAACAAGCACCCAAAAAAATAGAAAGCCATCATTGAAATGCTTTGCTGGTTCCTGCCAGGGGCAACTCAGGCAAAGGCCGGCGACAGAGGCAGGGCTGAACCCCGGCTCTCCTGGCTCCCAGTCCAGCACCCAGCCAGGAGGGCCGGGTGGTACTCTTGCCCTGCTTTACAAAAGGAAACCGTGAAATCTGTTGCCGTGGCAACTTTTAGAGTGGTGACTGTTGCAGGAACAAACATTACATATGCAATTAAAAAAAAAAAAGCATTTGCAAAAATAAGAGCCTGAAGTAGGGCTCCTAGAGCCATACCTAGCTCTTTAAATAGTTCTGTTTCCACAGGCTCCGAAGGACTGCAAGAAAATAACGTTTCCTAAAACCCTAGCTAGTTTGTCTGAGCCTCATCAGAGCATCAAAACCTACTGTTGAGATCTGGCTTTGAAAATACAGCCCCCCAAAGGCTATACTGTCTTTTTACAAGAGCAGCTACTAAACGCAACTGAAAGCCTTTTGCAGTATTTCATGCATAATTTCATTTCAGGCAAGAGGCATTTATGTAAACAAAACTGTTCTGGTTTTCTCCCACCCCCCACCCCCTCAGGTTCAACACAATTTGTAGTCTAGAGTTGAAGCTTTTTGTGCTGTGTCTGTCTTTGCACAAGGTAGACATGGGTCACTGTATGCTTGTTGGCCTCATTTTACATCCCAAGCAAATATATTAAAATATTGAAAAATATTTTAAAAACTCTACCAACTAATGGGCACAAATCTGTGCTTCTGTTCAGAGGAGCTCCCTTACCAAAGAACTAAGAATGTGTCAGAGGCGCCACGGAAGTCCGCGGTGCATTGATAGAGCTGTCAGGAAGGTGCGTGCACAGCCCCGTCCCCCAGCGTACTTGACCCCAGCTCCCTCACTATCCTTAACATTAACTTAACTCAAACTCTCAAGAGCTGCCTTGTGCCCCCCGGCCCATTACACTGAGAAGCCTCAATGAAGACCCTTGAACACTTCTACATGAGTCACACACCTACTTACCAGGGTCTTGGAGCAAGTCTCAACCCACTCTAAAATCCCCACCCACAAATCGCTTTTCTTAAGTTTCTGGCATATTAAATGTTTAGGGATTACATTCAATCCCCTGTCAAAAGTCTTGGCTTCATCACTGAGAAATCACATGATTCCTCAGAGACATGAAAGCAGACTCCTGGCCGGCTGGCTTTGTGGAGGCCCCAGTAACTCCACAATCATTTGCTTTACACACAAAGCATCTTTTCCTGAGCTGTGGTTGTCTGGGCAAAACTTGACTTCACCTCCAACAGGGGGAAGACTGGCATGAACTGAAAAAAAAAGTGAGGCAGAAACTGAATTCCACAGGTAACTATGGGCCAACCCCATTGAAAGGAAGCTGTCAACACCATCATCAAATCAAGAATGAACCAACACAACTACTATTTCTACTGTAACTAGCACAGCATCTCCTTTATTTTAAAGAGACAGGTATTTAAGTGATTTTGCACTTTTCCCCTCCTTTTATTGTTCCTTTGCAACAGAGGCAGCCAAAAGTGTTTTGCTGAGGACACGGATTTTATTCTGCTCAAGTTTTCTTAGAAATACCAGTAACAGCTTACCCAGATGGTCCTGAGGGACACAGAAACCAAGTAGCCTTTCCTAAAAAAGGCGGCTTCCAGGAACGAACCTTCCAGCTTGGCGTCGTGCAGAAACAAAGCTTGTGCAATCGCAGCCTGCCTGTCCCCTTGGAGCACCCGATCCTATCCTCAGCCAGAAACGCCTCACCCCGCTTTGTTAGCTAGTGTAGAGCATTTGGAAGCAGAAGGACCTTAAGCACGCCTTGAAAATTATGTCAAGTTTTTTCTGAAAACTAGAAGTTGGGTAAAGGACAGAAATCTGCAAGTGTGCCCCCACTGAGGGAGGGTAAAGCCAAGAACAGCCCCGCTCAGCTCCTCGCTGCCCTTCCCCATGGACAATGTGGCAGAGGACGAAGCTGAGATCATTAAGAGAGACAAAAGGGAACTGCAGAAAAACCTGAAGGAAACCAGACTCCATTAGCTCCACTGCTCAGACAGCAATTTGTTTTGTTAATTGCCAAAGTAAAACAAACATAGAAAGAAAAACATCTGGGAGGAAAAATTGGTGAGAGGGATCTGGCTGTAAATTTGCTTCCTATCCCCCATCAGTCAATGGCCTCTCAGCTTCTGCAACACAAGAAAGGCACAGGGGTTTCAGCTGTTATTTGTTTGGTTTGTAAGGAGAGCACTTTAGGATTCACTTTAAACAACAAACAGGGGCGAAGGAAGGCAAACAGACCAGTTGCCCCATTTTCAACACCTTGGAAACCGCCTAGGGGGGACAAGGTTCACGGCAGATCCCAAACCCAGCCAGCCTCTGGCACGCTGGCCAGCGCTGCCTTCTCCTCAGCCTCAGGGCTGAGTTCACTCTCCTTGTGAGAAAATTCCACATCTGACCATGGCGAAACGCGATTTTTCCTTCTTTCCAGCAAAGCAGATAGGAACCGTCTAATACAAAGACAGAGCGATGGCAACAGCCTCTGCGTTAGACAGCGCTGGGTTTAACAGAGCGCTTTGAGGCAAACTCGGGGCTGGTGCCAGGGGAAGGGAGCTCTGTCCCAGACTGTCACAGCAGCGAAGGGCAAGGCTAAATCAAGCCCACTGAGCGAGACAAAAAACATTATGAGCTTATTATGGCAACATGTTTGAAAATGCGCTGCGGGAAGCCAGCAACGCCAGCTGAATGCAAACGCTGAGCCCAGGAGCAGCAGCAGACACCATAAACACGGTTCTGTCAGCACGTCCATTATAAACCCTGTGCTCCTTGTTTGGTACAGAACCCACCCCCTTGTGAAAAAAGTGAACTATCACACAAGGCTGGAACTTGGCACACTGGCCACCATCCTGCCCTGGTGTTTGTACAAACCTGGGCTCTGCTCAGGCTCTTCCATTTGACCAGAAAAAAAGGGGCAGAGGGGAGGAAAAAAAAAAAAAAAAAAGGTCTACATTGCCCAAACATTTCAGTCAGTAGCACCATTTGCCATGAAGGACAGCTTAGAGTAACATCAGCTCACAGGATTTCTAAAACCCTTCTTGAAGAAATGGCCCATGTTTTTATTAGTGGCTGGAGAGAGAGGCAGGCAGATTTAAAGATGTGCAGGTCTCAATGAATGTAATTAAAGGTGTAACACCAAAAGTTCTGCTTTACGGGCAGCCCTAGCAGTCTCCTGTCTCCCTTCCCACAGAGCACAAGCATTAAAAACAAAACCTTGCTATAAAAGAGCATCTTTTTTTCAGCTCATTCTAGTGACTTTTTCCTTATTAAATAGTTTATAATTCTGAAACAGCCAAAATTTAATATAATTTCAAGTTTTATCAAAAAATAATTTTTCAGCAAAAAACAGAAACTTCTAATCTTTTTTCATTTTCAAAGAAGTTCAGATGGAAAATAAACTTTAGAAAGTGAAATCATTGAAGTTAAATTCTTTCTTAAACACTCCCTTGGGAAAAAAAATCTAACATGAAATAGTGAGGGCTTGTCTAAGCAGGAAATTTTTATCTGCTAGATATGTAGCTGTAACTATGTGAGTGCCTGACACCTTTAGCTACAGTCTCTTCCAGCTCAGTTTAAACAGTTTGCAGTGTCAGAAGCTAAGCTTTAAAGAGCAAAGAAAACCATAATTTGAGAAGAAAAAAAAAATGCTTGTAGAAGAACAAGAGCATTCACATGCATAGTTAAAGCCAAGTCTAACCCTGGTGTAAATTCATACCTTGGCTTTCATGTTTAAACTTTCCCACGTAGGCAGTTTCTCAGGAAATGTGAGGGCTTGGGAGGGAAGTGACATGGGAAGTGAAAATACTTTCCCAGTGCAAAGCAGAATGAGAGCTAGAAGCAAGTAAAGACAAGGTTTAAGAAGAAATTTTCCTGCAGATGTTGTTCCTTTGTCCTTTCCACTCTTTCCCCATTCATTTTAAAATAAGAGAAAAAGAAAGAAAACCTAAGGCAGCAACTCAAAGATAAACACCAGCATGTTTAAAATTCATAAATTATGGATTTTTTTGTTTTGCTTTGAAGTAAGCAAAGTCATGAAAAGCAACTTGATTCTTTTTCTGACACTTACCACAGATACCAAACCCTTGGCTTCCTCCATCGCTTGCATTAAGCCACGCCAGACGGCTGCCGTTTGACCCCACCAAACAGGCACAGGGGGAAGCAACACCTCAGTGCTGACACTAGGCTTCCTGCACATCGAAAATCAAGCTTGCATTCTCCTTTAACACAGTCCTACTGCTGGATAAAGGGATGAGCTGTTGAAAACAACCGTATTTAATACGAGTGAGTGAAAATTCTCGGAAATTAGTGCATCTTGTGCCCTGGGCCTTTTTATCCCTGTAAAGAAAGGGTGTGTTACCACGATCTCGCTAGTTCTGGCTAGCCTGTCACACATCGGTTTAGGCACACAAGAACACACAGGCTCCTTTCTTCCACCATATGCATTTATGCCTTTCCCAGCACCCAGCTACCAGGCTTCTGTCTTCCAGAGACAGGCAATATGTTTGTTGCAGCAGCCCAAACAAAAACATCTCCCATATTTTGCATTAGACTCAATGCACCGGAGCCAATTTGCAGGCATATCTCTGTATGTTACTAAGCAACTCCAACACAAGGGTCTTTTCCTGGAATCTAACAGAAGTCAAAGGAAAAAGGTGGAAAACTCCTATACTGAACAATTCAGCAGCAAACGTGCTACCACCAGACATCCTGCTACGTCAGCACAAACCATTCTGAAACTGCCTGCTGAGGTATCAAGGTGTGGACCACAGGGCTGTCAGCACTGCCAGCTTCAGACATTCAACAAAATAATGAAGCAGACCTCCTAAGAGAGCCCAAAATATTATTTTTAAGTCACCCTCCACTTGCTGAGTTTTCTGGGGACAGTAGGAAAATACCTAGCTTTCCTTTGTGGCAGAGAAGGCACCTGGACTATCAACATGTCTTAAAAGGAAGTTAAAAGTGCCAAGCAATTACTTGACTCCAGGTTCCGGGGCTTTAACAGATACAAAAAAACACCTCATCAACATTAGCTTTGTGGTAGAAGCCGTAAAACTCAACCATTCGAGGCTATGTTGGATGTTGCAGGAGACCTTAAACCCCTCCAGGCAGGCTTGCTCAACATGACAGACGTGTTGGACATTTGCTCCCCCTTTCCTCTATGCAGGAGTGGGAAGAGAGTGCCCTAGGCAGGGACAGCACAGGGAAACAAGACAGCCATCATTTCCTTTTTACAAGTTTGTGTTTCCCCTCCCTTGTTTGATCATTGAGTCTGTCTTTGAAAGAAAAAAAGAAAAAACACAAGATAGCGAGTATCCCTTCAGTTGTGTTCTTTGGTGTCGCAGATAAAGATTTAGGGGTGGGGTTTTTTCCAGTTTCAGAATCACATCTGTGTAAATGCAGTGCAGACATGTAGGAAAAGGATTGTGTCTATAGCTAGAAGAGAAACAAAATTAGCAAGCCATTTTTCTCTTTACATGTACTTACGGGTGCCCTAAAAAAGATCCTGTTTGATTTAGGTGAGCTTTGGATTATACTTACCCATCTTTATGTACCTGGTTCAGCTGAGCCTGGTCATGAAATCACATGAGAATGAAGTTCTTCCATAAAACTTTTGATATTTCTTGATTCTGGTTGGGAAAGAAATACTTCAAGCCAGGACTCCTTGTTTCTGGATGAGCTACACTTGTTCACATGTTTGCCTGTGTTTAGCCAGAGAGTGGCACTTGAGATGGTTTCTTTTTTTATCAAAAGGCACTTAGCAGACTGCCACATGCCTCTGTTGCGATTTAGCTAGACAAATTAATTACAGGCTCAGTAATTGTACTACAGTGAGAACTACAGGAAGTCTTCAGAGAAGTTTTAAAAATCTATTTATTTTAAGCTTCCCTAGCACATTCATGCAAACTTTTAGTAAGTCTATAGCCAGAGGATCAAGATAGCATACAATGTGAAAATACTCTGCCTTGCCTGACACTGCAGAGCACACATATGACACTTGCTGCTGTCAAAGCCAGCAGGTCAAGAGTTACTCAGGAGGGATCCAAATCAGTGAAACCCTCACCGGCATTTCCCTGCCTGAAACGCACAGGTGAGTCTGTGGGCTTCGGATCCCTGAATTGGGGCAGATGCTGCACTTCTGGAGGTGGTTTTGACTACTTTCAGCTCATAGCAACAAGGGATGTCAGAGCGTTCCCATCATCTTAGAGCACACTGATGATTCACACATGGTTACATGGCAATATTTACTCAGCTCTCGGGAGGCAAATTCATTAGGAGAGATTAGTCAGCTGTCAAGCACCCATTCCATTGCATAAGAGCTATAGTCTCTAAATAAAAGTCCTCATTTCCAACTTGAACTTCCTCCCCACCACTTACTTGGTTTTTTTCATAGTTTCGTAATCAGTGAATGAGGACACACCATTATGTTTGCAGAGGTGGCAGAAGACAGGAACATGGGAGACACTGGCAATGACCAACGGAGATTTGAGCGTACCAACTTGTTTCTTGGCATAACTGAGCATAATCAGAGAAACACAGCTGCTGATTTATTCAGAGCCAATCACATCTGAAATGGAGACAGACTTAGCTGGATACAGATTCATCTCTGCCCAAAAGCACTCAACCACCTCAAGCACGTTCACTGAGCCCTGCACACCTAACTGGTTTTTCAGAGTACACTTCCAGTAGGACTAGTGGCTCTAGTAAACCACTGCTTCAGGAGACGTCACAATTTTTGCCTTTACATACACTGATTTCCATTAACTGTTTCTCGCTCTGTCCAAAGTGTACTCCACTCATCGCTCAAATGGATGGGATCTGGGCAACAGAGCATGACAAACATTGGCAGCCACTACAAAGCATGCTGCAAACATCCCCAAACAAAAGGAAGAAAATATTTGTTAAAAACCAGCAGAGCAAGGCCTCATTCCTAGATACACGGCCGTTGAGCTTGTAGAGCCAGTGCAAAGAGAGCTGTGGTTTTCAAGACATCCTGCTGAGAGAGCTGTAACAAGAAAGCAGTACTCACTGCACTGCTGCTGCAGTCATCTGCGTCCAAAAGATTGTTCATGCTTTTCCAGCTGTATCAATTTGTTCAGTAAACGTTGCTGCTGCCTATGGTTTTCTTCTTGCGTGCTTTTAAATAAAGCTATCCTAAGCAGGACAGACCAAGTATACTGTATGCCCTTCTCATCTAAAAGTTGGAAGCCACTCACAGGTTTACGAGAGCCCCACACCTGCAGGAACTATTTTACTACTTATTATTGCTTTTATCTTCTCTTGAAAAAGCTTCAAATGTGGCAAGTCAAAAGTCCATCCCTTGATGCTACAAAGCAAAGGATACTGACTCTCAGCCTGTCTTTGCCCTCACACTTTGTTTGCCATATGCCATGCTCACCTTTCCCTTTGCTACCACGATACAACAAAATCCTGGCAGGTCAGGTTACCATGCTGTTTACCTGGCTCTCCTCTGAGCCATATGTTAAAGGCCCCCCTGATGAGGCCCTAGTGTAGCATTTCATCTCCTAGAGACCAAGTGGGCTTTCGTCACAACAGAAGCAGAGATGGGAGCAACAGCAAGTCTGAAGGAAACTGGGTTAAAAAGCATTATGAACTGGCTTTGTGATACACGGCGTTTCCTCATGAGAAACCTTCAGACGAATGGAGCAGCTACGGTAAGTACCAAGGCTTTTCAGAAGCCTACAACCCTCCCCAGATGACAGTGTGGACCACACAGATCAGCAGGCCTGTAACAAACGCAATGGGAAGCCTCACCACGTTTGACAGCTTTCTGCTTCCCCGCGAGATGAAGCAGACTGATCTGAAGTGCACACGGGTTTAGTTTCTCCCCTTTCCCCCACAGCTCCGAAGCGCAATGAAGTAGCAGCACCCAGCTGCCCCATACGCCGGCTGGGTGAGAATGGATGCCTGCAGGGACCCAGCGGGCACCTGTGGCAGGTCTCCTGCCTCGGGGTCCCCTTCGCTCCCGGGGATGCAAATCTTCGCCACGCTCCCTCTTCTCTTTGCACTGGTATCTGTGTGTGTAAACACACCGGCTGTGGTTGCCAAGGAATCAGACAGACATGAAGAAACAGAGAGCCAGCAAGGAATCCCAGATGCAACTGTCCTTATGGGAAAAATATTCTATTATCCTGTGCCAGTATTTGCCTTCCAAGGAAGGATAACTCAGTACAAGGTAATGCTGTTAAACAGACTTCTTGGTACAATCCTGCAGCAAATGGGCATTCATTTTGTTTAGAATGAACTCGTTAAAAATCTCCTTCTAGAGAAGCACCTCAGATATATTAGAAATAAGTAGAACTCACAGCAAAAATCTCACCATCATTCACTGCCAACATAGCAGTTAGGTACTAAGCAAATAAACAAAACCCCTGCATGACACATATTTTATCTACCTGCAGTCTGAAGAATGCAGGGTCTTAAAAATCGACAGTGAGTGTTGCCACTACAGTAAAAAATACACAAAACAGACACTACATGAAAATCGAGGCACTGTGGTTTCTAGATTTTTAAATGGATCATTTGTGGCTGTTCCTGGACTTCTGTCCAGTTAGAACTTGCAATATGTAAAACTAGACTAGTAACATCATTTCCTATTTCTAATTCTGCTTACCTGTCGTCCTCTTACGGAACAGGTCACTTTAGCCAGTGGCACAGATTTGCCAAAATGGTTGGACTTCAACCCCAATACAAACACGCTGCAAGGACTGCCGATGGCAGGGGAGAGCGGAGCGTACCTGCTGAACATAGCTGCCTCCGGAAGGACACATGCCCAGAAAACACAGAGAGCTGCTGGAAATTTCACCATCCACGTTCGGGACGGCATCTTATTCCTGGACACAGAGGGGAGCTTGAGCCACATGCCAAACAGCTACCAGTGAGTACTGCTAGCTTCCAACTGCTTTTGCCCTAATCAGCTGGGGGAGGGGGAGACAAAAACATCTTAAGAGATAGGTGCTCCCTAACTGATGCAGGGTGGTTTTTTCCTACTATGGAAATACAACATCAGGGAAACAAGACAAACAAAACATCCCCCAAACCCCGCCAAAAATATTCAGTGAGCGCACGTTGAGTCTAAAAGCAGGAGACTTCCTTGTCCCAGAGCAGTAGCGCACAGCAAGCATAGGTACAAAGACAGCAAGCCCAGCGGCACTGGGGCACTGATTCTCCAGGTGGCCACTGTACAGCTGGCATCCAGCCTCCCTTACCCAGCTAGGAACTGGAGTTCTGTCAGCAGGGAGAAAGGTGGGCTCCCAGCGAGGCTCTGAATTACCTCCACAAGAGACTATCTATTTCCACCAATGGCACTTTCTTAATGTAAATACCTACATTTGATGTCTAATGGCCTGGGAATATCCCTTAAGTGAATTACTTCCAAGTCCACATAATAAGGGTAGTGTTAATTAAATTCAGACCATGCTGTGTGTTCTACACAAGCAATGAGATCAAACTTGGTGCTCACTGAAGGTAATGGAATGGCAAACATCCATATATCCAATAGCAGGAAGTTTTGAACTAAGAGGTAAAATTTTGAGTGATGCATCTGCATAACACGATAGACTAAATCCAAACAGGTATCTTCAGAAAAATAAAGCAGCAGATAAACAACTCTTAACCAATGCAATTTTGGACTTCCAATATCAGGTGTGGGAAGGAAGTTCCCATCACTTCTGCCGAAATCATTCTCTCTACTGGAGCAGAAACCCTCGAAGTACAGGAACACCTCTACATCGTGTGCACAATGGCCGAGTATCTCCACCTGGATTCCTCCCTGCTAACCCTCTTGCAATACACAGATTCAGCACACAGAGGCTCGCAGAGACAGACTGTACTGGCTGAAGACACCAGGCACATCAACTTTGCGGTGAACTATTATGTAGGACTCTCCTGGCCGGTGAAGTGTGGAGGATTTGCCGTGCTCCACGAATTCATCTGAGTCTTGCAACATAACATTGACTCACATCACCTCTCACAGCTGCTAGGGTATGAAATTGCAGGCTGGAGAATACTTAGGAGAGGTGATTATGAAAGGAAGTCTCCAAGACGACGACAACGTAGGCAATTCATGATCACACCAACACCTACATTACAACCAATTAGAATTACCCAGAGACCAGCTGCAGGAGATGCTTCCAGGCCTTTGTCCTCTACTGTGCCAAGCCGCTTACTCACACAACTTGCCGTATCACCTACTCGGAGTTTATCATCTTTCTGTGAAGAAAGTGTAATGATGGCAAGTTACAAGATGCTGAATAATATTCATCTTGTAAGTCAAGAAAGTTTGCTCACCTTAGAAATGGACTCAGCACTGGACATCCCAACGAGCCCACCAGTATCTGTTCTGTTTGCAAACTCTAATTTTCCAGGTCTTTCGCCTTCACTGATTACTCAAACAATGCTTCTCTTCACTGAGCTGGCAGAGCTGCCTACTAGAGCTTCCGGCACGTCCTTACTGCCAGAGCAGCCGGAGCCTCACGTGCCCGACACAGACTCATATTTCCTTCCCAGTAAATCAGAAGTATCCACATACCATTTCCTACAGGACATCACTTCAGACACAGACCAGCTTTCCAGGTCCACGTACACTCAGGTGATACACACTCTTCACGAAAGGCCTCACAGCTCAGCAGAGGCATTTCCTTCTAGGACAGAATTTAATGTATTTTTGCCAGAAGCAATGTCATTATCAGAAGTGCCAGATTACGATGACAAGGCAAACAGCCACTTTTCAGAACTTGAAATGTTTTCTAGAGCATCCATCTCTCCAGTAACACTCCTTTTATTATTCCCAAAAGCTTCAGTAAGAGCAACAACTTTCTCTGACTTCACATTTCCCTTCGGTGACACATTTCCACCTGTGCTAGCAAGCAGCAGTCTGAGCCAAGTGTTCACTAATGAGTATGAACAGTTATCCAAATCTTTTATGACTACTCCACCATCCATTGGGTTTCCATTTGCTGGAGCAAAAAGCAGAGTTTCTTCTGTAACCCAGAGAGAAGCACAGATCCTCTATTCCAAATCGAATTTCAGTCCTGAAGCCTCAGCCTGCTTTTCTAACACATTATACAGCACTTTCCCTAGTAAAGCCGAAGCGTCTCATGAATGGAGCCCGGTCATCCTGTCCCGTCCTGCTGACATTCGAGTTCTTACTCTGCCAGTAGACTTTTCTAGCTTCGACATGTCTGAGCTATCCAGACCAACCAATACACTTCGCTCTTCTTATGATGGCAGCACGCTCAGAACAGAGATGCAGTCTGCAAGTATTTTATCTGGTGGCACAAAGGAATTGCCTTCAGACAGAGATCTGGGAACAAGCAGGATTTTACCAAACATCACTGAGCCACACAAGATGTCAGACATCAAGTCAGATGCTGCAGAAGTACCTCTGGTGACTTCATTGAACACCGCTTCTCATCTGCCCAGAAGTGCACCAGGTATGTTTATACCTGACTTTCCACTCATCTTCTTCCCCGCCCTGAGAGTCCTGACAGAATAGTTCGATACAGTTTCTTCTGCAAAAGCACGACTTCACTGTGCGAGGGATGCGTCAGCAGCAGTGCTCCTCATAAGGGAAAGTAATTTTTTCACTCAACATGGTACAGGTAACAGCTCAGCTTAATGATCAGACCCAACTTTGGCAGTCATATCTAAGGCAAGATGTGGACCCACTGAAAAAGCTCTGAAGGAACATAAGGATGGTCAGAGGTCTAGAAAACACGACAAACTGAAATAATTAGTCCAGAAGATTGAGGAAAGATGCAGGTTTATGTAACAGTTTGCTGAAAAGATGAAAGAAGAGTTCTCGGTATCCCCTGGGAACCGAAGCAGTACTAATGACCTTCAATTGCAGTTAAGATGCTTGAAGTTAGACATTAGATAAACTTTCTCACAGTAAGGATAATAAAACATTAGAAGAGATGTTTGGGGAACATTGTGAAGGGTTTTTAAGAACAGAAAATAAATATTTGTCAGAAGTTACACAGAAGTAGTTGAGTATCTTACACAGTAAAGAATTGGACCAGACACCCTTTATAGTCCACCTTCTCCTCCAACGACATGAATCTGTGACTCTGGCTGAAGCATATACTAGACTACAGAGACGGTATGTTTGTAGGACCAGTTGTGTACACATGGTAGATCTTAAATGCTTATCAAGCACAGCATTCGGAGCCAAACTATTCCTTTATTCTAGAGTGACCTGAATGCCCCTATTTTTAATGCATTGGCCTTGTTAATGCCCTGCAGAACCATCATCTTTGTAAAACTTCACTGGGCCTATGTTAAGTCTATATCCACCGTGCAAGACCCGTAGTCTGAAATATTTAGGTTTGCAATCAGGTGTCCAAGCAAGCATCTGTCACAGCCCACAGACAGACAACACAGCCCTAATACAATACTGTTATTAACACTCTTGCAAGCACAGGCCATCTAGAGATGCTAAGAAATACCTTCCTCCTCCAGTGAGAGAAGCGACTTGGGTAAAGCATTCCCTGGGAGGCTGAACCCTAGCTTCCTTATTTAGCCTGGAGAAGGCTGAGAGGGGACCTTATAAATGCTTACAAATACCTGAAGGGTGGGTGTCAGGAGGATGGGGCCAGACTCTTTTCAGTGGTGCCCAGCGACAGGACAAGGGGCAACGGGCACAAACTGAGGCACAGGAAGTTCCGTCTGAACATGAGGAAGAACTTCTTCCCTCTG